>Ga0209356_1000322_pt1 | contig 18799 bp, 14 predicted proteins | sample LauGreFaBDMM15SN_2_FD_188213 | JGI IMG/M metagenome (GOLD analysis project Ga0209356, IMG submission 188213) | Freshwater lake microbial communities from Lake Michigan, USA - Fa13.BD.MM15.SN (SPAdes) (version 2) | ecosystem: Environmental > Aquatic > Freshwater > Lake | place: Lake Michigan, USA...
ACTGTAAGCGTGATCTAGTGACTATTTATTTTGCCTAAAATTTGAGCAAGCCAGCTTCTCTCAAAAAGTAACGGCCTCTTCAGTAAATTTTGGATGAGTTATCCCCGACTCGCACTTAATGTTAACCCGACAGGCACTGAGTGGTATCCCCGACTGGAGTCGAACCAGTATCTAGCCCTTAGGAGGGGCTTATTCTATCCATTGAACTACGGAGACAAAGTAATTTATTATAAATCCTTCGCCTCAAATACAAAAGTCATATCAATCAATGAGTTGTTTTTACTCGTAATCTTTTAATAACAATTTTCTGAAAAAGGAATTAATTGTTGATAATATTCGTTCCAGCCGATTATTTCACAGTAATTTATTTTCATTTTTTTAGACTTAGCACAAAGGCTCGCTACAATCTCTATCCATGGCAATTAAAAAAGATCAATACAGCGAATCATCCATCAAGGTACTGAAGGGGCTTGAGCCCGTTAAGCAACGACCTGGTATGTATACCCGCACCGATAATCCGTTACATATTATTCAAGAGGTCATTGATAACGCCTCTGATGAGGCTTTAGGTGGTTATGGTCAAGAAATTATTCTGACACTGCATACGGATGGCAGTGTCAGTGTTGAAGATTTTGGTAGAGGTATTCCGGTAGGGATGCATCAGGATGAAAAAAAACCTGTTGTGGAGATTGTTTTTACGCAGTTACATGCAGGTGGTAAGTTTGAAAAAGGGACTGCTGGTGCTTATGCGTTTTCTGGTGGACTGCATGGTGTTGGTGTCTCAGTCACGAACGCCTTGTCTAAAAGATTAGAAGTCCAAGTTTGGCGGGATAAACAGTATTCGACTCTAGCCTTTGAAGATGGTTTTCTAGTCGATAAGATCAAGACACAGCCAATTCGAAGTGGCACGAAAACTAGTGGTACCGTGGTGCGCACTTGGCCAGATGCTTCTTATTTTGATTCAGCGCACATTCCTTTGGCCGATTTACAGCGACTATTACGATCTAAAGCAGTTTTATTACCTGGGGTTAAAGTCACATTAGTTCAAGAAAAGTCTGGCGATACTCAATCCTGGTTTTACGAGGATGGCTTAAAGGGATATTTAGATGAGGCGATGACGCATTTAGGTCACAGTGAGCTATGCATTCCGGCTTTTGATGGGGAGCATTTTGCAGATCCCGAGCGCCCTGGTGAGGATAATTTTGCGATTGGTGAGGGCGCTGCTTGGATTGTGGCATGGACTGAAGAGGGTGTTCCAGTGCGTGAGAGTTATGTGAATTTAATACCGACTACTGCTGGTGGCACGCACGAGAGTGGTTTGCGGGAGGGTCTATATAACTCCGTTAAAAGTTTTATTGAATTACATGCCTTATTACCAAAGGGTGTGAAGTTGATGCCTGAAGATGTTTTTGCAAGAGCATCCTTTGTACTTTCCGCAAAAGTATTAGATCCACAATTTCAAGGTCAGATCAAAGAGCGCTTGAACTCGCGCGATGCGGTTCGGCTAGTATCAGGTTTTATTAAATCAGCTTTGGATTTATGGCTTAACCAACACGTTGATTATGGTAAGAAATTAGCCGATTTAGTTATCAAGCAAGCGCAAGCCAGAACTCGTGCTGGTCAAAAGATTGAAAAAAGAAAGTCGTCCGGCATCGCAGTATTACCTGGCAAATTGACAGATTGTGAAAGTGAAGATATTCGTATTAATGAAATATTTTTAGTCGAAGGAGACTCTGCAGGTGGCTCGGCAAAGATGGGGCGCAATAAAGAATATCAAGCAATACTTCCGCTACGCGGCAAAGTCTTAAATACTTGGGAAGCCGAGCGCGATCGTTTATTTGCAAATAATGAAGTGCATGATATTGCCGTGGCTATTGGCGTAGACCCCCATGGCATGCATGATGAACCAGATCTGAGTAATTTACGATACGGAAAGATTTGCATCCTATCAGATGCTGATGTTGATGGCTCACATATTCAAGTTTTACTATTAACCTTATTTTTTAAACATTTCCCGAAGTTAATTGATCGTTCTCATATTTATGTTTCACGACCACCGTTATTTCGGGTAGATGCGCCAGCAAGGGGTAAGAAACCAGCCCAAAAGATTTATGCTTTGGATATTGCAGAGCTCAAAACGATTGAGGATAAATTAGTTAAGGAAGGTTTAAAGACCGGTAGTTGGCAGATATCCCGTTTCAAAGGTTTAGGAGAAATGAGTCCGGAGCAATTATGGGAGACAACTCTCAACCCAGATACACGCAGGCTACTGCCGATCTTGACTAGACCCATAGCCCTAGAGCAAACAATTAAGACGATGGATATGCTCATGGGTAAATCGGAATCTTCTGCTAGACGGGTCTGGTTAGAAGAACGTGGCAACGAAGTAGAAGCCGATATTTAATGAAACTGATACGCTGATGAATAACGAATACGATTTATTTTCTAACTTACCTCCGGATGAGCCGACTGAGCCAACGGAGGCACTCACTTTGGCCACCTATGCTGAGCAAGCCTATTTAGATTACGCCATTAGCGTAGTGAAGGGACGCGCTTTACCCGAGTTAGCGGATGGTCAAAAGCCAGTTCAACGCCGTATTCTTTATTCGATGAGTGAGATGAGTTTACGCTTTGACGCTAAACCCGTCAAAAGTGCTCGGGTCGTTGGTGATGTCTTGGGTAAGTTTCATCCCCATGGTGATCAATCTGCTTACGATGCTTTGGTGCGCTTAGCGCAAAGCTTTAGTCTGCGTTATCCACTGATTGATGGCCAAGGAAATTTTGGCTCACGCGATGGTGATGGTGCGGCGGCTATGCGTTATACAGAGGCTAGACTGACTAAAATCGCCAGTTTATTAATGGATGAGATTCATCAAGGTACGATCGATTTTATTCCTAACTATGACGGCTCTTTTGATGAGCCGGCGATGTTACCTGCTAGACTGCCTTTTGTTTTACTCAATGGTGCGTCCGGAATTGCAGTTGGGATGGCCACAGAGATTCCTTCGCATAACTTACGAGAAGTTGCTACAGCGGCGATTGCGGTGATGAAAAATCCCAAGATTACCCATGAGGAAATTTTACAAATAATCCCAGGCCCAGACTTTCCTGGAGGTGGGCAGATTATTTCTGCGGCGAGTGAAATTGCTGAGATTTACCAGTCTGGCAGGGGGAGTTTGAAGGTCCGTGCCAGGTGGGTTATTGAAGAATTAGCGCGTGGTCAGTGGAAGTTAGTCATTAATGAACTGCCCCCAAGCACATCCACACAAAAAGTCTTACAAGAAATAGAAGAGTTAACTAATCCCAAGATAAAGATGGGAAAAAAGGCTTTGAGTGCTGAGCAAAATGCCTTGAAGCAGTCAACTTTGGCCATGCTTGATGGCGTGCGTGATGAGTCGAGTAAGGACGCGGCAGTTCGTTTAGTTTTTGAGCCGAAAACAAAAAATATTGATGTGCATGAGTTTGCGAATTTTTTACTGGCTCATACCTCCTTAGAAGCGAATTCTTCGATTAATCTAGTCATGATTGGTATGGACGGTCGTCCTCGCCAAAAGGGGATTTTATCGATTATGCAGGAATGGGCTCAGTTTCGGATTGCCACAGTCACGAAAAGGACGCAGCATCGATTAAGTAAAGTGAATGATCGGATGCATATTTTGGAAGGTCGGCAATTAGTCCTACTCAATATTGATGAGGTGATCCGGATCATTCGTCAAAGTGATGAGCCAAAAGTAGATTTAATGGCAGCATTTTCTTTGTCAGATCGGCAGGCTGAAGACATTTTAGAAATACGGTTGCGTCAATTAGCCCGTTTAGAGGCGATCAAGATTGAGCAAGAGTTACAACAATTAGCGGAAGAAAGATCAGATTTAGAAGCGGTTTTAGCAAGTGAAGCACTGATGCGCCGGCGAATTGTCAAAGAAATAGAAGCGGATGCCAAGACATTTGGTGATGATCGACGCACCATGATTCAAGAGGAAAAGAAGTCGGTTGTTCAAACTCGGGTAATTGATGAGGCAATCACGGTGATTGTTTCTCAGAAGGGTTGGGTTCGTTCGCGCTTAGGACATGGTCATGATCCTGCGCAATTGAATTTTAAAGTGGGTGACGGGTTATATGATGTTTATGAATGTCGCACGGTCGACGTCTTATTAGCTATTGGCAGTAACGGGCGAGTGTATAGTGTTTCTGTGGCTGATTTACCAGGTTCTAGAGGCGACGGTACGCCCTATACTTCCTTTATTAATCTGACCTCTGGGACACAAATACTGACTTATTATGCGGGTCAATCGGATGACTTGTTACTCATTAGCTTAGCATCGGGTAATGGCTTTTTAGCAAATGTGGCAGATATGGTGACCCGCAATAAAGCGGGTAAAGCATTTGTCGGATTAGACGAGCAGTTACCCGGTGGGGATTATGTTTTACCGATATTTCCGGTTCGGCCTGGTATGAAATTTTTAGCGTGTTTATCATCGACTGGTCGTTTATTGACTTTTGAATTAGCTGACTTAAAACGACTTCCAACTGGTGGAAAAGGGGTTATTTTGATGGATTTAGACCCCAAAGAAATACTTCAAAGTGCCGTGCCATATAGTGATGCGGGGATTGTCATGAGTGGGCTTGGTCGAGCCAGTAAGTGGACAGAGGTAGCTATTACGCAAAAAGTGCTTGCCAGTTTTAAAGCGCAGCGTGCTAGAAAAGGGCATGCAATCGATCCAAAACTCAAAGAAGCGCGCTTAAAACCACTTTAATTGATCATGAAACCCGATGGATTGAGAGGAAAGATTTGTTTTGGGATTAGAGAGGGAGTAGGCACAAAGGCTGCAAAATCATAAATGACCCCAATAATCTAGATGACTCGTCTATACTATGGGTTTAATACACAATGATCCAACTTAACTCTTTATAAAAAATGAACTTGCCAGTCAATTTATACCCAAAAAAACTTGTTTTATCTTGTTTGATAAGCCTGTTGGCTTCTGCCCTGAGCAGCCTCGTCATGGCCGCAGATTTAGTTGGTGATGCCAACAAAGGCGCTAGTAAAGTTTCCTTGTGTGCGGGCTGTCATGCAATTCCTGGATATCGCTCATCCGTGCCGGAAATTTATACGATCCCGATGATTGGGGGTCAATCCGCAGCCTATTTAGTATCAGCCTTACAGGCCTACAAAAAAGGGGAGCGTAAGCATCCTACCATGCGCGGTATTGCTGGATCCTTATCCGATCAGGACATGGTTGATATAGCTGCTTACTATGCTGGACAAAGCGCTAGCTCCAAACCAAACTATTTAAAATAAAGAGATTAGAAAGGTTGCTAACATGAAATTGATCCTTAGTTTGAGTAGTTTCATGCTCATTATCGGACTAAGTAGCACCGTCTATGCTGGTAATAAAGAAGCTGGCCGTGCTTTAGTTGAAAAAAATAACTGTAATTCCTGTCACGGCCCTGATCTAAAGTCACCCATTGCGCCAGCTTATCCCAAATTAGCTGGTCAACACGCCGATTATCTTTTTTATGCCTTAAAATCGTATCAAGTTAATGGCCCGCAGGTAGGTCGTTCCAATGCAATTATGACCGCCCAGGCCAAGCAATTCAATGTAACTCAATTGAAGGATATGGCTGCTTACATTGCCTCTTTGCCTGGTGATTTAGTTATTAAAAAATAAGTCTTCAATCAGATGTTCTATTTAAAGCCCATTGATTCAATATGATGGGCTTTTTATTTGCTAAGCGTTATTCAATGGCGGCCTCTTGTCCATGCAGCAGATGATTTTTCATCAAGGCCTCAGCTTCTGCAGGTTTTTTACCGATTAATGCCGACATAATTTGGCGATGCTCTAGCAGAGATTTTTCTAATCGGCCAATTTTAGTTAAGGAATCTCTTCTTTGGAGTTTGAGGACTTGCCTTAAATCGTTGATTACGCGGTGCATCCAGGGGTTTTTTGCAAAGTCCTGTAATTTATGATGAAACTCTTGATTTACTTCAAAAAAACGCTCAGTATCCCGGTTGGCAGCTGCTCGCTCTAATTTTGTATGAATAGAATCTAAAATTTCGAGTTCCTCTTCTGTCGCTTCTTCTGCAACTTTTCGGCATGCCTGAGCTTCGAGCAGGGCAATCACGGCAAAGATATTTTTAATATCTGTTTCTTGCACTTCGGTAACGTAGGCGCCACGGCGCAGTTTCATCGTAATGAGTCCTTCAGCAGCAAGAACTTTTAAGGCTTCACGCAGTGGTGTACGACTGATACCAAAACTAGCCGTTAATAATTTTTCATCAATCCACGCGCCTGGGGCTAATTCATGACTAAATATTTTTTCGCGGATTAAGTTCGCTACGGAAAGATAAAGGGGAAGGCTTTCTAGTGATGAGATCATATTAATGAGAATTTTGTTGATATATAAACTGTAACTTGATGAATTAATTAAATTAAATTACATTGATTGTGACGTATAAATTTCGATTAAAACTTAGGTATGGTATATTTTTGGATTCATTAAACATTTGCATTCATAATTATGAATTCATTTAATACTTTATTTTATTGTTTGTCAATGGTATGCTTAACATGATTAATGCCTTAACCAGTTTTGTAAACAGCAAGCATGGCACGATTGAAATTCCATGAAGGTCAAAATCATATGCAAAAGAACACTCCAAATAGTTGGCCGGATCTAGAAGCAACTCAGCAAAAAGATTGGGAAGCTCTAGCCCAAAAGTCGATTCCTCATGGCAAAGTAGAAGACCTTGGATGGCAAACTCCAGATGGCATTCATCTGAAGGCTTTATATACCAAAGATGACTTACATGACTTGCCTTTTACAAATACTTACCCAGGCTTTGAGCCATTTTTACGGGGGCCGCAAGCAACGATGTATGCTGTACGGCCTTGGACAATTCGCCAATATGCTGGTTTTTCAACTGCTCAAGAATCTAACGCTTTTTACAGGCAGGCTCTAGCTAACGGCGGGCAGGGTGTCTCTGTAGCCTTTGATTTGCCAACGCATCGTGGCTATGATTCAGATCATCCACGAGTAATGGGTGATGTGGGTAAGGCGGGCGTCGCTATTGATACGGTCGAAGACATGAAAATTCTTTTTGACCAAATTCCCCTAGATCAGGTATCGGTCTCAATGACCATGAATGGGGGTGTTCTACCCATATTAGCTAGCTATATCGTCGCAGCCCAAGAGCAAGGTGTTGATCAAGCGCAACTTTCTGGAACGATTCAAAACGATATCCTCAAAGAGTTCATGGTGCGTAATACGTATATTTACCCCCCAGAACCATCCATGCGGATCATTGGCGACATCATTGAATATACCGCTCAACAGATGCCAAAATTTAATTCAATTTCTATCTCTGGCTATCACATGCAAGAAGCCGGTGCAAATCAATCATTAGAACTTGCTTTTACTCTAGCCGATGGCCAGGAGTACGTCAAAACTGCCTTAGCTAAGGGCTTAGATATCGACGTATTTGCGGGTCGACTGTCTTTTTTCTTTGCAATTGGTATGAATTTTTACCTGGAAATTGCCAAACTGCGGGCCGCTCGACTTCTATGGTGGCGCATGATGAAAGCATTTCATCCTAAAAATCCAAAATCTCTCATGTTACGCACGCACTGCCAAACTTCTGGCTGGTCTTTAACAGAGCAAGACCCTTATAACAATATTGTGCGCACTACCATTGAGGCGATGGCTGCTGTCTTTGGAGGAACCCAGTCACTACACACCAACTCTTTTGACGAAGCGATTGCTCTCCCGACAGAATTCTCTGCCCGGATTGCCCGCAACACACAGTTAATTATTCAAGAAGAGAGCCATATGACGAGCGTAGTAGACCCGTGGGCGGGCTCTTACATGATGGAAAAACTGACCCAAGAGATGGCCGATAAAGCGTGGGAGATTATTCAGGAAGTTGAGGCGATGGGAGGCATGACCAAAGCCGTCGAAAGTGGCTGGGCCAAGTTAAAAATTGAGGCTGCGGCAGCTCAAAAACAGGCCCATATTGATTCTGGAAAAGATACGATTGTCGGTGTTAATAAATACCAATTAGCGCAAGAGGACTCTTTGCAAACCAGAGAAGTCGACAATAACAAAGTGCGTGATTTACAGATCGCTTTTCTCAAAAAAATTAAAGCCGAGCGCGATTCGATAAAAGTTCGTCAGGCATTGGATGCAATTACGCAAGCGGCGCAAGACAAGACGGGCAATTTACTCGATTTAACTGTGCAAGCCATGCGACTAAGGGCTACTGTGGGTGAAGTTTCTAACGCTTTAGAGACAGTATTTTCTCGGCACCGTGCTGATACGCAAAAGGTTACAGGAGTATATGCCATGGCTTATGATTCTGCTCAAGGGTGGGCTAAATTACAAGAGGAAATAGCTCAGTTTGGGCAGACCTTTGGCCGTCGACCGCGGGTCATGATTGCTAAGTTAGGTCAAGATGGGCACGACCGGGGTGCAAAGGTAGTAGCAACGGCCTTTGCTGATTTAGGTTTTGATGTGGATATAGGTACTTTATTTCAAACTCCGCAAGAGTGTGCAAGGCAAGCGATTGAAAACGATGTGCATGCTGTTGGAGTGTCTACCCTAGCGGCTGGGCATAAAACGCTCGTCCCAGAAATTATTGCTGAGCTGAGGCGTCAAGGTGGCCAAGAGATCGTAGTTTTTGTTGGTGGAGTAATCCCTAGGCAAGACTATGAGTACTTGTTTGAGGCAGGTGTCAAAGGCATTTATGGGCCTGGTACACCAATACCCGCATCAGCCAAAGACGTGCTAGAACATATTCGCTCTCATCTTCTGTCGACCCAGGCTAAGGTTTAAGTAAGCAATGGATTTGTCTGATAAGCAGCTTTTAAAGGAGTTAGTTGACTCTTCTTTATCCGCTAAAAATCTACAGCGCCGTGCTTTAGCGAAGTTGATTACCCTCTTAGAGTCCACCTTGAGTGCGCATCAAAGCCGGGCGGACGCCATTCTAAATCAAATTATTCCTCTGACTGGTAAATCTTTTCGGCTAGGCATATCCGGCGTTCCAGGCGTTGGTAAGTCGACCTTGATTGAGGCACTTGGGCTGTATTTAATTGCCCAGGGACACCGCGTCGCCGTACTAGCAATTGACCCATCCTCAACTGTCTCAGGTGGCTCTATTCTGGGTGATAAGACTCGGATGGAGCAATTATCAATCAGTGAAAATGCTTTTATTCGGCCTAGTCCGACTGCCGGCAACCTCGGTGGGGTCGCCGAAAAGACGCGTGAAACGATACTCCTAGCAGAGGCAGCTGGATTTGATGTGGTTATCGTTGAAACCGTTGGTGTTGGGCAGAGTGAAATTGCTGTAGCCAATATGACAGATATGTTTGTACTCATGCATTTACCAAATGCTGGGGATGATTTACAGGCCATCAAAAAAGGGGTGATGGAGTTAGCTGATCTTGTCCTCATTAATAAAGCCGACCTTGATCAAGCCGCCGCAAGGCGCGCGCAATCGATGATCGCGCATTCTTTACATCTCATTGGTTCGTTTCCTAGTCAAGGTGATATGGCCAGTAAATGGCAGCCTCAAGTCTTCGCCTTAAGCGCGCTGAAGCAAGAGGGTATTGCCCAGTTTTGGGATTTGGCCAAACAGTTTATAGCTGGGCAAAATAAGACTGGCGCCTTTCTTGGCAGACGGCAAAAACAAGCAAGCGCATGGCTGACTGAACATATAGAAGCCGGTTTGAAGTTGAAGTTTCGCGAACATACAGCCATTGCAAACCAGTACCCCAACACTTTAGAACAAGTCCGCAGTGGACAGCTAGCACCATCTGTGGCAGCCAGGCAACTATTAGCAATCTTTCATAGCAATTCGGAGAAGGTAGGGTAGTCATGAACGAAATTATTCGACAATTAGAAGCCAAGCGAGAACAGGCCTATTTAGGCGGTGGTCAAAAGCGTATCTTTGCGCAGCACAATAAAGGTAAATTGACTGCCCGAGAGCGGCTCGCATTACTCCTTGATGAGGGCTCTTTTGAAGAATGGGATATGTTTGTAGAGCATCGTTGTACAGATTTTGGGATGGCCGATGAAACTGTTCCGAGCGATGGGGTCGTTACTGGTTATGGCATGATAAACGGTCGATTGGTATTTGTGTTTTCGCAAGACTTTACAGTTTTTGGTGGTTCTCTCTCAGAAGCACATGCCGAAAAAATTTGCAAGGTAATGGATCAGGCGATGAAGGTTGGTGCCCCAATTATTGGTCTGAATGACTCAGGTGGCGCCAGAATCCAAGAGGGAGTGGCATCCCTTGGCGGTTATGCAGAAATTTTTCAACGCAACGTCATGGCCTCCGGAGTTATTCCGCAAATCTCCCTAATCATGGGCCCATGTGCTGGTGGGGCAGTCTATTCACCGGCACTAACGGACTTTATTTTTATGGTCAAAGACAGTTCGTATATGTTTGTCACTGGGCCAGATGTCGTCAAGACTGTTACCCATGAAGAGGTTAGCGCGCAGGAGTTAGGTGGTGCCCTCACGCATTCGACCAAGTCCGGTGTTTGTGACCGCGTTTTTGAAAATGATGTCGAAGCGCTCTTGATGGTCCGTCGATTTTTCAATTACTTACCACTTTCTAATCGTGAGTCAGCTCCTTACCGTCCTAGCTCTGGTGTTCCCTTAGAAGAGGATTTTTCTCTGGACACCCTCATACCGACCCACCCCAATAAGCCTTATGACATGTTAGAACTCATTCTGAAAATTTTAGATGATAGCGATTTTTATGAAATTCAGCCGGATTACGCCAAGAATATCGTGATTGGTTTTGGCCGAATTGATGGCCAATCAGTTGGCATAGTAGCAAATCAACCCTTAGTTCTAGCAGGATGCTTGGATATTAAGTCAGCAATTAAGGCGGCGCGTTTTGTGCGGTTTTGTGATTCATTTAACATCCCAGTAATTACTTTTGTAGATGTGCCAGGTTTTATGCCAGGAACTGCCCAAGAATACGGGGGCATTATTAAGCATGGGGCTAAGTTGCTTTTTGCCTATGCCGAATGTACCATTCCCAAAATTACTGTCATCACTAGAAAAGCCTATGGTGGAGCTTATGATGTCATGTCATCTAAGCACTTGCGCGGAGATGTCAACTTTGCATGGCCATCTGCAGAAATTGCAGTCATGGGCCCTAAAGGGGCAGTAGAAATTATTTTCCGGGAAGAAAAGGGTGATGCCAATCAATTAGCGCAGCGTGAGGCCCAGTATAAAGCGAAGTTTGCCAATCCATTTGTAGCAAGTCGCCGAGGCTATATTGACGATGTCATTATGCCGCACGAAACCCGAAAACGCATTGCTAGATCTTTAGTCATGCTCAAACATAAAGAATTAGAGAATCCATGGAGAAAACATGACAATATTCCTTTATAACCAGATTAATACGTGTCTAAAGAATGATGACCATGTTTAAAAAAATTCTCATTGCTAATCGGGGTGAAATCGCTTGCCGAGTAATTCGTACATGCCGGTCTATGGGAATTGCTTCGGTTGCCGTTTACTCCGAGGCTGATGCCGAAGCTCTGCACGTTCAAATGGCTGACGAAGCCGTTTTGATTGGTCCAGCTCCCTCGCGAGAGTCTTATTTAGTGATGGAAAAAATAATTGCTGCGGCCAAAACTACCGGTGCACAAGCAATTCATCCGGGTTACGGCTTTCTTTCTGAAAACGAGACTTTTGCAAAATTGGTTGAAGATGAGGGTCTCGTATTTATTGGCCCCAAGTATGCAGCGATCGCCTCCATGGGTGATAAGATCGCCTCCAAAAAGTTAGCGATGGCCTCTGGCGTTAATACCATCCCGGGCTATAATGAAGTGATACTAGATGCCCAGCAAGCGGTAAAAATTGCCCAGAATATTGGCTACCCAGTCATGCTCAAGGCGTCAGCTGGTGGGGGTGGCAAGGGTTTACGCGTTGCTTTTAATGATCAGCAGGCAGAGAAGGGCTTTATTGCTTGTGCTAATGAGGCACGTAATGCGTTTGGTGACGACCGGATTTTTATAGAAAAATTTATTGCAGAGCCCCGTCATATTGAAATTCAAATTTTAGGTGACTCTTTTGGTAATGTGGTTTTTTTGTGGGAACGTGAATGCTCGATTCAGCGGCGTCATCAAAAAGTTATTGAGGAAGCTCCTTCACCATTTATTAGTGAAAAAACACGTCAAGCTATGGGAGCACAAGCCGTCGCTCTTGCCAAAGCGGTGAACTATCAATCTGCTGGAACAGTCGAATTTGTTGTTGGCAAAGATGAGTCATTTTATTTTTTAGAAATGAATACGCGTTTACAAGTTGAGCACCCCGTGACTGAAATGATTACTGGGCTTGATTTGGTCGAGCAGATGTTGCGCGTTGCTGCTGGGCAAGCATTAGCTTTTAAGCAAGGGGATATCCCTCGAAATGGTTGGGCAATGGAGTGTCGCATTAATGCCGAGGATCCATATCGCGGATTTTTACCATCGACCGGCCGATTAACGCATTATCAACCCAATGCCAAAGAGGGTATTTCTAGAATCGATACAGGCTTTTATGAGGGTAGTGACATACCGATGTTTTATGACTCGATGATTGCAAAAGTCATTACCCATGGCCAAAATCGCCAGGAAGCGATTGCCCGAATGCAGTTTGCGCTGAATGAATTTGTGATTGCGGGAGTACATTCAAATATTCCTTTTCAGGCGGCCTTAATGCAGCACCCCAGTTTTCAAGCGGGAGATTTTAATACCGGATTCATTGCCGAGCATTTTCCAGATGGCTTTCATGGTTTAAGCCCAAGCGTTGCAGAGCAAGAATTGTTGAGTGCTATAGCCACGACAATCCATTTAGGGTATCTGGCAAGATCCCTTCAGATTTCTGGTCAGCTAGATGGCCATACACTTCAAACCCCGACCAGTTTTGAAGTATTGGTGGGGCCCAGTGGTCAGCAATCATCGATATCAACCACGGTAAAGTACTCTGAAAAAGGTCTTTGGGTAGAGGTTGGACAACAGCATTTATGCATTGAGTCTGATTGGCATGTTGGCTCGACGCTTTATCGTGCCCAGATTAATGGCCAGCCTTACAGTTTGCAAGTCGCCCGTCAGGGTGTATTTTATATCCTGCAGATGAATGGTATTTGTTTTCAATCGATGGTCATGACCACGAGCAATGCCACGTTGCAAAAGTTAATGCCGATGAAAGTCGCGCCAGATTTATCTCAATATTTACTCTCCCCCATGCCAGGGCTTTTAGTCCAAGTGGCTGTTCAGGTTGGCCAAAAGGTCCAAGCTGGGGAGCGCTTGGCCGCGATTGAGGCGATGAAGATGGAAAATATCTTGTTTGCGTCGCAAGTGGGTGTAGTCGCAGAGATCCTGGTTGAGCAAGGGCAGAGTTTGAGTGTTGATCAAGTAATTATGCGTTTTGAATAAGGAAGATGTGATGAATAGGCCATTTCGGGTATTAGGTATACAGCAAGTAGCCATTGGTGGGCTTGACAAAGAGGAGTTAAAAAAGTTCTGGGTAGATATGCTTGGCCTAGAGTTCAAATCGAGTTTTCGATCTGAACGTGAAAATGTTGACGAAGATATTTATACGATTGGTAGTGGTCCCCATCCGGTGGAGTTTGACTTGATGCAGCCGATTGATCCCCAAAAAAAACCAGCTGTGCACTTAACGCCACTTAATCATATTGGCTTATGGATTGATGACTTACCAACCGCCGTTGAGTGGCTCACAGCGCAAGGTGTGCGCTTTACCCCTGGTGGGATTCGGCAAGGCGGAGATGGCCACGACATTATTTTTGTCCATCCTAAATCGAGTCATGAATTTCCCATAGCAGGCTCAGGAGTTTTAGTCGAACTCGTCCAAGCCCCAGAAGAGATGATTCAGTCAGTTTGCTAATCATTGTTTGGCAAAAGCATTTTGATCAGGTTAAATCCGAATTTTGTCATAAAGGGGATTCTCTTGGCATAATAGAGTCCTGATTAACCCAGTTTTGCTTTAGGAGAAAGTATGTCTAATTTGCCTCAGGGAATGGAAATTCATGCCGAAGTTAGCTCGGAGTTTGCGAGCATTTTAACCACCGAGGCACTCGCTTTTGTGGCAAAACTGCATCATTCCTTTGAGGCGCGAAGACAAGAGTTATTACAGGTTCGGATCGAGAAAACCAAGCGTTTAGATGCCGGGGAAATGCCTAGTTTCCCCCCAGAGACAAAAGCTATTCGAGAGGGAGATTGGAAAATATCACCGGTTCCGCCAGCTCTTCATTGCCGCCGCGTAGAAATTACTGGCCCGGTAGATGCCAAGATGGTGATTAATGCCTATAACTCTGGCGCAGACTCTTACATGACTGATTTTGAAGATTCGAACAGTCCCAGTTGGAGTAATCAAATTCAAGGGCAAATTAATTTAAAAAGTGCGATTCGTAGGGAGTTACGCTTCGAGCAAAATGGAAAAAGTTATGCTCTGAATGAAAAAATTGCGGTTTTACAGGTTCGCCCTCGAGGCTGGCATCTTGACGAAAAGCATGTTTTGATTGATGGTAAGCGGATTTCTGGTGGTATTTTTGATTTTGCCTTATTCTTTTTCCACAATGCTAAAGAGCAGCTTGCGCGCGGGGCTGGACCCTATTTTTATCTACCAAAACTAGAGAGCTATCAAGAAGCCCGGTTATGGAATGATATTTTCATCATGGCTCAAGAGGAGTTGGGTATTCCGAGGGGATCAATCAAAGCTACCGTTTTGATTGAGACGGTTTTGGCTGCGTTTGAAATGGATGAAATGCTCTATGAACTACGTGAGCACAGTGCTGGACTCAATGCTGGTCGGTGGGATTATATTTTCTCTTGCATTAAAAAATTCAAAGTTGATAAAAACTTTTGTTTAGCTGACCGAGCTAAAGTAACGATGACAGCCCCTTTTATGCGGGCTTACGCTTTACTCCTACTTAAAATTTGTCATCATCGTGGCGCGCCAGCGATTGGTGGAATGAGTGCCTTAATTCCAATTAAAAATGATCCAGAAAAAAATGCCATTGCCATGGCTGGCATTATTTCTGACAAAAGGCGTGACGCAGAGGATGGTTATGATGGTGGCTGGGTCGCCCATCCCGGACTCGTTGAGCCAGCCATGATTGAGTTTAAAAAGGTTTTGGGAGATAAATTACATCAGTTTGAGAAGCAAAAGCCGGAAGTGCAGGTTGTCGCTGCTGATTTATTAAATTTTGAGCCTGAAAGTCCAATTACGGAATTTGGTCTGCGCATGAATATTAATGTAGGGATTCATTACTTGGGGGCTTGGCTAGCAGGTAATGGTTGTGTTCCGATTCATAATTTGATGGAAGATGCGGCTACGGCTGAAATCAGTCGATCCCAAGTATGGCAGTGGATTCGCTCTCCGAAGGGTGTTTTAGAGGATGGCCGAAAAGTAACTGCTCCGATGGTTAAAATCATGGTTCAGGAAGAGCTCCAAAAAGTCAAAGATTCAGGGGCAACAGGCCATTGGGACCGCGCGGCTGAAATTTTTGAACAAATGGCCACGAGTGAGCATTTTGAGGAATTCTTAACTCTTCCTCTTTATGAAGAAATTTGATTAATGCCCCATCTCGGCTGTTTTTAAGAGAGGCAAGTCAATGGGGATTTTAGCCATCGAGACATCAAGTCATTGGTGTTCGGTGGCTTTGTTATTGGCCGATCGCCAACTAGTTCGGCATGAGCTTGTTTCGAATCAGGCCAGTCAGATGATCTTGCCTTGGATTCATGAGCTGATCCAAGCAGGTGGTCTATCTTGGGATGCGATTGAGCGTATAGCTGTATCGAATGGACCTGGGGCATTTACAGGTATCCGCCTGGGCGTTGGCATTGCACAAGGCATTGCTTATGCCAGGGCCAAGCCCTTGATTCCAATCACGAGTATGGATGGCATGATGACTTATCAATATCTGATAGGTAATCCACATGTCCAGCAGGATGGTTATATGATTGCTGCAATTGATGCCAGAATGGGGCAATGGTACTGGGCTGTTTACCAGACCTTTAAAGATCGCATGCCTATTCGAGCCGATGCGATTACCTTATCGGAACCAAGCTTGATCCACGCGCAGTCTACTAACCTGGTTTTGGGGCATCAGCTGACTTTAGGAGAAGAGATTGGTAGTCATTTACAAATCATTTCTGGGGAAGTATCTCCCCATGCATTAGGAATAGCCTCTTTAGCGTTGCAGGCCGATTTAAGTGGTTCTTTTCTAGCAAAAGATTGTCAACCACTTTATATCAGAGATAAAATTGCACAGACGATCCTTGAAAGATCGACTCCAGGCTTGTAGAGGCTTTTGATGCATCAGGTAAATTTCGAATTTCGGGTGATGTGTAAAGAGGACTTGGCCAAGGTATTAATGATTGAGCAGTTTTCTCATAGTAATCCTTGGACACAAAAAAACTTTTTGGACTGTTTAGATCATGCCTATTGGAATTACGTCTTGCAAGATGTAGTCTCCAAGCATATTTATGGCCACTGTATTTTTATGCCCGGAGTGTCTGAGTTGCATTTATTAAATATCACCATTGATCACGCGTTTCGTCGGCACGGTATTGCATTGCGGGCTTTACAGGCCATTGAAAAGACGAGTATTGAAAAGGCCATGTTTAAAATTATTTTAGAGGTACGGGCAAGTAATTTTGCGGCGATTGGCTTGTATGAGAAACTAGGTTACCAAACAATTGGAATTCGTAAAGATTATTACCCCTATCAATTGGCCACCAGAGATAGTACTAATGCAGTTTTACAAAAAAGCTCGACGCGAGAGGATGCGGTGGTTATGGAAAAAACATTAGTGAGGTAATGAGATGAGGCGTATTGAAATACTTCAGGAAATTGGGGTTACTGCATGGATCAGTCGTGATGCCTTGCAACTTGCAAAGTTAAAGGCTGACGAGGAGCAGATGATTCAAGCCCCATCTTCGCCAAAAAATCCGCATGAATTGCAAAGCAGAGAGCCAAAGACGTCCGATCAGACAACGATAATAGGGCCGAAGGATCAACCCCTTTGGACAGTGGTCTGGCAGGAAAAGAGCTCTAGTAAGGTGCTTTTTTCGAAAATCTGCCGGGCAATTGAAAATTTGGGAGTTGGCTTGCAAGTATTAACTATGAGTACAAGTACAGCAATCAAGGCGCAGGACATACAGGGCGACTTACTGATTGCTTTTGGCGAGTCGGCGACGCATTATTTTTCTGGTGAGCGTGCACCAGTAGATGAACTCAGAGAGATACTTTTTGAAGCGGTAAATAGTCGCTCAGTCGAGATCCCTGTCATTGTGACCCATGACCCTGAGGCCTGTTTATCTCAAGCACATTTCAAAAAAGAGGTATGGCAGGACATTTTAATGGCGCGGACAACCTATTTAGAAACGCAGTAACGCTTCTACTTTAGTGGGGGTGCTTTTCTTCGCCAATGAGGTGTAAGGAGTCATACTCCTCTTGATTTCTCTTATGTCGGTAAATAACTAAGGCCATAGCGATCATTACAAAAGTGCCAAAAAGAACAATCACGAACTGAACAGAGACATTAAACGATATCAGAAGGGCATAGATCCCCAGCATTATCAAAACCGATAGATTCTCATTAAAGTTTTGCACGGCAATGGAATGACCCGCTGTTAGAAGGACATGGCCACGATGCTGTAAGAGGGCGTTCATTGGCACTACAAAAAACCCGGACATCCAACCAACGGTTGCTAGGAAAACATAAGCAAAAACTAAATAAGCCGGTATTTCGAAAAGCCCAAAATCAACGATGGCACCGCCAAAATGGTGTTTTTGAAAACCCGCTAAGGCCACCACAAAGCCACCCATAATGACCCCGAACTTGAGAACATTTAAGGATTTTTGAAGAGGTATTTTCCAGGCTGCCCAAATCGCTCCCCCAGCTACGCCAAAGGCCACAATTGCTTGTAGGATTGCCCCTTCAGACAGATTCATTTGGAGTGCGCTTTCAGCCCATTTGAGGATAATAAATTGCAAGGTGGCGCCAATACCCCAAAAAAGTGTCGTAACGGCCAGTGAGATCTGTCCTAAGCGATCATTCCATAGCGTGGTGAAGCAATGTGAGAAATCCTTAATGAGTTTAATGGGATTTTTAGAAGCTTGATGGTATTTGACCCCAGTTTCAGGTATTTTTAAATTGATGAGGGCGGCAATCAAATAGATTGCCATGATGCAGCTAATTGCCACTTCTGGAGCTGTGTCAATATGGGTATCGATGAGTGGGATATCAATTGACAAAAATGATTGAGCAATCGTCGGATTAATTAAAACACCACCAAGGACTGTGCCTAAAATAATAGAGCCAACAGTTAAGCCTTCTATCCAGCCGTTGGCAGCGACTAATTTTTCAGGGGGGAGTAACTCCGTCAAAATACCATATTTTGCCGGCGAGTATGCCGCAGCCCCAAAGCCAACAACAGCGTAGGACAATAGTGGATGCATACCAAATAACATCATTGAGCAACCGATGATCTTGATCGAGTTGGTTAAAAACATAACTTGGCCTTTGGGCCTTGAATCCGCAAAAGCGCCAACATATGCAGCTAAGACAACATACGACAGGACAAAAAATAGCTTTAAGAGTGGGGTCATCCACTCCGGGGCATGTAACTGAAGTAATAGGGCAATAGCCGCAATCAAGAGGGCATTATCCGCTAGTGATGAAAAAAACTGCGCGGCCATAATTGCGTAAAATCCAGGTTTCATTTGCAGAATGATTAGTAGGGATAAGAAATTATTGTAATAATAGGAATAT
>Ga0209356_1000324_pt1 | contig 18687 bp, 26 predicted proteins | sample LauGreFaBDMM15SN_2_FD_188213 | JGI IMG/M metagenome (GOLD analysis project Ga0209356, IMG submission 188213) | Freshwater lake microbial communities from Lake Michigan, USA - Fa13.BD.MM15.SN (SPAdes) (version 2) | ecosystem: Environmental > Aquatic > Freshwater > Lake | place: Lake Michigan, USA...
GGTCATGGTTGATCACTCCATGATGCATCGCATCAGAATGTTCAACAGCAAGGTCTTCGATCGCCTTACTGGTGATGGGTACAAACTAAACCTGATCGAAGGGAGATATGAAAAAAATGAGTGATGATACATTCAGTATTGGTGCGAGTGAACTCGCGCAGATGGAAGCACCGCGTAAGCGGCGGCGTAACAGAGTTGAACCGATCCTAGATGATTTGGATCATACCGCACCGAATGCGGATGAATTGCCCGCGATTACGGGCAATGATGGAATGACCGCGGAAGAACGACGATTGGCAAAGGAAGGTGAGAAAGTTCAGAATATTCTTGCCGCTAATAAAAATACTGGTGCAAAAGTCATGGTATCCAGAAAAAATCGTCAGACAGGAAGATTCGGCGTTCTCTCAACCATTCCAATCGATGAATATGATGAAGATCAGTTGCAGGTGGAATACGGCGGCGGTCAATACCTTTCACGCGTTCGTTTACCGAATGGAAGACTTGGTGAATCGTGGACATGGGATGTTGATTCCTCGGTTCGCCCTTATACCGATGGGATTCAGCAACCGCCTTCTAGCGCAATTGATGCGATCCCTCGTATCATTGACGCGGTTAGGGAACGGGCGGGCGGTGGCGAAAGTATGAGGGATGTCATTGAATCGATTAGCGATCGCAATGCTCAAACCTTCCAGATGATGATGAAGCAAATGCAGGATAGCAACGCGCAGATGCTAACTCTCATCACTACAATGAATCGCCATCAGCCACAGCAGGACACCACCATGTCATCCATGATGAACACAATGTTGACTGCAATCATGACTCAAAAGACACAGGGCGTTGATCAATTGGTTGACGCGTTTGTGAAGTTGAAGGATCTTTCGGGCGATGGCGGTGGTGGCGGAAAGAACGATGTCATGGATACGATCATCGGGATGATGGCTCCGCTGGCAGGGCAGTTGATGGGCAAACTTGCTCCTCAACAGCTACCTGCTCCCGCTCCTGTTCCCCTGCCTGAAACGGCGCAACTGAATCCAAACATTCCCCAACCCAAGTCGAATGTTCCCGATAAGATTAAAGCGGTTGCGGACATGATCTTGCGATTGGCACAGAAGGATACCGATCCTGTTAGTGCGGTGAATGTGGTCAGCGATCTTATTGATGAGTCGCAATCGGACAAGATTACCGACTTTTTGAGCAACCCGTCATGGTGGGCAAACATGATGATGTTTGAAGATCGTGTCATTCCGTTTAAGCCTTGGTTTGAAAAGGTTCGTAAGGAGTGGCTTGACATCTATGAAGATTCCGAAGATGGTGAAGAGGAGGAATCACAAGCCTAACCTTTTTATGTTAAACCCCCCTGCACTATTCAGCGCATCCTCGCCTTGGGTAGGCGCGGGGGGTGTTTACCGCAAGACACTTTCGGATGGATCGTCCGATGCCCAGCAGATTCTGGAAAGCATCGAGGAGTTGTCACAGAAGTATTCAATCATGCCCTCCGTTCGGGCGTTTACGCTTTCACTAATGCCAGCAACGATGGTCAATGATGACCAGTTGGCACAACTTAATGCGATCTCACAATTTGTTGTAAACGACATGATGTATGTTCGTGATCCTGTTGGAGTTGAATATTTTGTTGCCGTACCAAAAATGCTTCAGGAGTATGCACAAACAGGAAAGATTTTTTCTGACTGCGATGATCATGTGCTTATGTTCAATAGCCTGATGAAATCGGTAGGATTTAATGTTCGTGCGGTTGCAATAAATATTGGGGATACCAATTACCATGATCATGTATTTTCTGAATTTATGATGAACGGAAAAACATTTGATTTTGACGGGTGCAAAAAGACAAATCCATTTGAGAGAAAAACAGGTGACAGGCTTGCGGTAGTGCCGCTTGTCCCATGAGCGATATCTGGTCATTGCTTTCGTCATTTGACCAGATCTTGTCAAATGTAACGACGATCGCTGGCGGAATTCAATCCAGCGTTAATGTTGGAAATATTACCAGCACATCAAATACGGCGACTGCATATAATGATGTTCTAACAATTCAGGCTAAACTCAACACTACTTACGCAAGCACACAGGCTGACCTTGATTTCTGGAAGCAATTAAAAGCTGATAATGCGGCGCGGGGCAATTCAACTGGAGTTCAATACTCTCAACAGATGATCAATAGCTTGCTTGATCAAACTAAAGCAATTCAAAGTCAGCAATTTCAGGCGAATGAGGTTGCAGTACAACTTGCGGCGGCTCAAGCGGCGGCACTTGCGGCGCAACAGGCGGCACAGATAGCCGCGCAAGCGGCGGCGGCACAACAAGCGGCACAACAGGCGGCTCAAATTGCGGCACAAGCGGCGGCACAAGCGGCGGCGGCTCAACAGGCGGCGGCTGAAGAGGCGGCACGGCAAGCGGCGGCTCAAAAAGCGGCGGCGGAAGAAGCGGCACGACAAGCGGCGGCTCAAGCGGCGGCACAATTAGCGGCTCAACAAGCGGCTCAACTTGCGGCACAGCAAGCGGCGGCAAGAGCGGCGGCACAAGCTGAAGCTGAAAAAATTGCGGCGCAACAAGCGGCGGCACAGGCGGCACAAGCCAAAGCGGAGGCTGATGCTGAAGCGGCAAGGCAATCACAGATTAGACAGGCACAGGCTCAAGAGGCGGCTCGTCAACAGGCGGAAGCTGAAGCGGCGGCACGGGCAAGGGCTGAAGCTGAAGCTGAATCGCAAAGACAATCAGCCATTCAAAGGGCGGCACAGGAAGCGCAGTTGGCGGCACAGATTGCACAAGCTGAAGCGGCGGCAAAATTTGCGGCTGAACAGCGCGAACAAAATTTAATACAAAATCAAGGCTCATTTACCGACATGATTACAATTGTCGGGCAGGATGATAATATTGCTGGCGCAAAATATTATCCCACAGAACCGACTGAAGATCCTCTTCCATCGAGCAACCCAAAAGAAGTTCAGGAACCTGTTTATGCTGGCGGATCAACTGATTTTTCGGGAGGATTAGCAAATGAGGATCGGACAACTGATGGGGATGGTGATCAGGGAGGGGATAATTCTGGCGCGAACGGATCTTCTGGAGTTGCGGGAGAAGGTGACACGGGAAGTGAAGAAGAATCCCAAGTTGCTGGTGGAAGTACTGATGAACGGGAAGACCCGCTCGAAGGCGAAGGGAAAAGCCCGTTTGAAAAAATCCTCGATACACTTCTAGGTGAGAAAACGCCTGAAGAAAAAGCAGGAACCTATACCGAGAATGGTTACTCGCCTCCGTACTATCCCTTTTACCCTCCTCAACAGCCTCAACCGCAAGAAGAATCTAGCGGAACAAATTTCTTACCTTTGGGCTTGCTAATCGGGGCGGGATTACTATTTATCGCAAAAGAGGACAAAAAGAAAAAATGAACCAAGTACTTCGACAGGAAATTTTTGGAGGTCGCCCGATTCGGGATGCCGCGAGCGGAAAGATTGCAATTATCACCCGTGACAGGAATATGAATTTTCGTGGAACGACAAAACCTGTCGCCGCTATGGGTGAATGGGAAGATACTTTTAAAAATATTACTGGCGGATTATCAGGTCTTACCAATTCGATCGGAAACTTGATTGGATCAATTAAAGGTAACACGACAATTGTGAATCCGAATACTGGCGGATTTCCTATGCAAGGGATGTACTACGGACAGCAACCTTACTATGGTGTGAACCCGATGATCCCGTCCTACAACTATCCTGTTCAACAGCAGGTTATTCCTAGAACAACCACCACCAATAATACTTTGCTTTATACTGGTCTTGGTGTTGCCGCTCTCGCTGGCCTTATATTTTTGCGTAAATAGGGCGCACGGCAATGGCCGATTTTAGCGTTAATCCGTCGAAGGATATTCCTAAAAACGCTAATAATAGCGGGAAGGACTCCGCGTCTACTGATGATCAGTCGATGGAAGATTTTTACAAGGAAAGAGAGTGGAAGAAGACATTGGACGCTATGAATCCAATTTCTATAATTGGACAAGCAATCGGAGCGGTTAATGTGGCGGCAGAAATGGCGTTTGGAGATGGTTTTAAAAGTTCTCCCGCTCCTGCTCCCACCCCTGCTCCCGCGCCTAAACCTACATTGACTCAAAGGCAAATTGCTGATCTGGCAATGGGCGGATACGATATGTCTAAACCATTTAAAGCCGCAGGAATCACGAACGCGCCGATCCATACTAATTTTGCCAGAGAATAATTTATGCCTCCTCCCGCCAATTTTTCAAACTTCGGTAGATCAGGTGGAACAGCCGCGTTAACTTCCCGTAGCGAAAATTTTGCTTCTATTGCTAAACCAACGCCGCCTCCGCTAAAGGTAACACCTCCTGCACTTCGTCCTCCTGACCCAAGCACCGATTTTTCAAATCAAAATAAAAACATTCCTTCAGATTGTCCTGTTGAAGTAAAAACGGATAGCGCAACGGGCGAACAATATTGCCCCGTGGATCAGGGAGATTATGGGGATGAGCAAGGTTATGATCGCGATCAGTACGACAATCCTTATGATTATGGGGATGGGAGCGCATCTCAAGTGGATGTGCAAAATGCAATGGCTGATGGAAAAGATCTTCGGGATGATGTTATAGCTACTGCCAAAGAAGCATCAAAATATTTAAGCATGGCCGAAGCAACAGCACAGGGTTTAAGGGCTTTAAATGCAATTATTAATGGATCTGGCCTTGAGGGTCAGGCAAATTCTGTGGTGAGTCAGGCAAATCAATTGCAAGCTGACTCGGCACAACTTCAGAGGAATTTTAATTCAGGCTTAAACACACTTAATGAAGGTGTTCAAAATCGCAACATCGGTCAAATTCAATCTGGTTTAAATCAGTTGGAAGCGGCAAAAATTCAGGCACAGCAACTTCAGGTCAATGGTCAGGCCGTGACGCAACAAGCACAGGCACTTCAAGCAAGGGCTGATCGATTACAGGCAACTGACAGCAGACTTTCCGTTGTTGCCGCAACACTTGGCGTAGCTTCACAGGGAGTAAATCTTGGGACGCAAAGCTATGTTGCGTTTAATAATCCAACCCCTATAAACATTGGAACTGCGGCGGCAAGTTTTGCACAAACAGGGCTTCGCCTTATGAGTGAAGCCACATCTTATGTTTCCCCTATTGGCGCACAGCTTGGAAGTGCATCTATTGAGGCGGCGAAAAATGTTGGGATATCCGCAGGAGAAGGTCGATCAGCAACCGATACGGCACTTGGTTTGGGAGGCTTTTTTGGCGCACCAGTTTTAAGTTCCATACGACAAGCAAAAGCCGCCGCTGATGCAGGTGATACTATTACGGCGGCAGAGAAATCCTTTCACGCGACTTTTCAGGTTGGGAAAATTGCCGCAACTGCAACAGGAGTAGCCGCACCTGCGGTAATGGTTGGTTATCCAGTAGCTATGGGGTTGACTTCGGGTATTGCAGAGTATGCCAGATCAGGCGATTTGGGGCGATCTACATTCACCGCATTTGATGTTGGAGGATCGGAATCTATTTATAATAAATTTGCCACCGCATCAAACTTGGTTTTTAGCGCGGGGTATGGAGATGTTGGATACTTGTCTCCCGATAAACCTGCATCAGCCCTAGCTCAAACAATCAACGCTCCGCTAGTCACTACGCAAATCACAACAACCGCGCCAAGCTATTCATCCAGAAATACTGGCTATGTTGGCTACAAATATAATCCTACTGCTGGTGCAGAACTTCAACGGGCGGGAGCATATGCTCAACAAGTTCAGGGAAGAGTGGTTACTGGCGGGGAAATCTCGGACACCTCATATCAAATTGCCGCCATAAAAGCCAAACCAATCCTAGATAAATACGGAATCCCTCTTCCTGCACAATATCAAATTAATGGTGGCATAACACCTGTCAATTTTGCTAAAGAATAGGAATGCAGGTTGATTGCATTCTGTCTTATCATCTAACCGAAGATTATGTTTTTGAGTGCGTGCAATCCGCGCTCACCCAAACCCATCAGGATTTGATTCTCCACATTGTGGATGACACGGGCGGGGAAGGATTCAACCAAAAGATTCGAGAAAAGTTTCCTGACCCCAGAATCCGATTTTATAAAAATCCTAAAAATATTGGGTACTATCTTTCAACTAATGCGGTGTTTCATAACTTCAAAGGGGAACTATTTTTTGTTTTTGATTCGGATGATATTTCGCCCAACTGGCGAATAGCGGATGCGCTTGAAATATATCAAAAAGAACCATTTGATATCTACACGGCAGGAATCCGTTGGATTACAGCGGACGGGCAAATTACAGATCGATATGGAGTGCCAAAACCATTTGTATTTAATAATCTTGGAAAGCAGATAAAAGGCACATTTTTTAATCCCGCCTGTGCGGTCAGGTGTAGTTACTTTAGGGATATAAGAGGATATTCAAATTGTCCTGTTGGTGGTGACAAAGACTTTATCACAAAAAGTTATTTTTATAATGCACAAGTTTATTACGATTCTATGCGGGTTATGGCCTATCGTCGGGAACACCCTAATCAAGTTACAAAAACTAGTGCTACAGGTTTGCAAACCGAACGAAGGCGGTATCTTGACGGGCTAACCTACAAACGAACTTTAAAGTATTACCTTGGAGGGGTCAGGAAAAGGATACGGAAAGCGGGAATGTTGCAGTTGACAAACAAGTTAGAGCCAATACCTATGTGAGTAAGGACATTTATGTTTACAGACTTTTCCTCATATTCCAGACAACCTAAATTAATTGCATCGTTTCGTTCTATGGCATCAGATGCTATTGCGAGTGGGCAAATTTCTGGTGGAGTGAATTCAGGTATCGGTGTTCGGACGGGAGGACTCGACGGGCAAAGGGGAGCATCATTTGAAATGCCTGACGGGAGTAAAGTTTCGTTTATTCCAAATGACCAAGAACTGCCTCCTTACGAACCGCAAGAAAAGGAGGAAGAAGATAGTGCGTCTGCTCCTCCTCCTAAACCGCCAGAGCGTGACCCTGATCGTGAGGAACCAGAAACCGAAGAAGAAGCTCGAAATCGTCGGGCTAGAGAGGCTCAAGAAAAATCTAAAAGAGACTTTGAAGAAAAAAAGCGAATAGCGGAAGATAAAAAGCAAGCCGCAAAGGAAAGTGGCAAATCTTCAGGTGGCAGTAGCGGTGGCGGTAGCGGTGGCGCAACGCCGATGCCAAGTCCAGACCCCACCACTCCAACTGATTTCAGCAAAACAGGTGAAGGCTCAACATCGCCCCCCACTCCAACTGATTTCAGCAAAACAGGTGAAGGCTCAACATCGCCCCCCGCAACAGGGCAGGGAACATATGATAGTAGAACGATCAATATGTATGACGGAGATAATCCTACCAATTTTTCCCCGTCCACACAAAAAATTCCATCAGTAATAACTCCAAACAGAGACGGCTCTACTACAATTAAGTATAATGACGGAACAACTATGACTACATATAATCTTCAAGAAACCTTACAATCAACTCCTGCTTACAGGGGTCAAAGCGGGAGCAATCCTGCAACTTATCCTGCGGTGGGAACAACCACTCCCATCACTCCATCTGGAGCGAGCGCATGGGTGACCGATTATAATTCAATCGGATTCATGAACGCTGATACTATCAGAGGCGGAAGTTATTCCGCACCTTCAGGCGGTCTTTTCAGCAATACGCAAGGAACAAATCCTGCAAGTCAGGTCGGCGTTGCCTATCCATCGCAACAGGATATTTACGACACTTACACCAATGTGACAGGTGCGGGAAATCAAGTTTATATGGGAGGATCTCCCAGCTTCAATGAAGCAACAGGGCAGTACACCAATGTGACTCGCAACCCAATTGCCAATCCAAACACTCTTCCTACCATGTTATCCGAATATGATTTGTTTGGAAATGTAGGCGCATCCAGCGGATTGTTTCTCGACACTCCAACCATTAAACAAAATGGCGTTGCCACAACTCCAGATGTTGATGCTGAAGTAACTGCCGAACCTGCACAGGGGGGCGGTTTAGGATTGGTCACCATCGGATTGATTGCGCTGAAAGCATTATCGGTAATCTAAATGTTTTCCGATTTTACAGGAAAACAAACTTTCGTTCGAGCGTTAGGTGCTGATCAAGGCGAAATTTCAGAATTTGCGGAAACATCAGAAATGTTTCCCGATGACCTTTCAGCAATTTCTGAAGAAGAACTGGTTGAGCAACCTGTCGAAGACAATGCTTGCGAGGGCATTCGATGTATTAAATTATATAAGCCATGTCCTGAAGGTTATATCGACGCTGACCCCTGCTGTCCTAACACGGGCAAGTGTGTTCTAGATCCTGACTATGTCATTCCTAATGTTGGTTTAGTTGAGATGCAACCAATTGGCATAGCGGCTCCAGCTTTACCAATTGGGCAAACTCCGTCTACAGAATTTGATATTCCAGTTCCAATGGAAATTCCTCGAATGGAAATTCCCTTTCGCAGTTCAACTCCATTGCCATTTGAAAGAACAACCTCCACAACCGAACCCCTAACAGCCGAAACCTCAACAACCGAAACTCCAACAACCGAAACCCCTGCTACCGAAGCACCTAAAACGAATGGCCTTGCCGCTGTTGCAATTGGCTTGATCGCTTTAGAATTACTCGCTACCTGATTATCTATGTCCACTATTCCATACTGGCTCGATCCATCCGTACAAGGCACGGCATCCATCGTCCTTGCACAGGCTAACGCACGCAGAACGACTCGTCGTCAAAGAGGCGAAGAAGATTTTGTAGAACAGGGTGAGAATCAATTCTTGAACCCTGCCGATTTAATGCTTCTCAAACAAGACATCGGTGCTTATAACGCGGGCTTGGCAGGACAGCCAAAACAAGATGTCACGGGAATTCTGGCAGTTGCCGCAGGACTACTCTTCTTTGGATTTGTTCTTACAAGGAATTAATTTATGGCAACCAGCGTCGATGCTGTACCTGTAACGGATGATGTTTCATTCGATACCAATCCCTTGTCGCGCCTAACCAACTTGAGCATGAATCCCACGGGAACCATGTTCACCTTGGGCTGTGTGGTGGGGATCGCGATCGCATTTTTCGGCATCTACATCATAAGGAAAAAATTCTAATGGCGACTACCATGTTTGATACGGGAGTTTCTTCAACTCCTCAAATTACTGCCGATCGCGCACCCATTATCAACCTGACACCCAAAGCGGCGGTGGATGCCCTGTCCCTGCAACGCAATATTGCCATCGGGGCGGCAATTATTTTGTCGGGTTTTTTAATTTACTTCTTCGCAAAGAATCGCCGATAACATGGCACGCAAATCCGCATTCTCGTTTGCGGCGATCATTCCGATCCTGCCCTATCTGGCAATCGGAGTTGTCGCGTTTGTTATCTACCGCAAAGTTGCGGGTGGACAGGCAGGATTTGATCTGACAGCCCCCAACGATATTCCTTCACCCCGAAATCTTCCCAGACCTGATTATGTTTATCAGACAATCGCGGAACGGCAGTTCAACGCGATGAATATGTGGGGTACTGATTCGGACACCCTCTTCTCCTCCCTCCAAGGACTCACCTCCTCGGAACTGGTCGCCGTGGCATCGGCTTTTGGTAAGCGTGCCTCGACGATCAGCCTTTTCCCAACAACCCAGCAAAGCATTTCGTTCCCACGAAATCTTTTTGAGTGGTATGATTCAGAACTAGGTGGTTCGGATCTTGACAGAATGCGTGCAATCTGGGCATCTACAGGACTCTACTAATATGAAAAAACGATGCTGGAAAGGATACGCGCCCGTGAAAGGAAAGAAACCTTATTCAAAAGGAAGTTGCAGGAAGATACGGAGGAATCCGTCTTGTGGAGTTGTCATGAATCCTGCGCGGCAACCTGATGCACAAATGGCAAGTGAGTTAATCTTGTTTTTCCAAAATGACGAATTCTTGTTAGCTCGTCGTTATCCTCAATTTATTTTAAATCTTGAGCGCAAAATGAAGCGCGGTGTTTATGACCGCGAAAAGGCAGTTAAACTCTTCATGTATCTGGCTGATGAAATTTCCAAAAAATACTCTAAAGATTTTGGGGATGGGAAAACTCATGCTGTCGATGTGCCTACCCGTATGTTATTGGCAAAGATGCTTCGGGACAGATTTGAGAGTGAACGCAGGGCGATGGGGATTGGGGTTGAAATTGAAGATCCTGCAAAATATTATGCTCGTAAAAATCCCTTCCGCGTTGGCGGCTATCTTCGTGAAACTCCTGAAGAGGCGGGCTATCGAGTTGTTACGCGGCGCGGCAAGGAACTTATTCTTCAAGATAAATCAAATGGGCAGTATGAAATTTGGGGCAAGTCTCCCAATTTTGCTGGTGCTGGAATTCACTACAAAGGCACAACCTACGAGTTTATGAGCAGTCGGGTGAAAGCTCCTTGGTCATTTGATAGGGAATATGTTTTTCCAAAAGTGGCGCAGAATCCCAGAGGCATTGATCCGAACCTTGAATACAAAAAAGAATACGGGTGGACTTTTGTTGAGTTTTTAAAGAAACGATTGATTCCAGATTTAAGAGAATCGGGAATGTATGCGACTATTGCCGACTACCAAAGGGGCATCTCTCTTTATAACGACAAAAAGGGAGTCCTTCCAATTACCCAGTTTACAAATTATTTGAAATATTTAAGAGAAACCCTGATCCCTGATTTGAAAGAATCAGGTAGTGATTCAACTGCGGCGGATTTTGAGAGAATGTATAAAATGGTTATATATACAATGGATCGCCATCCGACAAATCGTTGATGAGTGCCTTAACCGACAAACTTAAAAAACAGGCGAAAGCTCTGATCCCCCGATTCTATCGGGAGTACAAAGGTGCTTCAGATTGGTGGTATCCTGTTCGAGTTGGTGGAAAAGATTACGATCTTAATTTTCTTACCCACGATCCAGATGGTACGGGAGAGTTTCCCGCAAAACTGCGAAATGCAGTTAAGGTTGTTGCTTATATAGATGGCATAGATGGAAAATTTATTCGTTTGGGATATTTTAATGGTCGGTACAAGATGGGCAATCGTATGTATAAAGACCGCAGGGCGATTGAAGAAAATCCAGTAGCCCCTTCGGGCTATCACTATATGCCCGATGGCAAACTTATGGCGGACAGCGCGCATAGGATGAATCCTCCTCCCCTGTTCAAGAGCGGCGGATATATTGTGGTTAAAACTTATACAGGTGGGCGACAAGAATTTACTGATCATATCGAAACATTGGCAGAAGCTAGAAAATTTAGAAAATATTTTCTTGAGCAGAATGAGAAGAGCTTACTATATCGTGGAAGAACTTTGTTTGATAGCGTAGAAATTTTCCCTCACACAGCAATACTTCGAAACCCTCGCTAACCGATGCATCCCCAGAGCCTTGAGGATCTGGGGTTAGATGCTCCGACTCATAACGGAAAAGTTGCCAGAGTTGTCGCGGAGTATGTTCCAGACCGCCTCCCATTCGGGGAAGAGTTGGCAATGATGCACAGGAAGTGTGACGAGTTTCTAGCCAAAAGAGGATATATAAAGATGACCAAGGCAGAGTGGCTTTTCCCAAGGAACATGAAGAACAGGGCGGAGCAAAAAAAGATGTTGACGAAAAAGAAATAGTTGAAAGTTATACGAGTAATGAGACAAATCGTTTTGGACAACCCGCCCTCTGCCTCGACATCCATGTTATTGGAAAAGATTCGCAGAGAGGCGACATCCAAATACCGCAAGGTAAAACGAGCGGCCAAAAAAGCCGCCAAACAAATTCGCAAAGCTGTAAAGCGGAAACGCAAAGCGGCGGCGAAAAAATCTAAACCAAAAGGAACATCTATGGCACGGAGAAAATCATCCCGTAAAAGTCGTCGTAGTCGGAGTCGTCGTCGTCGGAAGAGCGCAGTTCGCTCGGTTCGTCGGCGGACTCGTCGGCGGACTCGTCGGACTCGCAAATCAACACGCGCTCGAAGGAGTCGTCGGAGTCGTCGCTCTTCTGGTCGCATCATCGTAATAGGACGCAGAGTACGCGTTCGGAAAGGTTCAATTCTAAATATGAATCCGTTTAAAATCAAATCACTCATCAGCCGCGAAAACCTCGTGACTGCTGGTGGTGTCGTTGCGGCTTCGATTGTCACCCGTTTTGTGGCAACCGAACTCGCTAAAAGGAAGATCGCTCTTCCCTTGGCCGCGCAGTATCCTACTGCCGCCAATGCAGTCTATAACCTCGCAATTCCAGTTTTGGGTGCGGCATTAACCCGCCGATTCAGCCCCGCTCTGGCACGCGGTATGATCTTCGGAGGCTTGGCCGCTTCGATCAGTTCGCTGATCACTAGCTTCAACTCTCCTAGCACAACCGCCTCTACTGGCCGTTACATGAGGGAATATCTTGATCCCGTCCGTTCCACGGGCGCGTATCTAGCCCCCCGTGCCGCCGCCAGCGTTCCCGTTCGCGGGATGGGAGCCTATTCGGGCTTCAATGCTTGGGCTTAACCCTTAACCCATAAAGGAGTAAATATTTATGGCAACACCTATTAACCTCGCCTCCCTGACGCAGAGTCAGCAGGTGCTTCGTTCGCTTCAAGCGAATTTCGGCACGATGCAACTCGGCAATTATCAGGCTGTGCGCCGTCAGTTCTATTCGTACATTCCGTATGGTGCTGGTGGAACCCAGTATAACTTCTTCGGAAGCGCAGTTGGAAATCTTGGGCAAAACGCCCAGTTGACCAACTTGCCGACCGCAGGATCGTTTGGTACTTCCTCGTTTCTCGTAAAACAGATTCGCTCGAAGTATTACATCAACGGCAATGTGAACACGAACACCTTTGCGGGAACCGATGCAACTTCGGGCTTGTACGCCGATTTGCTCAACGGATTCTTCACAGCAGGAGTTCTACAACTTGTAGTCAATGCGAAGACATTCATTACGATCAACAAGCCTTTCCTCAACGCTCCCGCGTCTGATGGTCGTGGCGAATTGGTCAGTAGTGGAACAACCAGCACAACCATTGGGCAATTCCCTTACGCCGATATGTCTCGTCGTTCGGAGAACAGCTATATGGTTGATCCTGAAATCTTCATTGCGGCTCAACAGAACTTCTCCTTGAGCATCACTTACCCCAGCGGAATTATTCCGCCTATCTGCACAAACCCCGCCTTCGCAACAACAACGATTGGTTTCGTTGGAGTTTCGCTAGACGGAATAGAATTTAGACCCGTGCAGTAAGAAACAATTAAAGGAGATTATTAAAATGACCAGATCAGAAGAAATCCTATCGACGCTTCAGGGGCGGTTCGGGACGCAAGACCCAAGCCAACTCCAGATCCAGAAGTGGGAATATTATGACTATGTACGCTACCCCGTTGCAGGAACGAACCAATTGCAGTTCTTCGTGAACCCTCTTGGTACGAACATCGGCGGCGTAACAAAAACCTTGGAACAGACGAACATGACGCGTAATGCGATGTTCGACTACCCATTCATCATCACCGAGATCAAGACTCACATCTTCTTGCTCCCGAAGGCTCGTCAAGCCGCCGCAATCATTGCGGACACCCAGTTAATTACGGGTGGTGGCGCGACTGATGCTTACGGCGCACCTAATGGAGTCTATAACGCCCTCTGGAATCTTTCTGGACAGGGAGTACTCAATGTTCAATTCGGGCAAAAAACCTATTTCGATATTGAGCAACCTTTCCGATTCTGCCCAACGGGATTCGGAGTTGATATTATCAGTACCACAGGTTCTGGCGCGGCGAATGTCACAAATTCGTCCGTATGGCAACAGAGCGAAAACCCTGATGATATCTACAAAGTTACTCCTCCAGTTTTGGTTGAGAAGGATCAAAACCTTCAAATCGCCATTAACTTCCCGAATGGGAACAGCCCCACAATTCCGCAAGTAAGCGCAGAAAATGTCCTCGTTGACATTGGTCTGATCTTCAGCGGATTTGCGATTCTGCCCACGCAGTAATTATCATGACAAGGGGAGTGCAATCAATTTGGGTTGCGCTCCCCTCTGTCTATTAAGGAGAAAACTATGACTTCATCCAGAGATGTAATTCCGTTCATTTACTCGGTATCGATTACCTTGGCGGCGGCGGCGGCAGGTTCGCGAACGCTGGTGCTAGGTATTGATTCTGAATTTGAACTCTATGGGTTTGAAGCCAGAACTTCTGCGGACATCCTGTCTACCAATCCTGCCAATGCTCGGTTGGGTGTGGTTACACAGCCTGATGTCTTCACGATTTTTATCACCGATACTTCCACGGGGCGCAATCTTTCGACTGAACCCCTTGGCCGTTCGTTGATCTGCTCAAACTCAACCCAGAACTTTACTCCCGAAGGTGTGCGTATTCGCTTCCCTCGGCAGGAGCAGTTCCAGTTTGATTTCGTAAATCTTCTTCCCGCTGATCCCCTGACTATCCAGTTTGGGTTCCGTGGCTATAAGATTTTCAATCCGACTCTCGCCTAATTTAGTTGGTTACCATGATGACAGGGCGGGTTTGGCTTGTAAGCTGAACCCGCCTTGTTATTTATAAGCTATGAGCTACACATTCACGCAAACTGAACTTGGAGCAGGAAATATCCAGTTGGATGTTTTATGGAGCGTCAATGCCCAGCAATATAAACTTCAAAGCAATTTGCAGTTCACGCAATTGCTTCGAACAATTTTTGATGTGGCGGATTATTTGGCAACAAGCGCAGTACCTGATTATCGGCTGTTGCGTCCTGCTCCAGCGACAAATGATACCCTTGAAAATGTTTCCGCAGGAAAATTGGCGGGGTCAGCACTTACTATTGGAACAAAAAATGTTGCCATCGGTTCAAACGCTTTAAACGCGTGTCTAAACGGAACTGCGAATACTGGTATCGGCGATGGCGCATATCGTGGACAAACTGGAGGAAGTAATAATGTTGCCATTGGACAACGGGCGTTAAGCGGCAATGGCGTATCAACTGGAGGTGCTGGAAACATTGGGATTGGGTATCAAGCAGGAACTGGAGTTACTACGGGGAGCGGCAATGTTTTTGTTGGAAGAGATACGGGATTTGATGTTGGCGCGGCATCAAATAATACGGGTATTGGCTCAAACGCATTGCAACTTGTTAAGGGGAATGTTAATTCCGCATTGGGATTTGGTGCGGGTTTGGCAATTAATTCAGGAACAAATAATGTGTGCCTTGGTGATAATGCAGGAACTACTATTAATACAGGCTCAAATAACACAATGGTGGGCAGTTCTGCAAATGTTGATTCTTTTGCAAGATCTTTATGCGTTTCAATCGGTAAGGGCGCAACATCTCCTGCCGTTGACGGATCTCTTGCTATTGGAGGAACAGCCGCAAATGCGATGGCAAATCTTAATGTAGCAACTGCTGGCGGTGCGGCTGTTGGAGAGTATTTGAATATTTACTTAAACGGGGTTCAGCGTAAGATTGCACTCCTACTTCCATGACCCCTGCCGAAGCAAAACTAGAGGAAAAATAATATGTCCAATATGTCAAATGTCCGTTCACTATCACGATCAAATATCATATCGCAAATGCTCATTGCCCAAACAACGGGCAATGTGATTAACACCCCGTTCCCATTCATAAAAAGATTGGCAACCCTAAACTATGAAAGCGATACAGGTTTAGTAGGGTTAACAATTTCATCTTCAATTTTAAATTTGTCAGCTGGAGTGGCAGGATTCTTTATTGCTCAAACACAGGGCGATATTATTAACCTGACACAAAGTTCCTCAACCGCAGTTCCTGCCAATGTTTTTATATCCCAAATTACACATCAAAACTCTGCGGTCGGCTCCAACGCGCCAGCGGCAAGAACCAACTCTTTGGCATTTGGTGAGGCAACTTCAATTATTCCATTACGGGCAGGGTCAGGAATATCGATCTATGCTTGTAGTGATAACACCGCCGCCAACCTCTTTGCCGCCGCACTATCTATTTACACTATAGCATTATAATTTTATGCCCCGCTACATAGATGGTAGTGGTGAGGATCAGAAATATTTTGATCAAGTACAACGCGCCACAGCAGGACAAGTAAATAGAGACGCGGGTCTTGTGTCGCCTCGCGAGGCCGCGGGCGCGCTATTTAATGCGGGAGTGACGGGGGCGGCAACAGCCCAACAAATGTCGAGTGAAAATTACCGCGCTCTTGAATTGATTGAATATTCGCCCGAACCCATTCCTTTAATTTCGACGCAGTTTATTTTTAACAGAACAAACACTCCTGACATGGTGGCAAACCCCACAAATTATAGAGCGGTTGCTGAAAGTCTTTTTACTGGAGCTAGCGTTACTTTAGCTGGAGTAATAACTGGCGGAGGATCACCTAGACCGCCGCCCACTCTACCAATTCTTCCGTATACAAATTCTGCGGGAATTGATGCGACTAACTCTCTTTGTAACGGAACCAGCAGATTGACTGCGTCTCTTCCAATTTTACTTTATGATTCTCAAGTAGGTGTACAATCAAGCACATTATATCCGTATGGAATTGGATTTAGAATTAGATTTAACACTAGCAAAATATGGACAATAAACATTCAATATTATAGTGCGGCGGGGGTATTTACGAATACGCCTGTAGTGCTTGCTAACAATCTTGCTTTTACAAATGGTCAACTTATTAACGGAGTATTAACAATGACAAGGTCAAATGTGGTAGCTCTTGCAAACACAAATATTGATATTTTCTTAAACATGAAAGCGGCAACTATTGTCCCGCCAGCAGGATTCCTTCCACCTCCCGCGGGTATCACTACATTTGATGGCACAAATTTAGCAGTCACACCTCAACTAATTTGGGACGCAGTATGAAGGCAGATAAAGAAGCATTTTTTGAAACTCTCTGGATTGCTACGGCGATTCTAGCGGCGATCATTTTTGGATTTGTTATTGTCGGATGTACAACAACTGCGCCAAAAATTTCTTATACGCCGATCAATTCGTCTCTGTCCTCGGCACGGGATTCCATAACCAAGGCTGGAATAGTTTTAACAAATTGCAGTCCTGAAACTCTGCAAGCGGCGCAACTTCAATTAAACATGGCATCAACCCGTTTGAACATGGCAGATGAACTTCTCAAAGAACAGGCAAAAGAAGTGTTGGAGTTAGAGAGGCTGACCCAGCAAATTCCTGAAATGAAACTAAAAATAGCAGAACAAAGAGGTACAATATGGAAACTAATTCTAATCACATCAGGAGTAGTTTTGGGGACGATCGCTATATTCATCTTTCGCCAAGCACTTTTAAACATACCCGTAATTGGCTGGGTCGGGAGATTGATCGGATTATGAAATATGAATGGCAAATAGGACTAGCAGGGTTAACCCTGACCTTTCTCATGGCATTAATCTCGCTGACACGGAGCGTAGTCACGCGGGACGAGTTTGCGGAACTGACCAAGGATGTAAAAAATATCTCGGAAAAGGTCAATCTCATGGTGGGTCGCCAAGAGATTTTGATGGACAAACTTAAACATTAACGCTCTTTATAAGGAACAGACTTATGGCTAAATCTCGTCGCCGCTCTTCACGCCGTTCATCCTCTGGATCGAAGGCACTTCCTATGCTTCTCATTTTGGGTGGCGCAGGAGTTGCCGTTTATGCATTTACCCAAAGTCAACGGAAGACTCCGTTATTGCCCGCGGGTAACACTTATGTTCCGCCAAGTACGAGCAATATTGTGAACAGCTTCTTCAGAACAATTTCTAATTTATTTGGTGACAGCGGCACGCCTTCCACCACAGGACTGACGGGAACTTCGCCTTGGTACGATCTTGAATCGGCAATGGGCAAGTATCCAATGAGCCAGTACCCGAACCTGTGGAGCTATGATCCTGTGACACAACAGCCCCAGTTCCGCGGCGCATTCGACATCGATATAGCTTTAGCAACGGCGTAATCCTATGCCAACCGCAGGAGTAAAACTCAACGCGGAAAGTATTTTTGTTGCCGCTCTTGTCGGCGCATTAGTTGGCGTTGCCGCACTTACCATTCAACATTTGGTGCAAAACAAATTGCGCCCTGCCCTGTTAAATGCAAAATGACAAATACATTCCAACACGGGCATTCGCTGAAGAGCCTTCTGGAGATTCGGCAACTTTGCGTTTCCCCGACGATCCAGTTCCTGAAGACCCTCGTCAATGGCCGCTTGACGAAAATATTTATACTCCAAATACCGATTACAAAGGCGATAGAAACTACGATGGTGTTGCCGATGATCGCGCTGACAATGATCCCTATGTGCCATATAAAGGGTATCAAGGAAATGACAATCGAGCCTTGCAGGTCAATCCATCAGGAGGATCGAACGCAATGCGTGTCGCGCCAAACCAAGATGCAGGAGGTGGCAATCCGTACATGGGAGCCACAGGCGGATGGTCAGATTTTTCTGGGCGGGGAGGTGGCGGCGGATCTGGGTTTACAGATTTTTCAGGTTTAACATGATCTCCTATCTTAAAAATCTTTGCCGCAAGGCATCAGTATGGGCTTTTGGCTCGTTGATCGGTTTTGTCTTCATCGTCAACCCGTGGCTCACTCATTATCAGGCATCCATCTCACCTGAATTCATCGGGCGTATCCCGATCAAAATTTTATATCTGGCAATCGCCGCAATCGTTTCAATTCAAACCGATAAATGGATCTG
>Ga0209356_1000326_pt1 | contig 18598 bp, 18 predicted proteins | sample LauGreFaBDMM15SN_2_FD_188213 | JGI IMG/M metagenome (GOLD analysis project Ga0209356, IMG submission 188213) | Freshwater lake microbial communities from Lake Michigan, USA - Fa13.BD.MM15.SN (SPAdes) (version 2) | ecosystem: Environmental > Aquatic > Freshwater > Lake | place: Lake Michigan, USA...
ACATTCTTGGCAACTTGGACAATAGGGTACGGGTTAGTTCAAGCCCTTGCCCCCAATATTGTCAAGCGCAGTGAAGACGGTCTGTCGCGCGAAGTACCAGCCGCTCGCTGGTGGTCCTTGGTCTTGGCATTGATTCCTGCTGCCATTGCAGTGATTGTCTGGCAAGACGTTCCCAATCTTGAGTGGTGGGTTGTGGGTGGTCTTGGATTGTTTGGATTTGCATTTGCGGTTAATTCCTCAGTTCACAGCTATTTGGTATTGGCTTATGCAGGTTCAGAAAAAGCTGCTGAGGATGTTGGGTTTTATTATGCTGCTAATGCCTTAGGGCGCTTCTTCGGAACATTGATGTCGGGCTTGTTGTTTCAGTGGGGTGGTCTGATTTATTCACTCATCGGATCTGCTGCAATGCTATCCATTTGTTGGATTGCCACTTTGCGATTACCTGTAACGCCTATGTTGCAACTCGAGAGCAACAAGGATTCAACATGAACACAGTTGTAACGCCAGCAGACCCACAGTGGGTTGTCAAGGCGCTTTGCGCTTTAGCACAAATTAACCGGTTGAACGTATTTCGTTTGCTGGTTGTTGCAGGGCAGGATGGCATGTATCCAAGTGATATGGCGGCAGCGCTGGGTGTCCCTTCCAACTCACTCTCTTTTCACCTTAAAGAACTTCTTTATTGTGAACTTGTGTCACAAGAGCGTGAAGGGCGAAACCTGCGCTATCGAGCAAACATGAGCCGAATGCAAAATTTGTTAGTTTATTTAACTGACGAATGTTGCAAAGGCCAACCATGCTTTGAATTGCCATCCATTGATTGCCAAGATCCTGATTGCGAAAGCGAAAGCAAAAGAAAAGTTAAAAGCTAGAGTTATCCCTAGGTTTTGCGATTGACCACTTTTGATGGGACGCATATTGGTGGTGCAAAAATGTAGACGCTCGATATAATTTCAATTCACCCTCATCTCGAGAGTGAAATAGATGGTGCGCCTATCCATCAAACCTCAAAGGAACATCTCGTATGAACAAGTTCACCACATGGATGCAGGGCCTCGTTTGTTTGGCGCTATCCGCCAGCACTATGCACTCAAGTGCGCAAGACACTTACCCCGCTCGCCCTATTACCATGATCAATCCCTGGGCTGCAGGCAGTTCCACTGACATCATGGCCCGAGCAGTGGCCGAACAGTTTTTCAAGCAAATGGGTCAGAGTGTCGTGGTGATCTCGCGCGATGGCGGCTCAGGTGTGATTGGCATGTCAGCGTTGATGCAAGCGCCCGCTGATGGCTTGACCCTGGCCTTCACACCCATGACCCCAGTCACCATTCAACCGCATCACCTCAAAGACTTGAAGCTCTCCCCTGACACCATTCAACCTGTGTGCGGTATCACCGAAAATATTTTGGCCTTGTCGGTGCGTTCTGACAGCCCCTTCAAATCGCTGGCCGATTTGATAGCTGCGGCCAAAAGCAAATCTTTGTCGTATGGCTCGCCCGGCCCCAACTCAGCACCATTTTTGGCAGTCGATGACCTAGCGCGCCACCAAAAGCTCAACGTGGTGCACATCCCCTTCAAGGGTGATGCAGCCTCCTTACAGGAACTTCTGGCGGGTAGATTAGACTTTGCCACCAGCATTGCCGCTTCAGCGGCAGCACAAGTGAAAGCCGGCACTGTTAGATTGCTGGCCGTTGCTTCAGAGCGCAGACACCCTGGCTTTCCCGATGTACCCACACTCAGGGAGCTGGGCATCGATGTCACCCAACTGTCCTTTGCCGGCATCTTCGCACCCAAGGGCACTCCGCCCCAGGTGCTGGCCAAGCTGGATGCAGCATGTGCCGCGGCCGTTAAATCGGATGCGGTGAAAGATGCTGCACAAAAGAGCAATCAAATTCTGGCCTACCAAGCCATGCAGCAATGGGACAAGCGAGTGCACGATGAGTTCCAGAAACAAGGCGCAGCCTTTCGTGCTGCTGGTGGTGTTCGTCAATAAGCTGAAGGCCTGACATGACTATTCAACTTGAACCCATTCGCCGTATCGTCACTTATGACGATGCCCAAGGCCGCTCTCGCATTTTGGCCGATGGCCCCTCACCTGCGGTGCGGGTTGTTCAAGAAAGACCAGGTTACAGGGTGACTAACCTATGGCGCACGGGCGCCAGTCCTTCGCCCATTACGGCGCCCGACAGCATCACCGAGCATGTCGGCGTATCACCGCCGCCGCAAGGAACCGTTTTGCGCATCATTGATATTCCGCCAGAGCCCAAAGATCCGCAAGAACTGCAACGAGCCATGGAAGCGACTTTTTCCAACATGTATCGCGACGCGCACCGCGAGATCAAACCCGGTGAGCACCCAGGCATGCACAAGACCCAAACGGTCGACTATGCGCTGATGCTTCAAGGAGAATTGGTCGCCATCATGGATGAGGAAGAAACAGTGCTGCGTGCTGGCGATGTGCTGATCCAACGCGGTACCAACCACGCCTGGGCCAATCGTTCAGGACAGCCAGCGCGCATTGCCTTCATCTTGATTGACGCACAGTAATTACGCGCAAAGAGTTCACAAATCAAGGTTCGAGTCCTAGTGGGGCCGCCTACTTGGCCAATGACTTTTGAATCCTTTGGTTTAAGGTCAAGAGGCTGATGAAGCCCTTGCTTGCAGAGTACTTACTCTGAGCTGGGTTGTTCAATACTGATTACATTAATCAAGTCTTTTTTTTTAAAAACCATGAACATCTCTTTTTTGAACAAATGGCTTTTAGCCATCACCTCCTCCTTCGTGATGGCAGTTTTGCCAAGCACAAATGCACAAGCTCAAGCGACTTTGAGGGTGACGACCATTCCCGAAGAGGCCGCAACTGAGCAAGTTCGCAAGTTCACACCGCTAGCCAATTATTTGGAAAAGCAACTGGGCATGAAAGTGCATTTCACGCCAGTCACCGACTACCCTGCAGCGGTTGAGTCGCTGGTTAACAAAAAAGTCGAACTGGTTTGGTTTGGTGGCCTTACTTTTGTGCAGGCTAGCATCCGTTCGGGTGGCAAGGTTGTTCCTTTGGCACAGCGCGAAGAAGACACCAAATTTCAATCGGTGTTCATTGCCAAAACCAATTCTGGCATCAAGGGCTTGGCCGACATGAAAGGCAAGCAAGTGTCTTTCGGTTCACAAAGCAGCACCTCGGGTCACCTGATGCCGCGCAGCATCTTGTTGCAAGCCAAAATCGATCCTGAAAAAGACTTTAAGCGCATTGCTTACAGCGGCGCACATGATGCCACCATTGCATCAGTAGTCAGTGGCAAGGTCGACGCAGCGGCGCTCGACATCACCGTTTGGAAAAAATTTGTGACCGAAAACAAAGTCAACACGCAAGATGTCGATGTGTTCTTCACCACTCCGCCTTTTTTCAATTACAACTGGTCGGTTCATGCAGACATGCCTGCCGATTTGCGTGAAAAAATCAAGGCAGCCTTGTTGGGTCTCAATCCCGCAAACCCAGAGCATGCCGAGATCTTGAGGCTTAATCGTGCAACCCGCTACGTGCCCACAACGCCTGAAAATTACAAAGGCTTAGAGTCGGCTGCACGCAGTGCAGGCTTGCTGCAATAAGCAGGCGTTAAACAATTGAACATCGAGCTTTCCTGCCTGCAAGCCCGTCACCCGTCGGCGCCGCGCCATGCCCCTGCAGCTTTGCAGTCGATTGGCTTGCGCCTCGGTGTGGGCGAGCAAGTTGCGGTAATTGGCCCTTCAGGTGCAGGCAAAACCACATTGCTGCAAATTTTGGCCTGTGCGCAACGACCTGCACAAGGTGAGATTCGCTTAGGGGGGCAAGATCCTTGGCAATTGTCTACCCGTGAGCTTCGCCTTTTGCGGGGCCAATTGTTCCTTGCCCCTCAGGTTCCGCCATTGCCGCCACGCCAGCGCGTGGTAACTTCAGTCTTGGCAGGACGTTTGCCAGCCATGAGTTTGATGGCCAGTTTGCGTTCCTTGTTTTATCCAAGAGACATTCCAGCAGCCTACGAAGCGCTGTGTCACTTTGACCTGAGCGACAAATTGTTTGACCGTGTCGACCGGCTGTCTGGCGGCGAACGTCAGCGCGTTGGTTTAGCGCGTGCTTTGCTGTCGCCAGCCAGTCTTTGGCTCATCGACGAGCCTTTGTCTGCGCTCGATCCCATGCGTGCAAAAATGGCCATCACAGCTTTGGTCAATCTGGCTCGTGAGCGGCAAATTACCATGGTGGCCAGTTTGCATCAAGTGGACATGGCGCTGACGCACTTTGACCGCATCATTGGCTTGCTCAATGGTCAAGTCGCCTTTGATTTGCCATCGTCGCAAGTAACTCGCGAACGCTTGGCGCATTTGTACGAAAAGCATGAGCATGAGTTGCGCAGCGATGCCTTTCCATTGGCAGCAGAGCCTGCTTTAGATGTGTCTGCACCTGTTGTGATGCATTGTCGTTAAGGCCTGCAGGTCTTCTGTCATTGTCTTTTGTCTATGTCTGTTTCTTCAATACCTCAAGCTCAACTTGACTTAGGTGTCAAGCTTCGCGACCCAGATTTTTCGTCTCGCATTGTTTGGTTGAGCTTGATTGTTTTGTTGCTCTGGCCTTTGGCCGTGGCCACAGAATTTAGACCCTCGATTTTCTGGGATCCCGACAATCGAAAAGTGACGGCCGATTTTTTAGCGAGCTTTTGGCCCTTGGTCTACAACGCCGAATTCATGATCATGGTGGCCAACGAAACTTGGCGCACTGTGGCCATGGCCACGGCAGGTGTCACGCTGGCGCTGGTGCTGGCAGTGCCTTTGAGTTTGGTGGCCACTCGCGTTTTGTCACTCTCTGCTTTGTCGGGTCGCATGAACCGTTGGCCTGCAGCACTGCGTTGGTGTGTTCGCGCCGTTCTCATTGTGTTGCGCAGTATTCCTGAACTGGTGTGGGCCTTGGTTTTTGTGCGCGTGGTGGGTTTGGGACCTACAGCGGGTGTGCTGGCCATTGCGCTCACATACGGCGGTATGCTGGGCAAGGTGTATGCCGAAATTTTAGAAAGTGGCGAGAGCCATGCGACGCATGCCCTCATGCGAAATGGCAGTGGTCGTTTGCAAGCTTTTGTTTATGCGCTGTTGCCCAGTCACGCAGCTGAATTGGCGTCTTACACGGTGTACAGATGGGAGTGTGCCATCCGGTCATCGGTGGTGCTGGGTTTTGTGGGCGCAGGCGGTTTGGGTCAGCAATTGGACAATTCCATGAAGATGTTCAATGGCGGTGAAGTGGCCACCTTGCTGTTGGTGTTTGTTTTTCTGGTGGCACTGGCCGATCGGGCCAGTGTTTGGTTGAGGAGGGCGCTGGCATGAAACAAGTGCCCCCTCATTCACCGCCATCGCGCGGCTATTCCCGTGAAGCGGCCAATCCGCCCTATAAACTTCCGCCGACTTTGTTTGATGCCAGGTGCTGGGCTTGCTGGCTGACGGCTGCATTGTTGTTGCTGGTTATTGCAAGCTTTGTATCACTCAAGCTCGATTGGACGGCCTTTGCATCCATGGAAGCGGCGCGCAGCATGTACCGCTTTATGGCGGAGTTTTTTCCGCCCGATACGTCACCACAATTTCTGGCCAAAGTGGGCATTGCCGCGTGGGAAACACTGGCCATGTCTGCGCTGGGCACGGCCATCGCTGCAGTGTTGGGCTTGGCATTGGCTGTGCCAGCCAGCCGCATGTCCAGCCAAGATCCGGCTTGGCTGCGCAGTCCAACGCGCTGGTTGTTGAATGCTCTGCGCGCCATTCCTGAGCTTGTATGGGCTGCGCTGTTGTTAATATCTGCTGGGCTGGGGCCCATGGCGGGTACCTTGGCCTTGGCGCTTCATACCAGCGGTGTGCTTGGGCGGTTGTTTTCAGAGGCCATGGAAAATATACCTACAGGACCAGGCGATGCATTGCGCACGCAAGGGGTAGGACCGCTGCGCGTGTTTGCCTACGCCACTTTGCCTCAGGTGTTGCCGCAATTAATGAGCTATACCTTGTACCGCTGGGAAAACAACATTCGCGCTGCCGCTGTATTGGGCGTGGTCGGCGCGGGTGGTTTGGGGCAGTTGTTGTCATTTAACATGGGCCTGTTTTTGATGAACAAAACGGCCACTATTTTGGGCGCCATGTTGTTGATGGTGGCCTGCGTTGATGCGCTGAGCTTTGGCCTTAGGCGTTGGCTCAATCGTTGATAGCCATTTTGCAATAGCCGTTTGTCTTTTGCAGCCAAACTGAAATTTAGAAAGATCTCAAAGTGTCTACCAAAGAGCCCGTATTTTATGATGTCTACCAAGAAAGCAAAGACACCGACATTGAAGAGCTTAGCCAAGGTTTGCTGGCCCACCAGGCCAACTTATCGCCCAAGTACTTTTACGATGCCATGGGTTCGGTCTTGTTTGATGCCATTACCTTGCTGCCTGAATATTATCCAACTCGCACCGAGTTCGAAATTTTTGAAAGTCAAGCCAAGGACATTCACGCTCAGCTCCCGCAGCAGGCTACGTGGCTTGATTTGGGCGCTGGCAGTTGTCAAAAAGCAGCCAACTTATTTGCCCACACCATGCCCGCTACGTATGTGGCGGTAGATATTTCCAGCGCCTATCTCGCCAATCATTTAAAAGATTTGCAAGCCAAACACGCTCAAGTCAACATGGTGGGTGTGGGGACGGACTTTTCAAAATCTCTGACCTTTCCGCCACAACTGCAGCAACAACTGACAGATCAGCCGCTGCTTGTCTTGTATCTGGGATCAAGTTTAGGCAACTTCAATCCGTCGGAGGCCTTGTCATTTTTACAAAGAATTGCTGCGCTTTGTAAACAAGGCCAACCCGGCTCTGGCCTCCTGATAGGCATCGATTTGGTCAAAGAGACCAGCACGCTAGAGAGGGCTTATGCCGATGATTTGGGTGTCACAGCCGCTTTCAATTTGAATGTGCTGCGTCGCGTTAACCATCTTTTGGGATCTGATTTTGATGTGCAAGATTGGCAGCACTCTGCACGCTTTAACTCGCAGGCGTCACGCATTGAAATGCACTTGCAAGCCAAGCATGACCTAGTCGTCCAGTGGCATGGCCAGCAGCGTCATTTTAAAAAAGACGAAACCATACACACTGAAAATTCTTACAAATGGTCCATCGATCAATTCAAGCAACTATTGCTTGAAGCGGGTTTTTCCAATATTCAGCAGTGGACCGATCCTAAAGTGCACTTTGCTTTATTTTGGGCCAATTAAGCAAAGCCACCTTAGGGCTGTTTACAGTGCGCAAGTTCTAAAGCCTGAATAAATATCATTGCGCTCAGGTGTAAAGAAGTTTCTGTAATTGATGCGGCGCAGTACGGGGTGAGTTAGCCGCGCCGCACCTCTCAACACTTTGTGCGTACCAAACCAAGGTGCCGAGTATTCGGCGTAGGGATGAACCACAAAGCCATCGAAGTGCGCAAACGTGTCTTGTGTCCACTCCCACACTTCACCCCACTCAAAATGGGGCCATGTTTTGGCTGCGCAATCCCATTCGGCTTCGGTTGGCAAACGGCAGTGAGCCCAAGCACAGTAGGCTTGAGCGTCGTTCCAAGACACATGAATGGCTGGTGCAGTTTTGTCCAAAGGCGTCCAACAAGCAAATACTTCTGTTTCAAAGTAATCGCCTATTTTGCGAACATACCTTGGAAGGGGATGGTCTGTGGCATTGACAAAATTTAAATACTGATCCCAGCTCACGGGCCGCAGAGAGATTTCAAAGTCTTGAAGTAAACAGCTGCGTTGACTCAGTTCATTGTCAAAGCAAAACGGTGTTTCAGCCTCAGAACCAAGCTTCCAATGCTGAGAACGAACGTGGGCTGTGGCAGCCTCCAACACAGGTCGACTTGTGCTGATCGATGGTTGCCACAGCGCTTGATACGGAAAACCAAGCGACTGCGCCATGTAGGCGCTGGCTTCTAGGTGCATGGCTTCATGCTGCAAAACCAGCCAATAAAAATAAAGCGCTGGGCTTTCGGCAGATTCATTTTCCAAAAGCACCAGGGTTTGCTTGAGCGTTTGCTCGGCATATTGAATGCACTCTTGAGCCGATAAAAGCGGGAGGCTCCAGCGGCTCGCGTGCGCCACTTTGGCACTGTCAAACCACAAGTCGGCTTCTGCAAGGCTAGAAGGAAGGCGGGCACTTGAAGGATCGCATGTGATGCCTTTGGATCGTTGTTGATTGCGTCCAATCCAATACTCTTGAAACCATGCTACGTGACCTAATTCCCAAATGGGTGGATTTAAGCCACTCTGTTGAGGCACAACTTGTTTGTTGGCGTGCAGGTAGCTTTCAAATGAATGAAGCGTATGCTGGCGAAGCGCTTGAAGAGCCTTAGACAGTGTCTGGATATTGACTGCATTCATGGATGGCTTTTGTCCTTTTCGTTATGCTTGCTATTGAATATGAACCAATCGCCCATTTCTAAACTAGCCAAACCAACGCTTGTGATTGTAAGTCCCGCGCTTGCAAGCGCTAACAACGGCAATTGGCAGACTGCCAAGCGTTATCGGCAACTGCTTCAACCGTACTTTCGGGTGCGGCTTGTCAGTGAATGGCAAGGCGACAAGTCCGATGACTTTCTCATTGCATTGCACGCACGTCGCAGTCATTCGTCCATTGCCGCTTGGCATGCCATGCATGGCGCTAAAGCTTTGGTGGTGGTTCTAACAGGCACTGATTTATACCGCGACATCAAGCACGATCACCAAGCCCAACATTCACTTGAAATGGCTTCTCAGCTTGTTGTACTTCAGTCCATGGGGCTGGCTGAGCTGCCAGCCTCTTTAAGGTCTAAAGCCTCGGTGGTTTTGCAATCGACCACTTCACGACTTACCTTGCCCAAAACCTCGAGACTCACTAGGGCTGTTATGGTGGGACATTTGCGTGAGGAAAAATCGCCTCGAACCTTGTTCGATGCGGCTGCGTTGCTTTCAAAACATTCTGATATTTTCATTCAGCACATTGGGGGCGAGCACGACCCAGTACTTGCCAAATTGGCGCATCAAACAGCTAGCCAATATTCTCAATATCAATTCAGAGGTGCCTTGAGTTACTCCCAAACACGTCATCAAATTCAGCGTGCGCACGTCCTTGTGCATGCCAGCGTGATGGAGGGGGGTGCGCATGTGCTGATGGAGGCCATTTGCAGCGGTGTGCCCGTCATTGCCTCACGCATTGCAGGCAACATGGGCATGCTGGGTGAAGACTACGTTGGCTTGTTTCCGGTGGGCGATGCCCAAGCGCTTGCAGACATGCTGGTTCGTTTTAGGCGCGATGAGCAATTTGCCAACTTGCTCAAAAAACAATGCGCCATTCGCGCACCCTTATTTTCAGCCGAGCAAGAATGCAAAGGCTTGCTTACAATCCTTGAAAGATTGAAGGAATTACCATGAACACCAATGAACCCCGTTTGACCTCGCTTTCGCACGGTGGGGGATGCGGTTGCAAAATTGCGCCGGCAGTTTTGTCCGAAATTCTGAAGGGCACTTTGCAGATGCCCATTCCCAAAGAATTGATGGTGGGCATTGCGACGGCCGACGATGCAGCCGTTTACAAACTCAACGACCAGCAGGCCCTCATTGCCACCACAGATTTTTTCATGCCCATCGTGGATGACCCGTTTGACTTTGGTCGCATTGCTGCAACCAATGCCATCAGCGATGTGTATGCCATGGGCGGTAAACCCATCTTGGCTTTGGCTTTGGTCGGTATGCCAATCAATGTGCTGTCAACTCAAACCATTGGTCAAATTTTGGCGGGCGGTGCTTCGGTCTGCAACATAGCAGGCATTCCCATTGCAGGCGGCCATACCATTGACTCCGTAGAACCTATCTATGGTTTGGTGGTGTTGGGTTTGGTACATCCAGATCGAGTGAAGCGAAATGACGGCGCACGTGTGGGCGATGTAATGGTCTTGGGCAAGCCCCTGGGTGTTGGTGTTTTGTCTGCGGCACTCAAAAAAGAAGTGCTTGATGCTGCAGGCTACGAATCGATGATTGCCAACACCACCAAGCTCAACACGGCTGGCCCCGATTTGGCAGAACTGCCTGGTGTGCACGCTTTGACCGACGTCACGGGCTTTGGCTTGGCGGGCCATGCCCTTGAAATTGCGCGTGGTGCCAAACTCACAGCGCACATCAAGTGGGCCGATGTGCCTTTGTTGCCCAATGTTGCAGAGTTGTTTAAAAACGGCAACGTGACCGGCGCCTCAGGCCGAAACTGGGACGGCTACGGCAACGAAATTAGCTTGGCCAACGGCTTGCCCCTTGAATGCCAAGCACTTTTGTCTGATCCTCAAACCAGTGGCGGATTGTTGGTCACTTGTTCGCCCGAAACGGTTGGTGATGTCTTGGCGGTTTTTAAGCGTCATGGCTTCAATGATGCAGCCGTGGTGGGCCACATTGGTGAAGCCCAAACTTCACGTTTGATGGTTAGCTGATCTTCAGCTAATCATCAACGAGGCGTTCGATCAAATCGATTTGCCAGTTGATCAAACGCTAAATCGGCTGCGATGGCCAGCAGGCCCAACAACACGGCCCCTTGCAAAACATAAGCCGTGTTAAAGCCTGACAAGCCTACGATGATGGGCAGCCCCAATGTTTTTGCCCCCACAGTCGATGCAATGGCTGCTGTGCCAATGTTCACAATGACCGAGGTTCTCACGCCAGCCAGCCAAAGCGGAAAGGCCAAAGGCATCTGTACTTTGGTCAAGATGTGGCGCGGTGCCATCCCCATGGCGTGAGCTGAATCCAGCACAGGTGTGGGTACTGAAGCCAGGCCCGCCAAAGTGCCTTGAAGAACAGGCAGCAAGCCAAAAATAGCAAGTGCTAGGAGTGCGGGGCGCTCACCAAAGCCAACAACTGGCACTGCAAGGGCCAAGACGGCTACAGGCGGAAAAGTTTGGCCCATAGCGGCCACCATTTCTATCATGGATTTGAACGAATGGCCTACAGGGCTGGTGGTAGCCAAGCCTGCAGCCGTGCCAATGATCACTGCAACGGCACTTGAGGCCAACACCAAGGCGATGTGCTGCCACAGGAGATCTGCCAGAGGCTCCTGTAAATACACTGGCCGCGCCAAATCGGGAAACAAGGACGCAAAGAGCGCTTGGGAATGCGGCAGGCTGTAGGCCATGATCAACAGCAAGGCCACACTTAGGCTCAGTGGGTTGAGCCCATGCTGCTTTGTGCGTTGTTGGCGCAGTTGTAAATCAGACATGCTTTTTTTCAAGCAGATCAACGGCGTTCACTTGCCCCATGATTTTGCCGCTTGCATCAGCCACACTCAAGCTAGAGACATGGTAAGTTGCCATGCAAGAAACAGCTTCCCTTAAGGTGGCTGTATGGGCAATGGCGTGGGGCGGCTCAGCTCCTCCTATGGCTTTGACATAGGGTGCAATAGCTTGCAGTGAAAGTTGTTTGAGTCCTCTATCGGCTTGGCCTAAAAAGTTGCTGACAAAGTCGTTGATTGGATGTTGCAGCAATTCCAGAGGAGTGCCAACTTGGACCATGCGACCATGGTTGAGCAGCACGATGCGTGTCGCCAGCAACAAAGCTTCGTCGATGTCGTGCGTCACAAACAAAATGGTTTTGCTGGTCGCACGGTGTATTTCTTTGAGTGCCAATTGCAATGCTGTGCGGGTGACGGGGTCGAGTGCACCAAAGGGTTCGTCCATGAGCAGGACATCTGGGTCTGCCGCCAGAGCACGTGCTACCCCAACGCGCTGCTGCTGCCCGCCAGAGAGTTGATGCGGATAGCGGTCTGCAAATTGTTCTGGCGACATGGCCAACATTTCTAGTAGTGCCGTGACACGTGCTTGAATTCGAGATGAATCCCAGCCTAACAATGTAGGAACAGTCGCAATGTTTTGAGCTACGGTTCTGTGAGGGAACAAGCCCACAGACTGTATGGCATAGCCCATGCGGCGCCGCAAGTCTTGCACATTGAAACGGGTAATGTCTTGGCCATTAAAGAGGATGTGTCCGCCATCATGTGCAACCATGCGATTGACCATTTTGAGTGCACTTGATTTTCCAGAACCAGAGGGCCCAAGAAACACAACCAATTCACCTTGCTCGATTTCTAAGTTCAAGTTGCTGATGGCCGCCACACCTGCATAGGACTTGCTTGCGTTTTCAAACTTGATCATGGTGCAGAAGTCTTTAGCAAGTTGCCAAGCACTTTAAACAAACTGTCTGCCAACATGGCAAGCAGCACAATGGGTATGACACCGAGTATGACCAGGTCGTTGGCCGCGCTAAATAGCCCGTCAAACATGATTTGACCGAGACCGCCCGCGCCAATCAGGGCGCAGACTGCCGCAAGGCCTGTGGTTTGTACAACGGCTGTGCGAAGACCAATGAGCAGCACTGGCAGTGCCAAAGGCAACTCCACTTGACACAGTATTTGCCACGCTGACATGCCCATTGCGCGTGCTGCATTGATGGTGTCTGCTGGCACTTGTTCTAAGCCGGCCAATGTAGAGCGAACAATGGGCAGCAAAGAATACAACAGCAGAGCCAGCACCGCAGGCGCAAGACCGACACCGCTAATGCCTGCCTTTCCAAGTGTGGGCCACTGAACTGCAAGCCAAGCCAAGGGTGCCATGAGCAAGCCAAAGAGAGCAATGGATGGAATTGTTTGAATCAAATTGAGGATGGGAAACAAGGCTTGTTTGACACCTTCCGATTGGGTCATTCGCCAAGCGATGGGCACGCCAATGAAAACAGCCGGTACAACGGCTAGGACCACGATTAGCAGATGACGCCAAATAGCGGGTCCAAACACATCGCTGTGGTTGGCATATTCTTTAATGAGCGATAAATTCTGACCTTCGGTCAATGAGAGTGCGAGTGGTAGGCACAAAACAATTTGCAAAATGAAGCGCGGCAGGGCGCTAATGTTGAGTCTGTCGATGGCATCTAGTGCAACCAACCAAGAGATTGCAGTCATCACCCAAAAGCCTGCACCCAAGGAGGTTCGGGACAGTGGATTGTCTGAAAGGCTCAAAGAGCTGCTAACTTGACTGGCCAGCAACCACAAGCCCGCAAGACTGGCTGCCATGGCAAAGCTAACCATGAGTTGAAGGAAGCGACGCTGGGCTTGTCCAATGGCAATAAACAACAAAGCAAAAACAGCCAAAAAAAACACGAGGACCAGTTGGTTGCTCTGACTTTGAAAGATATCCCATAAATAAACAGGCTCACCCGATAAGAGCCGATTGGGTGCGACACGAACAAACGGCAAAGTGCTTGCAGCGCCCAAGGCCAAAGCCACATACAGCCCTAACACAGAGTTCCAACGATGCGAGTCAGTGCTTGTCATGGCCAGCGTTACTTCACAAACCCCTTGCTTTGCAAATAGGCGTTGGCCACTTTGCGTGGATCCTGACCTTCCACCTGAATGCGTGCATTCAACATTTGCAGAGTGGGGCTGTCGAGCGATTTGAAGATGGGCGACAGAACAGTGGCAATGGCAGGATGGCGCTTCAGAACTTCCTCGCGAATTAAGGGTGCTGGGGCATAAACCGGTTGTACACCCCTAGGGTCTTCCATGACCAACAGCCCAAGCGCAGACAAGGGGCCGTCGGTGCCGTAGGCCATGGCTGCATTCACGCCAGATGTTTTTTCGGCTGCAGCTTTGATGGTGACCGCAGTATCACCGCCTGCCAACACCAGTGTTTGATCGGCACGCAGTTTGAACCCGTAAGCGGTTTGGAAAGCAGGCATTGCATCGGCTCGCTCGATGAACTCTGCAGACGCCGCTAGCTTAAAAACACCGCCCTTTGCAATATAGCGACCCAGATCGTCTAATGTTCTTAGCTGATTGCTTGTGGCCACATCTTTGCGCAGCGCAATGGCCCAAGTGTTGTTGGCCTTGGCAGGCTCTAACCAGACAATTTTATTTTTCTCAAAATCCAATTTTTTAGCTAACTCATAGCCAGCTCGAAAATCTTTCCATGCTTTGTTGTTTTCTGCACCCAACATGAAGGCGCCATTGCCTGTGTATTCCGGGTAAAGATCAATTTCGCCTGCGAGCAGTGCCGTGCGAACGATCTTGGTGTTGCCAAGCGACACCTTGTTTTCTGTTTTGATGCCGTTGGCCTCAAGGGCCAGCAACACCATGTTACCCAAAAGTTTGCCTTCGGTATCGATTTTTGAGCCAACACGCACGGGGCCATTGGCATGCACGGATAAGCAAGATAGCAAGCCAATGCTGGCAAGCAATATGAAGCGGCGGACGATTGGTTGAATCATGGACATTTGAAGCCTTTCAAGACTTCTTAAAGACAGCCACACCAGACACTGGGTGAATGGTGTGGCATTGGGGTGACAATCAATCGCTCTTTATTTTGGCGTCACGAATGACTTTGCCATAGCGGTTGAGCTGGTCTTTGGTAAGCGCCACGAACTCGTCGGGCGTGGTGCCTGTGATTTTGAGACCCAGACCGGCATAGCGTGCCTTGATTTCTGGATCGGCCAAGGCTTTGAGAGCTTCACGATTGAGAATGTTAACAATGTCCTTGGGCAAACCAGGAGGTGCTGTCAGTGCAAACCAGGTGCTGAACTCAAAGCCCTTGACGCCCACCTCTTCAAAGGTTGGCACATTGGGGTATTCGGGGTGACGGGTTTTGGCGGGGACACCAATCATCCGAAGCTTGTTGCCTTTGATCAGCGCAGAGACAGTGGCAATGCCCTGAAATGTCACATTGACCATACCCGATGCGGCATCTTGTGCTGCTTGGCTGGCGCCCTTGTAGGGCACATGTCTAAGATCGATGCCAAGTTGTGCACCAAACATTGCGCCTGCAATGTGCTGCGGGCTGCCATTGCCACCGGATGAGTAGGTGATGGTGTCAGGCTTGGCTTTGGCTGCAGCCACCAAATCGGCGATGGTCTTGAAAGGGGAGTCCATCGGCACTGCCGCTGTGAAATCGATGATCGCCGCCTGGGTGATGTAGGCGAAGTCGTTGATCGGGTTGTAGGGCGTGTTGGGGTTCAGGTTGGGCACCATCGTTAAGACGCTGTCGTTAAAACCGCCAATGGTGTAGCCATCTGGTGCCGCTTTGGCCAGACGCTCTGAACCAATGATGCCGGCTGCACCCGTGATGTTTTCAATCACGATGGGCTGGCCCATGTTGACCGACATTTTCTGCGCAAGCAAACGCGCCGCCACGTCCACTGCGCTGCCAGCGGCCAATGGAATGATCATGCGGATGGGTTTGTTGGGGTAGGCTGCTTGGGCTTGCGCCTGGGCACTCAAACCCAAAGTCGAAACGCAAGCCACCACTGTGGCTACTTGCTTCACCAATTGGTGCAATTGAATTTGCTTCATCATTGTCTCCTTAATAAAAAATCGAACACTTTAAAAAATTTGACAGGTAACTTAGACATTCAGTCCGAGAACCTGGATCGCGTTTTCTCCAAGAATGCCCAGGCGATCATCATCGCTGAGCTCAGGGGTACTCATGACGTGGGTGACAGGGTCTTCTTCCCAAGGAATAGGGTGATCGGTGCCAATCATGATTTGTCCCGCGCCAACTTCAGCCGCCAAATGGCGCAATGCCTCTGGTGTGAACACCAGAGAGTCGACATAAATTTGCCGCATGTATTCAGATGGCTTTTTGCGCAAAACAATATCAGGGTTGCAGTTCTTCGGGGAAACGAAGCAAGACCTGTCCATGCGAGGTGCATAGGAGCCTAAGAATCCGCCACCATGTGCCGCCAATACTTTGAGCTTGGGGTATTGGTCAAAGATGCCCTCGAAAATGAGTTTCTCTAATGCAATGGTGGTATCCAATGGATTGCCAATGGTATTGGCCAACCAGCCGTTGCCTTTAAAGCGGTGTTGCAATTCGGGCGTACTTTGAGGGTGGATGAACAACATCACGCCCAACTCCTCAGCTTTGGCTAGCACAGGATGAAACTCGGGATGGCAAAAATCACGGCCTACTACGCTGCCGCCAATGGCTGCGCCCTTGAGTCCGAATTTGCGAACAGCCTCTTCAAGTTGCTGCACCGCCAAATCTGGAAACTGCATGGCCAAAGAAGCAAAGCCGGCAAATCGATTGGGCTCCCTCGCGCACAGCTCGGCCAGACCTTCGTTGTTGATGCGGCAGATGGCTTCTGCTGTATCGCGGTCCTTTCGATACCAAAAAGGGTTGATGCTGAGCACCTGCATGTCAATGCCCATGCGGTCCATGGCGGACAGGCGTGAGGGGATGTCGATGAAGTGTTCGGGAACGCCTTTGACGGGAGGAATGACGCTGGGGGCTTCATCGCCCATCAAATCAATTGCAGATTGAAAAAAACAATGTGCATGAACATCAACGGTGCGAGCACGTTTGCCCTTGATGATGACGGGTGGGCGTCGCAAAGAAATGCCCGCCTCATCTCCGGTTGGCATCATGGTGCGCAAACCACATCCACAAAATTGCAGGCCCCCTATGGGGTTGCCTGCGCCTTGAGGTATTAACCAATTTTTAAGCATTGTTGTTGTCTTTCTGGAGGGAAGTTGTTTGTCAATTGATCAGTCTTGAAAGGTCGCAGGTGTCATGCGTTGAGCGGCCTGCTCAATCGCCCGAATCATGCGCACATGCGCACAGCAACGGCACAAATGTTTATCGAGTGCCTGCGCAATGTCTTGACGCGAAGGATTGGGCTGGTGCGTTAGCAAAGCCGCAGCAGATGTCACGATACCCGAAACACAAAAGCCGCATTGCGCAGCCCGGTTTTCCAAAAAGGCAGTTTGGACTGGATGAGGCGCTTCGGGCGTACCCAAGCCTTCTAGGGTGGTGATGTGAGAGTCTTGAACAGACCACACGGGCAAGTTGCACGACGTTTGCGGTTTGCCATCGACCAGCACCATGCAGGCGCCGCATTCTCCTTGCCCGCATCCAAACTTCGGACCACTCAGGCCAAGCTCGTCGCGCAATACCGACAGCAACAAACGCTGCGGATTCAATTCTTGTGTCACGGTCTGACCATTGACTTGCATTATTTGGGCTCCAGTGTGTTCATGTGTTCATGGTTTCATGAATTAATGGTTTCATAAATTAGCTTCGGCATGAATAGCCACAAGCAACTGGTCAGGCGTTAGGGGCAGTTGGCGTAGCCGCAGTCCAAGGGCTTGGCTCACAGCATTGGCCAGAGCTGCAGCAACAGGACCCTGTGCTGCCTCTCCGGCACCGAGCGGCGCTTTGTCAGGGCGGTCTAGCACATGAACGCAGACTTCAGGAACTTCGTTAAATCGCAAGATGGGGTAGCTGGTCCAGTCACGCGACGTGACATGCTGAGTGTCAAAGTTAACTTGTTCTTTCAGCGTCCAGCTGAGACTTTGCAAGGCGCCGCCCTCGGTTTGGTTGATCACGCCATCCAGGTCCACCACCATGCCCACGTCAACTGCTAGGTCCAAATTGAGCACTCGCACTTGCTCGCCAACTTCAACGCGCGCAAGCACCGCGCACCAGGCACCCGTGTTTTTGTAGCGTGCCCAAGCCATGCCATGTCCAACGCCTTCTTCACATGGGCTTGACCACCACTTGGAACGTTGGACCACCGCTTGAAGAACATCCTTGGCACGCTCATCCTGCATGTGTCTCAGACGAAAAGCCAAGGGCTCTTGGTTTGTGGCGCTGGCAATTTCGTCCATGAAAGATTCGATGGCGAACACGTTGGCAAATGCACCCAGTCCACGCATGGCCGATGTCCTCAATGGCATCACCATCAATCGGTGGTTGATGACATTCAAATTGGCCAAAGCATAACCAGGCACCGCGTTGCGATCGGCGCCACCACCGGCAGACAGAGGTGGATTGATGGCGATTGGCAAGGGCTCACCGCCCGCCATTTGACTGGCTGCCAACAAGGTAGATGAACTCGCTCGCCCTGGGCGAGAGCTGTAACCATTGGCCCAAAGCTCGTGCTGCCAATGGGTGATTTGGCCACTTGGGTCTACGCAGGCTTGAAGTTGTACGCTTTGAGCCGCACCCAGCGGTGCATGGGCCAGCTCGTCTTCTCGTGACCAGAGCACACGCACATGGACGCCAGGATTTTTCAGAGCCATTAAAACGGCATCAAAAGCCACGTCATCCGCGCCGTTATGGCCGTAGCACCCAGCCCCTTCAACGTGATGGACCGTGATTTCTTTGCGAGAGAGATTAGGCTGCCGCTTGGCCAGAGCCAACACAATGTCATCGCGCAGGTTGTGTATGCCTTGGCTGTGCGTCCAGATTTCAAGGTGGCTGCCATCCCATCGCGCCACCGCACAAGACGGTCCAATAGAGGCGTGGGCCAAATAGGGTTTGAAAAATGCTGCTTCAAAACGTTTGCCAGGCTGGTTGGTTTGAGCTGCCCAGTCGGCTTGACCTTGTTGAAAGGGCACCGTGGTCTGGTGTTCGGCTTGGCGCAAAAACTCGGGCAAATTGTGTTGTGTGGGCAATTGCTCTGGTAGCTGCCAGGTCAATGCACTGGCTACTCGCTCTGACCAAGTGTGCGCCAGGTGCTCTTGTTTGGCCACCACGGCCACAAAACTGCCATCTGACCAGCACTGCACTTCGGCTGGTAATT
>Ga0209356_1000330_pt1 | contig 18551 bp, 10 predicted proteins | sample LauGreFaBDMM15SN_2_FD_188213 | JGI IMG/M metagenome (GOLD analysis project Ga0209356, IMG submission 188213) | Freshwater lake microbial communities from Lake Michigan, USA - Fa13.BD.MM15.SN (SPAdes) (version 2) | ecosystem: Environmental > Aquatic > Freshwater > Lake | place: Lake Michigan, USA...
AGTCTTGTGCCAGCCAGTTGGGAAGGTTTTTTTCTAGCAGGGGTAGGGCATTTCGCGATGCGATGATGATGCTAATTCCAGGCGCAGATGAAACAACGGCTTGAGATTCAGTTCGCTTTATTTTGGCAAAAAATCTAAATAAATAAATGAACGCAAAAATCATCGACAAACCAACCACAACGACAAAAGAAACATCGATACGTTCGAAGGACAGTTGTTGTATGAAATCTTGTGTATTCAATTCAATTAAGAGGTTTAAAGAACAAAGTTAATCAACCCCTGCCAAATCCAAATGAATGGGGATTGATTGGGGAAAAGGTTTGCGGAGAATGGGATGCGATAAATCAGCGGTTCAGTAGCAATTCCTCGGTGCTGATTTTGATGTTTTTGGAAATAGCTTCTGTGGGTAGGTCACTTTCGTCGCCGTTAAATGGGTCTTCGATTTCCTCGGCAATGAGTTCGATGCTTGCCAAAACGTAGAGCACAAACATGGTTACGGGGGCAATCAAGAAGTTGAGTTGGGTGCTGTAAACGATGGGGAAAATCATCACGTACAAAAAGATGAATTTTTTGATGAATACCGAATAGGTAAAAGGGATGGGGGTGTTTTTGATGCGTTCACAACCACCGCAAACATCCATGAGTTTATTGATTTCTACTTTGAAATGTTCGATGTCGGCATGCGTCAGTAACCCATGTTGGATATCCGCTTTTAGTCCTGCTACAAACAACTTGGCGATGGTTTGAGGTTGGTGGCGCGACTTTTTAATGGTATTTATATCCATGGCAATCGATGCATGAACTGGGTTTTCCGAGAAAAAATGGGCGGGGATTTTGCGGTCTTGGAGATGAAACCTAAGCGCGGTAGGAAATAAGCTGAGCAGGGATTGGTAATATTCTCTACGTTGCACGTCGGTTTGGGGCAAGATGGCATTGAGATGAATGCAGAGATTGCGAATGGCATTGGTTAATTCGCCCCACAGTCTGCGTCCTTCCCACCAGCGGTCGTAGGCGGTGTTGGTTCTAAAGACGAGAAACAGCGACAATGTAAATCCCAAAATTGAATAAATGATACCAATGTTGGAAACCATGGATACTGATTTATAATCTTTAAACAAGACAGTTTCAACGTAGGCCCAAGCGGCGCTGTAGGTACCAACGCCCAAAAGTAATGGCCACAGGCGTTTTAGCGTTTCTGCTTTGTGCACTCTAAAAACAAAGGTGAACCAATCCTTGGGGTTGTATGTGATCATGGCGCAAAATTAATCATGTATCGATACACCTGTCGAAAATAAATTTTTAACCGCCTTGGCTGAGGCCAGTGTAATCAATAAAATATGTTATAATTGAAAAGGTTTAACACAGCAGAGATTTAATATATGAAAAAAATAATTTTAGCAATGGCTTTGTTTCTGGGTTCGCTCGGTGCTGCAAACGCTCAAACAACCATTAAAAATGGTGGATTAGAAAATTGGAGAACCAGCAAATTGTTATTTAATTTAACCGCTAGCCTCGAGACGCCCCAAGGATGGAGCTCGTTTGATTCGGTGTTTAATATTATTAACTTTATTTCGGGTCAGAATACACGCGTTACCTCACAGGTCAAAAAGAGTACGGCTATAAAAAATTCTGGACTTTCTTCGGCGCAGGTTACGACGTCAAATTATAGTGATTTGGGATTGATGCCTGGATATTTGACAAATGCCAAGTTGAATGTAAATGCAAATTTCGATTTCAATTTTTCCGGTGGGGAGGTGTTGGCATCGAAACCCATTGTTGCCAGTGCGATGGTAAATTATAAGCCAGCCACGGTTTATGATTCAGCCAATTTGTACGTTGAAGTTATCAATACTACATTGGGTGTGGATTCTGTCATTGGTTATGGCATGAGTACTTTTGCTGGAACTACGAATTTTACCAAAATTGATCTTCCAATTTATTACGAGGACAAAACGCTTACCGCCAATTTATTGCGTTACTACTTCGTGAGCAGCTATGTGGATGATACTACTGAGTCGAACATGTTAAATAGTTCTTTGTATGTGGACGATGTGACCTATACTACCGTTAAAAGTGAGACTTACGCCTTGATGAGTGAATTGAATGTGGCTTGTTATCCCAATCCAACCACGGATGTGATTACGGTTACAGCAACTAAGGGAAATTCATTGGTTTGTGAAATTCATTCAGCAACGGGTCAGTTGATGTTGGTGAAGCCATTTGATGGTTCTACTATGATTCGGGTTTCTGATTGGTCGGCTGGGGTATACACCTACAACGTAAAGGATCAATCGAATGTTATTGTTGGCCATGGTCAGTTGGCCGTGGTTCGTCCGTAATTGCAATTGAAGGGAATGACCCCCTAGTTCTAAGTTAGCCAAAAGGGAGTTGGGTTTCATACTTTAGTTGCTTATGTTTGTTAATGCTTCGCTTGGAATTAACCACTAACTAAAAAATACTCAAATGAAAAAATTGTACTCATTTTTATCGATTGGCTTTTTGGCGCTCAGCGCGATAGGTCAATCTACACAAGATGTCACTTTTAAAGTTGACATGAATAGTTACACTGGCACCGCTTTCACAGGGGTATTTGTAAATGGTAATTATAATGGATGGTGTGGATCATGTAATGCTTTAACGGATGCCAACAAAGATGGTGTTTGGGAAGGCACATTCAACATCAAAGCAGATTCTATCGAATACAAATTCACTTTGGATGGATGGAAGGTTGAGGAGGCTTTAACATCAGGAACTTCTTGCACAAAGACAACAGGTGGTTATACCAATCGTTTTGTGAAATTGAGCGGAAATGTAACTATCGCTACTGTTTGTTGGAACAGATGTTCTCCTTGCGCTACAACTTCAGGTTTGAACAAAGTAAACATCGCATCTATGAATTTGTATCCTAACCCAACTCAAGGTTTGATTAACTTGAATTTGGGATTGACACAGAAAGAAACAGTGAGTGTTGTTGTTTATGATGTTAGAGGCAACAAATTATACAGCAAAACTTTGACGGGTGCTACTGTGAACGAAACTATCGATATGACAGTTTATTCTGCTGGTATTTACATAGTAAGCGTTACAACTTCAAAGGTCACGATCCGTAAGGAGTTTGTGATTAACAAATAACCATGTTGTTCATCATAAAAAAAGCCCCAAATTTCTTTGAGGCTTTTTTGTAGAAAGTGGTCGGGGAGACAGGATTCGAACCTGCGACCCCCTGGTCCCAAACCAGGTGCGCTACCGGCCTGCGCTACTCCCCGAGATTTTCACAATACTGGGCGACCCCGACAGGATTCGAACCTGTGACCTACTGCTTAGAAGGCAGTTGCTCTATCCAGCTGAGCTACGAGGTCTTTCCGTATCGGAGGTGCAAAAATACAACAAATTTTTGGGAATTTATTCATCTTGGGAATATTTGCCTGTTACATACATTTATGACAAATTTCATCGGAAAGAAAAAATTAATTCATTCTTTCTACTGATATTGCGTGAAACCAAATTCTTTGGAGGCCTCGTTTTGCTGATTGCGAGCAACCTTTAAGCGCATTTGTTGGTCATATAATTTTATATTAAACGATTATGAATACTACACAGTTTAAATTTCGCGACATCAAGACTTACTCGAGCATCGAGTGGTTGGCAAATAATACCAAGAAATACCGGACTGTTTTTGAGGAAATGGAGGTTGCATACGTCTATTGCGAAGTGTCGTTATACAACAAACGTTTTGATGAAGAGGCCTGGTCTTTGAGTTTAAGGATGCGTTGTATCGATGAAAAAAACAATGAAATCTGCTTTTTGAACTGTGATCGTACGGTGAATCCGGATGAATCTGTGGTTTATGTTCGCGAGGGTTGGGGTGTGAAAACGCCGGGTGTTTATTGGAAGGAGGGAATTTATCGTTGGGAGGCTTATGTAAACGACGAATTGGTATCATCAAAGACTTTTATTATTCAGAATGTGGGTTTGATGCGCAACGCAACCAATCCGTATTTTAAAATTGATACGGTAAAGTTATACGAATCTAACTCGGTGGATACTGCGTTGACCGACCGTAAATATTACACGGTTTTTAATGCAATGAGCACGCGTTATGTGTGGATCGAGCTGAATTTGAGCAATTTAACGCGCAAGGCAAAAGACCTCTCAATTGAGTTGTTATTTAACTTTCGTACCTCGAGCGGCTATTTGAAAGGCACCGTTTCTAAGATTTTCATCATGAAACCTGACGACGATATTTTTACCGTCACCATTGGATGGGGCAGCGATGTGATTGGGACCTGGAGTCGCGGCGATTACTATGCCGAAGTGATTTTCATGGATCACATGCTCGCGCAAGTGCCTTATGAAATTGGCGATGATTATGTGGCCGCGCATGAGGAGGATTTTGTTCCATTGACACAGATTGAGTATGTTCATTTGGATGATTTTGAAGACCTAATCGCGGGTGGCGAAGCGGCAACGGAAGTAGAAGTGGTAACCATTTCAACCCCGTTGGGCATTGATTCGGTGATGCATGAATTGGATGAGCTTACAGGTTTGGATCCCATAAAGATGAAAATTCGTGAGTATTCTGATTATTTGCGGTTTGTGGCATTGCGACGTGAAAAGGGATTTGATGAAACCGATAAAATCAATTTACATGCGGTATTTAAGGGCAATCCTGGAACGGGGAAAACCACGGTGGCTCGCTTGTTAGGTAAGATTTATAAGGAGATGGGGCTGTTGAAGAAGGGCCATGTGGTGGAAGTAGATCGCAGTGATTTGGTGGCGGAATATATCGGTCAGACTGCACCCAAAACGAAGGAAGCGATTAAGAAGGCCAAGGACGGAATCTTGTTTATTGATGAGGCATATGCTTTGGCGCGCAAGGACGAAGACAACAAAGATTTTGGCAAAGAAGCGATTGAAATATTGCTGAAGGAGCTGTCCGATGCAACTGATATAGCCATTATCGTGGCGGGTTATCCCGAGGAGATGGATTCTTTTTTGGAGTCGAATCCAGGGCTAAAATCTCGATTTGTAATGCAATACGATTTCCCGGATTATACACCCCAAGAATTGGTGAAAATTGCGGAGTTTGCTGCGACCAAGCGTTTGGTAAATTTCAATAGCGAGTCTAAAGTGTTGTTTACTAAGTATTTGACAGACAAATTCAGGAATCGTGATAAGTTCTTTGGCAATGCCCGATTGGTGAATTCAATGGTGGATGAGGCCAAAATGAATATGGGTTTGCGTATTATGAAAACAGATCATCCGGAAAATTTGGACGCAGCAGCGTTATCGACTATCACCGAAGTGGATCTGAAGAAAATCTTTGCTTTGCATGAAGGCATATTGCCAGAAATTCCGATTGATGAGGATTTGTTACGCGAGGCGATGCTGAAATTGCGCGGAATGATTGGTTTGGATCAGGTGAAGCACGACATCGAAGAAATCGTCAAGTTGGTTCGTTTCTACAAGAGTTTGGGCAAGGATGTGCGGAAATCGTTCTCCCTACACAGTGTGTTTAGTGGAAATCCAGGTACGGGTAAAACCACTGTGGCGAGGATTTTGGCCCAGGTTTATAAAGCCTTGGGTATTTTAGAAAGAGGTCATTTGGTGGAATGCGACAGGCAGGGTTTGGTTGGCGGATACGTTGGCCAAACGGCGATTAAGACATCAGAATTGATCAATAAGGCGATGGGTGGTGTGCTGTTTATCGATGAAGCATATAGTTTGAGTGATGGCGGCAGCAATGATTTCGGTAGGGAAGCCATTGAGACGTTGTTGAAGCGGATGGAGGATAAGCGTGGTGAGTTTATTGTGATTGCGGCGGGCTACACCCAAAATATGGAGAAATTCATGGAATCAAATCCCGGCCTGAAATCTCGATTTGACCGCGTATTCCATTTTAAGGATTACAGCGCGGACGATTTGTATACCATTGCTTTGAATCAATTGCGCGATCACAACATAATTCCGGAACCAAAGGCCTCGGATCATTTGATGAAATACATCGACTTTATGTATAAGACGCGCGATAAGTATTTTGGAAATGGTAGGGCGGTTCGCAAGGTAATTGAGGAGGCGATTCGGAATCAGCATTTGCGTTTGAGCGATTTACCTAAGTCGAAATACACCAAGAAGGCCATCGAAACCCTCACTTTTGAGGATGTGGAAGAGTTTAGCACAGTGGTGAAACCGAACATGGCATCCGGCGGAATCGGGTTTAAAGTGTAATTGACTTACTCCCAGCGATTCTGTTTGATGCGTTGGCTATACTCACTCATTTGGCATTGCAGCGTAGCTCTGAGCCATTCAAATTGCTGACCTTTAAAGGGTAATTTTTGCGCGTTGTTGTTGTTTCGTAGTTGTTTGTCTTAAACCTATTTCACCACAATCTCATCGACAAAAATCCAAGCGGGATTGCCCACGCCGGGGTGGTCGGACGGTAACGACATTCTGCATTTGGCCGTGATTCTTATATATCGGGTTTGGAAGGGTGGGGCATTGGTAACAGAATCTTTGGACGGTTGCAGATTAACCGTGTATTGGATGTGTTTCTCGGCGACATTCCGACCCCAAATTTCATCAAAAGTGTAGCGCGTATTGCCGAGTTGGGTCGTTCTGCTGATCATCGATTTTCCAGCGCTAAACATTACGGTGTCGCTCGTTACAGTGGTTCTACGTTGCGATGGCATTGGATGAAGTTCCCAAACCTTTCCATCGCTGCTGGTTTCAATCTGCACTTCTGTGGGCGCAAAAATCCAACTGGGCTCAACTGATAACGCGCCCAAAGTGATTGATTCAACGTCGGTTATAGTGTCGAGGTCTAACACCGCAACCATGTCCTTCCCATAGAATCCAAGCCAATGAGCGCCCAAGTAATTGCCACCCGCTAAGCCATCGCATAAGGTGCCCTCGCCATGCCCAGCATATCTTGAATCTGCCGGAATATTCAACTGAATCTTCTTGCCAAAACCCAAATGTTTACGGAAACTCAATGAAACCGCTTGGTTGATGTTCTGAGAAAAGTACCCGTGAATGTCGGCCGACGTGGTTACAGCTGTTCTTGGTCCCGATTTTCCCTGATAAAGATTGTTGATGCTTGCCCATTCGCTAACAGGAACCGCGCCATTTTTTGTTTTTACAGACGTTTTGTCATCATCGGATAGTTTTACCAATTCTTCCCATGCCAGTCCGGCTCTCGATTTTTTTATTTCAATTTGATCTGGCCTGCCGTTGTCAACTTTTGGCGCAAAACCCGAAGCCGATGCCATTTCAACCCAAATTGTATCGTGTCCGGTTTCGATGCTAGGTTTAATTCCATACTGACTATGTGCGAATTTCACATTTGCGAAATTTCCAAATTTCTCATGAAAACTGAGACGGTCTAAGAAATCTGCAAAGGCGGTATCGATGTTGCGATTGCCCATTTCTACAGCGTTTTCGCCCGTTTTGTAAGCATTGTTGGGGCTTGAACCTGTCCACAACGCCTCGCTCAAGGCCAGCAAACGAGGTAAAATCATGTACTCCACCTGTTTGAAATCCTTCATGAATTCCGTCCAAACATTGGCTTGCGCACCCACCACAAAGGGGTGGAATTCCCGTTTGAGTTCATTGGGTACCGGTCTAAAATAGTACACGTCTTTCAGAGTATTCATGCCCCCAAACGCCAAAGGTTCACTGCTTGGTTCGCCTTGGTAATGGTCGAAATAGCAAGGGTATCCGGGTGTCATAACCACGGGATGTTTCATCTGCGCCGCTTCGATTCCCCCCACAACGCCGCGCCAACTCATCACCGCCGCATTGGGTGCCAATCCGCCTTCCAAAATTTCGTCCCACCCAATGATGTTTCTGCCGTGGGCATTCAAATATTTCTCCATCCGTGCGATGAAATAGCTTTGTAAACGATCCTCGGGACGACTCCAATCGTTGATGTCGTTGCTGGCGCCCATCGTACTGCTAACGTCCTTTAGAACCTTGACGCGTTGCTGACACATGAGGCAGTTTTTCCATGCCGATTTATCTACCTCGTCGCCCCCAATATGAATATACTCGGATTCAGGAAACAGAGCCATGACTTCATCTAAAACATCCTCCAAGAAGGAAAATGTAGCGTCATTGCCTGCGCAAAAAACGGAAGAATTGGTTTTGGGATAATTGCCACCGGGGACCACGAATTGCGTTAATTTGCTGCAACTGAGGTTGGGGTAGGCTGCCAATGCTGCGGAGGAATGGCCTGGCATTTCGATTTCAGGGACAATGCTTACACCTCTTTCTTTGGCATATTTTACAATTTCTCTGACGTCGTCTTGGGAATAGTATCCCCCATAATTGGGCGTCTCATTGGGTTCTTGCGGATGTGCGAAGCGCCAATTTTCATAATCGCGATTCATCCGCCAAGCGCCGATATCTGTCAGTTTTGGGTATTTTTTTATTTCGATGCGCCATCCCTGGTCGTCGCACAAATGCCAATGAAAGGTATTGATTTTGTAAAAACTCAGGTGGTCGATGTAGCGCTTGATTTCGGCGGTATTGAAAAAATGACGACTCACATCCAGATGCATTCCGCGGTATGGGAATTTTGGATAGTCTTCGATTTGCATGGGTAGGAGCGATCCTGTTTTTGAATGTTCGGTGAGCTGACGTAAACTGCCAAGTCCCCAGCACATGCCAGTAAAATCGATGGCGTGTATTTCTATGGTGGGTTGTTTTCCCGATCCAATTTTTAGCACATAGCTTTCGCGATGGGTGAATGTATTAGGTACGAAATTGATGAAATAATCATTTGTTTTCCATGTTCCGTAAAAACTTGCGTTGGGGTCCGTTTTGGCGATTTTCTCTGGATTGGGCTGATGCAAAACCAGTTTGATTACGTGCTTGATTGGGCTGTGTTTATGCAGCCACGAAAACGGACCTTTGTTTTGGTGCTCCAAATAAACCTTCCGTATGGGTAGGAGGTCGGGATTGATCGTAAGCTGATAAGTAGTAATTCTTCTTGATACGATGTCTTTTGTCGCGGCTTCTGATGGGGTTACCGTTTTTGCAATTTCTCCAAAAGTGTTTTTTACAAAAGCGTAATAGGGCTTTCTTGGAATTAACGCGTCTTCAGAATATTGCGGAAGGGCATCATAAAATCGTTCAAGGATATTGTTTTGATGCAAATTCATCAGCGAATCTGCGCCAATGATTTGGACTTCAATTTGATCGGGCCAATTAAAAAATGGCGCATTGGGAAATTGAATAACAGTTTGTGGCGCGGGGATGATGGGCAGGTATTGAGCAGTTGGATTTTTTACAACAGCAGTTTTCGTCGCACCGCTTTGTGCGCCCACGCTATGGCAAATAGATCCCAGAAGAATCAGCAATAATCGCAATGCGACTGCTGCGGTGGATCTTGTTAATGAAAAAGACCCATTGGCGAATTTCGCCAATGGGTCTGTGTTTTTATCATAGCCATGGTTACGGAAGGACATGGCCGCAATTTCGGTTGTTAGGGTTGGATTACCAAAGGTTTAGTAATGCTGAAATCCTCCAAATACCACTTAGACATTTGAACCATGGATATTAAGCATTATTATACATCTACTCAATTCTTATGCAATTCTAGTTGATGCGCGTGCAAAAAACTTTGGGCGTGTACGGGGTGACAGGTAAAGTAAAAGGTTTGTTTTTCCGATGCAAACTGAGTGAGTGTTTCGGTTGCCAGTAGCCTTCGTTCTTCATCCATTTCGGTAAACGGATCGTCCAAGACAAAGAAACCGTCTAAATCCTTTAGATACAGTTTCGCATAAGCCAATCGCACCGCTAGCCCTAAACTCGCCGCAGTTCCGCCGCTTAATAACTCGGTTGGAATATCTTTGTTATTGCGCCTTACAGCAACCGGAGCCTCGCCTTCTCTCAGAATTTCGGTATACCGGTTTCCCGTGAGCGATGCAAAAATATTGGCTGTTTCCACTTCAAAATCTGCAAAAGGATTGTGAGGGTTTTGTTCGATGATTTCTTTGAGTTTACGCTCGGCCAGTTCCAGTGCCTTGTATTCCTGTAATTTTCGTTCGAATTTCTCTTGCAGTGATTCCAGTTCCGCCTCTAACGACAAGGCATCGGTGTCGAAATTATCCAACTGCGTTTGGATGCGGGTTAAATGGATGCTTAATTGGTTGTTGGCTTCCCCTTGCACGTCTTGAATTTCAACGAGTTTGTTGAGTTCTTGGATGTAATCTGCCGCATTTTCGAATCCTTCTGGCAAAGCAGGAATGGCTGCAATTTCACTCGCCAAAGTGTTGAACGATGCATTGGAATTGGCATAACTAACCGATAGATTCCCAAAGTTGGTGTATGTATTTACCCAGAGATCAATTTGTTCCTTATTGCTGTTGAAATCTACCGTGGCCTCAGACGATGCCGAACTCTCAGTTCTAAAAGCCGTTTGAATGTCGTCCAGCGAGCGCGTTGATGGAATGGCCAAAAGTTCTTCTGCTTGCTCTTTTATTTGATCAAAGCTCTTTTTTGATTCTTTGATAATGGCTGAGTAATTCTGTCGACATTCATTCAGTAAGTCGTTGTCTGACTTGTTTTTCTGAATAATCAGATCAATTTCTACGAGTGCTTTGAGACCGTATTTGTCCAAAATTGATTCGATGGCTTTTTCGTTGAGTTCAATGTTGTTTACGATTTCATCCACCGACTTCAATGCCGATTTGACAGAGATTTTTACTCCGTTGAATTCAAATAATACTCTACCGGATGCGTCGATTTTTTTGGTTTCTCCAGCGGTAAGCGTAATGTTTTCTGTGGGGGTAATTCCTTGCGCTGTTTGAATGGTGACATCGGCCTTCGAAAATACTTCTGCCTCCAATTTCTGCGCCTTGAGCTCTAAGTTCGATTGGGCAATGGCTTCACGATGCTCGTTAACTTGTTTTACATCAGCAGGTTCAATGTTTCCGTTGTTAGACAACCTGGCCTTGATCTCCTCTACGGTGGCCAAAATATCTGTCAGTTGCTTGTATTTCTCCAATATCGATGCGCCTTCGTTGCGTTTCTGGGCATTTTTACTTTCAAGTTCTAATTTGGCAATTCGTTCTTTAATTGCGGCGATGTTCTTCTCTAACATCGGTTGGGCGGCAAGCTTTGTAGGCCAGTCGTTCATGACGATTTTCATGGCCGCCAATTGACCGTCTAGCGTATTTTTTTGATTCGATAATTCTTGATACCGTAGCACATTTTGCTGCTGTAGTTTCATCGAATCGATGGTTACTTTTCGACCTTGAAGCTCAGCATTATTGTTTTTTAATAAGTTGGAAGTGTGATCCAGTGCGACTTCCAATTCCTTTAGTTTGTTGAATTCAGATCTCACCGCTTCCGCCTCGTAATAGGCTTTGATGATCGTGCCCAATCCTCTCAGCCAAGGGTTTTGAATTCCTCTGTTTTCTTTGGGTCCTTGCACATTAAAATCCCAAAGTAGCTTATACTCGGTCATTAAAGATTGAAGCGATGCCAATAAATCTTGCGCTGGCATATCGCCATCCAATCCGCCGCCTTGTCCTTCTAGGGTAGGGATTCTGTTGATGTTGTCTTTGTTTTTTTGGATGCTTTCCACCGTGGACGACATCTTCTGTTGGTCGGCAAATAGCACTTCTTCCCAACTGCCGCGATGCAACACGAGCAATTCGTTGAGTTTCGCTTGCACTGCGGCCTCGTCGTTTATTGATTCCCCCTCATTGCTTGTCAATTTGGATGATTTCCCAACACCCCACGTTTTCTCTAGCGTGTATTGGCTTTTTCCGGCATTGAAATCAAGGATAATCTTGGCTTGGTCTGCGTTCCCTTTCGGAAAATAGGCGTGTGCAAACTTTTCAAGGTCTCGTTTTCCCAAATTTGTGGGTTCAAACAGCGATGCTTTTATCGCATTGACCAAGGTGGATTTGCCCGCTTCATTTTCTCCAAGGATTACGTTGAGGCCCTTTTTGAATTCTACTTCACGATTGGTAAACCCAGCGAAAGGACATAATATCAATTTGTTGAGTATCATGATTTTTGGGCGTTAGGGTTTAGCAAAGAGTAGGCGAGCTGCAAAGCCAATTCCGATTCGGGTTCTTCGGAAATTGCAGAAAGCCATTGGTAAGCGGTGGTTCCTTCCGCATAGGTTTTCTGTATGAAGGCCGCGTCAACCGCTACGCCAACCGTATTTTCGATATCAATCTGTAAATAGTAATTTTGAAGGGTTCTGAGATGTTCCCCTAAATCCGTTAAATCATTTTCTGATATGCTACCACTGAGTTTGAGGTCGAGAATGAGCTTTTGATTTCGCCAGCCCAATTCCTCTCGCTGAAAATCGCTGAGGGAATAATTTCTTCCGAAAGTTAAAATCTGACGTGAAAATCGCAAATTCCCGGTGTTGAGTTGCTCAAATCGCAACTGTTTTTTCTCTATGATCTCGATGAACCATGCATGTCCAGGAATCTTCCGTTTGATGCTTTCCGGCGTGTGTGTGGCGGGCATAAAAAACAGGGGATTCCCAATGGATGTTGGGGCAGGGAAGGGGACGTGAATATGCCCGAGGAGCCAAAAATCTATACCCGCAGCACGCAAATCCGTTTCGCTCATGTTAAAATATCGATCGGCATCGTCAACGCCAAGTCCATCCACGTTGCCATGGGCAATTCCGACATGAATTTCATTGGGGTCTTTTTGTATGTCGTTGACCCAGCCAATCACATGTCCTTCGTGGTGCTTTGATGCGCAGGGAGAGGGGTAAAAACAGATGGATTTCCCATCCACTTCAGTGCGATAGACCCCAGATTCATTGAGCAAACGAATGTTCGTGTTTTCTGAGGCATCCAAAAATCCTTTCCATAGTTTATTGTCTTTGCCATCGTAATAATCATGGTTGCCAGGTAAAACTAGGACTTCGGCAGGGGACTTTTTCAAAATTTCCACCACCGTTTTGATGTCTTTGATTGTCACCTTTAAATCATCGAACAAATCTCCAGCAACGACTAAAAAGTGTGCGTCTTTCTGTTTTGAGGCATCGACAATATTCTGTAACGCATCAAATCGTTCTTGAATTAACGCTGATTGGGCATTGCTACCTCGGTAATTGTTGAACTTAAGCCCGATGTGATTGTCGGCCGTGTGTATGATTCTCACATTTCCCATGAAAAGGTAAAAATACAACAAAGCAGCACATCCCAAAAACTGCAGGAATGCAATTTTGTTATTTCATGAAAATGCAGCCGGTGATCCTATCAATTTTTAAATTGTTTGGATTGGCACCATTCGTTTCAAACACATCATAATTGATTTTTTCGACCAGCCTCTTACATCGATGAATTACGGAAAATCGCAAAATTTCGTTTCCCAAATTACGGATTATCGCAGCTGGTTTTCCCAGTTTACGTTGCGTAATTCAACTACTGCTGATTCTCGATCAACTCCACGGCGACCTCATTTCTGCGGTTCACGACATCCCAAGGTGCGTTGTAACCCATGTACATAAATCCGCCTTTCCATTGGATATTATTCTGGGTCAATGTCTCTTCCAACTCTTTGCAGTATCGCTTGATATCTTTGTCCGATGAAAATCCACCGTATTTGATCACCGCCAGTGTTTTGGGCGCCTCTTCAACAATTCTAACATTGGCAGAATTGGGCGTGGGGAGCTGTTCCTTTTGATATTGCTTTGGCATCACAAAATACATCGTTGCCGAATCACCCATATTCATCACCACCGGGGCCGTCATTGCGATTTTTTGATTGCCCTGATTTCCACCAAAAATATACCCTGCGATGGTTCTGAATCCGTTGCTTCCTGAATTCTCGAACGAACTGCTGGACAACGACGTTTGGGCCACTAGCATTTTGGGATACTCGCGAATTTCAACATCGCCGAGCGTCTTCACAACTTTGTAATCTGGCGTTTCGATATCGCTGTTTTTAAAGGAAACAACGAGCGCGGCTATGCCAACGACTGCAATAATTGTTATAGGTATCCACATGGTTTTTTTCATGATACAATTTACTCACTAACAAATCAATTCCAATTAAGTTGTTTTCGATTTGTTTTAAAATTACCATGTGGTTTCGACATTCCAATTGCTCTCAATGGAATATTTGTCGTTTACTATTTCATTATTTGATTTAGCCGCTGATAAAGCAACGTCAAATTCTTGTATTCTATCGTTGGTATGTCGATCACTCTTAACATCGTCCCCAATTGGGCATCCACCGCATCAATGGTAATGGTCCTGTTTAGTTTGATGGCTTGCTCGTCGGTGAATTGGAAGAGTCGACTAAAATCGAGGCCATTGCCCGTAAGGATATGAATCGCGAGCATCTGAATGTCTGCCGACTTCGTTAATTGTTCTATTTGACTCGTGGTCAGCAATTCTTTTTGAGTCTTGGGGAATGTCTTGAATAATTTTGGTGATGCATCAAGGGGTTGAAATTGCTCGATGGCCCATAGTATGGGTATTTCTCCTTGTGAATTGTTGAATTCATTTACAAGCGGCAGGGAAGGCGTGATGGCGGCGTTTTCGGGTGCTAATGAAATCTCCGTTTGGGAATTACGAATCTTCAACTGATAATCTTGGTAGTGTGGCACCACTTTTAATTGTACTTGATCTGCAATGAGTTCTAGGGAATCTGTATTTTGTGGGGGCAACAGACTTCTATGTACACTAGAGAATATATTCCTTTTTATGTTCAATAATGCCAGAGGGAAGTCGGTTGTGGCATGGCTGCTGTTCTCATAGGCGCCAATTTTGCCGATATTCATTGCGAATTCTTTCCCTCGTGGGTCGCCATTAAATCTTGCGACTTTATTTGGGATTAGTCCTGCAGTATTGTAAACAATGCCAGCAATTGGTATGCACAGTATTGAAAATAACAAATCATTCGATCCGCCTGAAAGAAGTGGTCTACGACTACCGCCGATAAGATTTGAAACAACTTCACCAAATAAAATGCCACGGCGAATGTTCTTGATACTAGTATAAGGGATATAATAGATTCCTGATCCTTGCGATACAAATACTCCGCTGTCCTTGGCGCAAATCAAATAACCACCAAAATGGTCGGCGTTTTCATCCGAAATCTCCCCTGATCTTATATTCTTAAATCCATTCCATTTGCTTTGTACGTATCGAACCTGAACTATATTAAATTGCCATTTTTCATCGCAAATAAATTGCCTATCGCAAGTGGGTTCGTTCTGAATAAGGTTTTTAAAATAGCTATCATCGATGAGCCTTGGCGAGAGTTTGCCGTTGAAAACATATTGACTGTGAAGGTTTGAATCACCATCAATTCGATACGTCTGCGTCTCAAAAAAGCCATTCTCAAAGTAAGCAAATCTTCTGGATTGATATTCTGTTGGCGCGTTATTGTCGAACAGCCGTATTCCAAGGGGTCTCTGGTAGGTCCCAAATTGGGCATTGGCGGTGTTCCAACTCAACAGAATAACAAAAAGAAAACCAGCCGTTGCTTTAAAATGCCTCATTCTAACAAAAGTATTCATTTACCAATAGACTGATTTGCGATATTCCGTAATTCACAATTGTTGTTTTTGCGATTTTCCGTAAAGTACTTCCGTGAAAAATATCTATTTTCTCGGAATGTTTCAAAAGTACTTTTCTAAAGCGTTATCGCTAGTTTCTCTTCTTTTTGTTTCCCTTATTTCCGTAGTATCAGGACAGGATTTAAATAGCCCCCTTCCATTTGATACAACGGTGACAACGGGCACGCTATCGAACGGCCTAAAATACTATATCAAACCCAATCCAAAACCCGAAAAGAAGGTGGAGTTGCGTTTGGCAATCAATGCAGGTTCTATCTTGGAAAATGAGGATCAGCAAGGGCTGGCGCATTTTATGGAACATATGAATTTTAACGGGACAGAACACTATCCAAAAAATGAATTGGTGGATTTTTTACAATCCATAGGGGTTCAGTTTGGTGCGGATTTGAATGCCTACACCAGTTTTGATGAAACCGTTTACATATTACCCATTCCTACCGATAAGCCAGATAATTTGAGCAATGGCTTTGAAGTGCTTTCTGATTGGGCGCACAATGCGTTGATAACAGATAAAGATGTAAACGACGAAAGAAAGGTTGTTTTGGAAGAAAGCAGGGGCGGCAAAGGGGCAGGAGATCGTATGATGAGGGTATATCTTCCCAAATTGATGGCGGGGTCGCATTATGCGGATCGACTACCCATTGGAAAAGACGATATTCTAAAGAATTGTGATCCTGAAGCCATTCGTTCCTTTTACAGAGATTGGTACAGGCCAGATTTGATGGCGGTAGCCGTAGTAGGTGATGTTACCGTAGCCCAAGCAAAGGCATTGATTGAGAAATATTTTGCGCCATTAACCAATCCTGATACAACAAGGGCGCGGATTGATTTTGATGTACCAGCCTATACGTCCAAAGAGGCGATGGTGTTAACCGATATCGAAGAAACCAATCAATCGTTTAGCTTGAATTATTCGTCCAAAAAATCAAAGTCGGATGCCACTTTACAAGAGTATCGTAGTTCAATCGTGAAATCTTGTTTCGAACAGATTCTAAATATGCGATTGGATGAACTCACCCAAGTTGCAAATCCTCCTTACCTATATAGTTATGCTGGAATTGGCGGTTGGTCGAGAGGTTATGAGAGTTTTTCACTCACAACGGTGGCTTCCAACGATATGAAAACTGCCATCAACGCTTCCATTGGCGAAATCGTGAAAGTACAGAAATTTGGCTTTACCCAAGCAGAATTGGATGTGGTGAAGAAAAACTTGCTGAGTTATATGGAACGGAGTTATAATGAGAGAAATACCACAGAATCAGGACGATACGTGGATGAATTGGTTAGGAATTTCTTGACCCAAGAATCTGTACCGGGCACTGCCAGTGAATACGAATATTACAAAAATTTTCTACCGGGTATTACGGTGGATGAAGTCAATGCAGTGGCCAAAACCTGGTTGGATGATAACAAGACCTATTTTGCGATGTGCCAAGGACCAGAAAATAGCCCGGTCAAAAAACTGACAAGTAAGAAATTGTTGAAGTGGGTGAATGAGGCGTTTAAGCAGAAAGTGGATGCCCATGTTGATCGCGTATTGGCGTCTTCGTTGCTTTCGGAAGAGCCAGTAGCCGGCAAAATAGTATCGGTAGAAAATGACACGCTGCTAGGTACAAATACTTACACTCTGAGTAACGGAGTCAAAGTAACGGTGAAGTCGACCGAATTCAAATCGGATCAAATCCTAATGATGGGCCAGAAAAAAGGTGGTAGCGGCCAATATGGAGTGGAGGATAAGTTGAATACAATGTACATGGATGCCATGATTTATACGATGGGTTACGGGCAGTTTACTCCAACAGACCTATTGAAGTTTCTTGCAGGCAAAAACGTGAACGTTTCCACCAATATGGGCGGAATCAGTAATGGGGTTTATGGGAACTCAACCGTAAAAGACTTGGAAACGTTGTTGCAGTTGAACTACCTTAAGCTTACAGCGCCTCGCAAGGATGTGGATCTATTTCAAGGGAGTATTGCTAATTCCATTGCAGGCCTCAAAGATGCCAAATCAAGCCCGGAAAATGCGTTTTTTGATTCTATGATGAATGTGTTTTATCGCGGACAACCCTTTGCTCCAATCACTATTCCTACAGAAGCAGAATTGAAGAGCATCAACCCAGATCGAATCATCGAAATGTATAAGACAGAATTTGGCAATGCCGATGGGTTTCATTTCTTTTTTGTGGGTAATGTGGATGAAAAAATACTACTTCCATTGTTGGAGAAATACGTGGCTAGTTTGCCGACAAAAGGAATAATCCCAACCTCAAAAGACAATGGTTTAAGGCCGATTTCTGGACGGAATGAGTTTGAGTTTCACAAGGGCAAAGAACCCAAAAGCCTTGTTTTAGCGCAGTTCTACGGCGAATTGCCTTTTTCGGATGATGCTGAATTGAGAGCGGATTTATTGGGGGAAATTTTGAATATCAAAATCATCGAAGAGTTAAGAGAGAAAATCGGGGGGATTTATAGTGGTGGCATTTATGCAAACGTAAGCGATGAGCCCTACGATAATTACTCTTTCGTTTTATATCTTCCTTGTGGCCCTGAAAGTGTTGATACCTTAATCAAAGCGTCGATGGCTGAGATAGATCGCATCAAACGAGAAGGCCCATCGATCAGAGATCTAGAGAAAGTAAAATTGGCCAAAGTTGAAGCGTATCGAGAATCAATGAAAACCAATGGATATTGGGGTAGTAATCTTGGCAAAATTAAATGTGATGGATATGATGCCAAGCGGTTTTTGGAATATGAGTCGGTTGTGAACGCCGTAACTGCGGAGCAAATTAGAGAAATTGCCAATCAGATGCTCAGCGGGGAGAATACGTTTAAGGCGATTTTGTATCCGGAGAAATAACCAACTATCTTTGCTTTCTATGCAATCCTGGGTTCTTTCAGACAACAAACTTACCAAAACCTTCGAATTCAAAACCTTCGAAGAGGCTATTGATTACATGGTTCGCGCCAGTAAAGTAATTAGCGA
>Ga0209356_1000333_pt1 | contig 18505 bp, 23 predicted proteins | sample LauGreFaBDMM15SN_2_FD_188213 | JGI IMG/M metagenome (GOLD analysis project Ga0209356, IMG submission 188213) | Freshwater lake microbial communities from Lake Michigan, USA - Fa13.BD.MM15.SN (SPAdes) (version 2) | ecosystem: Environmental > Aquatic > Freshwater > Lake | place: Lake Michigan, USA...
CTTTAGTTGAGTGAATAACTATCCAACCTAAACCATCAGTCCAGGTAGAAACAAAAACAGTCCCATCAGTAATCGCCTTGACTTTAGATCTAAGTTTAGGACTCCAGTCTTGCCCGCGATGTGGCCTCCCATTACGATAATGAGCTAGATTACCAAACTCATCGCCACGAGTTTTAGGCGAAAACGGCTCAAAATAGATTGTCATAAAAGCAGTCTATCTAAACAGTTTTTACGCTAAATCAGCGATCTGTTTTTTGACCGCAACAATCGCATCTTTGATAACTTGAATGTTTGCTGTTAGGCGGGCAACTTCATCATCATTACCAAGAGCAGTGTTTACTGTTTTGGCTTCTTCATTATGCCAACCTTCAACATTTAACTGCTCAAGTCTAGAGTTTAGAGTTTGTAGTTTGTATTCGTTTGAGACTTCAAAATCAGACATTATTTTTCTTTCTTATGTAGTAGGTATGTTGTCGAGGATAGTTGTTTCTGCGCCTGCTGTGCCTGCACGAACAACAAGTTTGAGTGTTCCAGCATCAGTGCCATCACGGAAGTAAATCTTGCCATTATTTGCACCTGGATTAGATGCAGCAGAAGTTAGTTTTTTAGCTTCAAATAATCCACCAGAAGATTCTTCACGCAAGAAAACAAAACCATTTATGCCTGAATATGCGCTTCCAAAAACTACTCCACCTGATGAAACTTTTGCTATTGCTGTTCCACCTGAGTTTTGCCATTCCTGTAAATCTTCAGTTTGCCCTGAAGCACCACGAACAACAGCACCAATTTGAGAGCTAGAAGCAGCAGCAACATTTAAGGCGGCAGAAAACTCTGTGGAAGTTCTAACCTTTAGATTACCTGTATTACCAAAAGCACCAACAACCGCACTACCGCTATTTTGAATCTGTAACAAGTCAGCCGATTGAGAAGCAACACCACGAATAGCCAAAGGGACTATTGCTGTTGCAGCGTTTGTAATGAGATGCCCGCCAACAGTAAAAGAATTAGCAGCGTTTGTTTGGGCTATGTTTGTCAGATCTATGCCAATAATTGCTGAGCTTGAACTGCCTGAGTTTGTTATAGGGCTAGTAACAGAAACGACACCTGAAGCACCTTGAGCGCCCTGAATACCAGCATTATCAATAGTGATAGTTGTAACATCGTTAGTTGTTGTTACTGTTGTTGTTGATTCAGTTACATTGAATGTTGTCATCGGGTAACATTTCCGCTCACTGTACAAGAGCCTTGCAAAATACGGGTTATTTGGCTGCCTGAATTTAACTCTAAATCGTAACTAAAAGAACCAGCAGATAAAGCACTTGATTGAGCTGAAGTAATGTTTAGAGCAATAGTTCCCGCAGTTCCCCCCAAAGTGATACCTGAACCGCTAGTTAGACTCAATAGGAAGGCTGTCGCATCAGCAGAAGTTCTAATCTGCATGGCAGCAGTATAACCAGTAAAGTTTAGGGCAGTCCCAGATTGAAGGACAGTAAAAGTTTTATCAAAATCTGCGCCCTGATAAATAGTTAGGTTGTATAGCCCTGGCGTAATCATTTCAATCCTTTACTAATCAAATACACGCTTACTGAAGTTAATACGGCAGTTATTAGAGCAGGTATCCAGGCACTCCGGTTTATTTGCTTCTCTAGTTCTCTAATCCTGTTTTCGTGATCGCGTGAAGCATCAAGTATTTGAATTGAGTTTGCTTTTAAAATCTCGATGTCGCGGACAATCTGCAACAACAATGTTTGGTTAGTAGGTTTAGGTTGCTCACTCAATTGGGGTCATCTCCTGACCACACAAACCACAAACAAGCATCCCTTCAGCAGGTGGAGTATGCTCATCGCCCTTGATAGGGCAACCTTTAGTTTTACAGCTAAACATCTTTATCCTTATCCCGCAGCAGTTCCAGTAGCCATCATAATTGCCACCCCATACAAAGTCTGGGTAGCAGCCTGAGAAACACCACCCTGATTGACCAAGGCAATAGTTGCAGTGCCAGTAGTAACCGAGTTCACAACAGGAGTGAACATCGCACCAGTAGAACTCAAACCACAAATAATTGGGGTTGTCCCGAATCGGGATGCAGGCAAAACGACAGATACAAGCGCTGAAGAACCAGCAGCAACAGCAGTCGCAGGGCCAGTAGCAGTGAAAACAGCCATCGCACTAGGTAGCGGTTGCCATTGAGTGCCGTCATAATGCTCAATTCTGTCTTTATCAGTCAAATAAGAAACTTGACCTGCAACAGCAGTAGCAATAGCAGTAGCTCTAACAGCGGTTGAACCAAAAGTTCCAACAACCTGCTGACTAACATAAGTGTTCAAATCGGCGGCAGTAAGAACATCACCGATAGCCCAAGTTTTCAATGGCATTTTTTTATTCTCCTAAGTGTCTAGTTTATCGGGATGTTAGACAACCTTTTGAGTATCTAAAATCCCCATATAGGTAGAATTCAAAATCATACCTGCACCAAAGGGAGCTAACCCTAAAGAAACCTTATGCGTTTCAGGGTTGAAATCTTGTTTAATGCTAATGATTGTGTATCTCTTATCAATGTTTGAACCTGAGTTTGAAGGCCTGAAAATAACTCTTGCAGGGTCATAAAGGTCAATTGCTTGAACTCTAGCCTGAGCAGTTCCCGCCATATCTTCTAACTGCAAATCTAAGCTAGTCAAAACATAATCAGGGCTTCCAAACTGCCCGAAAATCTCACTAGCCATCGCACTAGATCTAGCAGGGCTAATACCTAGATTATCTGTTTGCCCAAAAGTTCTAATCCCATAGAGTGCCTGGCTTGCAGTGCTTTGAGTTGTAACAGTTCCCCCTGAAGCACGAACAACATTCACCTGATTATAGAACTGGTCAGAAGCGTATTGAACTTGCAAATCATAGATAGTCAAACCAGTGCCTAAGAAAGTTGCTTGCCCATAATTATCAGCAAAGTTCACGATGGCAGTCGCAGCAGCAGTTCCAGATTTAACAGTTATCGCAAACACGCTATCTGAAAAACGCTCTTCCCCAACCCAACCACAATAGGGGCGTTGCTGTTCATTCAAATAAGTTGATGTTGATTCTTGATAACGCTCACCATCAAAATAAATACTTGAAGCCGAAGAAGTTGGGGTTATAATTAAATCTTTTATTTGGAAAGTTCCATTTATATCTTGAATCAAAAACTCAAAATAGTTGCAGAAAGAAGTAGTCGTAAGATTCTCAATAACGATGCGCTTCCAATTGCTGTTAGTAAAAGTATTCGCATAAACAACAGTTGCTCTATCAAGGAAACCACCTGTTGCAGGGTTCTTGTAACGCAACTTTATTTGAGCAGAGATATCAACAGCGTTAGTCCAAAAGGCAACACTATAAGCAGTGTTAGCCTTGTATTTAGTTTTATCCATTTCCTGATATTGCAAACCCTGCTCACTACCAAACAAAACGGACTCTAAAACATACTCGCCAGGGAACTGACTGTTAGTCGTTACAACAGGAGTTCCTTCAGTTGAATAAATCCAGTTAGATAAATCAGTTGCAGTGCCATTATAAAAACCTGCCGTTATATGATAGTTATAGCTCAACGATGCGGATGGATTCCAAGTCGTATTGGTATAACTGCGGTCAGCCCATTTAGCGTTGCCATCTTTAGTCCCCCAAAAGTTTGCCGGCTCAGTTCTAGCAACATTCTGCAAATAACTTAGAACAGTTGTCCCCTGATCTAAAGTGTCCCCAACTAAAGGAGTTTTACCTGCACTGCCAGCCATAGAAACAGTGATTGCGGTTGAACCCCAGATTGCGGTTGCCGATGCAATTCTAGGAGTAGGCAGTTGGCCAGCAGTATTAGCAGCAGTAATAAGAGTCGGGTTAAAGTTAGCTTTAGCAAGGACACCTAAACCATCAGTAGCCATCAGGCTTGCACGAGCATCCAAACCCTTCTCGTCATTCGTGAAATCCCAGTTTTGAACCCAACCAGTGAAGATAACGACACCGCCAGAAGAAATCTGCACTTTAGCGTTAGGTTGAACAAGCGTATAACCGCCCATAGGGTTAAAAAGAATAGAGCTTGTATTGAACGGGTCAAAAGTTCTATCGTTATTGATAAAACTTACTGTTGCCTGCCCAACCTGAGTATCATCCAAAATACGCGGGCTACCACGATCTATTGTTACATTAGTTGCATAAGAAGTAACATCAATGTAACCGCTAGAACTAAAACTGAGATAAACCAAGTATGTAGGGACAGGCATTATCTACCCTTACTGCTAGTTACAAAAGGTAGCCCGCCATTAGCTTTCTGGTATTTAACAACAGCATCAACAACCGCTTTAGGATCGGCAGATTGAACTTGAATCGTAATGTTGTTGTTTGTTGTTTGAGCAGCAAAAGACTTACCATTAGCAAAAATACCTGAACCAAAGGCAGGCATATCTTTTTTATAACCTGTTTTAGGGTTAATACCTGTCAAATCTCTTGGCCCTGTCTGCATCGTATCGCCAGAAGTCATCAGCACCAAACCAACACCTGCAAGCGCACCCGCACCAAGAAGGGGCAGTTTATTAAACCCCTTATTCTTTTTACCGCCAGCAAGAATCCCGCCATCACCAGCAGCACCAGCCCCAGTCATCAAGGCAATAGCTTTAGCAAGGTTAGCGATACTCTTACCCGCACTGGCAAGCATCATAATTCCCTTTAGGGCTAGAAGCGCAGGGAGAGCCTGAATCAGGGCTGTCGCAATATTCTTGAAACCTTCAACAGCATCACCATCACCAAAAAAGGCAAAGAACTCTTTAACATAACCAAAAGCATCCTTGACCGCGTTCTTGATATCAACAAACATCTGACCAGGTTTAGTTTTAGGGTTACTCAAATCAGTTAGGAACTGACCAACCTGTTCAACAAGTCCACCAGGTTTAGTAATTTCGGTAACAAACTGTTCAATCAAAGGCAAAATTACTGCCCCAAGTTTCTCCTTCAGGATGTCCATACTGTTGTTGAACTTGCTGAATGGATCTGCCTGAGCAATCGCCTGCCCACCAACAATTTTTTCTAAATCACCAAACAAGTCCTTGCTTGTCTTCAACGCAGGGAATAGTTTTTCAAGTTGTTTTCTATTACCTAGAAAGGCTTGAGAAATTGCAGTTGAAACTTTTGCTAAAGGCTGACCAGTAGTTGCCGAAGCATCAAGAGATAAGGCTAGTAATTCTTGAGCTTTATCAACATCTTTAGTAGCTCGCACAATTTTTCCCATAGCAGGGCGCAAGTCATCATCAAAAATACCTGTTTGCAGAGATAAGTTTTCAATAAACTTGTCTGACTGCTTTATTTGAGTTTTCGTTGCATTAGCGTTACGAACAAGTTGCGTGTTTAACAGCTCAGTTGACTTCTTATCAGCCGAAGCAGCCTTAGCAGACTCCATCAACAAATCAGTTATTTGGCTGATACCAACACCGATACCAATAGCCCCGATAGTTTTCTTTAACCCGCCAAAAGAGCCTTTAGCCTTCTTAATGCCCGAATCATCAAACTTAGATAATAGTTTTACGATAACTGACATTAGTTAAGTTTCCTGTTCACCTTGGCTGCATACTTCTCAAGTATCAATTTTATCTCAGCCTGTACACGCGGAAGAGACTTCTCAACGCTAGGATAAACAAAGTTATTGTCATTATTCTTCTTCAAGTGTCTAATCATTGACCTTCCCTGAGTCGTTACTCGGTGAGATCTACTTCTGCCCTTCCAAGTATAAGAATCAGTTACAGTCCTTCTAGGGACACCCGAACCTTTACCGGCAACATCAGCAAGAGCAGTCGCAGGCGAATTGACACGCAAACTAGCAAGAGCAGTAACCGCAAACTTCTTAGACGCTTTCGTTCTAAAACTAAACTTTACTTCATCAGGTTTCTTACCAACTCCCCAACCTAAACGGCCACGAGTATTGGAAACAGGGCGAACCTTAGATTCAAAAGGGTCCACTTTAGGGATAGCTTTCTTAATAGCAGTAATGGCAGGCTCAGCAACACCGCGCATCTCTTTAACCATTGCGTTCTTCATACCAGGCTCAAGCTGATTCAACGCTTTCACTATTTCTTTAGCGTTATAAACGATGTCATCAGCCATTGTTGCCCCTTTGATACTGAACCGCAAACAACATTGTGTTTAGCATGCGATCACTCTCTTCCATTAGAACACTAGGGGCGATACCTGTTGCAACAGCAAGATTGGCAATCATCCAATGGAAAGAGTCAACACCTAAAGGCTTTAGGCTTTTGGGTCAGAAACCCCAACAGTCGAAACAAGGTCAACCCAACTATCAAACTCTTCGCCAGTTTTCTTTAGTCGCTTAACAGCCAACCATGCAAGGTAAAGCAGGTGAGTTGCCTTTTCGAGCTTGTCAATGCCTAAATCAAAATAGGCTTCCCATTTAACGACATCGCCAGCAGAAGTATTAACTTCTAGAGAAGTGCCGTCAACAAAAGTGATTGTAAGAGTTATTTCATTCATACAATCACTCTAGCCGAAAAGTTAGGCAGTTGCGCGGGAGACAGTTCCAGTTGTAGGCCAAGTAACTGAGAAAGTAGATAAATCGCCAATCTGACCTGAAACAGGAGTTAAATCTGTCACCAAACACACCGCCGTGTAGGCCGGATTAGAGCTTGAAGTTGCAGTGCTTGTTGGCTTGATAACGACAGTCGCGTTACTTCCAAGAAGTGGGAAGAGAGTTGCATCAACAGTAGAAGCAGCATAATCCTGATTAAAGTTCAAGGTCAAAGAACCTTCTTTTAGACCTGCAACACGAGTAACAAAAGTGCTGCCAAAAGCGGTAGTTGTAATTTCGTTAGCAGAAAGCTTTAGCTCAACCTGAGTCAGGTATGAAGCCAAAGCAGTTGAACCATTGATGCTAACGCTGAAGTCTGTTGCGACAAAGATTGCCATTATTTATCCTTAACTTGCGAATACTTGAACCGAAAACTCGGCACTGTAATAGTCTAATGCATTTACACTAACAGCCCCAATAGCGCTTGTTTCAGCGACAAACACATCGAAAGCATAACCGCCAAGAGTGCGATCTGATTCAATCGCATACTTGATAGAACCACTACCAGGAGCAAGATAGACATCCATAGCCTGCTGAGCTGAGCGTTCAGAAACACGCCCCAAAACGACAGTAACCTTGAAAGTGTATTCGGCCATAGAGCGATTGTTTTGTTTGTTGTATTGGACTCGCTCAATACCAATCATGGCCATAGGCGGGTTGACCACATCAGGCAAAGTTTCAACAACTCTCAGCCCTGCAATAGTTGCTAGGTTATTTGCTAACCCTGTTCTAAGGTCGCTTATCGCCATTATGCGCCTGTTCTAAGCAGCCTAAACGGATTGATTAGTTGCGCAACATCGCCATCAATGCTGTAACCAACACGCATAATTCCCATGTCAGAAACACCGGCAACACCCAGCGGAGATTCTAGGCGCTTAAACAATCTTGAAGCCTGAATAATGCAAGCAAACTTTATCGGCTCAGGAACAGTTGACCAGCCGAAAGTTCCTGTAACCCTAACTAAAGCAATATCTGCCCAAACAGGGAATAAATAGTTGTCCGTTGCGGTTATCGCGTTGTAGGGCGAGTACGATCCATTCGCTCTCTGATTAGGGGGAAGAAGCTGATAATCGCCAACATCCCAAGTTGTATCAAAAATAAGCGGATCAGTTGAAGAAGTCTTTAACTCAGTGATAGTTTGAGCATCATCAATCCAACACATAAAACCATCATTTGCCTGATAGTAGCGCACTTCACCGGCAGCAGTTGAATAAAAGTATCTGTTGCAGTATTGGTCAATCATGCGAGAAGCCGAGTTAATGCTTTGCTCAATCAAAGTGTCATCAACAGAATCAGTAATGCGAAGCGCTGCCTTCACATCCGCTAAAGTGCAATACCCATTTGTTACAGCCAAAATAAACTCCTAAAGTCAATCTCTAGTTTAGCGTAACCTTAGATAAGCCTTTGAGTCCAAGTCTTCGGAGTCAAATCAGAGTCAATCTCAATAGGCAGATGATACTCAAAATCTTTTACCCTAGGTCTAATCCAGTCAACCAAATCACGCAACCCCTGATCTAACGTGACAGTCGTTTTATACCCTAAAAGTTTTCGTGCCTTATCTGAGCTGCATAAAGCGACAGGAACTTCCTGCGGCCTCCCAGGCATAAAAATAGGTTGCAACTCAAAATCAATAATGTCTGCAAGGCGTTCAGCCAAATTCAAAATAGTTATCGGGGACTCATCTGGCCCGATGTTTATGACTTGTCCGACAGCTTCATCAGATTCACAAGCAGTCATAATAGGTGCAATCACATTTTCAATAAAACTAAAACAGCGTTGCTGAGAACCATCACCATAAATAATAGGTTGCTTACCCTGCAACATACGATTAGCCATAATGCTTGCAACATTCCTAAACGGATCATCAAACTTCTGTCTAGCCCCAACAATGTTGTGCGGAACAAGAATAATTAACTCAACATCATGCACTTCAGCAAGATTAGACAACAGTCTCTCAGCTGACAACTTAGCAATCCCATAAGGATCTTGCGGTTTAGGTGTCAAAGACTCATCAAACACCTGCCCTAAATTATCCCCGTAACGAGCCATAGAAGACATGTAAACAAACTTTGGAATATTAGCCCGAATACTCGCTGTCATAGCGTTCACGCTTATCTGAACAGTGTTACGCACTACAAGGCTAGGACTGAATACACTTAAACCTTCATAAGCAGTGCAAGCAGCATGAATAACCAAATCAGCCCCAACAAAAACAGGCGAAATAGCTTCCAAATCATCTAAATCAAGATTATGAAAATCAACACCTTCAGGAACATTCTCTAAACTCCCACCAAGCAGATTATCTATCCCACGAACCTGCCAACCCTTAGCCAAATAAGCGTCAGCAACATGCGAACCAAGAAAACCTGCAACACCTGTAACAACAACTAATCCCATGAGTTCACACGCCTAATCTGCAACTGCCAGCGACCTTCATCAAACCTATTAGCATCAACTTTCTGATTAAAATACTTTTGATTATTTCTAAAAGTAACTTCATTACGCAAACTTAGCCTGGCATCACTATTGATTGTTGAACTGTTGTCATGCTTCAGCTGTAAAGGCAGACGGTCAATACGCAAACCGTAATGAGCAATCCTACGTTCATAATCGTTATCTTCAAAGTAGATCGGGTGAAGACTCTCATCAAACAAACCAACAGTGTTGACTATTTCGTCACCTACAACAAAAGTCTGATAGTAAGGGAACTTGTCGCACAAAGTCAAAGCATCACGTTTAGCAGTCTTTAACAGATCTAAATCGCCAGGTGCAAACTCGCAGTCAGCCGAAGTAAAGAACCAGCGAGACTCAAAAGGCAGCATCTTGATACCTAGATTCCATGAACTTGCAACACCAAGATTGCTAGGCAACTCCAACCAGTGAACATAGATTGACTCATTATCGTAATAAAAATCATCTTGTATTTCACCTGAATTGTTGATCACATAAACAGTCGCATTGACATCAATGCTTTCCAGCATACGTTTCAACAAATCAAACCTGTTCAAAACAGGAACAATTAAAATCACTTTTCAGATAACTTCTTGATAAGTGGCTTCCACTTCTCCTGATAAACCTTGTCTGCATCATATTGTTGAGCAAAAGCCAAAGTGTCAGGGAACTCTTTACGCCCGCGCTGGTAAGCCTGCTCAAGCGCATCAGCAATAGCCTGCACATTAGGAACATTAAACCAAGTATGTTGACCGGCATCCCATAAAGGCTGACCATTGATTAGGAAACTATCAGGCGAAGCAAGCTCAGCCGAAGCAGCAAAATTACTTGTGATAATAGGCACACCCGCTGCCTGGCACTCAACCTGCGGGATACCAAAACCTTCACCATAATTAGTGAACAAGCCAACATCCCAAGCCGAATAGATTGCTGTCAAAGTCTCCTGAGATATTCCATACTGATAAGCAATTGGGTCAACGAACTTCACCTTCTCTGCAGGGACACCACAAGCAGCAAGAATGTTAGGCAACACAAAACCTGACTGCTTACCATAAGGCTCAGTATGCAAATACAAAACAACATCATCATGCTTAGAAGCAAAAATACCGAAAGCAAGAAAGTTCTCTGCAACTGCTTTACGGTGAATAAACCCCCCTGCCTTGTTAGCAAAGTTCATTCCAACAACAAAATTGTTTTCACCGCCAACAAACTCACGCCCCGAAATACCTTCAGGCAAATTAGCAGTCGGCTTGAAAACTTTAGTATCAATCGCATGCGGAATATACTCAGACTCAATACCTGCCTGCTCAATCATGTTCTTACCAAAAACACTCATTGCAATAGGCGTAACATTAGGCTTCCTAAGCCACTTCAAAACATTCTCAGGGGCAGGCTGATGATCTATCGGAGTCCAAGAAGCAATAGGGATAGCATCAAGCGCAGGATTGTCGAAAACCCAAACATCGTAAAGAGTCAGCATCCAAGAAGGCAGTTTAGGATTCTCAGCCTTCCAATGCGCATAATGCAAAGGCATAACATCAGTCGAATACTGATTCATTCCCCTGCTGTAATGCGGAATCAAACCCGCACCAGTCTCAATCACGCTATTGACACCTTCACCACCATAGTTAGAAAGCATCGCAACCTTATGGCCATCCCTAACAAGTCGTTCAATGACCTGCTTAGATTGAGTACCATAACCAGTCGGCTGATTCAAAGAATTGCTATACCAAGAAATACACGCTTTAGAAGTCATGCCTAAAAGCATAATAGAAAAACCCCCCAAACCTTTTGAGTTTAGGGGGTTTCTCTAATGAAGCAGGATTAGCTTGCGCCACCCTTAAACTTCTTGATGTTTGCAGTCTGAACTAACGCAGAGTCCAATCTCCAAGTTGCTCTCCATGTAGCCAAATCGTTACCGAAGGCGAAGTCGTCCGACCTGTCCACGGTAAGTCCCCCGCCAGCAGTTCTGATGTATAGGGACTTTAGGTCACCTACAGCAAGAGAGTTAACACCAGTGCCAGGGTTTGGCATAGCAGGAGTCTCGATAACAGGAACACCAAGAACTAGGTCTCTACGATCCTTTGAATCTCCAACTTGGAACACATAGTTACCTGCAGTGTCCTTCAACTTACGCAAAGCTGCAATAGAAGTGCTGTTTGCAAGCATTGCGAATGAAGGGCGGTTGCGAAGTGAACCATCAAGGCTGTAAATCAAGTCAATGACATTATCAGCTGTAAACGCACCAGATACACCAGTTGAACCTGTAACACCAGTACCTGCAACAGGCAAGAAACCTACAGGCTCTACTGTTCCAGTTCCGTTAACAACTTCGTCAGCAATCTTGAAACCTAGAGCGTTACCAAACTGCTCTGCTAGGAATCCAATGATGTCAACACCTGCATCATTAATAAGTTCACGAGACAACTGTGCTAGTGCTGAGAACTTGTATGCACCTAGAGTTGTAAACGCATTGAATGTAGGCTCTGAAGTTCCGATTGAAACTCCTTGACCCACGATTGTTGCTGTTGAGAAAGTTGCCTGTGAAGGAATCTGCAAGTTCTCGCCACCAGCAGTGTTGATTACAGTTGCATACTCAAGCAATGGGTTTACAAGTCTTGCAACACGAACAATCTCATTGTAGAAAGATGTTGGTACAGGTGCTCCAGTAGAAGAACCTGTTATTGCACGAAACTCGTGATTACGAATCTCACCAGAAGCCATTTTGCGAAGAATCTCTGCATCGCCATTTAGTGCGTTTGCAGCAGCAAAGTCAACAGATGATGTCTGCATTGCTTCGGCAACTTTAGCTTCACGCTGCTCTAGCTCGATTAGTTCATTTCTTTTGTTGATGTCTGCGGTTAGAGAAGCATATTTTGCTTCATCTTCACCAGACCAAACACCGCCACGAGCTTCAACTGAATCAATCAGTTCCTTAGCTTCGTGCCAAGCCTTAGCCTTAGCATCAACCTGCTTAGCAATAAAATCGCTCATTAGGTTTGTTCCTTTCAAGAACATAGTTTTTAGGGGGATTAGGCGAGTACACTCAGCCAAAAACTCAGGGGATAAACACACCTGATAAATAAAGTCTATACCCCAAATATATACATTCACATAAAAGAAAACCCCCTGGGACAAATCAGGGGGAAAAGAAAGTTAGGTTTCTTTATTTATTGCCAACCAACACCACGCAAGGGCAATACTCTAATTATACGCGCTTCATCAGCAAATCAAGCTCTTTCTTCTTTAACTCCAAAATCGCGTTAGGGTTAGTAACTTCAGGATCTTGTTTTAGAACCTTGCCAAGAGTGTCAGTCAAAAGTTCACCCTGGCGGGCAGTCAATTCATCACCGGCTTCAAGAGCCAAAAGAGCATCAGTCAACTCTTCAGCAGACACTCCACGAATCTCCGCTAGGCGAGCAATCTTTCCAGTCAAATCAGGGACAGATCTAACATTGGCTGTTCCTTCAGTTCCTAGATAAGCAGGGAAAGCCACGCCAACAGAAACTTCATGGATGTTGACACGCTTTAGGACACGCTCATTAGCGTTGATCCAAGTATCGCCACCAGCAGCAACCCTGAAGCCGAAACTGAAACCTGTTACATCTCCGCGCTGAATACTAACAATCGCATCACGCCCCGCCTGAGTGTCAGGCAAATTGGCTTCAACATAAAGGCCACGCTCATCTTCAGCAAGCTTGAGAGTACCTGCACGAGTAGAACCCAAAACAATACTTGTATCATGATTCCAAAGAAGTTTGATGTCATTACGAGAGTTCAAAGAATCCCTGAAAGCACCGCGCTCAATAGTCTCAATAAAAGGCAAAGGCTGAGAAGGTGAATTGAAAACGGCTGCATAACCGCGCAAGGTCATGCCATCACCATCCTGGCGAATCTCTAAATCCTGAAAAGCAACACGCTGTTCAATGCCCTTAGTTACACGCTCACCGCGCTCATGCAATTCAGCAACCTTAGAAGGCTCAACAAAACGAACAGAATCTTCTTCCATAACCTTGCTAGACAAATCAATCATTTCAGGCATATCTTCTAGATCATCAACAACAACAGCAGGCTCAGTAATAGAATCCACAACTTCACAAAGCTGATAGACAGTCTCAGCAAGTTTGGCAATAGTTTCTAAAGCATCGCCTTTTAGGCTGTAAGCCTTATCCTGTAATTCACTCAAAACATAACCTTCCATTTGCCTAAAATCAATTTTATCTGTATCAACAGAAACATCCCTAGATTGATTATCATTTAAACTGTTTACCCAAGTTTGTCCAGGTGTCCCACCCCAAGCATCCCAAGAAACTCGACCAGGTGAAGGATAACCTTCATCTCTAGGGTCAAACCCAACAGCAGACTTTACTGACTCTTCCATGCGAGCAAAGAAACTGATCATTCTGTTTACGACATCAGCCGAAACATCAGCACCCGAAGCCAACTGTTGCGCCCTAGCTCTACCAACAGCAGTAAACCCAGACCCAGCCAAACCAGCATCAATCCAAGCCAAAGCCCTTTTAGCAGCATCCTGCACACCAACAGGCGGAGAATAAGAACCATCAGCAACAGCCATTATGCACCCGTTTCATAACTACCATCTGGGATAGTAGTCGGATTCTGTAACTGCACTGTCGGCAAACCAGTATGAGCAATCTTAGGCAAACCAAGAACAGTCAAAACATCTTCAGGAACAAAGCCCAAACCAATCAACTTCTGAGCCATCGCAACCTTAGTTTCATTCTCAGTCAAAGAAGCAGCGCTAATATTCACATTTGCCAAAGGAACACGAACAACATCGCCACCATCAATAGGCTGCATGTTCTCTTTACGCCTGACTTCATTAGCTGAAAAAACACCATTCTGAAGCATCTTCGCATAACCTTCAATTCGGGTTGCATAATCTCCGCGAAGCAGATCATCAGTGTTGAAAGATAGAAACGCGAAGTCAGGAAGAAGAGTTGAAAAAGCATCTTCAAGTTTGGCCACCCAAGGACGAATAGTATGACTCAAGAAGGCTATCTGCTTTTGCTCAACCGATGAATAACTTTGCCCGCCATTATTCAAACCAATCATGTCTGTTGGCACACGATAAGCACGCGCAATATCTTCAACCGCAAGCCTACGACTATCCAACATTTGAGCCTGATCGTTAGCAACCTGAGTAGCTTTGAAAGTTGCACCCCCAGAAAGAATCCCTGTCCTATGCGCTTTACGATAACCCTTATGTGCCTTATCAAAACTCTTAGACAGATTCTCTGCCTGTTCAGCTGTAAGCGCACCAGGGTATTCAATGACCCCAGAAGTTTGTGTGCCTGACCCAAAGAACCGCGAAGCAAAACCTTCCAACGCAATTGCTAAACCAATGTTCTCTTTTAGAGTATCAATCGGTGAACGACCACGAACATCACCAGCCAACAAAATAGAACCAGCAATATGTAAAACTTCATCAGTAGTCAAAGTCTTACCTGATTCACCTGTATAAACGAAAAGTTTTTGACCCAAACTATTACGCGTAACATTTACACCTAAAGGATTCAAAACCATAAGGTTCACAATGTTGCCTGAGTTGTCCCTAAAAATACGGATAAAAGCGTTGCCATCAGTTAGCAAGCTGATAAGAGTTTGCTGCCAAAACGCGACACTAGGAATAGCAACATCAGGTTTGATAACCCAAGCAGGGCGGGGGCGGTAAACAGTAGCAATACCATCACGCCTAATGTAAGTGTCCACCGGTAAAGCCGAAATAGTGTCAGAGATAAGAGACACACAAGCCCAAACAGCGTTAACACTGAAGGCAGTGTTGTAATCCACATAAGCAGAAGATTGAGTTTCATAAGAAGTCAAATCACCTGCACCCCAAATAGATTGGAAAGAGATCGCTCTATTCTCGCCAGCAAGTTTTCTAAGCATTATTTACCGCCATCTTCTAACGCCAACCCAAACAACACCAAGCCAGCACCAACAGCCAGCACACCCAAAGGAAACCAAATCAAGCCCAAACCTAAAGCGGTTACAGCTACACCAACAGCCTGCAAAATAGTTGCTAACAAAATCATCCTTAGAACACAAAAAACTCAGGCACAATATCAGTATCTAGTTTACTTGTTGCGCGGTCATATGCGATAACAAAAGCAACAGCAGCGTCAATGCGCCTAGAAGAAGCACGAGACTCTTTCACAATACGCGCACCCATGTTATCTATCTTCAACATACAGTTATCTAAGTGCCTGGCTAAAACAGGGTTGCCATCGTGAGTCAAAGTCCCTTCAGTAACCGCATCAAACACCTTCTGAGTTGCAGGAATCATACGCCTAACCGAAGTTGAAGGCCACTCAACCACCGGCAAACCTGACTCCATCAAAACAGCCATAGTTCTCTGCCACCTAAAAGGGTCAAAAGCAATCTCACGAGTATTGCGATACTTCTGGCAGAAATCCTGAATGGTACGCTCAACATCCAGAGTATCAACCCGCCAATCATCCTGATCAGTTGGCTGCTTCTCCCAAGCCTTTACAAGAAAAACATGGGGCTTCTCTTCTTTAGACTTCGGGATTGTAACCGCCACAATAACAGTCGCATCCCCGCTAAACGAGCCATCAACACCCAAAACAACATCAGCATCCAAAGGAACATCAACATCAGCCCTGAGAGTATTCCACAAACCTGAAGGCAACCACGCGTTTTGACTGCTGACCCATTGATTGCAACGCTTAGTTCTAAACTCAGCTTCAGGAGTACGCTTCACCATAGACTCAAAATCAGCCTTGCTATTCAAATCCCCATAACCTGGATTAGCCTGCATCCAAGTTTCTTCTAACCGGTGATCACTGTCGGCAGGGGCTTGCCACCACCACATTCCAAAACTAGGGTCAATAATTTCACCAGAAGCAACCTTCTCCCCATACTGGTAAAGCTGGTAAGCAGTCGAATCATGGCCAGTACTGTCAGACTTTACCCCGCAGGTAGTAGTTGCCAACATCATCGGCTGCCTTCTCGAAGCCATAGACAACTGCATAACATCCCAAAGTTCACGATTAGGAAGGGCATGAACTTCATCAAACAAAACTGCGCTGGCGTTTAGACCTTCCTTGGAATACGCTTCAGCAGATAGCACTCGCCAGATTGAACCGGTAGAAGGAACTTCAATAACATCCCTGTAAATATTGCACATCGAAGCAAGCTCAGGTTCGCGCTCAATAATCTTGCGAGCATCCCCGAAAGTAATACGAGCCTGCTCCTTCTCAGCAGCGCAAGAATAAACTTCACCGCCATCATCACCATTGAAAAGAAACCACAAGCCAAGCCCTGTCATCAGGGCGCTCTTGCCATTTTTGCGGCCTAATCCGAAGTAGCATGTCCTTCGAGCAAACAGGCCATTCTCATCCAAAACAAACATCTCATCAAGAAGTTGCTCCTGCCAAGGGCGCAACCGAATCGGCTCACCAGCAGACCCAGCAACAGAATCCTTAGTTAGAGTAACGAAAGTATTTATGAAATCAACAGCATCAGCACCGCGACTACCAAACCGCAAATCAGTTGCAGTAACAAGAGCAGGCGGCCAACTACTTACTGCGCTCATCAGCCCTACGCTTCAACGCTTCCATCTTGCTAATAGCCTTCACTTCAGCAACCCCCAACTTAGATCTATCCGCAGGAGTGAAACCCATCAAACTCAAATTAGAAATAATACGAGCATCCAAATCCCGCAAACCCCTGCGCTCCCGCCAATCACCAGTTTGCATAACCTTAACCCTAAGATTCCAACGCTCATCAATAAGTTCACAAGTCATAAGCAAAATCTCAGCATCAGTATTAGGGCTAATCCACTGCAACCCATTCGCCCAAACCTTATCCCAAAACTCCCGCCCATACTTCAACAAAGGGCGAGCAGGCTCAGGCACTTTAGAAATAGGGTCAAACAACTGAAGTTGACTTTGCTCAGGCAACTTACGCTGACCAGGATTACCTAACTTACGCTTTATCTCAGTCGGTTTAGAAGGCCTACCAGAAGGCATGACTAACCTTCAATCAGCTGAGCTTGCTCACCTGTTAGCTTTTCCCAGCGGGCAATAATTACATCAACATAATTAGGGTCAAGTTCCATCATGTAGCAAACGCGATTCAACTGTTCACAAGCAATCAAAGTAGAACCAGATCCACCAAACAAATCAAGAACAATCTCACCACTCTTAGAAGCGTGTCTAATCGCTCTTCCAACTAGAGCCAAAGGCTTCGCGGTGGCATGATTATCATTCTTACCCATCACTCGCTGAATATGCCAAACATCCTGATATTCTCTATCTTCACCCTGAAAACTATTTATAGCGGGCTTACCATTCTTAAAAACATTAATCAAACCATAAGTTTCAGGGTAACTAATAGAAATCAAATTATCTTCAGATTCAGCTTCAGGATTGAAAACAGGATTACCTTGTTTCAAAACATTAATCAATTCATAAACATATTTATAATCAGCCCCAAGCCCGTGAACCATTTTATCCCAAATAATAATGTTGGATAATTTGAAGTGCTTCAACAAATAAGGCAGAAGCTCATGATTACGCTTCCAAGCAAAGGAAACATACAAAGCACAATCCTTAGCAACAACCTTAGACAAAGTAGAACTAAAACCTTCAAGCAAATTATGCCAATCAGAATCAGAATAATCATCGTCAAACATATGACCCAACCAAGTATCAGAAGGATCAGTTTTCGCCTTCATTCCTGTGTTATAGGGCGGGTCAGTGAAAACCATAGAAGCCAATTTTCCATCCATTAACTTAGCGGCATCAACAGGAGCAGTAGCATCTCCGCAAACTAATCGATGCTTACCCAATTTCCAAACCTGACCTAAACGAGCTTTAGTTTCTAAAACTTCAGCCAACTCATCCTGAATCACATCAGATAATTCTTCAACTGGAGCGTCAAATCCTAGAGATTCGACATCAAAACCTGCATCCGCTAACTCAACTAATTGTTCTGATAAAACTTGCTCATCCCACTCAGCCAACTCCGCTGACCGGTTATCAGCTAAGGCATAAGCCATAACACGATCCTTATCCCAATCATCAGGAACGCGAGCAACAGTAATCTCAGTCCAACCCAAACTCTTAGCAGCAACCAAAGTGCCATTACCGGCAACAACAGTCTCACCCCAAACAACAATAGGTTTACGCTGACCAAACTGCTTCAAACTCTCAGCAATAGCCTGCAAGTTCTTACCATCATGCTTACGAGCATTACGCGGGTCAAGAACAAGATCAGCAATCAAAACAGTTTCAATAATCATTCAGTTTTCTCCATCGGAATCTCCCAGGCAAGCCAGCCATCAAAAGGACAAACAGGCGCTCTCATACCAAGCCAACGCTGACTGCACTTACTACATTCAAAGAGTTTCATAAGCCTAAGCCTAAACTAAGCGCTCTCCAATATTCCTAATCTTTTCGCAGACACCTGCAA
>Ga0209356_1000335_pt1 | contig 18429 bp, 19 predicted proteins | sample LauGreFaBDMM15SN_2_FD_188213 | JGI IMG/M metagenome (GOLD analysis project Ga0209356, IMG submission 188213) | Freshwater lake microbial communities from Lake Michigan, USA - Fa13.BD.MM15.SN (SPAdes) (version 2) | ecosystem: Environmental > Aquatic > Freshwater > Lake | place: Lake Michigan, USA...
TCGTTCAGACTGCCCAGGATGATTTCCGCGAACCCGCCATCGATCTCAGTAAGTTGTGGATAGTGTTCTCTGACCTCAGAACGACTTAGGCCGGCATGCCTAAATTCGCTTGGTCGATTCCTGTTTGGAAGGTTTGCAATCCGCCCAGGGATATAAAAAGGCGCAAGGTTAGACCTTGCTGATTCTGGTTTCTCAACGTACAATTTAGTGGTCTCCTAGATTTCAGAGTCGAGGGACATCCACCTTCAAGAGTCGTTGCGAGACTTTCTTGAAAATGAATTTAGGAAGCACCTTCGGTTAACTCCCGAGGGTGTTTTCGATTTGTTTAGCCAGCTTTTGCTTCGATGTTCAGGTTTAGGACATCTGGAAGCCAGTATTGGATCGTCCGGCGGGATTCTCCCAACGGGACTTCGCGTTTACGAACATCGGACCCCATCAGGAATCTGATTGTACGTTCATACCCAAGACCGACTATCTTGGCGGCTTTCCGCTTTGATATCCACCGTTCCAAGTTGCTATCCGGCATGATCTGTGGTTCCTTTCAAGATTGTCTTTGCGAGACTTCATCAAGTATATATGCTTGGGAGTATCCACACAACCCGTAAAACACGTTAATTCAGAAGAATCCGGCCAAATTTTGCGCAGGAGGCCGTTTTGGAGGCAAACACCAGATCATACTACGGTGTCGTGTAAACGCAACCACGGCGATTTTAAGGGCGTTCCTTGACATCATGGCGTTAGTGACGATTACTTAACTGATATCAAATATGCTAACCAACGAAACGTTTCGTCTGTGAGTCGGTCTCTAATGTCTAATCTGTTAACCGAACTAATCACGATCGCCCAGGGGGGCCTAAGAACCTTTGATTATCGTTCTGGGTATTCCTCTTTGAGTTCCTTCGCCTTAACCAAGTCAGCTTCAGATTCTCTCAACTTACCTTGACGTTTGTATAGATCACTTCTGATTTTATACGGAAAAGCGTTCTTGTCATCCTCACGCATGGCTTTACTCAACCACTCTAACGCACCTTTGATATCATCTCTACGATCAAGAATGTAGCCTTTTGCACAATATATATTTGACATCGTTTGTTTTAGGTTAAGTTCAGAATAACTGCTTACTTTTGTACAGTTTAATGCTCGGTCTATATCATCATCAGCTTTGTCCATTTTATCCATAACCAAATACAGTTCTATTCTATATCCATAGTAATCCATGTAGCCATCATCCATACTAATCGCCTTGTTTAGGTCTTTCAAAGCATCGTCAATTCGCTTCATTTTATCGAGAAGTTCACCGCGCACAGCATATAAACCACTCTCAGACGATTTTAATTCAATGGCTTTACTTATGTCTTTTAAGGCATCGTCGTCTAGTTTCATCATTGAGAGAATAAGACTACGAAAATAGTAGAAATCACTCTCAGATGGTTTTAAATCAATGGCTTTACTTGCATCGTTATATGCCTCAAGACTCTTGCCCAATTTTATGTAACACTGCGATCTATTCATATAAGGGCTTGCATAGGTTCGATCGAATTCTATAGATTTTGTGAACAAATCAACTGCGTTTTGTAAGTTAACTACTCTTTTATCTTGATCATACTTAGCAGTATAACAATTACCTTGACCGTTGTATCCTTTCGCGTGATTCGGATACTTGTCAATAACTTTACTGTAATCATGAAACGCTTCCATGATCTTACCGTCCAAATACTTCTTCTCAGCTTCAGCACACAAGTCGTCAGCACTAGGACCGCAACCACAAACCAGCAAAAGGATACAGGAAAGAATGTATCCGATTCGTCCTGAGGCACTTTTCGTGACCTTCCGAAAGTCTTCCAAGTTATAAGATTTTTCGACTGTCCTCATTGCCTTAACCTCGTTCGTGTGCGATTGCTCAGACTCAAAATATCGTCTGTTTGGATCGAACAGTCAACCTTTAGCTTTCACAAGATCGAACCACTTTACCATCGGCTGGAGATTATGGACATCCAGTTGAGTCCGGACGATCTTGCCTACCGTACTGTTCTTCAATGGCTTGGGTATATCGGCCACATTGACTACAAACGAGCCATCAACCGCCCTGCCCGGCTCACGGTTTATCCCGACCTGCTGGAAGGTGAAACAACCCTCGGTCACTTCCACGATCCTGAACATCACGTTTCGCATGAGGCACCAAAAGTTTGTTTGTCAAACAGGTTAGACTCTCTGAGACTTAACAGTGAACCATTAATAGGTCGCCTTGTCGAGACGTTAGATAATTGTGTTGACCCCAATGGGTGGTTACGCGTAATTTCTGGTGATTCCCATCATTCAGGAGTTGGTATGCCGAACAGAACATCGAAAGTTAAGTTTGTAAAAGGTGTTAAGGGCGAAGAAGGCGTTATGTACGACTGCCCAAATTGCGGTGAGTCGTTGACCTCGGCTATCGATGAAGTGGCTATTCGTGTCGCATGTCCTGAATGTACAAGACATTTCATAGTCCCAGGCCTTGTGGAATTAGAAGCAAGGCAAGCAAAACAGAATGACAAAAGGCGTGCGACTCCCGATAGCTTTATGGTGTCGGAAGCGTATGGGAGACAGTTATATAAGAAACCAGACTACTTATCAGAACCGGATACCCGAGTAACGACGACACAACTTGTAGGTGGACTTGTCCTCTACTTCATCTTCTGGCCTATGGCATTCGGCTTTCTCAGTCTTTTCTTTTTGGCGACATTCTTTATAGGTTATTATCGGCTCTGGGTTTACTCGTTTTATATTGCAGTTGCCGCATGTTTCATGCATACCTTCACTCTGATCCTCAACGCATTCAAGGCAAACAGCGGAAGATAATCGCTCAAGTGGGTCTCCCCTGCCCTACCCCACAGTGGCCCATATTTGCGTTCTGATCCGCTTTCTCGATGGGTCGCCCGAACAGCTTACCCAGATCGCAAGAGCGTCAAGGTGGCGTTTCTTGCTGGTTAGAAATACCGTCTTGTGTATCAAGGCGCATGGTCAACCTGTCGATGATGTGTCTGGATGTACGGATACACCTTAGGTATGGAGACGCCAAGTCATGGCAAAGCAAAAAGACGTCAAGACGTCAGTTAGTCCAGATGCCAACCGTGACCGATTGACTGTGCGTATGGACGTCGAATGGCTTTCGTGCCTTAGTTACATGGCTCAATCACGGAAACTAACACAGTCCGATCTCATCCAGACAATGATTCAGAAAGACCTGGCCCAGCTACCTCGCACAGAATCCGATTTGATTCGTGGCATGGTTAAGATGGAGACTGGGAAAACCTTACGCCTGGATGCTGGGATCAAATCGACAAGCGACAATCCGAATGCCTCAGGTTTGGACGGGGCAGGGCAGGGGGGACAAGCGTCCGACTCTGAATCAGATCGCGAGATGATCATTTCTGCACCGCGAGTCAATCCTGCAAACCGGATGGCCGCAATAAGCAATATCCACAAGCGGACAACAGGTGATCCAATTGACGCGGCAATCGCCGTTAGTTACGTGGGAGATCGTTTCGGAAACGAGTCCTGAGCCAATAGCATCCCCAGATAATTGGGATTGGTGCATTGCCGCTCATGGTGCTGTAGGCTGGGAACCACACGGTGAGACCTGACCCATAACACTTGAACTTCTATAATCTACAGCCCTTTGGCGTTCTTCTTTTTCTCCTCAGCTTCCAGCTTTAGAGCTGTCGGTCTATGGCCACAAAATACATTTAAAGTAGGCGGGAATAAGGTTCGTGTTACTCCGATGATATACCCCAGACCAATTTCACCACGAGCAAGATCACTGAACCCTATCGAGTCCTTTTCCACCTGGGGGTATGCTTCTACAACAGCATCGACTACTTTTGATGAGTTTTCGGTGGATTTATTGGTTCTTACCAATATCCCGAAAATCGTTCCGTCCTCTTTTACCATAGCCTGAAACGTGAAGTCTTCACTAAACAAGGGAGGGACTGCGAAATCCTTTTTCGGTATTACGTAAAACCCGGTACCTTCTACTCGTGTTGCGTTTTTGTAAGTCGAAATGTTAGATCCCAACTCTATGCCAAATACTTTTGATCTTGGCACTTCCGTATCTTGCGACCACGCATGACAGGAGAACGTCAAAACCGCACATGCTAAAAGAGCAACCCGGTTGACCATCGTCGAATACTCCTAACCGATCACTTTGCTTTGGGAAGTTTGGATGCACTCAACATAAGTCCCGGCCGATAAAAGAGCAATAGATCGTAGATCTAAATCTATACGAAAGTGACCTTTGGGGTTTGATAGAGAGGTGAACCATGTTGGTAATCATGTCTTATATGATGATTTTCTATATTGGTCTAAAGGGGGTCGAAAGCTATCAGATTGGGTCGGTATCCGACAAAGAAGAACCCAAGATGATTGGTCGTTTCATACTAACGATATGTGCAATGGCAGTCATAATGTTTACAGCGATGGTGCTTAACACTACCGGGCCTTGACGTGAAAGATTTCTGATTCAGGCGATTCAAATAAGAGAAAGAGTACAGCTATGGAGATGGTATTCACATTCGCAATTATCATAATGATAGTGTTAGTTATTTTCGTAGGCAAATTATCGTTCAAAACCGACTTCATTTCCGATACAGACTTCGTGAGTAAAACAAAAACGTCTGCCGATAGTAGTTCGACGAGTCGCAACCAGGTCCAGTCTCAGATGGTAATAAACGATCCGAATCGTACAACATCCAGACTGGTGGGCAATGGTTTAGCTTATTTTGTCTTCTGGTTTTTTGGAGCTCCGATACTAACCTTGGTCGTGTTCATTTTCTTATTTATGTCAGGATTCATGGCTGATGGGCCAGGCTGGGGCTTGTTCCTTATATTTCTGATAGGTTTACTGATCACCTTCGTCTACCATACCTTTCAGATCGTGTATTCGGGATTCAATGCCAGCGTAGCCCCCGATGAGCCAGCAACTAAAACCGCGTTCATATCCGCTACACCACAGTCCAATTCTGGAGAAGAGCGGGTATCCTGTCCAATGTGTGCTGAGAAGATTTTGCCTCAAGCTAAGATCTGCCACTTCTGCAAGTCAGTTCTAAACCCAACTCAGAGCGATTGATCCGACAAGTAACACATAGAACCGATTGGCCTACTATATGTTTGGCGAAGTTAAGATGCCGTCCTTAGCTGGTGTCTGATCCGATCATGGTGTTGTCGGAGAATTACACGCTTACGTCTCTGTTACTTGCGAATATCAAGATCTGTAGCTGATTACTGATCTAAGGCGTCATGTCTCGTTAGGACAAGGCCGATCAGTATCCCGTAGTATCAAGATCCTTATTAAAATCTTTGGCTAGAGTGGTGTCTAGCAACTGTATATTAATCATAGTTGGTCGATATTTCTCTCCAAACAGATGACCGATAATCACAAGTTTTTGACCAGAGTTATCAATCGCGCCACCAAAGACCGCCTCTGACTTCTCTGTTATCCTTCCTGGATAGGCTTTTAAAAACTTAGACCGAATGAGTTGATAACACTGGATCCATTCTTGGAATTGCGACTCAGTGGGGAAATCTGATTCGATCTTAACAGAGGCTCCGCATATAACTCCATCATGATTCCGTACGTATAATATGACTTTTGCATATTTCAACTCATTTGGGAGAGAGTTCTTGTAGTAAGCGTAAGGTGTGCTGTATCGAGCCAAACCGTTTTGGTTACTGATTAGATATAGATTCTTATAATCTCTAATATTTGTTCCTATCCGTATTCCCCAATACATGTTGAGTGCTTGGTAGCCAGATGGTGCGACAGATTTCTGCTCTTTCTGTTTATCAGAACCGGCTTTTACCAGAAGGTTTGGATTGTCAGAAATCGCATTTGTATATTTAGGACCTATGGTGCATAACACGACAATAATTACTACAAAACCGGCTGCCAGCCAGAGCAATCCTGGATTACTGTTCTCATAGTCCCAAGTTGCATTACAGCGTGGACAAGTAAGCTTTAAGTCGCCTTTATTGGTTGGAACTCTAAGTTTTTGACCGCAGGCTGCTCTAACACATTCGATAATGATGGATTTATCTACGTTCATCGCTTTGTCCTAACTCCCAGTTTACTACGAAAGTCCAGTACCAAACCAAATCCCAGCCTATCATCTCGGCAAGATAAGTTGCAACAGACGCAAACTCATCTCTTCTACGAAGTGTTTTTCGATGTGCGACTGTATTCGGATCAACCCGCTTCATATGTGCCTAAGCATTTTCATCTGAGATGTTTGCTCCTAGTTAAAAGATCCAATAAGAGTCTACACGAGCTAATCCAGTTCTGACAGTGGGTAACAAAGGATCAACCCCAATCCTGTCGATATGGGCTTATCTGGTCCGGTAAGAACACCGAGCATCAAGGGCAGGGTGCCTGGAATAAATGGTGACGCACAATCGTCACAAAGTGCTAACATGACGGGACTTACATTGAAGACTGTGCGTTTAACGCAGCGCAATTCCGGTCGCACCCATACTTTACGTCAATTCAGTCATGTTGGATACCCGTCGGATCAGACCCAACAATAACTCCACCAGCGACAAAAGCGTCTTGCCTTCATCAACTGGTGGAACTAAACAAGCGTATTGTTAAAAACTCAATAGAGCCGTCTGTGAGAGACAACCTTTTTAAGAATTCCTATTACTTCTTGCCGACTCCACTAGAACACATCCCACGAAAAAGACTTCATGTATTCTTTGGAATTCGAAGAAATACCCGAGAAATATTTTGGCATCATGCCAGATGCAAGCCTGATCACTCTGGTTCGTTCTCCCCGACCCTGTGAGTCACTGTAAATAAATCCGTAAATATCTACCTTAAATCACCTTATCCTATAGTTGGTGGGTCAATCATACCGCGATCAGTCGCCGATACTTAGCTGCTTGGTATTCTCCCCAGGCCACGCCCATAGCCAACGCCATGAGTAAGTCAGAGTGGTGACCTGATGAACGATCATCGACTGTCTTATAATAGCCTTGGATCGTTTCTTCAACTTGAAGGCCCGTAATCTGGTTACGAAGTTTCTGGAATTCGGGGTTATTCTCAGGGGTGCGAAGACGTTTTTGATTGATGACTTGTTCCGTATCGCTCAGGAGCCGTGATTTTCCAGCCGACGTAAACATACCTTTTGCTTTCATAGTATCCCCGCCAGTGATCGTCATTCCCATGACCTGGTCGAACCCTGATAGATGGCGAAGTTGCTCTTCCACGGCAACACCAACCCCGGTAGCGTCGAAGATAAGTGTACAGTTTCCCAACCGGCTATTCTCTTGCATACGTCGAAGTCTGGCAATCGTATCGGTATAGTCTTCCTTGTATTCGTTAGCCCCAATCACTTGATATACCGGTGTCATGTAATTTTCGCGACAATACGACGATTGGCGACCAGAATCGAAATCAGTCCTGTTTACTCGATCGCGTCCCGTCTCAATCATTCTCCATTTCAGAATGACAATCGCGCTTGGATCCCTCAGTTTTCCCAGGTCCCAGGAAACAATTCGACGCCAACCGTCTCCATCGCCAGAAATGCGAACGTAGTCAAGGCGATCGTCTTTGTATTTCGGAAGGTGGTTGTCATAGTCTGTTGTTATACCTAATCGTCTCGGGGTAGGGGAGTTAGCCCAGGCATCGTATTTGTCATTCCGGATAGCCGCAATCAGGTTCGTATCAATAGCCATTGTTTCACCCTCAGATAGATAGCCATTCTGTGGCATAAGATGAGGCACAACCGTCGATAGATTCAGCCGTGATAAGTGAACCGCCCATATCCACAAATTCCGCTTCAAACTCCCGCTTGTAGGCGTCTTCTCCCAGAAGTTCGCGTTGCTGCGCCAGAAACTCGGGTGAGATTCGCTTACACTCATCACATCTGACTTTGGTTTTATGCCAGTTTTCGCTTCCCCAGGCTTGGAAAAGAAGGCCTATAGGTGGCCCAGGCGATGAAGCAAGGATAAGTTGACCGTCAGACAAGGCGAGAGCAGGGGTGAGTGCTTCAATCAAGTCGGATCGCTCCCCGAGGAAGGCGGCTTCATCAACTAATAACGCGTCCAGGGTGAAGCCCCGGCCAGTCCCCGATGGTGGAAGCGCAACAAGGCGGCCGCCGTTTGACAGTCGCAAATCGATAACCGCGTCTTTCATGATGGAAACAAGGTTGAATCGCTGGATAATCCGTCTAATTTTCTGGGATAGCTCCAACGACTGGCGGAAGGATGGTGCGCTAACGGCTACGGTCTTTCCTTCGCACATCGTCGCATAGGCCCCATAAACCGATAGCAAAGCAGTCTTTCCAACCTGACGACCACAGGCAATAACGGCCCGCTTAATCGGCTCACATTCTTCACCAGCGAGCTTTTTCATGAGGTTGAGTTGCCAGGCGTCGCAATCCATGCCAAGAAGCGGAAACATCTGTCGCGGGTTGTCGCGAAGAACCTCCAGAGCATGTCGCATCTTCTTGTCACGATGGCGGTTGCTTAGGACATCAGATATTGCGTCCAACCTTGTTTTCAACTTCGCCATTGATTCGCCTCAGGTGTCAAAATCTTCCCGTTAAAATCCCTGATATTTTTGGTGGGTGCCGACCACACGTTGACCGAAATCCCTATAAAATCCGCGAATTCCTCGACCGGTTTCCCGCCCTTAAGAGGCGGGGTTGAACTTCTGGATGATCCGGAAGACGGCGACGTTAGTCCAGGGTTTGCCGGTTGAGGTTTGGAATCCTTTGATGTTGAGTTCTTCACAAATACCGCGAGTAGATTTCCCCTGTTGAGCCATCGGTTCAATGAACCGCCAGGCGTGCGCGTTGAAAGTATCCGCCTTCTTAGTCCGCTTGGCCCGTGCTGCTTTTAAGGCGGGTTGATATTGTTCCGGTTTTGGGTTGGGCAGGGGTGTTGGATGTGGTGTCGCCAGTCCGGCTAAAACTTGCTCTTTCCGGTGTTGATGATACTTCCTCATCTTGTCGCTAATTTGTTGGCTATAAGCCTTGGCAACCCCGACAAGAGTATCGATAACCAGTTCATTGGTTTCTGGCATATCTAGAAGGCGAAACGTGATGCGCTCGTCTTTCAACCGTCTCAATACGTCATGGTCTCTGATAAGCCGGTCCAATGAATAGGCGACAAGAGCGCAACCACGCATAGCAGCTTCTCCAATGGCCGCGTCCAAACCGATCCGGTTGACCTTCCGACCGGAAACCTTGGTATCCGTATAGATATTGGTCAAGTTGAACCCGTTACGATTACACCAGGAGATCACTTCCGCCTTTTGTCGCTCTATGGAAACCGAGTCTTCTTTGGCCGCCTTGCTCGACAAGCGAACATAGCCAACGGCACAATTGACCTTAACACCTTTTATTGTAAGATCTTGCATGTTTCTAACGACTTCCCTGTTAAGAGTGTTACATTGTTGATGTTTCCGAACGTCTTTATTGTAACACCCCTCGCATGATAGGCAAGAGCTTATCGGGAAGATTTCAAAAGTCTTCATCGGCCCGAATCCGGAAGGTTTCCGCCAGAGGGTTAACGGCCGGTTCATCGTCTTCCATAAGGCCCAAGGAATTATCGCTAAACCCCAAGACATCGATGTCTATATAATCAACCTTGGCCGTTCCCGCTTCGGCGAGTTGCTTTTCGATATTGGCCAAGCGATCCGTTAATTCTGTTGTCTCTATCATCTTCATCATGGTGTTGATGGTTTCATTCTCAACCTGGCTTGCCTTCATGAGGCAAGATGCGGCCGCAACCTGGACGGCGGGTGATACGTCATCCGCTTCGATGATTTTGGCCAGGCGACCTATAACACGTCCCTTGAGTCCGTCGTCCAACCCGACCGTCCAACCGCCAGAGGTTTGGAGCCTCCTGAGCATTCCAGCGATCGGACTTGGCTCAACCCTGACAGGGTGTCTTCTTGCGCCCATGACTTCGACCCTCCATCAAAAGTTAGTCGTAAGGTTGGCCAAACCAAGGGTTTACCTTTTACGGGAATTTTTATCCCGTATCACCAACCAAGTCTAAGTTATTATATCATAAGTTTTTGAATCGAACAATCGCGTCATACACGGGATAAAGATTACCAAATAAGACCTTTTTATCCAATTTTGCTAAGGTGTTTCTCCATAAGGGTATAGGTGTAAACAGTGGATGCCAACCAAAAAAAAGTGATGTTTTTTTAGTATAACCAAATCCAATAGTGTGTCCTGGTACTTCTCACTCCCAAAGCGACCAAAAAGTTAGTACGTAACGTTTGCATCAAATAAAGACTTACGTATGGTTTTACAAATGGTTGTTGTCACTTTTTTCACTTTCCCCTTTATATAGGGCAAACGCAAAAAAGTGATGTCTACATTTGTAAGATATTCACTTAAGTCCTTATTCGGTGCAAACCTTACGTACTAACTCGCGCTTTTACTTATGTAATTCTTCTTTGTTGTATTCACCTACTACTGAAGTGGTTACAAAAAGAAGGATTTGCGTTTATCCACTAGCCACATCTGACAATTCGGGCTAAATAAGACATAAACAATTGGAATATAGATACTTAAGATATTTTGTCATCCCGCCAGTCGGGTATAGCGTCGAAGATTTCCCTCATCGTCTTTCGGGTGTCATCGCTCAGAGCGGGGTCAAGAAGCCAATCAAGTAATACGACTTCGACCACATCCCAGACCTTGGGCGGCTTCTGGTGACGATCAACCCAACGACTCAACACGTCGGCCCACTCCCAGGACGCATCTGGGTATCTGGTGACAATCCATCGTAACTTTCGTTCAATACCCCAGACCCCATCGGCTCGCTTTCTCAATAACCCTTCAACATTTGGTTGGAGAAGTCGCGGGGAACGGGTTTGATTCATTCACAATCCTCGAAGATGTTTAGCATTATCTGACGCAACCCTTGTATTTGTTTATTCTTACGCGTCAAGTTATGCTTGTGGCTAAATTCGCGCCATTTCACTCCCTTGGCCTTGGCTTCTTCCGCCAGAGAGAGAAGCGAGACAAGCACAGATTCATCCCGATTTGATTTAGTGTTAGTTCGATCGATTCGCCGTGCCTTGACCTTGGGGATGTTTAGCGAATCATACTTCTCAGTTTTAGCCCACTCATTTGCCCCGGCCAACCAGTCTTCCGCGTCAGAGAATATAGATTCAGAGACTCCGTAATACGTCACATAATTAATTTCCTTGGCCCGCTTTTCCGCTTGAACCGTGGCCATGATTTCGCGAGCTTCCGCCTCTGATGTATTCAACAAGACCGTGACGGCTCGCTTATCCTCAGGCCCGCGAAGATTCCGCCCAACGTTCTGCCCGCAAGTGACGCGACGTTCTTCGGCACACGCCCGGGTAATAATCTCCTGGATCTCTTCACCTTCCTTGGGCAAGCGGGTGATGATATCGGCCGCCAAGCGGTTCGATCTGGTATCCATGACAATCATCGTGATTTCCGTACCGTCATAGCCCCGGCCTATGGGTTGGCGTTGTGTCCCAACGGTTCCGACGACTTCTTCATGAGCGGTTGTTCCTCGCCATCCGCCAAAATCTTGACCAGAACCTTTAGCAACGGCAAAATTTAACCCCGTCGCGTCGCGAGTCCAGTGATTATTGACAGCCGAGTTCATCGTTTTGAGGCTTGGGAAGAAGAAAAGAAACTTGCCCAAAGCGTCATGCTCGTCATTCGCTTGAAGTTTCCGCAACCAGCGGGGTCGGACATCCACAAGGCGAATCGGTATATCATCGTTATTGTGAACACAAACAACAGTTAACGCGGCTATCGGCTTGTTTTTGGTTTCGACCTCGACAACCGGCAAGTCTCCAATCGTCTGGCGTGTGACATCCAACGTTGTTTCGCTCAGAGTTGCCGACATCAACACGATATCGGCGCCCTTATCGGCTAGGTCCCGGATCATTTCAAGCGGGGTTCCGTCGATCCCTGAAATATAAGGCGTTTCACAAGTCCGGATCGGATAGTCAACGATATTGGAACGACCGATAGGATTCATTGCCAGAACTTCATCGCGGCTAAGGATCTGGCCTGTTTCCTTGGATAAAGGGTGGTGCGATTTGATTGTTGGACAAACCAGAGACCCGAAAAGATGCGACCAGATATCAGCGATGCTGCTTACCCCTTCCTTTTGTGCTTCAATGAAGTCTCCGCGATAAGCCAACCTTGGGAGAGCTTTCCGCGTTGCCGCGTCGATAGGTTTACCCTTGAATTCCAGAACCGGACGGAGTCTGACGCGTCCTTCAACGATAACTTCTTCGCCCAGGGTGAAATCATCTATATCAAGTTTCACAATCACCCCGTCCGGCCGTTGTTGAACCTCTTCGTCCGCTATGGCCCGCATTTCAAACACAGGCGATTTGTGGGCGACCGTTCTATATGAAATATTGGTGATGAGGGAACCGGACGTATCGAACCGATTACAACCTTCACAAGATTCATAACCCTTGGCGTTAACATGTGTGTTGGCCGGACACTCCGCCAGAGGTACGGAAAAGAACTGCCCAAACGCGGGATTATTGATGTCTCGATAACGATAGGCGAATTGAAATCGCTGCTCTAGGTTAGATACGAAGCCGTCGAATTCATCGACGATAACCAGGGGGTTCCCGCCGCCAACCGCGTCTTTCAGGATAAGATCCCAGTTAGTCCTCATATATTTTGAGAATTGACGACGGTTTAAGGCTTCATGACATATAACTCGGATCAGGATCTTGTCATCTGCGATATTGTCCAGAGATGAAGGTGAATCCTCGTCATTCTCTTTAAATTGAACCTCATCGATTGAGGCGACATCTTCGGTTTCCAACTTGGTATTAATCTCATCCCGACCAAATGCGATACGTTCATGCAAGTCTGGCGCAAAGTCCCGAACCTTGGTGATGAACTCATTGGCGAGTTGTTTCGTCGATGTCACAAAATAAGTCTTACGGTCTCCTCTGGCGGCCTGGATTGCGGCAACCGCCGAACCATGGGTTTTACCAGCCCCCACAGCTGCCCTGATGAGTTTTAAGCCTTTCGTGGCACCGATCAGCGATCCAATGTCTGAGATGGTATCAGAGGCGATTTTAAGGCCCGTATGACCTTCCAGAGGTCTCAAGGTTGGTGGTGTCGGTTCCGGGTTAGGTTTCCATCGCCATTGGTCAAATTTCGCTTGGAATCGGCAAGTCTTGTGATGACATTTGAAAACCGGCCCACCATCGCGAGCATCCAAGAATAATTCCGCTTCTCGGTGTTCACTCTTGCGCGAATCATGTGACTCGCGTCCACCAGGGCAACGCATTCTAGCCGCGAACCGGTTGTCTGTGGAGCCGTCGTCTTGCTTGACCTTTCTGGGTTCCGAAAAGAAGGTGACACCAGCGAAACGCTCGTCAAAATCATCGGCCAATCGTTTGAAGATGGCTTCCCAGTCGGGTTCTTCAAAAACAGATTCTTTCCGACTCGACTTTCTACCGCTGGATTGTTTTGACGAACCCTTGCCCACAATTTCAATCAACCGGCCTTCCAGCCAGTCGGGAAGGGTTACAAGGGTTCCATCAATCTTATACTGCTTTCCGCCATCGGCTTCACCATAAGCCGCAACAGTCCCCTGCCCGTTAAAAATCTCTATTCCGGCCTTCTCCAGCAATTTCGATTCGGTTTCTTTCCGAAACCTTGTGAATAGCCGGTGATCTGGATTATCGATCCTAAAAATGAGCTTTCCACGTGCTTGGGCAAGGTGGACATCCGCCGTTGTTGTTTTGGTGACTGTTAAGGGGTTCAACTCAGATATTTTGGCAAGATCTTCACCAAGGAAAGCAAACCATGCGTCCGGCTTGTCGATGTCCAGAACGATAACAGGTGTTGCGCCGTCTATATCTCCTGGTTTTGGACCAGTATAGACCTTCAGAGTGAGTGTTCTGTCCCAGTCTACAAACGAAATCGCTTCACCCTTGATCCGAATCCCTCGACTTGTGATTTTCCCGCGAGCCGGACTTGGAATCAGTCCCCATCTGAGAAACAGATCCTGAGCAGCACCCTTCAACTCAGACGGACGGAATGGGAGATTGAAGACGCGGAGGGCTTCACGAACTTGGCCAACGTACCAGTCAAAATTGATGTCAGACGGTCTGGCGTTGGTTTCCGGAAGTTTCAGACACAGACCAATAGAGTCGGGGAGCTGGTTGGATTCGTTGCCGTTCCTGGTTAAGAAGGCCCAACCAGACGACTTTCTTGCTGCATAGGCCCGAATCGTCTTTATCTTTTCCCTCTGGCCATTTCTCTCGATAGTTCCGCCGTTCCCCTTGGCACAGAAAAGGAAGTCGGAAAAGTCTTTGTGGTTCCGGATCGTCTCTTCTGGCGGGGTTCCATGCCTCAAGGTTTCTAAAATTGCGATACTGATAACGGCTGGATCATGCTTATCATGAGTCGCTCGGGATTTGAGACGGTAAGCCCCCTTGCCTTCCAACGACCCATCGGGATTGACCACCAACCAGTTATTTGAATCCTTTATGACGGCCGCGTCTTTTAATTCAACCTCAAGGTTTACCCTCATCGACTCTTGCCAATACTTCATCACCTGGCGGCACATATCCAAGGCGGATTTGGGGCAACGGATAAACAATCCGTCGGTGTTGGCCGATAGCATTTCCACGCCGATTTGTTGAAGTCGTTCGATCAGAGCGCAGAAGCCGAGCTGGCCAGAAATCGTTACGCCATTGTTTGAACCTGGAGCGTTCAAAACGGAATACTTATCGCCCAGCTTGCCATATGTTGCGTTGATGATGATTTTCAGGGCTTCATCAGCAATCTTGGCGGCTTTCCGCTCTTCCTCTGGAAGAGATTTATCCTTGGATTTGGCCTTCATCGCCAAACGACGATCAACAACACCTTGAAAGATGTCCAACCCGACTTCGCCCATCAGGCCCATCGGAATACGGTTGGCCAGGATAAGAAACGGGTAATAGCTTGCAACGTCCGCATAGATGACTTGAAACTCATCGTCAGTTTTAACGAACCTCGCCGCGTCGTGAACGGAGTGAACTCCACCGAAACCAACAGAGACGCGAAACCCGTTGAAATCCAATTCCCGGTACGTCGCCAGATACTCGGGTGCATCCTTATCTAATCTGAGATCAAGCGGTGTTGATTTATATACCGTACTACGGACGTGATCTTCCCAATCCTTGGCATCGTTCGTTGAAATGGAAGGGATGCGAGGGGAGATCGGAATATCGATTGATGACGGCCAGGACTGCGGAACATGTCGATCTGGTGGATTCCCCGTGGCGGATCTAAAGGCGGCCTGAAAATATTGCTCAGTGACCTGCGCGTTAGTGAAACGCATCAGACTAACCCCAACTTCCCGGCTCAACTCCGCCAGGGCGAGATAGACCATCTCGTATTGTCTGAAAAGGAATTCTGTCGTCTCAATATCGTTTAAATTGTATTCTTTGACGACTTCCCAGTCCTGATCGGAAATCGGTTGGTCTGGTGGGAATGGTAAATCCCATATGTTTTCATGGCCCAGAATAGCCGCAACCATTTTAAGGCGGGACGTACCGCCCTCCCCTTGACCCTCATCTTCCTTTTCCGCCTTAATCCGCTTGATGATGTCGAGGGTGAATTGCGGTCTGATAACATGACGCCAGATTCGTTCCGGTCGGATTCGGTAACCTTGAACATCGCGACGATCCCAATAACCGTGACTGATAAGTTCATCAGAAAACGCTTTGGCGTCGGCCTTGCCGTTGGTGTCGATCAACCTTGCCATGAGGGGCAAGTCATACTGATCTGAGTTGTAGCCAACCAGAAACCGCCCGGTCTCTTCAACCCTGGCCAACAGGCCTTTGAGTCGATTGATTGCGTCAGCTTGGCGTGAATCGACGATCTCGGTTCGGACGGAACCGTCCTTCCACCAACGGAACCCGAAACACCAGAGTGGTTCACCAGTGACTGATCGATAGACTTCCGCGTCGAAAAAGACGACTTTATCCAGAAGGGAAACCGTTGGTGTTGTCATGTCATCACCCCGCAATCATTCAGACTGCCCAGGATGATTTCCGCGAACCCGCCATCGATCTCAGTAAGTTGTGGATAGTGTTCTCTGACCTCAGAACGACTTAGGCCGGCATGCCTAAATTCGCTTGGTCGATTCCTATTAGGTAGGTTGGCAATTATGCCGGGGTAATACTTATTTCGTCCAACCGGACGACTTGACCAACTACTCGAAATAGCATACATTTAGATTGTTCCTATGACATAGAACTCTAGGGGACACACATATCTCCGAAGTCCGGCAAAGACTCGGAAACGATCTAAGAGAAGGTTGGCGGCTCACTCCCGCTGACCTTTTCGCATTTTGTTATGGGTTCAATTCCCCATGCTGGAGACTGACAACATCTGGCAACCAGAATTGGTTGGTGCGTCTATTTTTACCAAGTGGAACGACGCGTTGCCTGACTGGCTCATTCGTAAGAAAACGCATTACGCGTGTCGGATTGAGGCCTAGGATGATCGCGGTCTGGCGTCGTGAAACCCAACGGTTTTGATTCTGTTCAATGCCCATCGATGGTCCTCCTGAAAGTCTTGTCGGCAAAGACCTTCTCATTTTCACCGATTTATCAATTCTAATCAAGACATCACGATTGTACATTTACGCAAACCCAGCCACAGTAGAGTTATACACTCATAAATTTGAATCAATCAACTCGCAACATCATTCCGCTCAGATTACGGAAACCCGGTCTGCTGCATATCTAAGACAGACCACGACACCGGTGGGGATGGTAGGTAAGGCTCGATCAATCATCTACTGCGTCTGATCAGGGTAAGTAATAGCAAGAGTCCGTAATTAAATTAGAACCCGAATGCATCTTCAAAAGCCTTTTTCACAAGACCTGGATCGAAATAAGTTAGCCTCATGACATCCTCTCCTGTAGAAGTCTTTCTGTCGGTAAATCCTATAAACAAGCCTTCGTCCGTAACTCCATATGCCTCGTCAAATTTATTTCTGTCTTTGGGTTCTCCTCCTCTGAATGAAAAATCTTCTGGATTACTCTCTTCCACCTTAACCGACCTCCCCTTAGAATGCACAGCTCTAAGCATGCCTTTACCGAATTCAATATCATTTGAATCTGTGGCGATCCCCACTCCCACAATTGTGTTAGAGGATACGTCGATAATAACAAAGCACCATGATGAATCGTCTTTTGTCAGTGGCTTAGGCTTTTCGATATTAGATTTCTCGCAGTCAACCCTTTTCCTGACAATTATCTGCTTAGACTTAATAGGCTTTGCCGGGTACTCGTCTTTTAGCGAAACGCTGCTTGACTTAGATCCGAGCGTTATTCCGTACACACTCTTTTCTTTGCCCTCATTTTTCCGTACCAAATCATGGTCTGAGAAAATTGCAGAATAAAGGTCAATCTCACGCTTGAAGCTTTCGTATTCTCCGCTTGCGTCAAAAACAATTCCCTTGGCGGCTTGTTCTGCATTAACTGCGTCACGAAACCCTGAAGGGGGCGATGTCTGAGCTTGGGCTGAAGTGGTGGCAAAGAGTACAATCATCACAAAATATCGCATTGAGATACCTCTAGATCCAAGCCAATGGAGATTGAGTAGAGCGATCTTAACTCTACGGGCTTACCTTATCAGTATTTAGCTTGAGATAACAGGAAAACATGACAGAAGGTGTGATTTTTCAGGCGTGCTGCTCTATGGTTACTCCCGGTAAACTCCATCCGGCCTTGGATTCCCTTTCACTTGCAGCGGATAGATCTTCACCGCCAGCTGATTCCTAAACGGGATCGAACAGTCAACCTTTAGCTTTCACAAGATCGAACCACTTTACCACCGGTTGGAGATTATGGACATCCAGTTGAGTCCGGACGATCTTGCCTACCGTACTGTTCTTCAACGGCTTGGGTATATCGGCCACATTGACTACAAATGAGCCATCAACCGCCCTGCCCGGCTCACGGTTTATCCCGACCTGTTGGAAGGTAAAACAACCATCGGTCACTTCTACGATCCTGAACATCACGTTTCGCATGAGGCACCAAAGTTTGTTTCTCTGACATGTTAGACTCTCTGAGGCTTAACAGTGAACCATTAATAGGTCGCCTTGTCGAGACGTTAGATAATTGTGTTGACCCCAATGGGTGGTTACGCGTAATTTCTGGTGATTCCCATCATTCAGGAGTTGGTATGCCGAACAGAACCTCGAAAGTTAAGTTTGTAAAAGGTGTTAAGGGCGAAGAATGCGTTATGTACGACTGCCCAAATTGCGGTGAGTCGTTGACTTCGGCTATCGATGAAGTGGCTATTCGTGTCGCATGTCCTGAATGTACAAGACATTTCATAGTCCCAGGCCTTGTGGAATTAGAAGCAAGGCAAGCAAAACAGAATGACAAAAGGCGTGCGACTCCCG
>Ga0209356_1000336_pt1 | contig 18311 bp, 14 predicted proteins | sample LauGreFaBDMM15SN_2_FD_188213 | JGI IMG/M metagenome (GOLD analysis project Ga0209356, IMG submission 188213) | Freshwater lake microbial communities from Lake Michigan, USA - Fa13.BD.MM15.SN (SPAdes) (version 2) | ecosystem: Environmental > Aquatic > Freshwater > Lake | place: Lake Michigan, USA...
TTATACGGCTAAGCAGCGTATATTTTATGAGAATAATCATCAATCTGTCGAGTTTATTTATTCAAGGCCCAACTCATATCGAGAGGGAAGGCATGAAATCGAATTGTACGCCGAGGGCTTTTTAATTGGCCTAGGATCGTTTGAGGTACGATAATTTCAATTTTTTAATTCAGGGCTTTTAATTGTAAAGTATTTTTCCTACTTTTGCAGTCCAAATTTTTTCAGTTTTTAAACAACAATTTTATGGAATTAAAAAACTATGAGACGGTGTTCATTTTAACTCCCGTTTTGTCTGAACAACAGACAAAGGACGCCGTTGAGAAATTCAAGCAATTGTTGGTAGATAGCGGTGCAAAGATTGTACATGAAGATGCATGGGGCTTACGTAAGTTGGCCTATCCAATTCAAAACAAGCACACTGGCTTTTACCAGATATTTGAATTTTTAGGGGATCCGCAATTTATCGCCAAATTAGAGCTTGAATACAAGCGTGATGAGCGAGTTATTCGTTTCTTGACTACTGCATTAGATAAGCATGCGGTATTGTACAATGAGAAAAAGAGAAAAGGTTTAGTAGGTAGAAAACCAGAAAAAATAGAAGCATAAGATGACACTTGTAAACGAACCTGTAGATAAGAATAGTAATCGTAAGAAGTATTGTCGGTTTAAGAAATCGGGCATACAATACATTGATTATAAAAATCCAGATTACTTATTAAAGTTGGTAAACGAGCAAGGTAGAATTTTACCTCGCCGAATTACTGGTACTTCGTTGAAATTTCAACGTAAGGTGGCGCAAGCGGTTAAGCGTTGTCGTCATTTAGCCTTGATGCCATATGTGGCGGATGGTTTAAAATAAACTAGGGGATAACCTGATAAACATTTGATTGTAAAATAAGATGGAAATTATATTAAAAACGGATATAGCGGGATTGGGGTATAAAAATGACACGGTAGCTGTTAAAGCTGGATACGGTCGTAATTACTTAATTCCACAGGGTTTTGCCATGATGGCAACGCCATCCAATCGTAAGGTTGTGGCTGAGAACATCAAACAAGCTGCGCATAAAGTAGAGAAAATCCGTCAGGATGCTTTTGACTTAGCAACAGCTATTGGTGAAATGACTTTAACTATCGCTGCAAAGACAGGTGATAGTGGAAAGATTTTTGGTCGAGTAACGAGTATTCAAATCTCGGATATGCTGAAAGAGAAAGGCTTTGAAATTGATCGTAAGAAGATTTCATTTGACTCTGAGGTTAAGTCAACGGGTGATTATACGGCTACGTTGGATTTGCATAAAGAGGTTAAGCATAAAGTAGCATTTTCTGTAGTTTCAGAATAAGTTCAATATTCTTAATTAAGGTCGCATCAGAGTTTCTGGTGCGACTTTTTTTGAACAACAAAAGAGCCGCTTCTAATGAAGCGGCTCTTTTAATGTAAAAAAACAGATTGAATTTAAGCTAAAGCTACTTTTAAATTAGCATCTAAAGCCTCTAAGAATTCCTCTGTATATAGATAATGTTCTCCATGAGTTACTTTATTTCCATGGATACATACCGCTAAATCTTTGGTCATTTTACCTGATTCCACGGTCTCGACACAAACTCTTTCCAATGTTTGGCAGAAATTAACCAATGCCGGATTATTATCTAATTTGCCTCTAAATTCTAATCCCCTCGTCCATGCAAAGATCGATGCGATTGGGTTCGTCGATGTAGGTTTCCCCGCTTGGTGATCACGATAATGTCTCGTAACCGTTCCGTGAGCTGCCTCAGCCTCCATTACTTTACCATCTGGAGTGATTAAAACCGAAGTCATTAAACCTAACGATCCAAATCCCTGTGCAACGGTATCCGACTGAACATCTCCATCATAATTCTTACATGCCCAAACAAAATTACCATTCCATTTTAAAGCAGAGGCCACCATGTCATCTATTAATCGATGCTCATAAACAATTCCCTTCGCATCAAAATGCGCCTTATAATCAGACTGGAAAATCTCCTCAAAGATGTCTTTAAAGCGACCATCATATTTCTTTAAAATCGTATTTTTTGTGGATAAATACAAGGGCCAACCTTTACTTAAGGCCATATTGAAACATGAATGAGCAAATCCAATAATCGACTCATCCGTGTTATACATCGTCAAGGCTACTCCATCCCCCTTGAAATTATATACTTCAAAAGTTTGTGGCTCTCCTCCATCTTCAGGTGTGAACGAAACGGTCAACTTACCTTTTCCCTTAGTCACAAAGTCAGTAGCTTTGTATTGATCTCCAAAAGCATGACGTCCAATCATAATGGGCGCAGTCCAATTGGGAACTAGTCTTGGCACATTTGAACAAACGATTGGCTCTCTAAAAACAGTACCATCTAAGATATTACGGATGGTTCCATTCGGCGATTTCCACATTTGCTTTAAATCGAACTCAACTACGCGCGCTTCATCCGGAGTGATAGTGGCACACTTAATCCCAACACCATATTTTTTTATTGCTTCCGCAGCTTCAATCGTTACTTGGTCATTGGTCTCATCCCTATATTCAACACCTAAATCATAATATTTAATGTCAACATCTACATAAGGCAAGATCAATTTATCTTTTATGAATTTCCAAATGATGCGAGTCATTTCATCTCCATCAAGTTCTACGATTGGGTTGGCAACTTTAATTTTTTCCATTTTTTGTATTAATGTGTTTGGTCATTTTTTTAATTTAGGACGAACCTAAATAATCTTGCAAAGGTATACAGGATTCTTTTTTATTCATCAGAATTAGGTCAAATAATTTGAATATTTTTTAAGGTAAAAAGCGTAAATTGCAGACCATTTACAAGATTTAATGCATTATGTTTGAGAATTTAAGCTCCAAGATTACATCGGCCATGCGAACCCTGAAAGGGAATGGCCGAATTACTGACGTCAACGTTGCCGCTACCGTTAAGGAAATTAGGCGCGCATTAATGGATGCCGACGTCAACTATAAAGTAGCGAAGGAAATTACCGATCGAATCAAGGAACAGGCGCTGGGCCAAAAAATATTAATTTCCGTTGAGCCAGGCCAATTATTAGTTAAAATTGTTCACGAGGAGTTAACCCAATTAATGGGTGGGGTTAAACAAGATATTAATTTAAAAGGGGATCCTGCCGTTGTGTTAATTGCAGGACTTCAAGGTTCAGGTAAAACAACTTTCTCAGGTAAATTAGCCCAATACATCAAAAAAGGAGGACGAAATGTGTTACTCGTTGCCTGTGATATTTATAGACCAGCGGCGATAGACCAATTAAAAGTATTAGGCGACCAAGTAGGAGTAGAGGTTTATGCAGAACCCGAAAATAAAAGCGCGGTTTCCATCGCCGAGAATGCCCTTTCCTACGCTAGGAAAATGGGTAAAAAAGTGGTTATTGTCGATACCGCAGGCCGTTTAGCCATCGACGAATCCATGATGAATGAAATCGAAGCCGTAAAAAAAGCGATAAATCCGACCGAAATCCTGTTTGTCGTTGACTCAATGACGGGTCAAGATGCCGTGAATACTGCTAAAACATTCAATGAACGACTAAATTTTGACGGGGTTGTTTTGACCAAATTAGACGGTGATTCAAGAGGTGGTGCTGCCCTTTCCATCCGACAAGTGGTCGAAAAACCGATTAAGTTTATCTCTACCGGAGAAAAAATGGAAGCCTTAGATCAGTTTTATCCGGATCGAATGGCCAACCGTATTTTAGGGATGGGAGATGTTCTTTCTTTGGTTGAAAGGGCCCAACAAGCTTTCGATGAGGATGAAGCGGCGCGTTTGAACAAAAAAATTCGCCAAAATAATTTCTCTTTTGAAGATTTTTATTCCCAACTCCAACAAATTAAAAAGATGGGAAATATTAAAGATCTGATGGGTATGGTTCCAGGAATGGGTCAAGCCGTAAAAGATGTCGATATTTCAAATGATTCATTTAAGCCTATAGAAGCCATTATTCAGTCGATGACTTTAAAGGAACGCCAAAATCCAGATTTACTAAACTCATCTCGAAAGATTAGAATAGCGAAGGGTTCTGGGACCTCAATCCAACAAGTCAACAATTTGATGAAACAATTTGAGGACATGCGGAAAATGATGAAAATGATGAACAAGGTTCAAGACGGAAAAATGAAAATGCCTAATATGGGCAATATGTTAAAAAGGTAATCAGCCTATTTCGGGTCAGATTTACTTTCGAATAACAGCTCCTAATTCCTTTTCAAATCGTTGGATGAGCCGATCCATCGTCGCGTCAATGGCCTTGTCAGTCAGCGTTTGACCCTCATCTTGAAGCATAAAGCTAACCGAATAGGATTTCTTTCCTTCCCCTAGATTTTTTCCTTCATATACGTCAAAAACGGAAACAGATTTTAGCAAACTCTTTTCAACCTGTTCTGCAATTCGTTGGATCGCTTGATAGCTCACCTCTTTATTAATCACTAATGACAAATCCCTACGGACTTCAGGGAATTTTGATATTTCCTGATAGACAAAATCAACTTTCTCCTGCTTAACCCAATAATCCCAATCAAAATCTGCATAAAACACCTCTTGCTTAACATCGAATTTTTGGGCCAAATTAGGTCGAATTAAACCTAATTCTACACACATTTTTTTATTCACTGAAATGCGTAAACCATACGCTAAAATAGATGAAGCTTCTATTGGAGATGTTTCAAAATCCTTGACCCCCATGAATTTCATTAAGGCGATGACCGTTGAATATAAATGGTGAAATTCCGCTTTTTTGGCTGAAATACTCCATGTTTCCCCTGCCTGTAAACCCGTTAGATATAAAGATAAATGCCTTTTTTCGATGTATTTACTTCCTTTTTTATGATATGTTTTCCCAAACTCAAATAACTTCAAGTTTTTTTGTCGGCGATTAATATTATAAGCTAACACCTCTAATCCGGAAAATATGGAATGCTGACGCATAACACCTAAATCTTCCGAAAGTCGATTTAATATCTCAACAGATTCAAAAGCTAAATCCTGTTGGATCAACTCATGATGACTCGATTTAGTTAGCGAGTTAGTAATGATTTCATGAAATCCCTTAGCCGCTAAACTAAGCCCCACTTGTTGCTGAGTTTTTTCTTTATCCAACAAAGGAAATTCGGAAATAAAATTAGCCCCTAAATTCTCTGACAATGGAATATTGTCTAAGCCATGAATTCTTAAAAGCTCCTCAATTAAATCAGCTTCTCGCGTTACATCTACTCGGTATGCCGGGGCAATAGCCGTTAGGCCCTTTGAATTTAAATTGATTATCTCAAAATCTAAGGCTACCAGTATTTCTTGGATTCGCATTTCTGACAAGGCAATTCCCATCAATTGGTGTACTCGTTCATACGTCACAGGGATTTGAACCGGTACATTTTTTTCTGGATAATGATCAAGCCATTCAGAGCTAACCGTTCCACCAGCTAATTCTAGAATTAGTTTTACCGCATATTTAAGCGCAAATAACTTGGCTTCTATATCAGTCCCCCTCTCAAATCTGAAGGATGCATCCGTTTTTAAACTATGAAACTGGGCTGCTTTTCGGATTCTTTCCGGTGCAAAATGTGCCACTTCCAAGAAAATTCGACTAGTGGAATCTTGAATGCTTGAATTTGCCCCGCCCATAATTCCTGCTAAGCCAATCGCCCCCGAGCCATCACAGATCATTAATTCTTCCCCATTTAATTTCCTTTCTACTCCATCTAAGGTTTTAAAAACAGTCCCCGCAGCTAAGGTTTTTACGTCCAATCTGCCACCATTTATTTGATGCCAATCATAGGCGTGCATCGGTTGGCCCAAGCCATGGCAAATAAAATTAGTAATGTCAACAATGTTATTGATGGGCCTTAATCCAATCGCGCTTAACCTTTCTTGCAACCATTCTGGAGACGGTTTTACCTGTATTCCATCCATGCTTACGCCACAAAAGCGGGCACATCCCTTGTCTTGAATGTTTATTTCAATAGGCAAATGAGTTTGGCTAATGGCTAAGGAATCTACCGAAGGTAATTGGAGAGGCAATCCAGTCACCGCTTTAATATCGCGGGCCACTCCCCAATGCGATGCCGCATCTGCTCGGTTCGGTGTTAAGCCAATCTCCAAAACTAAATCGGCTGATAGATTAAAGAAGTTGGCCGCAGGAGTTCCATTCGCCATATCGGTTTCTAACACTAAAATTCCATCATGTGAAGTTCCAATCCCAATTTCATCTTCCGCACAAATCATTCCTTCTGAAGGTTGGCCATATACTTTTCGCTTTTCTATGGTAAATAAGGCTTTGCCTTCAGCATCAAATAAAGTTGTGCCAGGTGTTGCCACGATCACTTTTTGGCCCGCAGCTACATTAGCCGCGCCACAAACAATGGTTAATGTTTCTTCTAATCCTGCGTCAACAGTCGTCAGGCTCAGTATCTTGTCTTTTACCTCAAATTTTTCACAGGTCAAAACCTCCGCTACCACAAATCCTTTCAATCCTCCTGAGATTTTTTCATGTCTTTCAATGCCCTCCACCTCTAATCCCGTATTTGTCAATAACACGTCTAACTCTTCTGCTTCACCCTTTTGAGGCAATTTAGAAATGTCAATAAAATCACGTAACCAATTTAAAGAAATCTTCATATCTAATTTTATCGAGAAAGTTTCATTTTATAATCCACTGAAACTTTTCCGCGGCTAATTTCACCTAATTTACTTTTTATCATTCGTTTTTTGACCACATTTAAATGATCGGTAAAAAGTATTCCTTCTATGTGATCATATTCATGCTGAATAATTCTTGCCGCAAACCCTTCAAATACGTCTTCATGCTCCTCGCCATGCTCGTCCCAATAATGAATTTTGACATATTCAGGCCTAAAAACTTCACCCCTTACTCCCGGAATTGACAAACAGCCTTCTTCAAAACCCCACTCTTCCCCAGTTTCATCTAAAATGCTTGCATTCACAAAAACCTTTTTGAAATTCACCAACGAAGGGTCTTTTTCTTCCTCATCTTCATCCTCATTCATGGGCCTTCCATCCACCACAAAAAGCCGAATGTCCATGCCAATCTGAGGCGCTGCTAATCCAACACCACTTGCTGCATACATGGTTTCAAACATATCTTCCGATAGCTTAATCAAATCGATGCTTCCTAATTTAATAGGCTTTGCAACTTTTCTTAAAACAGGATCGCCATAAGGGACGATGGGATATATCATAATTCAAAAAATTCAAACCACAAATTTAACTAATTTCCCTAGATTGTACCTATTTGTGAAGGGTTCTTTAGTTTAGGTGCGGGCATTTTTTTGTAATTTGCGCGCCAACGACCGAATCGCGAAATTATGAATCGAAACATCTTTAAAGCTCATCCTTGGCACGGAATACATATTGGCGAGCAAATGCCAGAATTGGTCACCGCATTCATCGAGATTGTTCCTACCGATACGGTAAAATATGAAATTGATAAAGAATCGGGATATCTAAAAATAGACAGGCCACAGAAATTCTCCAATATTGTTCCTGCATTATACGGTTTTTTGCCTCAAACGTATTGCGCTGATGGAATAGCCAAATTGGCCAAAAAATACTCAGGAAAAGAAATCATTAAAGGCGATGGTGACCCGCTTGATATTTTGGTGCTTTCGGAGCGGACCATTACCCATGGGGATATTTTATGTCAGGCCATTCCCATCGGCGGCATTCGCATGATCGACCACGGGGAGGCCGACGATAAAATTATTGCAGTTTTAAAGGATGATCCAATCTATGGAAAATGGCGCGATATTTCAGATGCGCCCAAGGACATTGTTCAACGACTTAGGCATTATTTTTGGACGTATAAAATGTTGCCAGGAGAAAGCAGTTCAAGTTTAGTGGATATCGACGAAGTGTATGGCCGAGAAATAGCTCACGAAGTAATTCTCCAGGCGAGGGAAGATTACCGGGTCAATTTTGGGTAATTTTTACCCTTCATTTTGGAATTTTATCCATTGAACATAAATTTGTTTGACTTGTGAAAATTTAATCCCAATTTATTCTTTTAATCTTCTTAGATCATTATGTGGCAATTTCTTAAATACACGCTGGCAACCCTCATGGGCTTATTCCTTTTTCTAATTATCAGTATACTGATGATTGTAGGCATCGGTGCGGCCATGAGCGGAGGCGAATCAGAATTTGAAGTAAAAGAAAATTCAATTCTTAAATTGGATTTAAATCGGCCTATCGTTGAAAATGCAAGTTCAGAAGATGATAACCCATTGGCTACTTTCCCAAATCCATTTTTTGATAGCACCGAGAAAATAGGTTTGATTCAAATTTTATCAGCGTTGGAACGCGCACGTATAGACAACAACGTTAAGGGTATTTACCTAGATGTTAGTTTTCCAATGGCCGGTTACGCCAAATTAACTGAAATCAGAAACGCCTTAGAAAAATTTAAGCGCTCGGGTAAGTTCATCTATGCTTATGCGAATTCATACTCGGAAAAAGCTTATTATATCGCATCCGTTGCGGATGAAGCATATTTAAATCCATCAGGCTTATTAGATTTTAATGGCATTAGTGTTCAATATATGTTTTATAAAAAGGCATTTGACAAATTGGAAATTGAGCCTTTGGTTTTCAGAGTAGGCCAATATAAATCTGCCGTAGAGCCTTTTATCCGAGAGGATATGAGTCCTGAGAATAAAATGCAAACACAGTCATTTATCAGCTCGATCAACCGTGAAGTGTTTGCTAAAATATCATTAAGTAAAAAAATCTCTGCCAATAAACTGAATCAAATTGCAGACAGTCTATTGGCCATGAATCCGGTGAAAGCGGAAAAGTTAGGGATGATTAAATTAGGATATTGGGACCAATTTGAATCCCTTTTAAAATCAGCGGTTAAAATAAAGGCAAAAAGTGATTTGACGTATGTAAAACTGGCCGATTACCTGAAAGCAAAAAATCCGATTAAGGCTGTTGAAGGAACGGATAAAATAGGGGTATTGGTTGCCGAAGGTGAAATCGTTGGAACAAAAGGTGGGGATGATAATATTGGTTCAGACGATTTTGTTAAGGAATTACGAAAATTACGCGATAATAAATCCGTAAAAGCGATTGTACTTCGTATTGATTCTCCGGGGGGTTCTTCCTTGGCTTCTGATGTGATGTGGAGGGAAATCGAGTTAGCCAAAAAAGTAAAACCCATCGTGGCGTCTATGTCGGACTATGCGGCTTCAGGTGGATATTACATGGCTATGGGGACCAATACGATCGTGGCACAACCTACTACCGTGACGGGGTCCATCGGAATTTTTGCTCAATGGTTGAATATTGACCGGTTTTTAAGCAATAAGATTGGTATTACCCAAGATTATGTAAACACGCATGCCAATTCAAATTTCATGAATTCCTTAGGTGAGTTAACCGAATTTCAAAAATCGGTGATACAAAATATGGTCAATCAAGGTTATGAAACATTTACGTCAAAAGCCGCTTCGGGCAGAAAGATGGATATTGAAAAATTAAAATCCCTAGCTGGAGGTCGTGTATGGACCGGAATTCAAGCGAAAGAAATAGGTTTAGTGGATGAATTAGGTGGATTAGATGTCGCTATTGAAATAGCTGCAAAAAAAGGAAAGCTTAAGCCAGGAGCCTATAAAGTGGTCGTTTATCCAAAAGCAAAATCATTCTTTGACCAACTTTTATCCTCCGCGATGTCGGAAAGCTCCATGGCTGAAAAATTCGCGGCCAAAAATTTACCTTGGGCAAAATCAATTTTGGAGTTGGAGCGTTGGAAGAAAAGAGAAGGATATCTAGCCTTAATGCCTTACTTGATGGAATTTGAGTAGGTTTTGCATGGATTCTTAATCTAAGCGTTTATATTTGTTAAATTTTGAAGATATGATTCGTACTAATTGGACACGTAAAGAAGTTGAGGAAATATTTAACCAACCATTTTTAGATTTGGTCTATCAGGCTGCTACCGTTCATCGCCAATTTCATGACCCTAACGAAGTTCAAATAAGTACCTTACTTTCTATAAAAACAGGCGGTTGTCCTGAGGATTGCTCCTATTGTTCGCAAGCCGCTCGCTATCATACGAATGTGAAAGTTCAGAAATTACTGCCTTATGAGGAGGTGATTCAAGCGGCTAATCGTGCTAAGGACAATGGAAGTTCCCGCTTTTGCATGGGAGCTGCTTGGCGTGAGGTGCGTGATAACAAAGATTTTGACCGCGTATTAGACATGGTTAAGGGCGTGAATTCTTTAGGCATGGAGGTTTGTTGCACCTTAGGGATGCTGACAGAGCAGCAAGCTGAAAAATTAAAAGAGGCGGGATTGTACGCGTACAATCACAACATAGATACCAGTGAAGAGTATTACGATGATGTAATTTCGACGAGAACTTATGATGACCGATTAGAAACATTAGGCAATGTAAGAAAGGCAAAATTATCAGTTTGTTCTGGAGGTATCATCGGCATGGGTGAATCTACGGACGATCGGATAGGCATGTTATTGACATTGGCCAATCTTCCTGAGCACCCAGAATCAGTTCCAGTAAATAATCTAGTACCTGTGGAAGGAACTCCTTTTGAAAATCAAAAAACTGCTTCCGTTTGGGATTTAGTTCGAGTGATTGCAACGGCTCGAATTATGATGCCAAAGTCGGCGGTGAGATTATCGGCAGGCCGATTAGAATTAAATTATGAGGGGCAGGCTTTTTGTTTTATGGCAGGAGCAAACTCCATTTTTTCCGGTGATGTATTATTGACAACGCCTAATCCTGATGCTAAATCAGACCAAGAATTATTCCAAATCCTAAGTATAAAACCTAAAGCAGCATTTAAAGATGCGAAAAAATCATCTGTTGAGTTTAATCAAATCCCCATGCATTAATCCTGCTTAAAGGATAGACTCATTTAATTTTTATTGGTTTAGTTTTTATGGGATTATATATTAAACGCGCTTTCCTGCTCGTGATTTTGCTCCAAATCGGGCTGCAAACTCGGGCCGATTTCTATTATTTCTTACACCATAAGGAAAAAACAGCCTATCGGATTAATTCTACCACTTGGAATTTAGAAAAGCTACAAAGGGAAGGGAAATGGCTCGTGCTAAATCGAATTAAATTAGATAGCGCAACCATAACTAGCCTACCCGTTAACATTGAAATAAATCAGATTCCTTCTGAGGATCTAAATCAAGTTTATTTTAGTGCCAACTGCACCAATCAGTTTTATCGGTTTGATTTAAAATCAATGATTTTTAATCGCATGGATAAAACTTTTTATCGAGGGGATAATTGCCATGCGTATCATTTTTTTCGGAAAGGAGTACTTCACTCGGTCGGGGGATACGGTTTTTGGCGGACTAACAATCACATCATTTATTTTGATGAAAAGAGCAAAGAATGGGAGGCCTACTCCTCTACCGGAACCCCTCCTCAAGGTATTTATGGAGGGTTTGTCGCATATATTCCTGAAAAAGATGAGCTAATTTCATTTATGAATTACTCCCATGATGTCAATGTAAATAATGGTGCTTTTTTTAGAGACAAAGCCATTTATACCTATTCATTTAAAAGCAATAAATGGTCTCAAAGGGGATCGGTATATTCAAAAGCTTTCTTAGAATTGTTTGATAAAGCTAATCCTAATCTCCATAATGGGCATTATTTTACGGGCAAATATTTTATCATGCCTGCTATTCCTTTTTCTGGATTCCAAGAATATTATGCAATTAATGCAAGGACTTTGGAGATCTTTAATTTCAAAGACTACGCCAATAGACTTACTAGGTTTAATATATACTCTCATGAAAGTAAAGTGAAAGAGGTGTTAAGAAATAAAGAACTTGTTCTAAATATTAGACCTAACCAAAGTGAGAAGGTTGTTTATGTAGATAGTCAGTTGGAGAACGTGGATGCTTTATTTTTAAACTTAAAATCCGTTGGCTTTATCAACGAGCAAATTTGGTACCAATCTGAAATGTTTACATGGTATTTATGCTTATTGCTTATTTCGCTAATCGTTTGGTGGATACTTAAAAAAGGGAAATCATTATTTTTTAAGCGATTTAAGTATGCCAATGAATTAAAGTTCTCAGGTAATTTGGTCAATAAATCGACTATATTTTTGTTAAAAAGATTGGTTGAGACCTATGCGACTGGGGGAATCGATGTGGATGAAACGAATTCAATTTTGGGTTTGACTACATTGGCTCATGATGCGCAGCGATATAAAAGAAGCGCTATTGTCAAGGAAGCAAATGTTAAGCTCGCCTTACTGACCAATTGCCATGATACGATCCAAAGGCAAGATTCAGACTTAGATCGTAGGCAAAAAAGATATATGATTAATTCGTTGGCTATCAATGCCGTCAAAGATTTTCTAAAACCTTAAGCAAGATTACAATCCTGGCAGATTCCCTGGATAAGTAAATTACTCTCTTGTTTTAAGAATTTATCAGGCAATTGAATTTTTGGGATGATGACTTGCTCCAAACAGATTGTTTGACCACATGCGTTGCATTTAAAATGTACATGATCGTGCTGGTGAACATGTTCGCCCTGGTGGCATAAATCTTTACAAAGGGCATATTTTGCACCGCCTTGATCATCTAAAACTTTATGGATTAATCCCTGACTTAAAAAAGTTTTAAGCGTTCGGTAAATCGTCACCCGGTCAAATGCGGCTTGTAATTTCAGCTCAATATCTCCTTGACTCAAAGCAAATCCGACACCTTCAAATGCCTTCAGCACCTCTATTCTGCAGGCAGTAGGTCTTAATTTGAAATCTGTTAAATGTCCTTCTAATGTGTCCAAGATTGGTATTTATAAATTTTCAGTTTGCAATTTGACCATTTTTTGATAAACACCCTGTTTTTTTGCCATCAAATTTTCATGTGAACCCATCTCGACAATCTTGCCCGATTCCATCACAATGATCTTATCGGCAGATCTGATCGTCGACAAGCGATGTGCGATAATTAAACTGGTTCTATTTTTCATTAATTCTTCCAATGCCGATTGTACCCACTTTTCTGATTCAGAATCTAGGGCACTCGTGGCTTCATCCAAGATTAAAAATTTAGGATCTTTTAAGATGGCTCGAGCTATGGCTATTCGTTGCCTTTGACCTCCAGATAGTTTTACGCCTCGTTCGCCTACCAACGTATCATATTTTTCAGGGAATGATTCGATAAACTCTTTGGCATAGGCCTGCTCAGCTGCTTGTTGGATTTCCTGCTCAGAGGCACCCGGTTTACCATAGGCAATATTTTCGCGAATACTTCCTCCAAACAATAATACCTCCTGGGGCACGAGTGCCACCATTTTTCTCCAATCGCCCACCGGCATATCTTGAATGGTATAATCGCCCATCATGATTTTTCCTTGGCTCGGTTCATAAAATCGCATCATCAATTGGGCCAATGTAGATTTTCCTGTACCTGAAGTCCCCACAATCGCTATTTTTTGACCAGGTTCAATCGTAAAACTTATGCCTTTTAAAATTTCTATACTGGGCCTACTTGGATATGAAAAATGAATGTCTTGAATGTTGATAGCGCCAAAAGCCAATGAAGCTTTCGTTTCATTTTCATATATATCCACCTCAGATGGATCCCCCAATATCTCTAATATTCGATCAGATGCTCCTATCGTCTTTTGTAATTGGGCATATATGTCACCCAAGCCTCCCACCGAACCGCCAATAAATGCGGTATAAAAAATGAAAGTTAATAAATCTGCTAAGATCAAATCTCCTTGTGCGACGAGTTGGGCTCCGTACCACACAACGCCAACAATCCCTCCAAACAATGCAAAAATGATAAAGCTGACAAAACCTCCGCGAAGCGTTGCAGCCTTCAAAGCTTCATTAACCACTTTATTAAGTGAATTGGTATACCGGTTAACCTCATACTTTTCATTGGTAAATGCTTTTACCGCCTGAATCGATTGAAAGGTTTCTTCTACAATGATGTTAGTATTTGCTAATTCATCCTGCGCCTTTTTTGAAATCTTACGAATAAATTTTCCAAAGACGATCGCTGAAATAACGAGTAGGGGAAAGGTGGCTAGCATGAAGAGCGTCAACTTCCATGATAAATAAGTAATCAACGCAACACCACCTACTAAGGTAAATATTTGCCTAAAAAATTCAGCTAGGGTGATCGACAACACATCTTGCAACTGCGTAATATCGGATGTGATACGGCTCATCAATTCTCCTACGCGCCTTTTTTCAAAATGAAAAATGGGTAGCGTAATGATTTTGGCATACAAGGTTTGCCGCACATCGCGCATGGCTTTTTCAGATACTTGCGCAAAGGTGTAAATTCTAAAAAATGATAGGATGGACTGGATAATTAAAATGGCAAAGAAAAACAGAGTGACCTCATTAATCTGAAATTTTGATTTTCCCTCGATCACCTTCGTCATTTCGCCGATCAATAATGGAAAACTAAGCGTGGTCATGTTGGAGAGTAACAAGAAAACCATGCCCAACACAAATGTCCATTTATACGGAATGACAAACCGAAAAATCTTAATCGCCTTAGAAAGATTTTTCTTCGTCACCTTGACGGAATCTTTAGGATCAACCCCCGCTCCAAACTTTTCGTGTCTTTTTGCCATGCTTTATTTTACTATTTGCCTCGATATCCTGAAGCTAAAAAAATCTTATTGGCCTCTTTATTGGCCATTAATTTTGGTAAACTAATCTGACTATCTTGTTTACTATATAAATCTACCATGCGCCAGCCGAGCCATCTTCCGATGGATCCAGGACAAGCAGGTCCTATTTCCGGTGTTTTGGGACGTTCGCCTATATACTTAGCTTTTATGTATTCCTCTTTTTTGAACAACAATGAGTTGTCTATGAAATGTTCCCAAACCTCCGATTGAAATGCCTCCGTTTCTGCTAATTCCTTTCCCGTGTAACCAAACAAAAGGCTATCGGGCAATGAAGGCAAGATTTTTTTAGTAAAAACAAATCCCTTTCCATACCAAATCATATCACTCAATAAGGTATGATCTTCCGAATCTTGTTGATTAAAAAATGCGGAATATTGCAATACGATTTGTCCTACCAATGCCTTCGGCTCTAATCTGCGCAACTGATATTCATACACATTAGGAGGGCTATACTTTCCCTTTTTCCCCATAAAAAAATCTAAGCCCACGACGATTAGCGTGTCAGTTACGTATAGGTGTTGGACCGCAAACTCGCTTCCAATTCCACCAAATCCAGAAAAAACGGTCCGTATTTTGGGAACTTTTGTTTGAGGAAATTGATTGTGGATTTCCTGAAAAGCAGCTTGTAAATCAATTTCTAATTGATTCCCACCATAAAATTCAGGTTTCTGGCTTTGCTCATAAAAGCTCTTTAATTCTGGATTTTGAAATAGTGCATATAAATCTTTGGCCAGAAAAGGAATTTTTTCAGGCACACAATGAAAATAACCGACCGTGATTTCCGGATTTTTTATCAAAAGACTGTCAATTTCCTTGGTGCTTTTTGCTTCAGCTAGCAATCGGTCAAATCGCATGAAATCCAATTGGATTTTAGGCAATTCGGCTTCTTTTTGCTTCTTAGGCCCACAAGCCGCAAAGGTTAAAATCGTAAAAAGGAGCAATAAATATGGTCTCATTAATTAAATCTAGCTAAAATCTCCCTCAGCGATTTTATTTTATTCTCGGTATCCGATAATTTCTGTTTTTCACGTTCGACCAAATCAGGTTTTGCATTCTGAACAAACTTCTCGTTGGCCAGTTTTTCTTCGACCGACTTTTTAAACCCTTCCAAATACACTAATTCCTTTTCAGATTCTTCCTTTAATTCCTCTTGATTTTCCTCTTTTTGCAAAGGCACAAAAAATTGATCTGAGTGGACTACAAATGTCTGGGCCTCTGAATTCGCTTGGTCTACATACACAATGGATTCTAAGTTGGCCAATTTGGAAAGAATCGCTTTTAAATGGTCATAGGATGAGTGATCGCCTGTTTTTATTTCCAGTGATAAGGCTAATTTTGGAGATAATTGCTTTGAATTTCGAATCTCTCTGATTTTAGTGACCACCTCAAAAACCGTATCAAATTGCTGGATTAATGCGGCATTAATTTTGGTCGATTTCGGGAATGGCGCTTTACAGATACTTGAATTAGCTTCACGCTCATCGATGGCCTGCCAAATTTCCTCCGTGATAAATGGCATATACGGATGAAGCAGTCTCATTAATTGGTCAAAAATTTGGAATGCATCCTTTAATGTATCCGCATGAATTGGGTTCTGATATGCAGGCTTAATAATCTCCAAATATTTGCCACAAAAATCATCCCATACCAAATTATAAATACTTAAGAGTGCATCCGAAATTCTGAATTTGCTGAAATGATCTTGAACTTCATCTATGGTCAAAGAAATTCGGGTCGATAACCATTCCGTTGCAAGCAAATGCTCAGGCAAGGATTTTCCTTCGACAACATCTAAGCCTTTTAAAAGTCGGAATGCATTCCAAATCTTATTTGAAAAATTACGGCCTTGTTCACAAAGTTTTTCGTCAAACAACAAATCATTGCCAGCGGGTGCTGAGAATAAAAGACCTGAACGGACGCCATCAGCGCCAAATCGTTCAATTAATTCTAAAGGATCTGGGGAATTGCCTAAGGATTTTGACATCTTTCGCCCTTGTTTATCCCGGACAATTCCAGTTAAATACACATTTTTGAAAGGTAATTCGCCTCGCCATTCATAGCCTGCCATAATCATTCTCGCCACCCAGAAAAATAGGATATCGGGACCAGTGACTAAATCATTCGTAGGGTAGTAATAGTTAATCTCTTCATTATCAGGATTTTCTATTCCGTCAAAAACGGAGATCGGCCATAACCATGAAGAAAACCAAGTATCCAATACGTCTGGATCTTGTGTTAAATCATCCTCAACTAAAGCATATAACTGATATTTATCGCGTGCAATTCGCAAGGCTTCCTTTTTGTCTTTAGCCACGATCAAGGTTCCGTCCTCCATGTAGAAGGCGGGAATTTGTTGGCCCCACCACAACTGCCTTGATATACACCAATCGTGTACATTTTCCATCCAAGAGCGGTAGGTATTTTTGAATTTCGCCGGATGTAATTGTATTTCATCATTCATGACATGCTCCAAAGCCGGTTTGGCTAAGTCCTCCATTTTCAAAAACCACTGCAAGGATAGTTTGGGCTCAATCACCGCCCCGGTTCTTTCTGAGGTGCCGACGGTCGATTTGTATTCATCTGTTTTAACCAAAAATCCTTCTTCTGTCAATTGCTTAACGATTCTTTTACGAGCTTCGAAACGATCTAATCCTACAAATAAAACAGCTTTTTCGTTTAAAGTACCATCGTCATTCAGTAAGTCAATCACTGGTAATTTGTATTTGATTCCCAACTCGTAATCATTTAAATCATGTGCAGGGGTAACTTTTAAACAACCGGTACCAAAATCTAAACTTACATATTCATCCGCGATGATACTTATTTCTCGATTAATTAAGGGAATAAAAACTTTCTTCCCGTGGTACTTGATATAACGCTCATCTAAAGGATTAACGCAAATGGCCGCATCGGCCATAATAGTTTCAGGCCTCGTTGTAGCAATCGTTAAATGCCCTGATCCATCTACAAATGGATATTGAATATGATATAATTTTGCTTGGACATCCTTGTGTATTACCTCCTCGTCCGAAACAGCTGTTTTTCCAGCCGGATCCCAATTGACCATTCGAACCCCTCTATAAATCAAACCCTTATTGTAAAGTCGAACAAAGGTATCAATCACCGCTTGGTAAAGGGATGGCTCCATCGTGAATCGAGTTCTATCCCAATCACACGAAGCGCCAATTTTTTTCAATTGGTCTAAAATAATGCCCCCGTATTTTTCTTTCCATTCAAACGCATGAGCCAAAAATTCTTCTCTAGAAATATCCTTTTTTTCAATGCCTTTTTCCTTCAGCATGGCAACTACCTTAGCCTCAGTGGCAATGGAAGCGTGGTCTGTTCCGGGGACCCAACAAGCCTCTTTGCCTTCCATGCGCGCTTTTCTGATCAATACGTCTTGAATTGTATTATTGAGCATATGGCCCATATGTAAAACGCCTGTTACATTAGGCGGAGGAATCACAATGGTATAAGCCTCTTTTTTAGGATGAGGCTTAGAAGAAAATAATTTATTTTCGAGCCAATAAGTATACCATTTTTGCTCTATTTCTTGAGGAGCATATTTTTTGTCAATCATAAAGTAAATTAATTTGCAGGCGTTTGGCATGCC
>Ga0209356_1000341_pt1 | contig 18134 bp, 22 predicted proteins | sample LauGreFaBDMM15SN_2_FD_188213 | JGI IMG/M metagenome (GOLD analysis project Ga0209356, IMG submission 188213) | Freshwater lake microbial communities from Lake Michigan, USA - Fa13.BD.MM15.SN (SPAdes) (version 2) | ecosystem: Environmental > Aquatic > Freshwater > Lake | place: Lake Michigan, USA...
GATACAATCCTGAAGTTTCAGAGTCTAGACCGATGAAAGAATTTGGACTATCAATGGCAGCCTGCAAGAACTTCTTAAGCTGATCGCTGTCACGAATACCATAGATCTTGTCAGTAGCATACTTTACTACTTTCTTAGACCCTGTGATGTATCCGACGATATTCTTTTTGGATTCTTCCCAAGTTCTAGCAGACTCGGGCTTGAACGATACCATAGCTGGATTGATTACTGGAAGAAACTTCTCGTCAACAATCTTGCCACTATGGTCTGTTACTGATGCCTTAGTAAAGTACTTTACTGTGTCAGCACCTACTAGGATTACCCATTCGTAGTTATCTGAATTGAACTCAATATCTACGTTTTTCTTCAGGACCTTTTTAATTGTTGGGTCAGAACATAAAGCAAACCTATCAAATTCAAAGGCTTCATCAAATTCACTGAAGAAGTTTGTTCTGCTTGGTTTAGTCTCAATTAATGCTACGTTAGCCACCGTATAGGTTCTCCTTTAATTTGATCACTTTAGAGGCTGTCAATTCACCTGGATCTTTAACTGTTTGTAATACATAGTTGTTTACGCTTACTTGTATGCCCTCTAACTCTGCTTTGAGCCTTTCAGCTCCTCGCTGCCCTGCTTCGTCTGAATCTAGCATTAGAGTTACCGAGCTTATATTTTGTACTTTGAGAAGCTTGAGCTTGTCAATGCTTCCCTTATTAACACCAAACATACAGCAAACATTGGTTAATCCTTTGTCGTGTAAGTTTAGCATATCAAAGATACCTTCTACTAGGATAATATCGCCATTGTGGGGCTTTACCATAGGAAACAAAGGTATGTGTGTTTCTGCTGGGTAGAACATATACTTAGGTGTATTGTTTGCCAAGTCTCTACCACAAAACACTCTGATCTTACCAGACATATCAGTGATAGGAAACACTACTCTATTTACATAGTCTGGATGCTGAAAAGCTCTAAACTTACGGAAAGTCTCCTTAGAAATACCTCGCCACTCCTGATCGAAAGGAGTAGCATTTTCTGGAATCTCTAGACCTACCGTCTCCTTTAGTTTATTCTGCACTAGGCTTTTAAACCGCTCTCTCTGAATACCAAGCCAATTTGGCTTTCCGCCAAAGTGCTCGAAGATATTACCAGAGAATCCACAAGACATACAGTTAAAAACCCCAGTAATCTTGTCGATTCTCATACTGGGGTTTCTATCCTCATGGTCTGGGCTTAAGCAGCATACTACATGGTCTTTTCCACTGGAACGAAAGTATATGCCCTCTTTTGTTAATAGCTCATCTACTGTCATAGTAATTCCTTAAAATGGTGGAGAATCCCATATTTCATCCATTATGGCTTTATCAGGTTCTTGTTTAAAGCCCTTCCGCTTTTTAGGCTTCTCTTCATCTGGATCTTTTTCCTCTGCTACTTCGCCATTCTCAGGCCCGATAGTGAGGCTGTTCCAATCTACCTTAGATATGAAGTCAATCTTAGCATCGCCTCTCATCTTGGTACAGGTAAAGGATATCGACCCCTCACCAGCTTTTAGAATGAAAGCCGCATCGGCTGAGTCAAGAATACCCTTCGCAAAACGTGCTTCACCACTAGAGTCAATCTGATATGGTGAGAATACAGGAATCTGTAGAACACCAGCGATTTCCTTTAGAGCGGTACTAACATCAATCTGATCCTTCCAGTCGAACTTATCAGTTGTTCCAGAAGTCTTCTTAATCTGGTTAACGTAGTCGATAATAATCAGACCAACGTTACCGAGCTTACGAACTCGCTTGATGATTTCGGCTTTTAGCTTTGGTAGCGTCAAAGATGGATCATAGATAATATCAATCTGAACAGGATTTAGGCCTTCCTTCTGGATAGCCTTATGGAACTTATCGAAGTCTCTATGAGTCTTGTAAGCTTCCAGATGTTCCTGCCCATTCTCATACCTATTGGCCCACCAATTAGCTACCTTCAACCACTCCATATTGTCTAGTGTTTTATACTTGACCTTGGAGTGAGATACATTAGCCCCAATAGAACACTGTCTTTGTAGGATTTCTCTGATAGGCATTTCGACACTAAAGTAAAGTACCGATTTACCTTGATTATATACTGTGTTGGCAAGGTTAGAGCAAGTAATTGACTTACCTGAACCTCTCTGGCCACCCATAAGAATGTAGTCACTACGTTTGAATCGTACTCGCTCGTCAAACTCAGTATTAAGACCTAGAGGAATATAGTCAGCGATTTCTTCATCACTGTAGAATAGACTTAGCTTTTCTAGATTTTCTTCTTCTGGCTTTAAATCAACCTTGTCCTCGATCTTAGAAATAATAGAGTATAGAGACTCAATAGTTTCTTCTGCTGTTTCAAAGGAGATGGTATTTTCAACATACTTCTGAAGCTGAAACAATGTTTCCTTCTGAGCGAATTCGTTTTTTAGATAGTCTAGAAGAAGAAATGGCTCCGCATCGACTTCTACTACCTCAATAGCATATACTTTTTCTAGAGTAGGGGTATCCTTGATGGATAACTTTAACTCATCTAAGTTAGGTAACTTGTGATAATTTTCGACGTGCTTTTCGATTGCATCGTAAACGCGGTCATATTCACCGGGCAGATAATGCTTTCTTAAGTTCGCCCAGGTATCAAAGTCCCCTTCCTCAAGGAGCCTCTTAAATAATGCGGATGCAAGGTTCAAAGTCGTCTCCTTAAAACAAGTTTAGCCGAAGCAGCTAGAAGCTGCTCCGGCCTTCACTTTCAAAGAGAAAACTTAAGCAGCAGCTTTCTCACGCTTAGCTGCACCATCATAGTCCGAAGCTACTAGACCACGACGTGTTAGCATGGTCTTGACACCACGCTCAGTCTTACCAATAGTTTCAGCGATCTGTGCAACAGTCATACCAGCGATATCATTGATAGCGTCTAGCGGATCAGCAGCAGCTCCCTTGAGATCACGCTGCTTTGGCATGGCGTCGATTTCACCAGCGCGTTGTAGGCTTAGAGCCTTACCACGAACTGACTGTACGCTCTTACCAACAGCTTCGGAAATTTCTTCAACGAAGTTGCCAGCACGGATCATGCGAAGAACTACGGCTTCTTCATCGGCAGTGTAGGTCTTTGTGCTCTCTGGCTTTGGAGCTTCCTTAACGTGCTGGGTTAGTTCCATTGAAAGGATCTTGCCCTGAATAGCCTTAGCTGTGTAGCCACCTGGGAACTGCTCAGCGATTTCAGCGTATGTGAACTCGCGGCTATTCTCAGTAACAAATTGACGAAGTTCTGCTGTTACTTCATCAGAGAATGCCTTTGGGGCTGCTGTAGCTAGTTCTACGTCGTAACCAAGCTTACGAAGCTTGGAAGAGATTGACCGAGTACTTGTTTCTAGATCTTCGGCTAGGGTGGCTACAGTAGCGCGTGAAACAGGGGTTTCATCGGCAACGCCGTTTACTAGCTGGGCAGTACGATCTTCGGTCCACTTTAGGGTAGTCATAAATTAATTATTCTCCGTTATATATTGTCTTAGGTTTTCTACAATCAAAACGCCAGCGTCTCTGGCTTTTGAGGTTTTCGCGGTTTCTTTTCCGCTCTCATTTACTAGAATAGTGACGTCTTTCGTTAGGGATGACTTCACTACATATCCTAATCGTTCTAGTTCGACTTGGGCTTCCGCCTTAGTTTTGTAGCTATCTAGCTTGCCTGTAATGCAGACAATACCTTTAACTTGCTGACCTGAAGACACAGTATTTTCAAAAGCTAGGTTTTGAGGTAATAGTAAATACCAGTCGTTTTCATGTAGCCACGTTAGAAGGTTTTCAGTAGCTTTTGGACCTAAGCCAGCAGACTTACAGACTTCATCTGTAATTTCTTCAAGAGCCTTACAGGCTTTTGCAAGTTTATCTGTGGCTGTCTGACCAATGAGTGGAATACCTAGAGCGGGTAGCAGATCGTTAAGATTTTTAGACTTAGATTGCTCAATCTCATCAAAAAGCTTAGTTGCTACTTTCTCTGAATTAAGAGCCTCTGTAATTTCCTCTAGGCTCATGGAATAAATATCGAGAGGATGCGATAACTCTAACTTCTCAATTGAAGAAGGTCCTAGACCTTTAATCTTTAGCGTCGTGGCAAAATGCTCAACACGCTTACGGCTCATGGAGCCACAGTCTGGATTCTTACAATAAAGAATATCATTAACAAGAGCTAGAGAGCTATTGCAAGAAGGACAATTGTTTGGTATTTCTATTTGCATACTATCTCTCTGCTCTTGATACAGCCATTATACCCATGTTAGGGGTAAATGTCAAGGATTATTTTTTTATAGCTTAGGTGGAATACTTGCTAGAATCTCAGATAGTTTGTCTATGGAGAATAGTTCAGTCCAACCCCCAAACTTAGAAGCTCCGTGGTATCTATGGTCAATCCATAGTTCATGCAGATACTCTTCTAGATAATAAATTTCTTCTAGTTTACCCGGAATGATCTTCTGAATACGAATGTCGTATCCCTTGAAACCACCAGCTCTCTTGATAGCATCCTTCCAATTGCGACCCTTCGTAATTCCTATCTTAACGCATTCTCTTAAATCAGTAGTCTGATTTACTAGAACTACTACATATAGAATTGCGTCTAAGTTAGCTTCATCTGGATGGTTCTCAAAATACTTAGGATTATAGATTCCCTTACTCATAGGTTCTTCTTCTTCCTCTACTTCCTCTTTAGGCTGAGGAACTACTGCTACTGGTTCTACTGATGCCTTTTGAGCAGCAATAATAAGGGCTAAGGCTAGTGGGTCAAATACTACTACAAGTAGTATAATGATGGCTCTTACAGCACTTTCAAGCATATTCTGATTAAGATCAGTGCCGTAAATAAGCGCAGCAATATACTTAATTGGTCCTACCTCAGCCTCAAGTTGTCTAGCTTCGGCTCTAAGAGGTGCGGACTTTTCGTTTATTTCAGAAATAGTATCTTGGTTATTAGATATACTATTCAGCAGCTGAGTTCTTTCAGCCTTTTGTCTGTTTCTTAGCCTAGCTGCTCTCATGGCTCCGTTAGCGTCATCGGACCTTACTAGTAGTTGATCTACTTGTGCGTCCATTTGTACTAGGCTCTGTCTATTAGATTGTATAATAGCTTTTGCGTTATCCAGCTTAGTATCAAATACTTCTAGCTTAGCTAATACATTACTAGATACTAAAGCTTGGTCGCTGTGAGCTTTCGACAGAAAGCCAAAAATACCCATACTAGTAATAAATGCTAGAATTATTACTGCTGGGACTAAGTATAATTTAAGCTGCCAACCACATGTATCCCAGTATTTATGCAGCCATAAGCTAGTAACTACTTTTGCTATTTCTAATACTATTCCCATAATAATTATGGGAACGATAGCTGCGGCAAATATCGCAGTAAGTCCCGATATTGAGTACCATGCGGCGGTAGCACTCAATAGTAGAGCTACTACTAAAGTAGCCTTATTAAGCATTTAGAAGTTCTAGGAGCTTTTCTTTAGGTAAGACACCCAGTGTCCTCTTAAGCTCCTCCCCTTGATCATTCACTAATATAATAGTGGGTACCGCATCCACTCTCCATTCTATAGCTTTCTCTACGCTAATATCAATATCATACACTTTGATATTTGAGTAATCATTTAGAGACTCTAAAGTGTTTTTAAGTCTCTTACAAGGACTACACCAAGAGGCCGAGAAAATAATTAGTTTATTCATATACTCTCCTTACAACTCTAGGAATAATCTCACCTGCTCGTATAACTTCTACTAAGCAATGCAACTCTAAATTTAGTTCTTGGATATACTTAGCATTGTGAAGTGTAGCTCTGGAGACTACAGCGCCACCAATGTTAACGGGTTCCAAGATTGCTACAGGACTAACTACACCACTACGGCCAACCTGCCATTCTACTGCTAAAAGTTTAGTAACTACTCCGCCTTTCCGCTCTTTAAGAGCAAAGGCACCACGAGGATGCTTGGAAGTATATCCCAGAGCTTGAAACTCATTGTGCTTATTAAGCCGGTATACTAGACCATCCTCAGGGAATCGGCTATACCATTCTTTTGACTTATTAAGTACTGTATTGAACCCTTCTGCGTGTAGATACTGCATATCCATAGACCAACGTTCATTATCTACAAACGGGGTAACTCCATAAGCAACAAAGGTTAAGTCCCGAGATTGAAACTCGTCTACAGACTTTAGGTTCAGAGCGCCAGCAGCATAGTTACGAGCATTTTCAATCGTCTTAGGAGCTACAATCTCACCCGTAATTTGCAAGAATGGATTGATCCAGTGCTCCAGTTCATTTGGAACTAGAGTAGCCATCTTGTCTGTAATATCTAGACCTTCCTTACCGTCGCCACGAGTAAGGGCTAGAACAAATCTACCTTCTGCATAGTAAAGAGCTACAGCAGCTCCATCAAGCTTTGGAGTTACAATCACTTCGCCACCTAGATCAATAAGCGGCTCGTCATCATAACATTTTTGTAGACTCCACATAGGAAAGGCGTGAGGAATCCTGTCGCCTACGACTGGAGCCCCCACGCCTTGATATCCGTAGTACTCCGCTAGCTTATCGAATTCCTCATCGCTGATGATTGGATCACCCGCGTAATATTTGGCACTCGCATAATCTAGGAAGTTCTTCATTGATATATGTCCTGTAAAAGTTCTTTGAAGTTTGATACTATCACATCTTTAGACTCGGCTAAAGACAAAATTTCAACTAAGCCGATAAATAGCTCTTTCGAGTTATTTAGATCTAAAGGCATAGCAACTCCGTCTTTAGATGGCATCCACTCCTCAGAGAAGTCTAAAAAGTACTTTCTAACATGAAGGTACTCAACGCCTCTAAATCTATTGATTGTCAGGCGAACCTGAAAATCATCAGTGCAATGAATTATTCGTGAATAGATTTCTTCATCATCCATGTGACCTTTCCTTTAGCGATGCCGCTAAAGGGGCTACACTAGTTACACTAGAGGGTCTGATAAGTCTAAAGGAGTCGGCGTCCCAGCAGAACATAAGAACTGTATCTTCTGTTTCTCTGGCTCTATTAGACTTATCTTGAATGTATGGGGTGGAAAAATCTAGAGTGCAAACATTATACTTCAGCTTATTTGATTCTAAGCTTCTGTACGTGATGGTTGCATCTCCAAACTCTTTTACTGCGTTAATTAGTTCGTCTTTTGTCATAATCCTCTTGTCGGCAGGTTGGCATACTTGCTGACACGAGTTAGATTAGGCAAAGAGTCCGGCGAAATAAACAGCCGCCTTACCAGTTAGCTTGCTGATAATATCATTATCAACAGTCTTACCAGCCTCTTCTAGCGCAGCGATAAGCTGAGCCTGTGCATCTTCCTTGCTTACGCGGGTAGACGCTGACTTTGTAGTCTTGGAGGCACTGCTGCCACCTGACTTAGCGGCTTCCTTCTTTACGTAGACACCAGCCTTGCTGAGAATCATACGTACACCGTTTACTGACTCACCGAGTTCCTCGGCAATTTCGGCTACAATGTCCATTGAGTTTTCTGGAGTAGGCTCGGCCTTCTCATACATTTCAATGGCCTGTGCCTTGCTCTCATCTGTCCATGGCATATTAATAAGCTCCTTAAAAGTTAAAACATCAACTTCTTAGTTGATGAATGTATTATAGATTTATTGAATTGAAAAGTCAAGAATTATTTTTTGATTACTGGCAATTCAAAGATTTCTAAGGAATCATTGAATGCAGTAACTCGCATGAGAAGGGCTCTTCCCTTATTTACACCGTTTAAAAGACAAGTGTTGCAAATATTAATAGCTAGTTCTGAGCCGTCCATAGGGTCGAAGACTCCTGATCCATAGTGACCATAGGTACTGAACTCGGTTCCTTCTAGGGGCTGATTTCTACCTATATTCTCTAGCTCTTTTCCACACACGAAACAGGGTACTAGTGTTTTATCCATTTATTAATCTCCATGGGCATTTGTAACTGGTTGGGTGAACTCTGTCTCTCGTGGGACAGTATTTAAGATCTACTAGAACATCACCCGGCTTAGCAGCTTTTCTCACTTGTGTGGCTGCTTTTCTGTTGTAGGGTAGAATCCAGACTACATGCCCGGAAATTCTTTGTCTAATTTTGCGTAAATTTTTGGGCAGTTCTGCGCTGTTAGGATCGTTGGACCCTGCGGATATGATAGTCACATTGCCCTGCTGCTTAAATCTTCTAATATAGGAAGACGTTGCACCTTCTTTTGCGTGTGTAGCACAGTTTTGCGATAGTTGACCCATACCTTTGGCAATTGAGTCCCCAATAATTACACAATCCATTTTATCTCCAAACAAAAGCCGTGCTCCCATGGTGCGGATGAAGGGACTCGAACCCCCACACCTTTCGATACTGGTACCTAAAACCAGGGCGTCTACCAATTCCGCCACATCCGCTCGCGACGACGGGGGTCGAACCCGTGACTCAGGCACCACAAGCCTGCGTGTTACCAACTACACTACGCCGTCATAAAAATGGTACTCGATGACGGGATTGAACCGCCGACATTCTCGGTGTAAACGAGACGCTCTACCGCTGAGCTAATCGAGCATGGTCGGGAATGTAGGATTCGAACCTACGGCCCCCTGCTCCCAAAGCAGGTGCGCTACCAGACTGCGCTAATCCCCGTATATTCTGGTGGAGATGACAGGACTCGAACCTGCTACCTTCTGAATGCAAATCAGACGCTCTCCCCGGTGAGCTACATCCCCATGGTTGTTCCAACTGGGTTCGAACCAGTGACCTCGACATTATCAGTGTCGCGCTCTACCAGCTGAGCTATGAAACAATGGAACACCTGGAAGAGAGTGTGGGATTCGAACCCACGGAACCTTTTACAGTTCGCTGGTTTTCAAGACCAGTTCCTTAAACCGCTCGGACAACTCTCCAAAAAATGGTACTCCCAGCCGGGATCGAACTGGCGACCTTGAAGGGAATCTAACCCTCCGACCTCCGCTAGACAGGCGGGTCTCGTCAACAGCTGAGTCCAAGGCCAAAATAACTGAATAAAAACTTTACAGTAGGAATGTGCCATCCATTTCCTATGGTTTGATACCGTCTGGTATCACTTAGAATATCTGTATAATTATCAGGTAATCCCTGTAATCTTTCAAACTCTAGTGGCGTGTACTTTCTATACCCTAGTTCGTCCTCAATGTATTCAGCATCTGAGGGCAGTTTAGAATAACTTGCTAGAATAGTTCTGGCTTTTTTGGTAGAATAATCTATAAATCTAGTTCCACCTGTTCTGCTGTTTTTTATTCGATTGACTGTATTATCGCTTAAATAGTACTTATTGTCAACTTCTATTTCAAGAATATCTGAAACAGTCTCACTAGAATCGTCGGTTGGAATAGGACTTAAAGGAATATTTGTCCAATAGTATCTCTTGCGTGATTGCGCTCCAAATACTCTGGAATCAATATAGACTGGCTCTACACCAAGTTCTTTTGTAATAATATCAAGCCATTCTTTCTTCATGCTTACATTTTCTAGCATGAAGTATTTAAACGAGCCTTGATTTAGTACTCGAATATACTCCCAAAAAAGCTTTGACTCACCATCAAAACCTTGCTGATGACCTGAGCTAGAGAAAGACTGACAGGGACTCCCTCCAATGAGTAAGTCCCAGGAACAGCCAGCAGGCTCTATAGCCTGAACATCACCCATCTGAATTATACTAGGATGCCTATGTTCGGATACAGAAATAGCATATTTATCTATTTCAGATGCCATGTATTCGCACTCTATCCCTAAAGAATCTAGTGCTTGCTTTCCACAGGAAATACCATCGAATAGGGATAGAACTTGCATTTATACTCCAAATGGAGGTGAGTGAGGGATTCGAACCCTCGGTACCGTGAAGTACAACAATTTAGCAAACTGTCGCTTTAGACCGCTCAGCCAACTCACCCAAAACTTTCTCTAGCTTCTTCCTCGCTAAGAAATAGTCGCATCCCATCATACCGCGAGTCTTTATACTTGCGCGCGAACCATTCCTTGCGGGAGGCTAGATCATTACAAACTTCTTCTAGCGTTTCACCACGAGCGTCGCCCATGTGACCCGCTGTGTATTCCCGCTTGGGACAACCTTCTGACCAAATTGCTTTTAGAAACATTAAATAATCCCCATAATCCAGTTTTCAGCGCAGTTCTCAGCATATAGCTCAGAGTGACCAATAAGTGGTCTGCACTCTTTTAAAATATTATCTTCAAACATATAGACTACGAAAGCATCGTCTTCTCTATGAATTTTAGCAATTCTGTTATTTTGTTCATAAGTACTAAGAAGCACAATAATCTCCTAATTGGTTTTCCGCCGTGGATTCGAACCACGATAACCAGATTCAAAGTCTAGGGTCCTACCTTTGGACGAAAGGGAAATGGCGAGGGTGCAGAGAGTCGAACTCTGGCTTGCAGTTTTGGAGACCGCCGTGCTACCGTAACACTTCACCGACGTAATTATGGTGAACCCTCCGGGACTTGAACCCGGAACCTACCGCTTAAAAGGCGGTCGCTCTAACCATTGAGCTAAGGGTACGTGGTGCCGGCAGCAGGAATCGAACCCGCGACCTGAAGTTTACAAAACTACTGCTCTACCAACTGAGCTATACCGGCATTGGAAGTGTGGACAGGAATTTAACCTGCTTGAATCTGGGTTGCAATCAGATGCCTAAACGGTCGGCCACCACACCCTACTATGTTTTGGAACTCCTGTTAAAAGATATTCCATTTGATCATCCAGAATACGTTTGTTCTTAAGAATCATGTTCTCATAGTGATTCGGAGCATAGGGAACATAGATAAGACTCATATCAGACTCATTAAGAGTCTTAGCGCCTTTCTCTTGATTACAAGGCACGCAGGCTGTAACCACATTAGTCCACTCGTCTTTACCACCACGCGAACGTGGCACAATATGATCGCGGCTAAAAAATCTATGATTGGTATGGGTAAACCCACAATAAGCACATAGATGCCTGTCTCTAGCAAAAAGGGTTGGATTTGTTAGAAGAACTCTAGTATGTTTATGGAACTCGGAGCCTTTAATAGCAATAATACTGCTAGTTTCAAGCTTACTCTGCTTTCCGGTTATACGATTGAACCCTCCGTGATACTCGGCGACAGTTTCACCAAGTGACCATGCGACGAGGTTTTTAGCATGATAGCTAATAGCTTCATCGCAATTAATCCACGCACGAGGAGTACCAGACATATCTAGTGCAAGAATTGTTGTCATAAAAATCCTGGTAGACCCGGAGGGACTCGAACCCCCAACCTATCCGTTATGAGCGGACAGCTCTGACCATTGAGCTACAGGTCTAGATTACCGATCATCGACTAGATAAACTAGCCAGATGATGGGCCAAATGAAACTAAGTAGTACAAAAATAGTTGTTAGCTTAGAACTTAACTTAACGTATTTGTCGGAGATCGCCACTAGAAACGTAACGATTCCAAGCACTACGTATAGTGCAATAGCTATTTCTAGCATGGTTATCTCCTAAAGTGGCTGGGAAGGTAGGGATCGAACCTACGACCAGACGATTAACAGTCGTCCGCTCTACCGCTGAGCTACAACCCAAAAACTGGTGTATCCGGCTGGACTCGAACCAGCAACCCTCGACTTAGAAGGTCGATGCTCTGTCCAGTTGAGCTACGGATACAATACTATCAAACCGGAAGGAACGCCAAGCATCGGCTTCCATGTCCCATACGGTTACAATCTCATTCTGAAAAACGGGAGCACTACGAGCACTAGGAGTGTCATCTCCTAACACATCAATGTGCGTAGTGCAGACCATACGACGAATCGAGCCGTCCTTCTTCTTAAAATGAACCTCTAGGGTTCCTTGCCGAAGTTGATCGCGGATTTCATCAATAGTCATTCCCGTTTCCTTTCAATGTAATATAGACAACAAAGTCAATGTTTATTTTTGCTCGACCTTCATTTCCAGTGTAAAAGGCACTTTTAGCCTTTGCAGAAATGTAAGTTCACTGCTCATCTTTTCCTCTATCTCTAGAGAGAACTGAGGATATGCATAATAAGCTGTGATAAATTTATCGCGAAGACGATAAACTGATTGAATAATTACTCGCATTGTGTTCTCCTAGATCTGGTGAGGGCGGTGGGACTCGAACCCACACGGAATCAATCCACGAGATTTTAAGTCTCGCGCGTATAACCAGTTTCGCCACGCCCTCATTACTTATACAATATATCGTAAAGTAACCAGAAAGTCAAGAACTATCTTTATTCGTCCTCATTTAGTTTAAAATCGGCAGATGCTGTCTCTGCCTGCGTTTTAATCTTGACGACTAGTGGCCAAGCCCCTGAGGACGTTGGCAGACTACCTAGGGTCTGCAAGATAGCGTTGATTTCTTCTACTGTTAGTTTAAGAGTTAGTTCCATGTTAGATGCTCCAGGGTAGTGCAGGAGTTATGACTGGTGGATTAATTAAATCAGCAAGTTGCTTTGTGACACTGGCTTCGTAAGCAGCAACCTGCTCATCTCCTAGTGCGCTCTTGACCCAGCCAATTACTTGATCTTGAGTAAGATCAGCGTAGGGAGTGAAAGGTACATCCGGAGATACCTGAACGTAGGCAGCTCCATAAATGCTGGATACACCTACACCGTCGGTGGCAGTTAAAGTCCAGTGAACGGTGAAGACCACATTAGTCTCACCGTCAAGTTCGGGGTATGCGTCCATTTGGGCAACTGCCCAAGTATTTGTAATCATTTTATTCTCCTTTATATTTAAATATCAAATGACTCGAAGTCTACTTGTATATCTGCTGATGCTGTAACACCACCACTTGTAACAGTACAGCGGTAAATACCGCTCTTAAATTGTCCATTTGAAAGGGTAGTAGTAAAAGTAGTCGTAGCAGATGTTGAACTATTGATTGTGTAAGTATCCCCCGATACTCGCGTCCAAGCATCATAGGTATATCCTCCAGAGCCTCCAGAGGCAGTGGCAGTTGCAGAATTACTTGTTGCGCTACCTGCACCTGATCTAGTAGTATACAAACTCCCTACATTAATAGTTATAGTAGGTGCGTTGGATTTTCCAAGAAGATTTGACATAGAAATAGTACCGGACGCTACACCAGCTAGCGTCCGCACATTTGCCTGATTCAAGGATATGGTTGCGGTCGACGACAATCCAAGCTCAACATTGACGTTAGCTAGTGATATAGGTCCGGTACTAGGTAAGGCCATTTATTATGCCTGTGGCTGACCAAGCTGTGCTTGTGCCTGCTGGAACAGCTTCTTAAGAACTGGATCAACCACACGGTGTGGAAGCTCCTGTAGTGCACCCATAATTATGTTCAATTCATTTATGTCCACAGTGAGTGCCACAGTAGGAGCCTGCTGATTTTCAACAAGCTTCGAATCGAGTTCTGGATTAGTAGTCATAATATATTCTCCTTAACTTGGTTGTAATGTAGAAGTTTCGGTTGGTTCAGCCCAAGGCAGAGCATCAGATTGTACCTCAACTATCGGTTTAACTATTGCGTCGATCTGCTTCTGAATTTGCTCGTCGATATGAGCCTTATAACTAGGGCTAGAATTCACAACGCCTTGTATCCAACTAATTACCTGAGCTTCTGTCAGGTCCTCGTATGATGTGAAGTTGTTAGGGTCAACCTGATCTGGCTTGAATGGGGTTGCACCATTGAAAGTACCAGAGTTACCATTTTCATCGGTTCCTGTGTACTCCCAGTATGTTTGGACGATAATATCGTTGAGTTCTGTAGAAGGATCATCTTGCTTCTTCAAACTCTTAATCTTCCATGTGTATATAAACATTTACTTATCTCCTTTTAGTATCTCAATTTCTTTTTGCATATTACTTATACATGCTTGTTGCTCTTTGATCGCTTCGATTAGGAGGGGAACAATCTTATCGTAATTAACTGTCTTAAACCATTCACCAGACTTGCTTGACCCCATATCATGATTCGGCCTTGTTTCTTTATCGAATGGTGCATGTACCACTACATCTGGCATAATAGCTTCAATTTCTTGCGCGATTACCCCATGCTCATGAACTTGTGTGGGTAGGAATCCATGCTGTTCACACTTATCAACATCCCAATCAAAAGTGTACCCGCCAATAGACATAACTTTTTCAAGAGCATTTTGAATAGGAGTAATATTTGTCTTAAGTCTTCTGTCTGAAGCATATGCTGTAATGTTACCAGATGATTCAAAATCTGCATAGGATAGTATAGCACCCGACGATCTAATTAACATCCTACTAGTGTAGAATGTAGAATTGTCCGAATAGCGGAAGTAAAGGTCACCCTTAACATCAATATAACGATCACTGCGTGCGCCAGTAACCATGTTAAGTTCTGGTCCCATAACAATATCACCTGCAAAGACTGCTGATGTGCCTGAGTTAGGATCAACATAATAGCCAGTATCATTCTGATCATAGAAGATTGGCGCTCTTACATCACTAGATGTAGATATAATAGAGCCAGTCATATTTAGGTTACCGTTATATGTACGGTTTGATGTGTTTAGATATTCAACCCAACTACCAAAACTACCACCCGTAACATTTCTCTGGAACAGTCTGTTAGCGTTGTCTTCCCAACCCCATGCAATCTGTGTACCCCAATAATTGCTAGCATTTGAGTGGCGCATACTTTCATAGAACCACCATGTACCTGATGGGCCACCCGAAGAAATATCGCCATGGAAGTTATATGCTTGCGCTGGCGTATTTTGGAAACCAGTATTCCAGTTAGCGTTTACGTCCTTACCGCCCAAATAAGTAAAGGTTTTGTTAAGGTTTGTGTCCCCAGCGGGATTGACATAAAAACCAGTATTGTCGGTATCATAGAAGATCGGTGCTCTTATATCCGATGCTGTAATGCGTCCGTTTGATCCATCCAATGAAATTACGTTTGTACCATTGTATGTTCCGCTAGACATATACACACGTGAATTGGTTGTGCCACCATTACTACCTGCGTATACACCATCTCCTCTTACTAAAACGCCGCCAAACCATGTTCCACTTGAAAATGTTGAGCTTTGATTGATTCTGAGATAAGAATCTGCTGTTTCAAACATTGTCTTACCATTACCAGACATAATATTAATGTTGGTGGTAGAAGCGGCATCAACGTAAAAAGCAGTGTTAGCACTATCATAGAAGATAGGAGCACGCGAATCAGTTGCGGCATATGATGTAGAAAAATAGATACCTCTGCGGTTATTAGTGATATCACCTTGGCCAGCAAATACAAAGTCACCACTGCTATTCATATAAAGGCGGGCAGCGGCAATACTTCCCCAATGGAAATTAATACCTGGAGCGTACGTTGCAGCTGTTTGGGTGTTTGCTACTAAACCTGCTTCGCGCATTTCCAACCCACCAAACACATCGTTGGATGCGCTGGCAACATTCATTTGGAATCCACCTTTTATGAAGCTAGCTCCGGCTGGATTCACAAAAGCTGATGTATCATTGCTATCATAGAAGATTGGAGCACGAAAATCAACAGCAGCAGTGACCTCACCAGCACTGGCAATAGTCATCTGAGTCGAAAGGGCACCGATGCCGCCGCCAATAAAACTTAAAGCTCCGCTGGCACGATCATACGCGAGGCGCTTAATACCACCTGACCCACTGCTTGGTGCTCCAAAGTATAAAGTAGCCACTGTGCCAGATGCGCCTAGCCCAATTTGATCTGTAGCATTACCGATGGCTAATTGTTGTGGCGGCGAAGTTGTCCCGATCCCGACGTTGCCGCTGCTGTTGATGACCATGTTGGTGGTCGCACGACTGTTGTTACCAAACTGAAGCGCGTCATTGGTGCGATCAGCCCAAATTTGCCAGTTGCGCTGGCCTTGGTTTTCAAAACCGATGCCCGCGCTGTTAGAGCCAACATTGGTGGCGCTGATCCATGCTTGCGTGTTGCCGTTTTGGTTTAGATGCAGGAGGTAAGCAGGCGAACTCGTCCCGATCCCGACGTTGCCGCTGCTGTTGATGCGCATACGTTCTGTGGCGGCAGGGTTACTGAAAACCATGTTGCCAGCAGCGGAGGCGGAGATAGTCGCATTCCACGAGCCTTGACTTTCGAGTGCAAAGGTCGCTGTTCCCGCCGACTGCTTGGACAAGACCATATCGCCAAGAGCGGCGTTGATCGTTCCACCGCCGATAAGCACCTTGCCGCTGGCGTCGATGCGCATACGTTCGGTGTTGGTGGTCTTTAAGATCACCGGGAGCGCGCCGGTCTGTGTGATCGACGTTCCGTTGCTATCTGAGATGTAGTAGGTATCTGACGTTGAAGAAGTATCCTGAACGCGGAAGATCGCGTTGCCGGAACTGCGGGCGATGTGGAGCAAGTTCGACGGCGCGCTCGTCCCGATCCCGACGTTGCCCGCGTTGGTGATGCGCAGGCGTTCGGAGCCGTTAGTGTAGAAAAGCCAAGCCTGTTCGTTGTAATAGTACTCCGCGAGGCTCCGCTGGAACGATCCGTTCTCGTCAAACTGGGCCATCGCCAAAGCGCCGTTCGTGCCACCGGTATTACGGTTATAGTGGTAGAAGGCAGTTCCACCCTGCACACCGCTGCTTACCGGGCCGTTGCACAGCAAACCAGCACCCGCGAACTGCGTCGTCGAGAGTTGGCGCATACGCATACCAATGTTGGCCGAGTTATTCTGCTGAACGTGGAAAATAGTTGTGGGCGAACCCGTCCCAATCCCGACGTTGCCGCTGCTGTCGATGCGCATACGCTCGACAAAATCAGCGCCAAACCGGCGGGTGCTGAACTGCATATAGCCAGACCAGTCCCCACTGGTGCTGTTTTCTTTGCGGCCAGCGACAGACGCAAACGATAACGAGTTGCTCCCGTCGTATAAACCGCCAAGGTCAATTTTACCGCCGATATTTGCGGCTTGAGCGGTCGTTGAATAGACGTTAATAATCCCGCCGTTTGTGCCGTCCGCGATGTTGGCTAAACGAACATCCAACTTCGCACCGGGGCTGCTCGTCCCGATCCCGACGTTGCCCCCGCTAGTAACACGCATACGTTCGGAACCATTCGTATAAACTGCTAGATTCGGAGTAGTATGGCCGTCCGCATATAATCCCATTTGTCTAGAATCATCTGTTCTCTGGTGCTTAAGTAACCAGCCATCGGTATTTCGTGCTATATTAATATAATCGGCTAGTGTTAATGAGCCTTCTAATCCAGTAGTTCTTCCAATCGCGACGATGCCGCTACTGTTTATACGCATTGCTTCCACGCCACCTTCGCTAAAGGCAAGCGTATCAGCACCAGGTGACCACATTCCTGTGTTAGTATCGCCTGTAAACGTGTAGCTAGGTGCTGCAGCGGAACCGAGAGGGCTAGAAATAACACCGGTTACCGCTGTAGTTGCAGCTGTAACTGTTAATGTTCCCTGCCCCGAAGTTCCAGTTCCACTGGTAGCTGCGATGCGAGCGTCAAAATCAACTGTGGTCGCACCAGAATTGAAATCTATATAAGGACTTGATGAAGTATTATCAACTCTACCTATAGATATAGAACCGCCCGAGTCCGTTCCAAGAAAAACTCTACTAGTGGCAGATGTTGCACTAATGTTACCTGCCACTGTAACAGCCCCATTGACTCCTACTGTGCTAGTGCCATTGCTCGATCCGATAGTAATCGTAGTCGTTGATCCAGCTAAACTGCCCGTTCCAATATTGATGGTCTTGGTTGAACCAGAGGCGGTTGCTCCTGCCTGAATATTGGTAGTTTGCGATACAGTCGATTGACCTAAGGTCATATTACCCGTCTGTGAGGTACCACCAAGAATAGTTTGACCTGTAGTAGTGCCAGAACCCAGTTGGACGGTACCTGCGCCTGACGCAGCCACAAAAACCGTACCTTCTACACGAAGCGAGTCTGCGCCAAGTGCATAAGGATTTGATGCTGTAACGTTGGTACCACCAATAGGGCTAACAAAATAAGTGCCAAATAGCCTTGTAACTGTTGTTGCGCTAGTCGCCGCCAATGTTTGGGCGCCAAAGCGGTTTATGTATACATCCCCAATTGTTCCGCTACTGGTCGTATCTGTGAATG
>Ga0209356_1000346_pt1 | contig 17977 bp, 12 predicted proteins | sample LauGreFaBDMM15SN_2_FD_188213 | JGI IMG/M metagenome (GOLD analysis project Ga0209356, IMG submission 188213) | Freshwater lake microbial communities from Lake Michigan, USA - Fa13.BD.MM15.SN (SPAdes) (version 2) | ecosystem: Environmental > Aquatic > Freshwater > Lake | place: Lake Michigan, USA...
CTTCATTTTAATAAGCTAATCTTACTACTCTTGGTTTTGTCCTTGAAGCTTCATGCTCATCAAGGAGGGCATTTTTCTGAAGGAGAGTTTTTAAAAGTTTGGCATTTAAAGAATGGCCAAAATGTATCAGGAAACTTTCGTTATTCAACTAAGCATGAAATTGTATTGGAGCAAAACGGTGGAAATTTAGTTAAAATCCCCATAGCTATATTGTCAAAAAATGACCTTACATTAGCCCAATTCAAAATTAAAAAATACGCTGAGATTCATCAAAAATACACCCAAAGAAATATCACAAACAATCAAGTTCCATTTTTTGAAATGATTGATATTAGGTCATTGGGTTATTTTTTAATGTTCATTTTGATCCTATTGTTGCTCAGCAAAAAACTAAAAAATCAAGCCTATTTTCTGCCATTACAACGAGTTGCTCTATATAGCTTTTGCTTAGGATTATTTATATTGGCTTGTAAGTCATCTTCAGATGTTACGCCTGCAGGAACAACAGGTACAAATACCGGCGGGACGACCACCACACCCAGCACGTCAATAGGCAAAACGAGTACATCATTTATTGATTCTGCATTCGCACCTTATAAGTCTGCTTCGTTGGCGACCAAATGGGATGATACGTATTTTTATGTTTCCTCGAATGGAATTCCAGCGCATAACATGATGGTAGGGATTACAAGTTGGCAGCAGCAAGTACCCATATCTCAACCCTATACTGGGACTAATCATTGGTCTATTCCTCTTGCACCTGTTTATGCCGCCACTCCTGTCAGCACAAAAACAAATTTCATGAAAGGAGCCGTAGCTCTGGCGGTGAATGGTATTCCCATTTTTAATGCCTTAAATAACCGGGGAGAAGATTCCTTTTTGATTGGCGAATTAGACCAGTGGGGTGGCCATTGTGGCAAAGGTGATGACTATCACTACCACGCTGCACCTCTACATTTATCTGCGACTTCTGGATTAAAAGCCATTGCTTTTGCCTTAGACGGTTTTGCAGTGTATGGGGCAAAAGAACCCGATGGTTCCACGATGAAAACACTCGATGAATCTCATGGGCATGTAGGGTCCAATAATGTATACCACTACCATGGAACGAATGATTATCCCTATGTGATCGGTTCGATGAAGGGTAAGGTGACTTTGGACCCTTCCACATCAGCGCCTGAAAATCAAATTATTCCACAGGCATTTTCAAATCCATTAAGGCCCGCATTAACTCCTTTGAATGGGGCGTCAATTACCGCTTTTTCCGCACCCTCTGCTTCCAGTTATTTGTTGACCTACAAAATAGGCACCAAAACAGGAAGCGTTCAATATAGTTGGACTAACGCCAATCTGTATACGTTCGTTTTTACGGATGTGGATGGGAAGCAAACGAATGCTACTTACCAAAGAAAATAATATTTAATATCAATATGATTCATCGCCTAAAAGAAACTATTTCATTTAACTAATGGACTAAATACCACCAATAGCGTACTGCTGCAGGTTGTGGCCCATTAAAATTTTGAACGGCATTCATGGACTTTCGAGTTTTTAATTACCTTTGGGTTGAAAAAATATCCTATGAATCACTTGCGTCTTTCTCTTGTTTTTTGTGCCCTTTTTATTTCGTTATTGGCCGCGGGCCAACAAAAGAAATTCACTTTTGTCGCGTTTGGTGATATGCCTTATCGGGTCCCCAATGATTACCCAAAATTTGAGCGTGTGATCAAAACGTTAAATCAGGAAAAGCCAGATTTCATCGTGCATGTGGGCGATTTCAAGTCAGGTTCAAGCCTTTGCTCAACCGAATATTTTGAGCGCATGCATGCCTATTTTGAAACATTTGAGCCCCCTTTGATTTATACTCCGGGTGACAACGAATGGACGGATTGCAATCGCAAAGCAGCCGGGGAATACGATCCACTTGAACGACTCGAAGTACTAAGAAAAATGTTTTATGGATCCGATAAAAGCTTTGGGAAGAAGAAAATCAATTTAGTATCTCAAGCAAAATCTTCTGGTTTTGAGAAGTATGTAGAGAATAATTTATGGACCTATGGGGGTCTTCAGTTTGCGACGATTCATTTAGTGGGGTCCAATAATAATTTCAAAGACGCTGGGGATAATCAAGAATTTATCGACCGCGAAAAGGCAAATTTGGCCTGGCTTGAACAGGTATTTGCAGCCGCTCAAGATAAAAAGGGACTTATGCTTTTTACTCAAGCCGACATGTTTTATAAAGATATGAAGCCTAGTAAAGGATTTGAAAAAGTGGTCAATAAATTAAGTGAGTTGACGCAGAAATATGGCAAGCAAGTGTTTTTAGTGAATGGTGATTCTCATCGTTTCATAACGGATAAGCCTATTTTGATCAATAATCAAAAAGCTACTTTAATGAACTTTACCCGTGTTCAGGTTTTTGGCGATGCTGAAATGGCGGCGATTAAAATTACCTATGACCCGAAATCTACGACTCTTTTCCAAGTGGAACAGATGTTGATCGATTAGCGTATCGGATATACTTTCTCAAGCCAAGCAGCTGTTTTGATAAAAACATCGGCTAGGCTTTTTTTCATTTCATGGGTCTCGTTCGGGTACAAATTCAATTCAGTTTTGATGCCTAATTGGCGCAACTTTTCATGTAAGTTCTTCGCCTGATGCACATCCACCAACTCATCATTTTCGCCATGAAAAATAACGGTGGGTACTCCTGATTTTTTACTCAAATTGAATATTGGGCTGGATGTTTTTGCAATTTCCGCTTTGGCATCTGGATTCCCTAGAAAATAACTAATGGTGGCATCCGCAATGCCTTGTCGGCCACGAATAGTTGAATCGGATAAGTCTGTCGGCCCTACAATATCCACCACCGTTTTCGTCATTTTTTGTGAATCATTTGCGTAGGCATACATGAGCGCTAAATGTGCTCCGGCACTGGCGCCAATTAAAGCAAACGATTTTTTCTTATATCCGAGGCTATCTGCTTTGCTTGAAATGTATTGCAATGCTTGGCTTACATCGTCCATTTGAGTTGGATATTTATTTGCTCCGGCTTTGACAAAACGATAATTGATGGAAGCCATGGCATATCCTTTTTGGCCCACTAGCAAGTCGATTAAAGGTTTCGGCAATTGGTGTTTCCCACCTTTAGACCAAAATCCTCCATGAATAAATACGACCATAGGTGTTTTGGGGCCATGTTTTTTAGGCAGGTAAATGTCTAATTCATTGCGATGGTCAGGGGCATTTCCATAGACCAGGTTGGTAATAGTTTGAAAATTCACGGAGTCGGCTAGTGTAATTAGACCCCTTGCGCTGGCTGAAAAGCCTAACGTTTGAATACAAATGAAAACCCAGAAGCAAGTAATTTTACGCATATCAGGTTAGAAAAATAGGGCAAAACATGCCCTATGAAAATTTTATTTAGCTGGAGTTAAGATAATGTTGCGGTATTCCACAGGTCCATGATCCCCTTGAATCATGATGGGTCCTGGTTCAGATTCATTGGAATCCATGGCACCTCCAGTGATTCCTGGAATTTCTTGCTTGTAAATGATTTGTTTCCCATTTCCGACCAAAGTAACCAGTCGGCCTACCAACGTAACATCAAATGATTGCCATTCACCCGGCTCTTTTGCCACCATTTCTAGCGGGGAAATAAACCCATAAATAGCACCTAAATAATCTTTTAATGGAGGCATACCTTTGCTGTCAGACACTTGAACTTCGTAGCGACCCCTTAAGTAAACACCGCTGTTGCTTTCTTTGGGATATCTGAATTCAATGTGCAATTTAAAGTCATTGTAGGTATTTTTAGTGCGGATATTAGCTCCTGATTTCGGACTTTTTAATGCGCCATCTTCTACGATCCATTGGTTTTTCTTGGTTCCCAATGTCTCCCAACCCGTTAAATCTTTTCCATTAAATAACGTGATGGGCTTATCCCAAACGGGTTCTTTTTCACGCCATAATTTTGGAGCTTTAACCCCAACCCAAGTTAAATTCTCTCCTTTAGAAGTGATCATGGTACCCGATAATTTTCCATTTTCAAGGGTACCCTCTACTTGTAAATCTTGATCTGAATCATCCCACTGTGGAGGGATGTGGAAGGATAATTTCCCATCTTTGAAATTTATTTTGGAAACTGGTCTTGCGCTTCCGCCATCGGCAACAAAAGAACCTGTTAGCGTTCTGATGCCGGAGTGATTTACCTCGAGCCAAGATGGGAGCTTTTTATCTCCTTTGGTCACCGTAATATCCCAGCGACCCTCAAGACTTTCATCTCCCACTGATTTAGCTGTTGATGTCATATTTGACATGACAAGAAAACTTAAAATTAAGGCAATTGTATTTTTCATAGCTGTTTATTTTGGACCTCAAATTAATCAAAATTTCAAGGCAAATCAAAAGCTAAATTGCCGGTTTCAAAAAAACCAAGAAAGGTCAGGTCATGGTAGATCCAAAATTGTCCAATATAAATTTGTTCCTCCCGAAAAGAAAATATAGTTTTATAGGTTATTAGCTTATCTAAACCTAAAAATAATCAGCTTTCAAATGGGCTCGATTATATCATATTCTATGAAAAATTCAAATCTAAAATTCGTTTTATTGGGCCTAGTGCTTTTCAGTTCATTTAGTTTTATTTCATATCGTTGGAATACAAAACTTACGAAAAAGGTAGTTGAAACCACTGACATTAAAGTGCCTGCAGGATTTGTAGTCCAAATATTAGCTTCTGATTTGGGAGCAACTAGACACATGACCATTTCAAAAAATGGGGATATTTATGCTAAATTATCTAAATTAAAAGAGGGTAAAGGCATTTATTTGTTGCGTGATACCAATAAAGATGGGGTCATCGACGAGACGAAGCTTTTTGGGAATTATACAGGAACAGGTATTCTAATCAATCAAGGATATCTGTACGCCTCGTCAAATAAGGGTGTTTATCGCTACAAGTTAAATGCAAATGAGGAGGTTATCGATACAGAAAATCCTGAAAACATTGTCAATGGCTTATTAGATCATGGCCGGGATAATGCAAAACCTTTTTCTTTCGACAACAAATCTAATTTATACGTTTCCATTGGTTCTTATAATGACGCTTGTAGAATCCCAGGCACTGGGACAGGAATGGTTCCTTGCTCTATTTTAGATTCAGCCGGTGGAATTTGGAAATTTAATGCAGATAAATTAAATCAAGGATTTAAAGATGGTACACGTTATGCGACGGGAATTAAAAATTCGGTAGGGACTTTTTGGAATGCAAAAACCAATTCTTTATTTATAACAGCTCATGGTCGCGGTCAATTTCATGATTTTTATCCTCAATTTTATACGCCTAAGCAAAGCCAAGAAATGCCTGCAGAAGCCATATACGAATTGCATGAGGGCGATGATGCGGGTTGGCCTTATATCTATTATGACCAATTTCAACACAAAAAAATTCAAGCTCCGGAATATGGTGGCGATGGAAAAAAAGTAGGGGGCGAAAAGGCTATTAATCCAACTGTTACTTTTCCAGCACATATGGGACCCAATGACTTACTTTTCTATACGGGTAAAATGTTTCCTGCGAAATACAGAAATGGAGCATTTGTAGCCTTCCATGGCCAATCGGCGGAATTGAAAAAAGGGTATTTAGTTGCTTTTGTTCCTTTTGTGAATAATAAGCCAAGCGGCAAGTGGGAGATTTTTGCAGATAATTTTGCAGGCATTGATTTAGTTAAACCTTCTGGTCCGATCCAACATCGTCCTTGCGGATTAGCTCAAGGGCCTGACGGTGCCCTATATGTGTGTGACGATTTAAATGGGTCTATCTACCGCATTGCTTATAAAAAATAAATAGGTTTAAATTTCTTGGCTATGAGGATTTTCCATCTTGCTTTCGCTTTTTTTGTGTCTGCGTCAACAATGCTTGCTCAAGTTCCTGTCATTTGGAAAGAAAGCTATCCAGGGATTTGGAAAGCGGAAGTGGGCAAACCACAAAAACACAGTTTATTAAAAGCAGCAGGGGGGAAGGCAAATCTGGCCGCGCTCCAAACTTTGCCTAAAACCCAATTTCCATTAGACAAGGGCGCTATTGAAGTCAAGGTCATTGATGGTAAAACGTACCTGAAATTTCCCCTTCAAAAGGAAGAGCAAATTTTTGGTTTAGGGTTAAATTTTCAAACAGTCAATCAAAGAGGTCGGATTTTAAATCTGCACATGGATCACTTCGGTGGTAAGGATAATGGTCGGACGCACGCGCCCGTACCATTTTATATGTCTACTAAAGGCTACGGAGTTTTGATTGACGCGGCTCAATACATCACTGTTTACGCGGGAACGGGTGTTCGAGTGGATTCTAAAAATCCTCCTGAATTGCAGGATCGGAATACCAATAAAAAATGGGATGCGCAGCCTTACTCAGATGCGGTTGAGATATTAGTTCCAGCCTCAGGAACTACGTTGTATGTTTTTGCTGGTCCGTCGACGATGCAGGTGGTACAGCGCTATAATCTACTCAGTGGCGGGGGATATTTGCCGCCGAAATGGGGGCTTGGATTTACCCAACGAGTTCCCACGCTTTATTCACAGGATGATATATTAAAGGAAGTAAGCAGTTTTGAGGAACACGATTTCCCTTTGGATTTTATTGGTGTGGAACCAGGTTGGCATAGCATGTCCTATCCTTGCACTTTTGAATGGGACCCAACGAGATTCCCTAATCCTAAATTGTTTTTGGACCAATTAGCTGCCAAGGGGGTTTCGGCCAATTTATGGATGAATCCTTACGTTTCGCCTAAGTCTTCTTTGTACCCTTTGGTCAAAAACCTCACGGGTTCACACACGGTTTGGAATGGCTTAGTGCCTGATTTTACGTTGGCAAAAACGCGCCAATTGTACAAAGACCATTTCAAGAAAAATCATTTGGATATTGGAGTTGGCGGCTATAAAATGGATGAAGTGGATGGCTATGACAACTGGGTTTGGCCGGATGTGGCCACGTTCCCATCGGGGACTAGTGCCGAACAGATGAGGCAAATGTATGGGTCGATGGTTCAGAAAATGACGGCCGATTGGTACAAGGAAATCAATAAACGAACTTACGGCTTAGTGCGCGCCTCGAATGCTGGAGGAAGTCATTTGCCCTATGTGATTTACAACGATTATTACAACCATAAAGATTTTATTACCGCTTTGGTCAATAGTAGTTTTGTTGGCGTACTCTGGACCCCCGAAGTTCGCGCCTCCAAAACGGCCGAAGAGTGGATTAGAAGAATGCAATCGGCTTGTTTTTCTCCTATGGCTATGATCAACGCTTGGGCCGATGGCACCAAACCATGGACTTTTCCTGAGGTGGCTGAGGCGGTTAAGGATGTAGCTAATTTACGGATGCAATTACTTCCTTATTTGTATACGACTTTTGCTGCATATCATAGGGAAGGAAAACCTCCCTTTAGAGCGATGCAACTTATAGATGGTTTTGTCTCTCAAAATGTGCAGGAGCGAGGGCAATTTGACGCCACTCAGAATCCATACCAAATGGCTATTCGCAAAGATATTAAGGATCAATACATGATGGGCGATGCGATTTTGGTGGCCCCGATGTTTGCCGGTGAGAAAACTAGAAACGTTATTTTGCCAAAAGGTAAATGGTACGATTTTTACACAGGAGTTTTTGTGGGCGAAAATCAAATCATTCAGATCGAACCTTCTTTGGAAAAAATTCCTCTGTTTGTTCGCGATGGGGGGATTATTCCGATGGTTCCGATACACCGACAAGCCCCTAAATCAGGACAAAAATGGCCACTTGAAATGCGCCATTATGGAAAATCTACAGGAGAATTTACCTTATATGACGATGATGGAAAATCCTTTGATTATGAAAAAGGCGTATTTTCTTTGACACATTTTTCAGTCCAAAAAGACGCACAAGGTAGGTTGGCCGGAAGCCAACCCTCTCAAGCGCCCATGGGATATTTAAAAGATGTGAATTGGGTCTTTATGACTCAATAATTATTTCTTTTTTGCCCATTGCTTTTTCATATAATTTGATGAAAAATTATTCATGGGTTGGCTATAAGATATAAAGATTATTTATGCTCAAAATTTGAATATTGTTAATTTATAATTAAACCTATCATACCATGAAATACATTTTAATTATTTTAATCAGTGCGACTTTTGCCTTTCAAGGCATAGCCCAACAATTTAAAGCAAATCGTTATTTATATGTGGCTGCACCTGGAATACGTGATTATTTGGGTTATGGCGGACATGGGATTTTAGTTTTCGATATGGACCATGGACATAAATTTGTGAAACGAATTAAAACGCAAGGCTTGCATCCCAACGGGAAACCTTCGAATGTCAAAGGAGTAGCCGTTAGTGTTCCTTTGAATAGTATTTATGTGAGTACTTTGGAGTCCTTGCAGCGCATTGATCTGACGACTGAAAAAGTGATTTGGGAACGTCAGTTTGTCGGTGGTTGCGACCGCATGTCTATTTCTCCCGATGGTAAAACGATGTATTTACCTTCTTTGGAGAAAAATTTCTGGAATGTGGTTGATTGCGAAACTGGGGATATCATCAAAAAAATTGATGGGTTTAAGCGGGCACATAATACGGTTTATGGTTCTTCCGGAAATTCAGTCTATATGGGTGATATCGGAAACCCGTGGTTATATGTCTCAGATACAAAAACGCATTCATTGCGTTTAAAAGTGGGTCCATTTTTGGGATATGTTCGACCATTCACCGTAAATCACAATGAGACTTTAGGTTTTGTGACGGTCGACAGTTTGTTAGGTTTTGAAGTGGGGGATTTAAAGACAGGCAAGAAACTAGCGAGTTTAGTGGTGGAGGGTTGGAATAAAGGGCCAGTACGCCGACATGGAAACCCGAGTCATGGCATTGGCTTGACTCCAGACGAAAAGGAAATTTGGTTGTGTGATGGGTTTAATATGCGTTTGCATGTTTTTTCGGCGGTTGCGCCATACCAACAATTAACCACGATCCCCATGAAAGATATGCCGGGTTGGATCACGTTTAGTTTAGACGGAAAATTTGCCTATCCTTCTAGCGGTGAGGTGGTTGACGTACGAACGCGAAAAGTTTTATTACACTTAGAGGACGAATTTCACAATGCAGTTTCTAGTGAAAAAGTCGTTGAAATCAAGTTTGAAAAGGGAAAAGCGGTTAAAGCTGGGGACCAATTTGGCGTTGGTCGAAAAAAATAATATAACCCTAGGAAGAAGTCGGTGATTTTCTTCCTAGGATTTTTTAGATTATTGCCAGGTTAATTGGAACAGGTCAACGGCCTGTCGGGGCAATTCAGTTTCAACTATTATTGCACCTTTTGTAATCGTTAATTTTTGGGGAGGATTCACTAAGGCCAATTGGCCTGCTTTTTCGAGCGCTGAAATTTGCTGGCTTGTCGGCGATTGTGGCGACCCCATTTTTTTCCAAACTTCATAGCTATTGCTATGCAAATCATCGATTCTATAATGCGTTAGCTTGGCCGAGGTGGAATTAATCCCTGAAATTTCCAAAGTTACCTGTGTGAATTCACCCTTTTTATCTACATCATGGTAATTCCATACCATGACGGATGCGGTATTTTTATTTTTGGTGGCAAGCGTTCCGATATCCGTTTTTGCTCCTCTAAAACTAGAGTCTAAGGCCATTTGGAGTGAATAGGCATGATCTGATTTTGACTCTACAAAATCCCCTTGCATCTTTCCAAACATTCTAAAGACATTTAAAACCGGTTTGTCTACGCCATTGGTTGCTAAATCTCGGAAACCGTAAAACCAGGGTTGGTTTTCAAATTCAAAGGCCCAAGTCACAGCTCCCATTAAGTTGGAATTGTATTTTTTAGCCAATTCATATTTACGGGCAAAAGTCGCTGCAGTATAGCTTGAATACATCGTTCCATTCCGATAGGCATTTTGTGGATTTGTGGCCATGCCGCAAGCTGCACAACCTTCAGGATCTGATTCACCGATGACGATGGGTAAATTTTTTAATTGGGGATAGGCAGCGATCACCTTTAAATTATCTTCAATGTTTTTGAGTTGGGCCCTAGCGCTCATCACCACTTTTCCTTGCTCTAATTTGGGGGATCCTTTGGCATGAAACAAAATTAAATCTAGAGGTGAGCCTATCTTTTTTGTCACATAATTGGTGTCAAATAAACAGTGTTTTAAAAACGCATCTTGGAATTTCATTCCTCCTCCTGTGATATCCGTCCCGCCAATTTTAGCCGTTGGCAATGCCCTTTTAACCGCATCCGCTGAGTAATCATAGAGTTTAAAAAATTCAGCTTGCGTTCCTTTCCAATAGGCGGAATTGGGTTCGTTCCAAACCTCCCAATACCAAGATTCCACTTCTTTTTGACCATACCGAGCGACACTATGTTTGACCCATTGAAAAATTAATTCCGCCCATTTTTTATAATCCTTTGGGGGATAGGCCCAGCCGGTGTAGATGTCATTGTAATTGTCACCCGGTTTCCAATAGTGTTTATAGGGTGTTGGTTTAGTGGAAAGCGCTTCTGGCATAAAACCGATTTGGGCTAAAGGCTTCATGCCTCTTTGAATGTAGGTATCGAAAATCTTGTCGATAATGGTCCAGTCGTAGATCGGATTTCCTTGCGCATCTTCCGTGTAGGCGTTAGTAGAACCCCATTTCAAACTTGCGACGCCATCTCCAGTGACCAAAAGGCTATGCGCACGAACATAAACAGGCACTGGGCTTAAGGCAGAAATTTCAGTTAGTAATTTTTTGCCATCTTTCATGTAGGTGTAATTTGGCTCATCATAGCCAAACCAAGCATAAATGGGCTTCATTTTTTCCTGGGTTTTGGAAAGGTCAATCGTGATTTTGGCTTGGTCATTCATTTGTCCAAGGGCATTGGCAGAAAAAAGCAACGCACATGCAAGGAATATTTTTTTCATAGACTAGGTTTAGTCGACAAAAATATCGTTTTTGTTTTCAATTATCTTATAAATTTTTAATAAATTAATAAAGATGAAGTATTCCATTTGCCTTCTTACTTTTCTGTGTTTATCCGTTTTGCTGAGCGCTCAAGCCCAGCAAAAGTTTTCAGTTGTAGGTCGAATTATTGAAAACAACCTAGAAGGTGCTCCCATCCCATTTGCTCATGTGTATTTAAATGGTACATCTTTTGGGACGCAGGCAGATGTGAATGGCCGATTTGTCCTTAAAAATATCCCCAAAGGCATTTATAAATTTTCCATATCGATGGTCGGGTTTAAGACATCAATGAAGTTGACAAGCATCGATTCTGACCTAAAAAACCTAGTTGAACGATTAGATGAAAATGTGCTGGATTTGATGGAAGTTCGGGTAAAGGGTCAAAAAGATAAGGTGTGGAATAAATCAATCAGGGATTTTGAAAATGAATTTTTAGGTCGGGATATTTCAAGGAGCGAGGTTCAAATTTTAAATCGAGAAGTCATCGATGTCGATTATGATAAAGCGAAAAAGGTATTGACCGCTAAAGCAGAGCAACCCTTGATGATTGAAAACCGAAATTTGGGTTATTTATATCGAGGCTTTTTGGTCGATTTTCAAAAGGGGATTACCCGCATGAGTTTTAAGGCAAGTGGATATTTTGAACCTTTAAAGCCAAGTTCTTCCAAAGAGCAGAAGCGCTGGGAATCCAATCGGAAAGATATTTTTCAGGGATCCATCAAACATTTTTTATGGGCATTGTACCGGAACAAATTAACTGAAGAAGGCTTTTCCGCCTATTATTACAAGGACCGCAAGTACATGGGTATGGTGCCTGAATTTAAGGCGAATGATGTGGTTAGACCCACTAGTGATTCGACTATTTTTTTGTTAGAATTAAAAGGGATGTTGTCAGTTGATTACAATTATAATTTTAGTCAAAATTCCAAAATCATGCCTGTTTCCCAGATTTTTTTTAATCAATATGGGGAATTGATTGATCCATATTCGTTGGAATTATATGGGAAAATGTCAGAAAATAGGATGGGTAAAGAACTACCTTCGGATTATATTTATGAACCGAGGGATTGAATTTGAAAGTTCGGCTCTGAATACATTTTTTTGAATTAAATTTGTGCCGCTTGCGCAACAAATTTGTGGGCATAATTTTAGTTCCCCACATTTTTTCCGGCGATATAACCTGTGGTCCAGGCCGACTGGAAATTGAATCCTCCCGTTATACCATCGATGTCCATAACCTCTCCGGCAAAAAACAAGCCAGGATGTATTTTGCTTTGCATGGTGTTGACATCGATTTCTTGTAAATCCACTCCTCCAGCGGTAACAAATTCCTCCTTAAACGTGGTCTTTCCTTGGACTACATAGCGGTCGTTTAATAGGGTGTTTACAAGTTTATTGGTATTTTTTGCACCTAAATCATTCCACCTGGTCGCTGGATTAATTTCATTTTTTGATAATAAAAAAAGCCAAAGTCGATTGGGGATCTCAAAGGGATTTAGATTTGAGATCATCTTAGAGCCATGAATGCTGATGGTTTTAACTAAGCTTTCTCGAAGTGTATTTTCTTTCGTTTCATTAAGCCAATTAACTAAAATGCTGAATTCGTAATTTGATTCTGCCAGTATGCGCGCTCCCCAAGCAGATAGTTGTAGAATGGCTGGTCCGCTCATACCCCAATGAGTAACTAATAAAGGGCCTTTGCCTACAAGTTTTTGACCTTCTATTCGAACGACTGCCTCTTCCACCACGATGCCCATCAGTTCACGCACGGGTTCTTTGGGCATGTTGAATGTGAATAAGGATGGTATCGGTGGGATGATGTTATGGTTTAAATCGGCTAGCCAAGAAAATCCTGTCAATTTAGGTTGGCCGCCAATCGTAACAATCACTCGGTCTACTTTTTCATTGACTTCTTTATAGCTAATTTCAAAACCATTATCTAAAGGAATTATTTTGTCGATGGCGCGCAAGGTCCACAATTCAACTCCTAATGTTTTCACTTCTTTCCACAGGCAATCAATGATGCTTTGAGACTCATTTGATACCGGAAAAACACAAAGGTCTGAATAGGTTTTCAATGGAACACCCCGGTTTTCAAACCATTCTATGGTCGCTTTGGTATCAAATTGCTCAAAAGCTTTTCGCAAGAATTTTTCCCCTCTTGGATACTTTTCGGATAATAATCGATGGTTTGATAATGCGTTTGTGACATTGCAACGGCCACCTCCCGAGATCTTGACTTTCCCTAAAAACTTAGACGTTTTCTCAAATACCCGTACATGTGCTTGTGGAAAGTATTTTTTTGCCGAAATGGCGGCAAAAAATCCGGCGGCTCCTCCTCCTAAAATGACTATTTCCAATGTTTATTTGCTAGTGTTTGGCAAAAATCAAGAACAAATAGGGTAAATGAAATTATTTGAGCAATTAAATTTTATTTATTTTCCCGCCTTGGCCGCAATCAACTTAATTACATCTTCCTCATCAAATACCGGCCCTCTAAAACTGAAGTATCAATTAAATTAGAAGCTTCATAACTTTAAATTAAAATGATACTCAAACACATAAATGCCAATACTGATTCGAACATACGATTTATAGTAAGATCCTTCAAAAAATGATATTACATTAAAAATACAAGGATACTGATAATGTGTACTCCAAAAAAAAGATCCGACTCGTGGTCGGATCTTCAAATTTAGCTAAAAGAAAAAATTTAATTATTTCTTTCGCTCCGATAAAAAGGTAATCAAGGAAGCAAACTCCTCATACGATAATTCATTCGTAAGACCCGTTGGCATCATCGATGTTTCCATCTCTTTTTTGCTGGAAATATCAGCGGTTTTAATCGTAGTTGTTTGCCCTGTTATATCTCGTAGGATCAGTCTTTCGGCTGATTCAGAGGTAACAAATCCCATATATTCTCTCTTATTTTTGGTCGTAATTAATACCGTTGCAAATCCTTGAGAGATCGATGCATTTGGCTTTAAAATAGACTCAGCGATTTGCTCTCTATTCATGATCGCACCAATCTGCCCCATATAAGGTCCTTTTGGCATATCTCCAGGTTTCAAACTATGGCAAACGACGCAACCTTGCTTATTAAATAAGGCTCTTCCTGCGGCTGAGTTGCCTGGCATTTTGACCATGGCCAACATAATATCTTCGATGGACGTATTTCCGATTTGCCCTTTTTTATTGCGAATAGCTTCTAAGTCAACTTTCACTTCTTCTTTGGCTACCATATTCTGAGCAGCACCGGCCATCTCGGCGATTTCCATTTGATGCTTTTCATTTAAATCCGATAATGCTATTTTTTCAGCATCCGTTGATTTATTCCAAAGTGCCAAGAAGAAATCCTTTATTTCTGGACTTGATTCCCAATCAGCCGTCTTGTAATAAGGACCATGTCCATTCGGCTTTGTCGACCACCAATATTGGCCCTCATAGAAATTTTCTTTCTTATACAAACGAGCGACTGTTTCTAAAATCTGAGATTTTAATTTAGGTTGGCTAGACTTTTTGTACGTCGACAAAAGTGCCTTCACCACAGCGGGATCATGCATATAACGCATCGCCCACAAAGCAATCGTGGAGTTTTTAGTCGCCAACGCTGCGATGCTTCCTTTCTTCGCATCTAAACTTCTGAGCGCTTGAACCGCTACGTGAGAAGGAATGATGGCTGAATTAGGTTTTGCGTGTGGGCCTTCTTTGTCTTTAGGAGGTGCCACAAATGAGCTAGGAACTTTTACTTGCAACAATGCTGGAATCGCTTCCTTGCGACCTAATCTGCCTAGGCCAATGGCCGATGCAACCTGAACTCGAGGAGATGGGTCATTTAATCCATTCAAATAAGGTGCCAAAGGAATTAATTTGCTTTTCGTTTTTCGATCAGCCATCGCTCTTAATGCGAATTCTCTAACACTTTTATCTGCAACCAGCGTGGCAAGCTTAGCCATTTCTTTTTGATCTGCTGCTTGTGCATAGGTGAAAATTCCAGTAGCTCTCGTATATAAAGGCAGCGATTTATCCGCCGCTAATTTCCAAGATATAGAAGCGGCATCCTTTGTACTTCTGCCCAATAGTTCTTGTTGGGCCGTGATTCTTGCCACCGCACTATTGGATTTCAATAAATCCGTTAACTCCACCAATGAAGATTTTTTAACATCAGGAAATGCTTTGTAAGTCCAACCTTTTGGCACCGCTTTGATGACAAATCCTTTGGTTGGACTTCCTGAAAATCCTGCCCCATCCCATGCCGCAAGGTATAGTTGGCCTGAACCATCCACATCTAGGTCGGTTATTTGCGCTAACTTAATAAAGGTCTCATCTTTTTGAGTGAAGCTAGCTCCATCAGGTGTTACACGATGTATGTACAACATGCTATTTCCCCAATCGGCCATCATAGGCACTTGGTTGTATTTCGCAGGCCATGTCGGCTCATCCATAAACAAGGATCCCGTACCAGAACCCCCACCTACATCCACTAAACCAGGAAGAATTTCTTCCGTAAAGTGCTTAAATAATAGGGGATATCCATATTCCCCCGATTGAATGTGATGGCTAAAACGAATGTTCCAACCTGCGCCGTCATTGGTATTGTCGCGCGTAAATATATTCATGTAGGCGTCAATCGCCACATCGTAAATATTTCTAGTACCGTGTGTATAGACTTCCATTTCAGTTCCATCGGGCCTTACTCGGACAATTCCTCCACCTAACATAGTTAATTTTTTTCCTGAACGGTCAACGGCATCATGGAAACCAAAGTCGCCCACGGCGATGTAAATCCAACCATCGATACCCAAGCGAATTCCATTGGTTGAATGGTCAGTACCTCTACTTTGAAGGAATTTAACAGAACTGATATGCTCAATTAAAGGAGAAGAAGGGCCATCAGCCACTCCATCATTGTCCTTGTCCTCAAATACCACTAAATCCATACCAGTCGCTTTTCCCGTTTCTGGGGAGAAAACCGTATGGAGTACATATACTTTGTTGCCCAAAGAAATAATTCCACGCGGATTATCAACCATCGCAAATTGGGTGCTCACATCTACTTTTCCATCATGGTCTTTGTCGATAAGTTTTAAGATATATCCTTTTTTAGGAGTCTTACCCAATGAACCAATTTTGTCCACTCCTACAAATACCTCGCCGGTTGCGGCAACGGCCAAACAAGCAGGGGAAGGAGTGAGGTCGCCACTCGTGAAATTTTTGACTTGTAACTCACCAGGCCAAAATCCGGCATTGCGTAATGTGTCAATTTTGACAAGGGTATTTATTTTATTTTGCTTGGACGAAGAATCAAAAAAATGAATTCCAAAAAAGAAAAGAAGCCCATAAATCAAGGCGAAGCTTATTTTTAACATGCTAAAATAGGTTTATATGTATTTGGTAAGTACAATTAATTAGCAATATATTAATTGATCCGATCATTTCAATCCTTTAAAATCATTTCTAATTGATTTTATTTTTTTATTTTGCCACCTATTTCCAATTTGCCTACATTATTTAACCCCTTCCAGGTATGTTCGACTCTTTGAATCATGGCCTTTTAAACTTGCCGATTAACACTAATATACAATGAACCCAAAATTTCAAAAATTCATTTTTTTATCCAATACATTAACGGTCCTAGGGAAAAAAGAGGGTCAGCCGGAAGTTGACCTACAGGCCAACTGGCCACAATACTTATTAAAACATGATTTAGTCTGGAATAAAATCCCCAAAGATTATTTTGAAGGGGATTTTAATTAAGGGAATTAGCGAGTAATAAGGAAACATGGAACGCTTGGGGGGAAGGGAAATAAAAAAAATAAGATAAAAAATTAAGATGAAAAAAGCGATTGGATTAGCCATGATTATGATGTGTTGGGCTTGCCAGAAAACAGAAGTATCCACTACGACTTCGACAGGCACCTCGGTCACCCCGACAAAAACCTATTCGGGTACAGGTTCTATTACACAGGGAATAGGTACGACAGTTGTCGGTAGTTTGTACACATGCACAGGGGGAAGAGTTTCTGCTGTGGGAAATATACTATCAACAGATGCTAAATCATGGGTTTTGCCAGCTGAAAATAGTTTCAGCTCGGCGAATAAACTACCCGATTTATTCAATGAGTGTAATGCTAAATCTCCGAGCTCAATAGCCCAGGTGGATACCGCTAAAATCCCAACCACCATCATAGACGCAGATGGGGAGATTATTACAGGATTTATTTATGGGGATAATTATTTTGAACTTTATGTGAATGGGAAGTTAGTCGGCGTGGACGCCGTTCCTTTTACGCCTTTCAACTCTTCCTTTGTGAAATTTAAAGCCAAACGACCGATTAAATATGCGATCAAATTAGTCGATTGGGAAGAGAATTTAGGCTTGGGAACTGAATTGAATGGGGGCGATGCGAATCACCCAGGCGATGGCGGGTTTATCGCCAAATTTAGTGACGGTACTGTGACTAATGCCAGTTGGAAAGCCCAAACCTTTTATATAGCTCCTCTAGCTTCGGTCGATTGTGTTACTGAAACGGGAACTTCCCGAAATTCATCGGGTTGCCCAACGACCTCTTCCGCGGGGTTAAAATCTTACGCTTTGCATTGGGCTATGCCAACGAACTGGTTCGCCTCCGATTTTGATTTTGCTACTTGGCCTACTGCAAGTTTATTTACGGAAAGTGTCGTTGGCCCTAAAAATGCTTTTACAAATTTTAGTCCACAATTTTCTGGTGCTTCGTTTATTTGGTCCAGTAATTTGATTTTAGATAATTTAGTTTTATTGCGATTTACAGGAAAATAATAAAATGGATTTTGAAATAATTTTGTGGCGTTAAATCAAGTTAAAAACTAAATCATTCTATTTGACTCCGCTATTTATTTTATATTTTTAAAATCCTAAACCTATAAACATATACTCATGCTCTTAAAGAGTATAAGCTTTCCTAATCGAGATTCTTCTTTGTTGGCAAATGAATCTCTTATTGACATTTTCTTA
>Ga0209356_1000348_pt1 | contig 17965 bp, 17 predicted proteins | sample LauGreFaBDMM15SN_2_FD_188213 | JGI IMG/M metagenome (GOLD analysis project Ga0209356, IMG submission 188213) | Freshwater lake microbial communities from Lake Michigan, USA - Fa13.BD.MM15.SN (SPAdes) (version 2) | ecosystem: Environmental > Aquatic > Freshwater > Lake | place: Lake Michigan, USA...
GTGAGTTTGATCGTATTATCCAAGAATTAGCAGCCAAGAAGGATGCAGAAATTCAAAAGAGGGATAAAGTAATAGAAAGTTTCAAAGTTGAGACTCCTATTGTAGATGCCGCGGCTCGTTATCGTGCTGTGAATCCTGAACAAGTTAAAGCATTGATTCGTAATCAAGTTCGACTTGGAGCAGAAGGTGAAGTTGAAGTATTAGATGACAAAGGTTCTGTTCGCTATGATGACAGCGGGAAACCAGTAAGCGTGGATTCATTTGTTCAGTCATGGCTGCAAGCGAATCCGCACTTTGTGTCGGCAGCACCTGCTACAACTAATACTAAAAGCAATGTCACTGGCAACACTACAAGCAAGGTTGATATTAGTAAACTAGATATGAAAAATCCTGAGCATAGAAAAATATATGCGGATTATAGAAAAAAATCCGGTATAGCCTAAAATTCATTTAAGGAGAATTATATTATGGCAAGTTCAACAACAGGTTCATTAGCAACCCTATTACCAGAGATCGTTCAAGAAGCGATGTTCGTATTTAATGAAAGATCCATTATGCGTGGTCTGGTAAAAAATTACACTCTGTCTGCAGGACAAGGTAAAACAGTAAATGTTCCATTTTATCCTAGACAAACAGCAGCCGCAGTAGCTGAAGGCAGTGAAGTGCCTGATTCAACAGTAACTACAACTGAAGCAACATTAACAATCGCTCCTGTTGCTATTCGCACATTGCTAACTGACTTAGCTCGTGCTTCAGCAACAAGTAATGTTGTAGCAGACTTGGGAAGATTGTTCGGCGAGGCTGTAGCCCGTAAAATTGACACTGACTTAACAGCATTGTTCAATGGTTTCGGTGCTGGTTACGGTAACTTTACAGAAGCTATTACTGTCAATGACATCTTTAAGGCTGTTGCAACACTAAGAGCAAGTGCTGTTCCAATGGAAGGCATGGTCTGTGTATTACACCCAGAAATTGCTTATGACTTGAAGAAAGCATTAACAACAGCTGGTAACACACCATTTGTATCTGGTGCTTATAGCGATGTTTCTAACGAAGCAATGCGTAATGGTTATGTAGGTCAATTGGCAGGTATTCCAATCTTTGAAACAAGTAACATTGCTCAAGGTGCTGACACTGGCGATTATGCTGGTGCCGTATTCCACCGTGATGCACTAGGCTTTGGTCTAATTGGTGACATCAGCATTGAAACACAGCGTCGCGCAGCCTTCCTAGGTGAAGACATTGTATGTTCAGCATACTATGGTGTTGGCGAATTGCAAGACGCTTATGGTCGTCACTTGAAGTTTGACTCAAGTTTATACGCCTAATTGCTAAATTAATCTAAAGGACTATCACAATGAGCAACCCAAATTTTGTATACAGTGGCGCAACCTTTCTGCGTTTCGCTACCTATCCAGAGCTACAGGCTCGTGATAGTCGTGTTTTTGAAGCAAATGAAGATCTTACACAAGCAGAAATTGAAAGCTTTCTAAACAAAGCCAGTCAGCGTATTCTAACACAAATTAGAAACTCCAGCTGGTGGAGAGAATATCAGCGTAAGTTGGCAGACATCATTGATCCTAACCTACTACCTGTTGTTGATCCAGATTATATCCTAGCCAGAACGCAGGAATTCAAGGATTTGAATATATATTTGGCATTGCATGAATATACATATCCTAGTATTGCTGACTTTGGCAATCCTGATAGCGCAGAGATCGCAAAGATCAAGTTCTATAAGGACAGTTATAATGTATTGTTTGACGAAGTGTTAGAGGCCGGCGATTGGTATGACTTCAGCGAAAACGCAACAATTGAAACTGCAGACAAGATGGCTGCTTTTGTAAATAGAGTTCGCGTAAGATGAGAACACAATTATTAACTTATTTGACGGCACAACTGACAGCGTCTATCAAGACCAGTCAGGAACTGCCGTTTCAAGAAGGAACTAATCCTCTTTATCTTAAAAATGCTCGTAGAGTATACTTGGATGAACCCTATACAGAGCAGGACACGCTGTTGCCTACATTGGGAACATTGCAGATCAATTCTAGAGTAACTATTGTAAGATGGTATCTCACAGTTGACGCAAAAAACAGAAACACTGATTTAGATTCAGCATTGACAATCTTAGGTAGTGCTAAAGATATCACTACCATCACAGGCGTGTTTACACGCTTGTTTGACTATACGGTCACCATAGACAACGATAGGGTTATCTATGAAGGCGAATATAGATTCGCAAATTTAGCATAAGGAAAAAATAATATGGCATTCATATTTCCAGCACCAGGCGTAGCAGGCGTTGAGGCAACTCTCAACATCAGCGTGACCGGAGATGCATCAAACTTATCAGTTCCAGCCATGCAAGATATCACTGTTAATAACAGCAACGATATTTTTACATGGACGCAACTTGACGAAGGCAGCAAGCAACAAGTTGCAACTACAGCAACTAACAGTCTAGACTTGAACATTGTTCTAGATCAAACTACATTCTTTGGCACAGGCGCCGGCGCAGCCGTGGCTGTAAACAAAGGTATATTTGGTCTAAGCAGAGACAAGACAAAGGTTGAGTTTCAACTATACTTGGGCGACACAAGCACAGGCAGTGCAGGCAAAACTCTTGGTGGTTTTGGCTACATCACTGGCTTGGCTCCTACAGTATCTGCAGACGCTCCAGTCTGGGTTAGTCCAGTGACATTAACTATCACTGGTGACTATACAGTGACCTAATTCTTTAATTAGAATTACACAAACCCGCTTCGGCGGGTTTTTGTTTGCATAAATAACTAGTAAGGAGATGTGATGATATTTGATAACAAAACTGAAGATGAGATATTTCGCAGTATAGAAGCAGAAATTGCCAAAGCACTAGCGGAATTAAGATGTGCCAAGAAGGACTTGGAACAAGCAGAAGTTAGAATGAAGTTTGCACTAGCAACCGTTCATTACCTAAAACAAAGATATGAGGATTTGAAATGAAACTAACACAACTAAGCAAAAAGCCTGAACTAGTCAAGGTTGAACTCACAGATGAAGACACCATTAAAGAATATGGTGAGAGTCTTGAGTTCTGGGTCTACGACAGAACTAACATGGATGTATTCGTAAAGATGGCAACTATGAAGAATGAAGACTTTGGTGACATGGTTGAACTAGTAAACAAAATGATTCTTGATGAAGATGGAACACCAATTGTCAAGGATGGATATCTATTACCCAGTAATATTTTAACTAGAGTAATAGGTAAGGTAGTAGAAACTCTGGGAAAGTAACGCAGGAAGCCTTGGATCCTGAAGGTGTTGAAATGAGTATGTTACTCAGTATTGATGCAATAGGGAAGCGTTATAGTTTATTGCCCAGCGAAGTGTTGGAAAAGGCTTCCACATTTGATTTAGTAGTATTAGATGCCGCACTGGGATATCAAAGTTATATTCAGGACAAAGCGGAAGGTAAGAAGCAAACACCCAAGTTATCTCAAGAAGAGATGATGGCAGCGTTGGAAAGGGTTCGCAACAATGGCAATGACACTTAATATGAGTCAAGTTAATAAAATGTTTGAAGAGGCTGAACGAGTTGCACAAACATTGCCCAAAGAAGCCTACGATTACTTTGTTGATTCTACTCCAATACGCACAGGCAATGCTCGTAGAAGCACTAGTCTGCGTGGTTCTACAATAGATGCTAACTATGTGTATGCTGAACGCTTGGATCAAGGTTATAGTCGCCAAGCCCCAAAAGGTATGACAGAACCCACTGAAAAGTTTTTACAAAAACGCATAGATGATTTAATAGGAAAGATCAAATAATGGCAAACTTAAAAGTCACACTTGAACTAGACAGTCAAGGTTATGTTCGCAATATTAAAGCGGCAGATGATGCTACCAAACAGTTTAACAAAGATGCTGTCAATGGTGCAAAAGATGTTGATCGTGCATTTGACTCATTAAATGGTAGATCTGAGAAACTAATTGGTGTAGTCAATAAACTTAAAACAGCATTAGTTGGTGCCGCGTTAGTGAGTTTTGGTCGTGGTGCAATTCAAGCCGCTGATGCTATTAACGATCTAAGTGAAGCCACTGATCTAAGCGTTGGTAAAATATTACAACTACAAGAAGCACTACAACAAAGTGGTGGTAAAGCAGAAAGTGCTGGCAAGTTGATTACAACATTCTATAAAAGTATTGATGAAGCACGACAAGGCAGTGATAAAACACAAGAAGCATTAGGTAAATTAGGCATCACATTTGACATGCTTAAGACTGCTACTCCCGAAGCAATGTTGCAAACTGCCGCTGAAAAATTGGCAGGCATTGAAGATCCTGCACAAAAAACAGCAATGGCAATAGACATATTTGGCAAAGCAATGATTGGTGTAAATCCTGCTAAGTTTGCTGAAGAACTTGGATTAAGCACAGCAGAATTTGAAAAGCAAGCGGCAGCAATACAAAGAGCCGCTGAATTAAACGATCAATTTGAAAAGTCAATGACTAAAATTCGTTTAGCATTTTTAGAAGCATTTGGTCCTATGATCAGTGGCTTTAGTAAACTATTAGAATTGCTTGGTAAATTTCCAATTGTAATAGAAGCAATCACTATTGCATTATTAGCAATTCCTGGTATGTTTATTGCAAGAGGTGTTGTAAGTGGTTTAAGTTTTATAGCCAAAGGTTTAGATGCTATTAGAAAAAGTGCTAAAACTGCCAAAGACGCCGTTGACAAAGTGCCAAAACCAGGTAGTATGAAAGAAGCATTATTAGAACAGCAAAATACAACAATAGCACAAACATTTAGAAATAAAGCAAGTGTGGTTGGTGGTGTGGGTGCTGTGGGTGCTGGTATTATTGCTTCAGCAGTTGGTGATCGCCCTTCAGGTGCCGGAGCAGAAGATCCTGAAGCAATTAAAAAACAAACTGAAAATGCTGTGCAAATTGGCAAAGAACTTCAAGGACAACTTAACGCTGTTCAAGGACTGGCAGATGGTTATCGTAGAGCCGCACAGGCAAATATGGATAGACTAACCACAGAAGTTGAACTGTTAGGTAAAAGCAAAGAAGAACAAGATTTAATCAAAGCCACTGCAGATATTAACAAACGCTATGCAGACCAAACTGCGGCTCTAGAAGAAAAGCGTAAAGGTGCTAAAGGTGTTACACTGGCATTAATCAATAAAGAAATTGCCAACTTAAAAGATTTACAAACCAGCGAATTAGATATATTAAACATTACCAATGATCAAGTTAGAGCATACGCAAGACAGCAACAAGAAGTTAAAAACATTCTTGATTATATGGAGCAAATGGCACAGGCTCAAGCAGATATAGCTGGTTTTGCCAGCACACAAGATGCCGCAAGAACAAGTGCATTTGAACAAGTTAAAGCACAGAGTGAAGCATTGACATTAACCACACAACGCGAACAACTAGAAAAAGGTATTCTAAATCTGCGTGGCAGCGATCAAGAAAGTATTAGAAAGTTATTTGACTTAGAACAACAACGCAAAACGCAGTTAGAAGCCATACAAAAAATACAAAACCTACCCTTTGAAGGTGTAGGTGGTATGCAACAGCGACTACAAGAAATTAATGACTTGTATGATCAGCGTCGTGCTAAGATTGAAGAAACAATGGCAGCAACCAAAGCAGAACAAGATAGTTTTGGATATGGTTGGATTGCCGCTGGTGAGAAGTTTCGCAACAACATTAAAACAGATGCTGAATATGCCGCACAACAGATGCAGTCATTTACCAAAGGCTTTGAAGATGCGTTTGTTAAGTTTGTTCAAACTGGCAAACTAAGTTTCAAGGATCTTATTAATTCAATGATTGCAGACTTTGCAAGAATGCAGGCACAGAAAATGTTGAATAGTTTATTAAGCGGTGCTGGTCCTGGTGGCAGTTTCTTCGGCAGCATTGGCAAGTTATTTGGATTTGCCAATGGCGGTATGCCTCCAGTGAATCGTCCCAGTATTGTAGGCGAGCGTGGTCCAGAACTATTTGTTCCACAGAGTGCAGGACGCATTATTCCAAATCACGCATTGGGAATGGGACAACCCATTGTTAATAACAACAGCACAGCAGTTACCTACAACATTCAAGCAGTGGATGCCAGTAGTTTTAGAAGTTTAATTGCTCGTGATCCAGAGTTTATTCACAATGTCAGTGAACAAGGCAGAAGACAAATGCCAATAAGGAGTAGAAGATAATGGCATTACAAGATATCATCAATTCAGCGGTTAACATTGAAATTAATCGCAGTAAATTAATTGCACAGACTGTAAGTCGCAGTGGCAGACTCAGTGTTGCCAGTCGCAACTGGTCAAATCCATTTAGATTTATAGTTACACCCAAACCTATATGGACTGCCTCAGAATATAGAGCTGTTTTTGAACCTATTTTTAACGCAGACAAATATTCTACACAAGTTATAGATTTAACAGATCATGACGGTTCTGGTGTTATAACAGCAACAGGTATGTCTTGGCTAACAACATATCAAGGACAGTTAGATTCAGCAAATGATGGCACATTGGATAGTTATACAGCAACATCAATGACAGGAACAAGTTTAACTATTACTAAATCAGGAAGTCCTACTGTGGGAAATTATATTTTTAAGGCTGGTGATTATTTAAGAATGAGCGGAGGAAGTTATCCTTATATTGTCACTGCTGATGTGCAGGTATCAGCTAGTGCAACAGCAACAGTGGTTACACATCGTGGTAGTTTACAAACAGTTAGCGCAGGCACAGCAATATTTGTTGGACGCAGAGCCGCAGTGTTCAATGTAGTAGTTACTAAACTTCCGCAGATTAGATTTTTACCTGGACAATTTGTTGAATTTACCAGTGACTTTGAAATGATTGAGGAAATAACATGACCACAGTTATACCAGCAGTAGACACAGAACGCCGAATTGAACACGGTGTTTTAATTGATCTAACACTGATAGCAATTAATCCCACAACTGGTGCCAGCGGAACAGGTGCAACTGCTACTATAACTTTTGCCACACAGGCAACTAGTCCATTTACAGTGGGTGATACCATCACAGTTAGCAATATGGTTCCCACAGCATACAATGGAACATTTGTAGTAACTGGTGCAACTACAAGCAGTGTTAGTTATGCTAGTAGTGCAACAGGCAGTCAAACACAGGCAGGTGTTATTAGTATAACTTATTACATTAGTAATTGTTATAAAGCAATAACGCACAACAGCAAAACTTATCAAGCACTGGCTGGATTCTTAACTGTCAGTGAAATACAAAATAACATCAGCAACGCCAATGATGAAGTGCAGGTTGGACTAAGTGCTATTCCTTCAGTTTATATCGCCGCAGTATTGGGAACACAGATCAAAGGCGGAGAAGTAAACATTTATCGTGCGTTTTTTGATTACACTACACAGGAAGTTATATCAGGGGAAATATATAAAAGATTTGCTGGTATAGTCAGCAATTTCAGTGTGCAGGAAGACATTGAAACATTGAATCAAGATGTCAATGTCACACATACAATTACCATTGTTGCCAGTAGCATCATGGGTGTGTTGGAAAACAAAGTTTCTGGACGCAGAACAAATCGTCAGGACTATCAAATTGTTTATACCGAACTTAACAATAGTGCCACAGATCCCAGTATGGACAGAGTTGAAGCATTGTTTAATCAAAGTTTTGACTTTGGTCGTCCATACACAGGCAAAGCAGCCAGTGTTGTAGATGGTGGCAATGTAGGCGGTGGCAATGACAATTTTAATGATAACAATGTGCCAGCTGCATAAGGATTTGAAATGATTAGACTAGCCACAAGAGCAGACTTAAATATAGTTACAGAACTAATAGTAGAGTTTTTACAATCTACAAGTTATAAAGATCACGCACAGACTAATCGTCCTGAACACATTAAAAGTCTAATGTATGCCATACTGCACAGTGGTTATATTTGGCTTTACTACAACGGCGAAGTCTGTGTGGGATTATTGGTAGCAGCCAAGGAACAAAACATTTGGATACCAGAAAAGCGTAGCCTGCGTGAATTAGTTTGGTATGTGCGTGAAGAATATCGTAGAACTGTAGGTGCAGGTAAACTATTTGTAGAGTTCTGCAAGACTGCTGAACAGTTGTTGGAAGACAATGAAATAAATGGTTATTTTACAACTAGAATGACTACTACAGCAGATTATGATTTAGAACGCAGAGGTTTTAGATTAACAGAAAAATTATACTTAAAGGATTGATGATATGCCAGCTTTTACATATGTAGCCAGTGTTATTGCAACCAGCATTGGTGCGTGGGCACTGGGAAGTTTTGGACTGTCAGTGGTCACAGGTGCTATTGCCACAGGCTTGGCTTATATGACATCGAGGATTATAAATGGAAACCAAAACAAAGGAAACAACAGTGCAAACACGCAGGGAGGACGCATTCAGGTTCCTCCTGCAACTAACAATAAGATTCCTGTGGTCTATGGCAGTGCTTATGTTAATGGTATTATCACAGATGCTAGACTAATAACCAGTGATAACGCAAATAATGATATAATGTATTATTGTTTGGTGCTCAGTGAATATACAAATAATTACACAACACCCACATATGGATTAGAAAGCGTTGTATGGAATGATCTACGCTTAACACCAGTTGATTCTACAACTTCTGCACACAAAGTCCAAGATGGTAGAAAAGTAGTTAATGGTGCAATTGTCACAGCAGGTGCTTTTGTCACTGACACAACTTATGTTATTACTAATATAGGCACCACTGACTTTACACTAATTGGTGCACAGACAAATAATATTGGACAAGTATTTACAGCCACAGGTCTAGGCACTGGCACAGGACAAGCACAAGAAGAAGATTTCAAAGATGAAAGTTTTATTGTTGACACCAATAGTCTAGTTGAACTGCGTGTTTACGCAGGTGGTAGTGCAGCCGCAAATCAAATCTATCCACCACAAAGTTCTGGTAATACTGTAAATGCTTATAACTTTTGGGGCAGAGGCAGTGATACATTAAACCCCAATGGCGATGGAAGTTGGACCAGTGCAAATGAAATGAAGGGTCTAGTATTTGCCGTTGTTAGAATGAAATACAGTGACAAAGGATTTACAAGTTTACCCAATGTCACATTCCAACTAGCAAACAACATAGCAAATCCTGCTGATGTTTGGTATGATTATATGACCAGTGTGCGTTATGGTGCAGGTATTGCAGCCGCTGATCTTGATACTAATGCATTAACTACTTGGAGAAACTTCTGTGCTGAAGATATCAGTTATACAGGTGCAAACTTAAATCCCGCAGGCGGTGCAGGCACAGCAAACCAAGTTTTAGATCGTTATCAAATTAATGGTATTCTAGACACCAGCAATCAAGTTAAAACAAACATAGACACTATTCTACAAAATGGTGGTGCTTGGATGAGTTATAATGTTGCTACAGGACTATGGAGTCCTGTGATTAAGAAAGCAGTGTCAGCAGGTGTGCCTGGAGAAACATCAACTTATTTTACAGCAAGTAAAAGTGGAACAACTCTAACTGTAGCAACATTTCCTAATGGTAGAATTGAACAAGGACAAAGTCTTTACAACAGTAGTGGCACATTGATTGGCACTATCTCTGCACAACTTGCACCTACCACAGGTGAAACCGCAGGACAAGTAGGTCGTTATACAATATCAGGTGCTAGTAGCACAATAACAACAACAACCTTTTACACTGTGGCACCTAGTTTATTATCATTCAATGATGATAATATTATTAGTGGTATCAGCATTAGTTCAACTAGACTGGAAGACTTGTATAACAAAGTTGAAGTTGAATTTTATGACAAATACAACAAAGATCAAAAGGCGTATTATAGAACAAGTGTGGCCTCTGGAGAATTAAATCCCAATGAGCCTGCGAACACACTGAGAATGAACTTGGATCTATGTAATAACAGCATTCAAAGTGATTTGATTGGACAAGTAGAACTGCGTCAAAGTCGTGATGACCTAGTCATTGAATTTACCAGCACTTTTTATGGTATACAAACACAGGCCGGAGATGTTATACAAGTAACCAGTGACTTGTATGGTTGGGCACCTAAACTGTTTAGAGTAATGCGTGTTAAAGAACAGGAAACTGAAGATGGTGGATTGATAGCACAGATACAAGCATTAGAATACAATCCTGATGCTTACACAATTGAACCTATCACAGAATTTACCACAGCGGCAAACATTGGTATTGGTAATTTATACAGCAGTGTTGGACTACCTCCTCCAGAAAATCCAATTATTACTCTTCCAAATCCAGGTGCCAGTGTGCCAAACTTTACATTCAATGTAGATATTCCCTCAACTGGTGGACCATTTGATGAAATAGAAGTATATTACACAGAAGGTTGGGATGAAAATCTTGTTGATGGAAAGATTATTCCTGGACAAGTTGCAGTCACAGGAGCAAGTGGAAACGGAACTACGGCAACATTGACATTTACAGCACCAAGTCCAAGTTTTACACCTTATGATGTAGGACAAGTAGTTACTATTGCTGGTATGACACCTGCTGGATATAATGGTGTTAAAACTATCACAGGTGCAACAGCATCTACTATATCTTTTTCTAGTTCAACAACAGGAGCAATGACTGTTGCCGGAACTATTACTAATGCTGCTGGTGCGGAAAAAGGTTTAATGACAGTGACAGCAGTGACTTATAACAGTATCAATGTTGGTGATTATTTTGATCTAGGCGGAGTCACTGTTGTAAGTCAGTTAACACAAACTGCAATTTCAACTAAGACATTTGCCAGTGGTGGTGCTCCGGGTGCATTCACTGTGACATTTAACAATGTCACTGATATTAGACGAGGACAAATATTAAGTGCTGGCACTGGTATTCCCAGTGGTGGTATGGTAGTAGGTATTAGTGGTAATGAAGTTACTTTAGATAAAGCATTCTTGACTCAAGCCAGCGGAGCAGGTTATCAGTTTACCACAGCAGGCGGCACTGGAACATATATTGTTAATACTTCATTATTTGCCAGTGGTCAAGATTATTTATATGATCAACCCTTGGACACTAATTTTATATTTTTGAAAAACAAAGTGCCTGATGGTAATGCCACAGTGTTTGACAGTGGATCAACTGTGAGTATTCTTATTGTAGAATTGCCTGCCAACAGTCAAACATTCCGTAGATACTTCTTAAAGTCAAGATTAGGTAATAAGAAAAATTTTGGTGCATTTAGTCCAAATGTGCCTTTTGATATAGATGATAATAACAGTATTCCTTGGCAACCAAATCCAACTAGTGCAGGTAGATTAGTTGATCTAAGTGATGTCTCAATAACTACACTTGCCGAAGGTGATATATTATATTATGACGCTACAGGCACATCACCGAAATGGCGAAACACACCTATTTTAAGCATTGATGATGATGGTGACATTGGTATCACTGTTAGTAGCAGAAAAAATAATATTTTTATCACTGAAACTGCTGTGACAAATCAACCTGTGGCTCCACTAATATTGCGTAATTCAAGTTCAGGAACTCCTGCTGTGGGATTTGGAACAACACTGTCATTTGAAACAGAAACTCCAGCCAGTGGTAATAAAGTATCAGGATTTATTGATGTTCAATTAACAGATGGTGGTGTTGGCACAGAAGACTTTACATTTGGTGTTGGATTAATGAAAAATGGTGTTGAACCAAGTTATGTAGCAGTTAGAGCCCTTACACTTGATAGTGGAGGTAATTTAATTACACAAGGTTCTATAACAGCAAACAGCACTTATAGTGCTGGAATGTATAACGAAGCATTTCAAGCAAATGGCAGCATAATTATAGAAGGTGCCGCAACTGGTGGTGTAAAATTAGCAGTTGATGATGCTCAAACAACTACTCAAACTTACATTTTACCAACAGCATATCCTGCCGCAAATGGTTATGTATTAAGTGCAACAACTGGTGGAGTATTAAGTTGGGCTGGCACTGGTGATGTAGTTGGTCCTGCCAGTGCAACAGATAATGCACTGGCAAGATTTGATTTAACAACTGGTAAATTAATACAAAATTCCTCGGCTATTCTCAACGACACCGGTGATTTATCTATTGCTGGTGACTTAACAGTTACTGGTGTAGATATTACCACAGGTGCAGATAGTTCTATTATTATTGTTAGAGACTCATCAACAACTAATACAGTATTGAGTCCATTGACTCTACGAAGAACTACCAGTGGAACTCCTGCTGTGGGTATAGGAACCGCTTTATCATTCAGCACAGAAACAGCAGTGGGCGTTAATACAACTGCAGGTAGTATTAATTTAGCAAGCACAAATATAAGTTCAGGTAATGAAACTTTTAATATGAAGATTAATCTTAGAAATGCTGGTGTAAGCACAGAAGTAGCGACTTTGAACAGCCTAGGTGATCTAACAATCACCGGAGACTTAACTGCAGGTGCAGATGTCATAGTGGGCAGCATTTTAAAAACAAGTAGTAGTGAAGATGTGGCAAATGCCGCGGCAATTAGTTTGACTACTGCTGTTAGTTATTTTTCAACAACAACATCCGAGACTGCTACATTGGCTGCAGGCTCAGCAGGACAATTTAAGTCTTTAATGATGGTAGCAGATGGTGGAGATATGGTTGTTACAGTGACAAATGCAGGATGGAAAACTTCGGGCACAGGCCTATAACATTCAATGATATTGGCGATAGTTGTTTATTACAATATATCAACAGCAAATGGTTTGCTGTTGGAGCTAACGGCGTAACTTTCGCATAAATAATGGTATAGATTCCGCAGAGTCTATACCATATCCCTTAGGAGAATATAATGGCAGGTGTATTAAGTTTCAGTGACTACCTTGGAGGTCCTGACAATATCCAAGTTGAACAAATCTTTCCTTCAACCAAGCGAACATTCAATTACAATTTCAACACCAACATCACAGGTTGGAGTTTTAACATTGATTATCAAACGCTGGTAGTAAATCCAGTTAGTTATGACCGTAATGGTGTTCCAAACTTTAGTTCAAGTCAAGTCATAGGATTCTTTCCCAAAGTAGATGTTACTATTGATGCTACATCTGTTAATGTAATTAACGCTGCCTTGGGCACAGTTAACATTACGATTCCTGGTAATATGTATACAGGAGCACTTATTCCTGATGCCCGCAAGAATGTGCCAATTACTATTGTAGGTATTGGTTGGGTCACAGCAGACACACCCACACAGATCAGCAGTCATCGTTGGGCATTTATTCAGTGCTATGAACCAGATGTTAGTATTGGCAATCCTATTTTAGAAAATAACTATACACCATTTACGGTAGCATAAGGAGATACAATGGCAAATATCACAGTTACAACAAATCAAAACATCATTGAAGTCACAGAGTCGGGTGGAGTTGATGTTACAAACACTACAAACGAAATCACAATATTACCCAGTGGCACATTGATTATACAAGGTCCAGATACATACAGCATAAATGCCAGCACTGCCACTGGAGGTGCCAATCTTAATTTACTGAATAGTAATGGCACAAATGACGCAGTTAAAATTGCCAGTGGCACAAATGTCACAGTGTCAAGAACTGATGCTGATACAATTAGCATTGCATCAACAGATACAAACACAACATACACTCAAAATGCAAGTAGTGTTGCAGGTGGTGCTAACTTAAATCTTGTAGGCAGTGATTCAACCACAGATTCAGTAAAGTTTGCCAGCGGAACTGGTATAACTGTTTCAAGAACTGATGCAGATACAATTACTATTACAAACACGGTTGTTGGTGATGTAGTTGGTCCTGCCAGTGCAACAGACAATGCAGTAGCACGATTTGATACTACAACTGGCAAACTAATTCAAAATTCCACGGCTATTCTCAACGACACTGGTGATTTATCTATTGCTGGTGATTTAACTGTCACTGGCCAAAACATCAGCACTGGTGTTACTGATAGCATTATTAACATAGATAGAACTACAACATCAACCACTGCTGCTCAAAGAGCACTGATATTAAGAGCAATTACTAATGGCACACCTGTAGCAGGATTTGGAACAAGATTGGAATTCCAAGCACAAACAGGTGTTTCTACATTTAAGCAAGCAGGTAATATTACTGTTGAATCTTCTAATGTAACTTCAGGCAGTGAAACTTTTGATATGCGTTTTGGATTAATGCGAGCAGGTGCCGCGGCTAGTAGTGTATTAAGCATATTTGGTGATACAGGTGATGTTGTTATGGCCCGAGGTGGTGAAATTAGCATTCGTGGTCTAACTACTGGCAGCACTAATATTGGTGCACCTGATAATGGATCTACACTAACATATGTATTACCAGGAGCACAAGGTGCGGCTAGCAGTGTGCTTACCAATGATGGTGCTGGCACATTATCTTGGACTACTAATACAAATGGAGATGTAGTAGGTCCAGCCAGTGCAACAGATAATGCTGTGGCAAGATTTGATACTACAACTGGTAAACTAATTCAAAATTCCACTGTTACCATTGATGATTCAGGAAATATTATCAGTAATGGTCTAACACTTACAACACCACTGGCAGTTAGTTCAGGCGGCACTGGTAGAGCAGTGGGTAATTATTCAATCTACGCCAATGAGATTCATGTTGGTAAAGATGGCAATGACTCCACTGGTGATGGCACTTTAATTAATCCTGTATTAACAATTACCAAAGCATTGACATTGATTGGCGCAGGTAGAAACACTGTTGTTGTTCATCCTGGAACTTACAGCGAAAGTCCCACTGTCAGCAGTGCTAATACAACAATTGCCACTGCAGAACTAACTGGTGCTAATACACAGATATCAGGAACGCTGACTTTATCAGCGGCTGCTCGTGTCAGTGGCATTAAATTAACTAATTTAACTATAACAGGTTCAGGTAACACTTACATTTCAAACTGCACAGTGGATACTCAAGTTATCAAATCAGGTTCAAACTATGTTGAGATTATCAACAGCGAACTACAATGCACTTTAGGTATTCAAATTACCGGTGCAGGAACAGTGAGTATTGTAGGAAATAAATGTTGGGCTGTGGCAATATCCAATGCCAGTGCCAATGTTTTAATTAAAGATTGTTTTCAAGTTATTACTCCCAGTGTCACAGCAGGAACTTTACAGATTGATGGCAGTGCAATTTTTGCGGCAAGTCCCAGTTCAAATGCTGTGACTTCAAGTGCCAGCAGTTTTATTACATTGGCAAATAGTTTTGTATTAAATTCAGTAGGCACAAGTGTAGAACGAGTAAGTTTATCAGGATTTTACAGTATTCTAAATCTTGTCTATGACAAACCCAATTCAACATTAGTTGCTACCAGCGGCACTGGTGGTAACTTAAACGCCATTGATTATTTCAGTGTAGTAAATGCTGACACATTAGCAGGAACAAGTGGTCTAACACTTTCAACAGTGGGTAGTAATGGCAACATTACACTAACACCCAACGGCACTGGTGATATTGTAGTTACATTGGCCAATGGTGGTAATTTAACCAATTCAAGAAACTATGTGTTTGGTGCGATTCGCAATGCTACCACAGAATCCAATGGTGATATTTGGGCAGTAAATGCGTCAAGTTCAACATTACCAGTTCGTGGCATCAGCATGGACAATGTCACTGATTTTGCTAGTAAAAATGCTGGCACTGTTATTCGTAATTACAGTAATATTGGAGGATTCGGTCCTCGTCTTGTATTTGAAAGAGCCAGGTATTCAAGCACACCTGCTACACCCGCTACACTAAACAGTGGTGATACGATTGGTATTATACAAGGCACAGGTTATAGTTCAACTCTTGGTTGGGTCAATGATACACTGTCATTAGTTCCTGCATTTGCAAGTTTCAGCACCAGTGAAGCATGGGCCAGCAACACTAATTTAGGCACACAATTTAATTTGCAATTGGCACCCAGTGCTACAACATTGACCACAGCAGGTAATTTAGTTCCAGTTATAACAGCCAATCCGCAGACATTTGCTTGTAGAAGTGATGCTTATACTTGGAGCAATGGTAAGACTGGAACTACACAACGAATGAGTTTAGATGTCAGCGGTAACTTAACTGTCAGTGCTGGCATTACCAGCACAACTGGTAACATTGTAGCCACAGCAGGTAGTATATCTACAACTGCTGGTGAAATCAGTGCCAATGGTGTATTTGATGTTAATCAAGCATTTAGTTCTACTGCCAATATGTTAGATACTAACACTGTGGCTGGTAGTAGCGTAGGTATTACAACCAACTACTGGACCAGCAGTGCTAAAACAACAAGAACTGTTCCTCAGTCAGGCAATAAGTTAGGTAACTTCCGTTTTAACAGTTACAGTGATGCCAGCAATACATTTGCACTAGGTCCAGAAGTTCTAGCAGAAGCCACTGAAAATTGGACTGGTAGTGCCAATGGCGCTAGACTGGTTTTTGCGGCAAATAAAGCAGGACAAAGTTGGACCACTGGACATGTAATTTGTTTGAAGACCAGTCCAGATGCCACTGATATCAGCAGTGATATCATTACATTGGAAAACAGTGCTGGCACAGACTATGCTGTGTTCAATTCAACATCAGCGACATTTAGTCAACCAGTGGGCTTCCCAGTTAAAACTGCGGCACAATGGAATGCTATTACAGGTGCTGTGGGCAGACAGGTCAGTGTCAGCGACAGTCCAACAGCAGGTGGACGCATGGCTTTCTGGGATACGACCAACGCTCGTTGGAGTTATATCAGCGATAACACAGCAGTATAACAGAGTTATACTTTTAAGGAGAAACTATGAAAAAGCAAAATGAAATGGGCATGGGCCGAGGACGCGGTCGTGGTAAGAAACCACCAAAGCGTTGATTGGGAACTTTATTTTCTAAAAATAAAATCAGTCTGTCCTTGGAGTTATGCCGCATGGCAGCGGGGACAGATTGAAATTGTTTATACTAAATTTGAGAGACCTTTAGGAGATCTTGCTGCCAGAGTTTATGCCCTTGACTTGACTAAAAGGCGACTTAAGAAGTTAGCAAAATCGAGAGATCACGGTGAGGCAGAATGGCTGTGGAGTCATCCTGAATTTGGTGCTTATGCCACACCTGTGCCCTGCTTAATTCAGCAGGACAGAGCCAAACTAAATAATATTAGAAAGCAGTTATTATGACTACTAACACACTACGCACAATTCAAAAAATGGCAAAGGCAAAAACAGAAGCAGAAGATTTAAACCTACATGTGCAGTTATGCACCGAAAGGTATAACGCACTAGAGGAGAAGATCCATGCTGTTGAAGCAAGAATTGCGAAAATTGAAAGTGCTGTCTCGGACCTCAAAGTTCAAACTGCAACAGGCTTTGCTGAAATCAGGCTGTTGCTGGAGCGTCAAAATTCCAGTAAGCAAACTCAAATGATTGCTACATTTGGCGTCATTGTCACTGCTGTGCTGGGATTTATAGGATATCTCGTCGTCAAACTATAAAACAGTTTTGCTTGTTAAATAGTTGATGAAGCATTTTAGACAGCATCCAGACTGGCAGTTTATTGATAAAAGTATCACTAGACTGCCAGATCCCAGAGTCAGTGTAGCAATTTTAACTAATTGGTCACCCGCGGACAACGACCATAGACAAACACACGGAGTGGAACCAGACAACTATAACTTTGCTGTCTATGACAATAAACCACACGACTTAAAGTTTATACAAAATTCAGTGTTTTATTCCAGTCAGCATCCCAGTTTGTCAGGTTGGTTTAGTTTGTATGTTGCTGAAGAAAAATTGCAGGCAATATTGTTCAATCGCGAAATGTTAAAGATACAGCCCTGGGCAGTTTGGCGTTATAGTCGTGCCAAACCCATTAGGCCAGTAAAAACATTGTTGCCAAAAGAGCGTGAAGAAAAAATTAGAACACAGGGTTTGACCATAGAAGAAAGACTTTGGCAAACAGGATA
>Ga0209356_1000350_pt1 | contig 17827 bp, 17 predicted proteins | sample LauGreFaBDMM15SN_2_FD_188213 | JGI IMG/M metagenome (GOLD analysis project Ga0209356, IMG submission 188213) | Freshwater lake microbial communities from Lake Michigan, USA - Fa13.BD.MM15.SN (SPAdes) (version 2) | ecosystem: Environmental > Aquatic > Freshwater > Lake | place: Lake Michigan, USA...
ATCCAGATCGCGCTGGACGAAGGCGCGCGCATGGTCTGCGGCGGCCTGGGTCGTCCGGCTGGGATGGACAAAGGCTTTTACGCCCGCCCCACCATCTTTGCCGACGTGCACAACCAGATGCGCATCGCGCGCGAGGAAGTCTTCGGCCCGGTGCTGGTGATGATTCCGTTTGACACCGAAGCCGAAGCCATCGCCATCGGCAACGACACGCCCTACGGCCTGGCGGCTTACATCCAGTGCGCCGATGTGCCGCGCGCCAAACGCGTGGCCCGGCGTCTGCGCGCGGGCATGGTGTCCATCAATGGCCAGTGGCAGGACTACTGCTCGCCTTTCGGTGGCTACAAACAAAGCGGCAACGGCCGCGAATGGGGACGCTTTGGCTTGCAGGATTACCTCGAGCTCAAGGTCATCAACTGCGCCAACTAAGAACAAAGCATACGGAGACACTATGAAAATCACCGACGTCAAGACCTTTGTGGTCGGCAACCCCCCACCTGGCTTTGGCGGGCGCTACTTTGTTTTCATCAAGCTGGTGACCGACGCTGGCATTGAAGGACTGGGCGAGGTCTACAACCTCCCCTACCACCCCCATGTGGTCGAGCACATGGTGCGCGACGTAGTCGAGCGCTGCGTGGTGGGCAAAGACCCGTATGACATCGAGCGCATCTGGCGCAGCGTGTACGGCAGCGGCTTCATCCACCGCCCCGACATTAGCACCATGGGCATCCTGAGCGCGATTGAGATGGCCTGCTGGGACATTGTGGGCAAAGACGTCAACAAACCCGTCTACAAGCTGCTGGGCGGCCAGGTACACGAGAAGCTGCGCAGCTACACCTACATCTACCCCAAAGAGGGCGACAAAACCAATGTGTACGCCGACCCTGTGCTGGCCGCCGAGCGCGCTGCCGAGTACCTGGCCATGGGCTTTACCGCCCTCAAATTCGACCCTGCCGGTCCCTACACCGTGTATGACGGGCGTCAGCTCTCGCTCACCGAACTGGACCGCTCCGAGACCTTTTGCCGCATGCTGCGCGAAGCCGTGGGCAATAAAGCCGACTTGCTATTCGGAACGCACGGCCAAATGACTGCCGCCGGTGCCCTGCGCCTGGCGCGCCGCCTGGAGCCCTATGACCCGCTGTGGCTGGAAGAGCCCGTGCCGCCCGACAACCAGCGCGAAATGGCCAAGGTCGCACGCGGCACCACCATCCCCGTGGCCTGCGGCGAGCGGCTGGCCACCAAATGGGAATTCCAGCGCGTGTTGGAAGAAGGCGCGGCCGCGATTTTGCAAATGAACCTGGGCCGCGTGGGCGGCATCCTGGAAGGCAAAAAAATCGCAGCTATGGCCGAAGCCTGCCACGTGCAAATCGCGCCGCACCTGTACTGCGGCCCGGTGGTCGGAGCCGCCAACATCCAGCTCGCCACCTGCAGCCCCAACTTCCTGATCCAGGAAAGCATCTTGGACTGGAAAGGCTTCCACACCGAGATCCTCAAGAAGCCCATCCAGTGGGAAGACGGCTACATCATCCCCCCCACCGCCCCCGGCCTGGGTGTGGAACTGGACGAAGACGTGGCGCGTGCGCACCCGTATACCGGCACGATGCTGCATTTGGATATGACGCACGAGCCTGCGGGGGTTTAAGCGAAAGGGGCGCACAGGCATATTCGCCAGCGCGCAGGAACCTCAGGCTGGGTGAACCGTGAACTTCAGGCCCAGGGCCTGCGCCACTTTCATCACAGTTTCGAAGCGCGGCTTTGCGCCGGGAGCGAGCGCTTTGTAGAGGCTTTCGCGGCCCAGGCCAGCGTCTTTGGCGACCTGCGCCATGCCCTTGGCCCGCGCCACGTCGCCTAGGGCCAATAGCAAAAGCGCTGGCTCATTGGTCTCAAGCACTGCGTCCATGTATTCGGCGATAGCGGTATCGTCATGCAGGTATTTGGCTGCGTCGAAGGGAATCAATTTGATCGGATCTTTTTTCTTCATCAGGGTTCTCCTAGGTCTGCAGCAAACTTCAATGCGCGCTGAATATCGCGTTTTTGGGTCGACTTGTCTCCTGCAGTCAACATGATCACCAGGACGCGACCACGACGCACAAAATACAAACGATATCCAGGTCCATAGTGAATACGCAGCTCTGACACTTCGCCCGATACAGGCTGCCAATCACCCAGACTGCCAGCCTCTGCCTGCCGAAGCCGCGCAGCGATCCGCGCCTGCGCGCGCCGATCGGGTAGCGCGTCGAGCCAATCAGAAAAATCTTGGGTTAATCGAACTGAGAACATGGTCTTACCGTATCCAATTAGATACATTGTAAGCAATTGAAAAACAGGCGATGAGGGCGCCCCTATACTTATCTTCATGGTGACCGCCGCTTATTACCAAGCCGACTTAGCCACGTTTTTCAATACCGCTGAAAACGAAATCCTGGGTGAGCTTGCAGCCAAGCACCACTTCGATCTGGAAAACGAGCAGCGCCATGCTTGGCAGCAACAGATCCGAATCCTCAAAGTCTCACTCAGCACCCTTGCCTCCGGTCAGGTTTACTTTGAGTTCTCGATTCCCCGCATGGGCAAAAGGGCTGACGTAGTCTTGCTGGTAGATGGCGTTGTCTTTGTATTGGAGTTCAAAGTCGGGGCAGCGACGATAAATCAATCGGCAATTGAACAAGTACACGACTACGCACTGGACCTTAAAAATTTCCACAAAGGCAGCCATCACGTTCCAATCGTTCCCATTGTCTTGTCCACTAATGCGGTCAAACAACCCCACGCTACGTTCATGTGGGCGGCAGACGATGTCGCTGCGCCCTTACCTGCTGCGCCCATTGACCTTGCAGAAATCATCAAAGCGGCCATTCTTCAAAAGCCCGCACACCGGATCGAACATTGGGCGTGGTCACATTCGGGCTACCAACCAACACCGACTATTGTTGAGGCGGCTCAGGCCCTTTATCGAAACCACGACGTCAGTGAAATATCTCGCTCGGACGCCGATGCGAAAAACTTGGGCCGCACCTCTGCACGCATCAGCGAAATCATCGAAGACGCGAAGTTGCAAAGCAAGAAAGCTATCTGCTTTGTAACGGGTGTCCCGGGCGCGGGCAAAACCCTCGCCGGGCTGAATATCGCGACCAGCCGAGTTCGGGGGCATTCTGAAGAGCATGCTGTATTTCTCTCAGGTAACGGCCCCCTTGTCGATGTCATGCGTGAAGCCTTAGCCCGAGACCAATCAACACGCGAGGGAGTTTCGAAGAAGGACGCGGCGCGCAAGGTGTCCAGCTTCGTTCAAAACATTCACCACTTCAGAGATGAAGCACTTCGAGACCCCAAGGCGCCTAACGAGCGGGTGGTTATTTTTGACGAAGCGCAGCGTGCATGGAACAAAGCGCAGGCATCGAAGTTCATGCAGCAAAAACGTGGACATGCAGACTTCAATATGTCGGAGCCCGCCTTTTTGGTAAGCGTCATGGACCGACATGTCGGCTGGTGTGTGATTATTTGCCTCATCGGTGGTGGGCAGGAGATAAATACAGGTGAGGCAGGCTTGGCTGAGTGGGTCAAAGTGATGGGCTATGAATTCGCGCACTGGGACGTGCATGTCTCAAGTCGACTTGATGACCCGGACTACATCTGGGACGCAGAGACCAGTCTTGCGCTGAAAAAGGTGGTCGCAACAAAAGATGAGGCTCTGCACCTCGGCGTCTCAATGCGGTCATTCAGAGCAGAGTCGCTTTCCGAGTTCGTTGGCCATATGGTCGAGAACAGGCCCCACCAAGCCCGCGCAGCATTCGAAAAAATTAGCGACCGATACCCCATAAAAATTTCTCGAGACCTTGAGGCAACTCGCCATTGGCTCCGTGAGAGCGCCAGGGGTAGCGAAAGATACGGATTGGTTGCCTCATCTGGAGCCAACCGACTGCGACCAGAAGGCATCTTTATGAAGTCTGCCGTCGACGCACCGGTGTGGTTTCTGAATGACCGCGCAGACGTGCGGTCATCTTTCTACCTTGAGGAGGTGGCAAGTGAATTTGATGTGCAGGGTCTAGAACTTGACTGGACAGGTGTTTGCTGGGATGCCGACTATCGGTTTGAAGACTGCGAGTGGAAGCACTACAGCTTTAGGGGTACCAAATGGGAGCGCGTAAACGCCGTTGAAAAGCGCTTGTTTTTAAAAAATGCATACCGGGTTATCTTGACGCGCGCCCGACAGGGAATGGTGATTTTCGTACCTCGGGGAAACCCAACGGATCCGACACGTCCCGCATCGTTCTATGACCCAATCTATGCGTATTTGCGTTTATGCGGGTTACCTGAGCTTACACAAACCATGGATTTCACGGGATTACAAGGGTAGCCGCACATGGCCACGTTACCGCGAAAATAATTTTTCACAAATGAAAAAGCCACTTCGTTGGAAGAGGCTTGTTTCATCTCGACTTTTCGTCGAATTTAACTTGGCGGAGTGGACGGGGCTCGAACCCGCGACCCCCGGCGTGACAGGCCGGTATTCTAACCAACTGAACTACCACTCCTGGTAGCGATAGCGTTGCCGCTATCTACTATTTGCTTTCATCATCTGACGATGAATCTGGCGACCCCACGGGGATTCGAACCCCGGTACTCACCGTGAAAGGGTGATGTCCTAGGCCTCTAGACGATGGGGTCAAAACCTTGGGACTTCCGTTACCGAAAATCGTCGAAAACTTGGTGGAGGTAAGCGGGATCGAACCGCTGACCTCTTGCATGCCATGCAAGCGCTCTCCCAGCTGAGCTATACCCCCAAACCTGTGTCGATGTGCTTGCTTGTGACCAGCACGCCAACGTTTCCGAAGCCCGCGAGTATAGCCTAGTCAATCCGCGTAAGACCGCAGGCGCGCCAACACGGCGCTGCGATCAAAAAGCGCCAGCACCGCGTCCAACGCGGGTGTCTGCGGCGTGCCCAGCAGCACGACGCGCACCGGCATGGCGAGCTGCGGCATTTTCAGCGCGTGCTGGGTCAGCACCAGCATGATGGCCGCAGCAATGCCCGCCTTGTCCCACACGCATTCGCCCAGCGCATCCACCAGGCTGCGCAGGGCCGGCTGCACAGCGGGCGTGAGGTGGGTGGCGATATCTTCGGCAGAAGGCTTGACGTCGGCATAAAACTTTTGCACCCAATCAGCCAGCGCAAGCGTGGTGTCGCAGCGGTCTTTCAGTAAATCGCACAGTGCGGGCAGTTGCGCATTGGCAGGGATACCACGGTCTTGCAAGTGCTGCGCAACCAAGGGCGCAAGCGCGACACCCTCCATGCCTTTCAGATGCTGGGCGTTAACCCAGCGCAGCTTGGCTTCGTCAAACTGCGCGGCGCTGCGGCCCAGGTGGTCGAGGTTAAACCACGAGATGAACTGCGCGCGGGTGAAGATTTCATCGTCGCCATGGCTCCAGCCCAGGCGCGCCAGGTAATTGACCATGGCCTCGGGCAGAAAGCCTTCTGCGGCATAGGCGGTAACCGCCTTCGCGCCGTTGCGCTTGCTGAGCTTTTCGCCCTGCTCATTCAACACCGTGGGCAGGTGCGCATACACCGGCGGCTCTTTGCCCAGGGCCTTGAAGATGTTGATCTGGCGCGGGGTGTTGTTGACGTGGTCGTCGCCCCGGATCACATGGGTGATCGCCATGTCGATATCGTCAACGACGACACAAAAGTTGTAGGTTGGCGTACCTACGGCCTCGCCTGCTGCTGCGGGGCGGGCGATCACCAAGTCGTCCAACTCATCGTTGCTGATCTCAATACGGCCTTTGACTTTGTCGTCCCAGACCACGCTTCCCGCCTGCGGGTTTTTGAAGCGCAGCACCGGTTGCACACCGGCGGGAACGGGCGGCAGCACCTTGCCCGGCTCGGGCCGCCAGGTGCCGTCGTAGCGCGGTTTTTCTTTGGCAGCCATCTGGCGCTCACGCAATGCGTCCAGCTCTGCCACCGGCATGTAACAGGGGTAGACCCAACCCGCCGCCTGCAACTCCAGCAGCACCTGTTTATAACGGGCGATGCGCTGCATTTGGTAGAACGGGCCTTCGTCCACGTCCAGCCCCAGCCAGCGCATGCCTTCCAAAATCACGTCAACAGCAGCTTGCGTGGAGCGGTCTTCGTCGGTGTCTTCAATGCGCAAAATAAAGTCGCCGCCGGTGGAACGGGCGAAGGCCCAAGGATAGAGCGCGGAGCGGATATTGCCCAGGTGGATGAAGCCCGTGGGCGACGGGGCAAAGCGGGTGCGGGTGCGGGTGCGGCTCATGCAAGCCCCTGCACGGTGTCAAGCCCGCGCAACAGGTCGGCCTGCATATCGGGTACATGCTCCAAGCCAACGGATACGCGTATCAAGCCCTGGCTGATCCCGGCGGCCATCCGCTGGGCTTCGGTCAAGCGGCCGTGCGAGGTGCTGGCCGGGTGGGCGGCCAGGGTCTTGGTGTCGCCCAAGTTCGTGCACAAGGAGAGGGTTTGCAGCGCATCCAGCACATGGAAAGCGCGGCGGCGTGCCTGCTGCGCATCGCTGGCTTTGAGCTCAAAGGACAGCAGCGCACCGCCCACGCCCGACATCTGCCGCATGGCCAGCGCGTGCTGCGGATGCGAGGTCAGCCCGGGGTAATACACCCGCGCGACCGCTGGGTGCGACTCCAACCAGGCGGCCAGCAGTTGGGCCTTGGCGCTTTGGGCGCGCATGCGCAAGTCCAGCGTTTCCAGACCCTTGAGTACGACCCATGCATTGAACGGTGCCAAGGACATACCCGCGCTTTTGAGCACGGGCAAAAACTTCTCGGTGACGATGGCCTCGCTGGCGCACAGCGCGCCGGCCATGACCCGGCCCTGCCCGTCCAGGTATTTGGTGCCCGAGTGCATGACGATGTCGGCACCCATGGCCATAGGCAGCTGCAGGCTGGGCGTGGCAAAGCAGTTGTCCACGGCAAACAGCGCGCCGGCGTTGTGCGCCAGATCGGCCAAGGCCTGGATATCGCATACCTCGGTCAAGGGGTTGGTCGGCGTCTCGACAAAGAGCAAACGCGTGTTGGGACGCAGCGCAGCGCGCCAGGCACCCAAATCGGTTTGGGGTACGAAGGTGGACTGCACGCCAAACTTTGCCAGGTCGGAGCCGATGAGCTTGATCGTGGAGCCGAACATGGATTGGGAGCACAACACGTGGTCGCCCGCTTGCAGCAGGCCCATGCACATCATCAGAATGGCTGACATGCCGGAGGCGGTGCCGATGGCCGCCTGCGCGCCTTCGAGGGCGGCCAGGCGTTGCTCGAAGCTGGCCACCGTGGGGTTGCCATACCGGCCATAGGTGTAGCCGTCTTCCTCGCCGGAGAAGCGGCGGGCGGCGGTCTCGGCATCGGGCTGCACGTAGCCGCTGGTCAGAAACAGGGCTTCGGAGTTTTCCCCGTACTGGCTCGGTGCGACGGCGGTGCGCTGGGCCAGGGTGTCGGGGTGCAAGCCAGGTGGCAGGGCTTTGGACGGCATGGATGCTTTCAATTCAAATATCAGGAAACCAGATTGGGCAGGGCCAGGCGCGAGGTGTCTTGTTCATCATCCACGCCACCCACCCGCGCGGCGTTGAGGCGGGCGATATCGGCCTCGCCCACGTCGCCAGTGACGTAAACACCGTCGAAACACGAGGCATCAAATCCGCTGATGCGGGGATTGAGCGCGCCAATGGCTTTTTTCATGGCGTCCACGTCCTGGTAAATCAGCGCGTCGCAACCGATAATGGCGCGCACCTCGTCGACGCTGCGGTTGTGCGCCACCAGCTCTGAGGCCGTTGGCATGTCGATGCCGTACACATTGGGGTAGCGCACCGGCGGCGCGGCGCTGGCCAGATACACCTTGGCTGCCCCCGCGTCGCGCGCCATTTGCACGATTTCCTGGCTGGTGGTGCCGCGCACGATGGAGTCGTCTACCAACAGCACGTTGCGGCCTTTGAACTCGCTGGCAATCGCATTGAGTTTTTGCCGGACCGATTTTTTGCGCACCGCTTGCCCGGGCATGATGAAGGTGCGGCCCACGTAGCGGTTTTTTACAAAACCCTCGCGGTAGGGCAAGCCCAAGAGCTGTGCGAGTTGTGCGGCGCTGGGGCGGCTGGACTCGGGGATGGGGATCACCACATCAATCTGGCTGGGCGGCACTTGGGACACCACGCGGCGCGCCAGCGCCTCGCCCAAATTCAACCGCGCTTGGTAAACCGAAATACCGTCCATGACCGAATCGGGCCGGGCCAAATAAACGAACTCAAAAATGCAGGGCTTGAGCTGCGGCGCATCGGCGCACTGCTGGGCGTGGATGGTGCCCGCCAGATCGATAAAAACCGCCTCGCCGGGTTCCACATTGCGCTCCAGCGTGTGACCAGTACCTTCAAGGGCGACCGACTCGCTGGCCAACACCACGGTGCCCGGGCCGCTGCCGATGCATAAGGGACGGATGCCATACGGGTCGCGAAACGCCAGTACGCCCTGCCCTGCGATCAGAGCAATCACAGCGTAAGAGCCCTTGACGCGCCGGTGCACCTTGCGTACCGCCGTGAACACCGCCTGCACATCCAACGCCTGTCCCCGGGTGGTGTGCTCGAGTTCATGCGCCAGCACGTTGAGCAGCACTTCGGAATCGCTATCGGTGTTGATGTGGCGGTGGTCCACCGTGGAGAGTTCCGCTTTGAGCGCGTGGGCGTTGGTCAGGTTGCCGTTGTGGACCAGCACGATGCCAAAGGGCGCGTTCACGTAGAAAGGCTGCGCCTCTTCTTCACTGAAAGCGTTGCCCGCCGTCGGATAGCGCACCTGGCCCAAACCGCAATTGCCGGGCAGCGCGCGCATATTGCGGGTACGGAACACGTCTTTGACCATGCCCTTGGCCTTGTGCATGAAGAATTTTTCTTCCTGCTGGGTGACGATGCCCGCCGCGTCCTGGCCCCGGTGCTGCAAAAGCAGCAAGGCGTCATAAATCAGCTGGTTCACGGGTGCGTTGCTGACAACGCCGACGATTCCGCACATCTTTGCAACTCGCTTCTTTTTATTCAACCCGGCCGCAGGGGTGCGGGCAGGTATTTGGAAAACTCGGGCGCCAGCCAGGGCTTGAGGCCCCGCAATACGGTGTCTGCCACTGCGGCAGCCTCGGAGTCTGCCCACGCCGGGTCGTCGCGCCAAGGCGTCATGGCGACCACAGCGCTGATAACCAGCAGCAGCAACATGCCCCGACCGGCTCCAAAAACCGCCCCCAGCGCACGGTCCACCGGACCCAGCCCAGCCGCCGACAAGGCACTCTTCAGAACAAATGCGAGCACGGAACCGGCTACAACAGCAAGCACAAAAACCAGTACAAAGCCCGCAGAGAAACGCAACAACTCCGGCGCACCCGCCAAAGGCAACCAGCCACCCGCTGTCTCGCCAAACCACTGCGCCAACACGAAAGCCGCGACCCAGCTTAACAAGCCCAGCAGCTCAGACGCCAAGCCGCGCCATAAGCCCCACACGGTAGACAAACCCAGAATGGCGAGAAATATCCAATCGGTATTCGCCATGGCCGGTGCGCGCAAACTCAGATTGCCAGCACCTGCGCCGGCAGATCCAGTTTTTTGATCCGCTCGGCCAATTTGTCAGCCTCAGCCAGCGACGCCACCGGCCCCACCCGGACCCGGGTTCGCTTGCCATCTTTGGTGTCGGCCACATGGGTATAGGTTTTCATGCCGGCGCGCTCGAGTTTGGCGCGGGCATCCTTGGCCGCACCAGCGTCCGTAAACGTACCGGCCTGCACGACAAACCGTGCGCCGGTGGACGTTGCCGCGGCCTCGAGCAGCGCGCGGGCTTTTTTGGCTTCCTCTGGTGTGGACTGGCTTGCATCAGCGGCGTTATCCCCAGGCTTGTCCTGCGGTTTATCCACAGTCTTTTCAACAGGCTTGGACGTAGACAAGACGACTTCGGTATCGAGCGCCGCTTCTTGGATGGGGGCTGGTGGGACAACTGCCGCAGGCTCCGCCGGCCCGGGGGCCAGAACCACATCAGCGGGTGCCATCGTAGGCGGGGAGATCACGATAGGCTTGGCCTTGTCTTTGTCGGGAATATCGATGGGCACATCCAGCGCAACCGGGCGCGGCTGGGTGTCAAAAACCAAAGGGAATCCGATCACGCCAGCCAGAACCAGCGCTGCCGCACCCAGCAAGCGTTGGCGCGCACGCTGGCGCAGAAGGTCCAGACTTTCGCCGGCAGAAGCGGGTGGCTGCGCCTCGGAGTCACTGGAGCGGAACTTGAAGAAAGCCATAGGGAGAAGGAAGTTTAGGGTGCCAGATGCGGTGCTGCGCGTTGTGCTAATCCCTGCTGGAGGACGCCGCCGACTGTATAGAACGAGCCGAACACCACAATTCTATCAGCGGGGTCTGCTGCGGCGAGGGCTGCAGACAGGGCGCTGGCGGGGTCCGAACAGGCCTTGGACGTCCGCGTTACGGCACGCGCTGGGCCTGTCCCAGCAGCCGATTCTTGATGGACCTGCCACTGCGCTTGCAAAGCGGTACCGGTGGCCGCGCGCGGCGTGGGCAGGTCGGTGAAATACCAATGGTCCACCAGCGGATGCATGCGCGCCCAGATGGAGGCCAGCTCTTTGTCGGCCATCGCGCCGAAAACCGCGTGGGTGGTGGGGAAATAGCCCATCGCATCCAGATTGGCCGCCAAGGCAGCCGCCGCATGGCCGTTGTGTGCCACATCCAGCACCAGAGCGGGTTGCCCCGGAACAATTTGGAACCGCCCGGGCAACTCCACGGTGGCCAGCCCGCTGCGCACGGCCTGGGCCGTGACAGGCAGCACCTCGCGCAGCGCGCTCAATGCCGCCAGGACGCCCGCCGCATTGACCAGCTGGTTGGCGCCGCGCAGCGCCGGATACGCCAGCCCGCTGTAGCGCCGGCCGCGACCGGACCAGCCCCACTGTTGCTTGTCACCCTCGACGGCAAAGTCGACGCCCGCGCGCCACAGGTCCGCGCCCAGAGCGGTGGCGTGGGCCAGCACACTGGCGGGGGGAACCGGATCACTGACCACCACCGGCCGCCCCGCACGCATGATGCCGGCCTTCTCGCGGCCTATGGCCTCGCGGTCCGGGCCCAGCAGCTCCATGTGGTCCAGGTCGATGCTGGTGATGACCGCGCAGTCCGGGTCAACAATGTTGACCGCATCGAGCCGCCCGCCCAACCCCACCTCGAGAATGACCACGTCCAAGCCGCTGCGCGCCAGCACCCACAAAACTGCCAGCGTGGTGAATTCAAAGTAGGTGAGCGACACGGCCTCCACGTCGCCGCCGGGGGCGCGCGCCAGCTCTACCGCTTCCATGCCCGGCACAAACTGCGCGGCCGTAGCGGCCTCGCCGTCCATGCGCATGCGTTCTTCAAAGTGCACCAGATGCGGCGAGGTGTACACGCCGGTGCGGTAACCGGCGGCGCGCAAAATCGATTCAAGCATGGCCACGGTAGAGCCCTTGCCATTGGTGCCAGCCACGGTGATCACCGGGCACGGCATGGTCAGGCCCATGCGATCGGCCACGGTGCGGACCCGCTCCAGGCCCATGTCGATGGCATGGGGGTGCAAACGCTCGCAATGCGCGAGCCATTCAGTAAGGGTTTTCATAAGCCTGGGGATTGTCGCCCAGCGTGGCATCATCCATTGCATGGTTACGGTCTATGGCATCCCCAACTGCGACTCGGTCAAAAAAGCCCGCGACTGGCTGGCGGCGCACCAGGTCGCGTATGTTTTCCATGACTTCAAGAAACAAGGCGCATCACAGGAGTTGCTCGCGCACTGGGCCGCAGTCGCAGGCTGGGAGCGCGTACTCAACCGGCAGGGGCAAACCTGGCGCAAGCTGGACGCGGCTGAGCAAGCCCGCGCAGTGGATGCGGCCAGCGCCTGCGCGCTCATGCAGCTGCATACCAGCCTGATCAAACGCCCCGTGATTAATTGGGCCGGCGCGGCGCTGACGGTCGGCTGGCAGCCCGATGCCTTCAAGGCGGCCCTGGCCAAAGCGCTGACCTAAAATCGCGCCCGTCAACCCTACCCGACCGGCACGGTCTTTTTTACACCCCGACCCATGATCACTACCCACCTGAGCGCCGCCACTGTTTCCACTGCTGCCAATGTGTACTTTGACGGCAAATGCGTCAGCCACGCGCTGACCATGGCCGATGGCAGCAAAAAATCGGTGGGTGTGGTGCTGGCGTCCAGCCTGGTGTTTGGAACCGCTGCGCCCGAAACCATGGAGTGCGTCGCCGGTGCATGCGAATACCGCCTGCCAGGCAGCACCGAATGGCAAACATCTATGGCCGGGCAAAAATTCAGCGTCCCGGGCAATACGCGCTTTGAGATCCGCGTAGCCGAGGCCTACCACTACATCTGCCATTACGAATAAGCCCTACCCGGCGCACCCGTCTTTATATGTCCACCATTCTCCAAAATATTCCCCTTGGCCAGAAAGTCGGCATTGCCTTCTCGGGCGGCCTTGACACCAGCGCTGCCCTGCACTGGATGCGCAACAAGGGTGCGGTGCCATATGCCTACACCGCCAATCTGGGCCAGCCCGACGAATCCGATTACGACGATATTCCGCGCAAAGCCATGGAATACGGTGCGGAACAAGCGCGTCTGATCGACTGCCGCAGCCAATTGGCCGCTGAGGGTATTGCCGCTTTGCAAAGCGGGGCTTTCCATATCTCGACCGCAGGCGTGACCTACTTCAACACCACGCCCATTGGCCGTGCAGTGACCGGCACCATGCTGGTGGCGGCGATGCGCGAGGACGATGTGCACATCTGGGGCGATGGCAGCACCTACAAGGGCAATGACATCGAGCGCTTTTACCGCTACGGCCTTTTGACCAACCCGGCGCTGCGCATCTACAAGCCCTGGCTGGACCAGGCATTTATTGATGAGCTGGGCGGGCGGGCCGAAATGTCGGCCTTCATGACGCAGGCGGGTTTTGGCTACAAGATGTCGGCGGAAAAAGCCTATTCCACAGACTCCAATATGCTGGGTGCGACCCACGAAGCCAAAGACCTGGAGCATCTGAACACCGGGATCACCATCGTCAACCCCATCATGGGCGTGGCTTTCTGGCGCGACGAGGTGGCGGTGGCGCGCGAAACCGTGCGCGTGCGCTTTGAGGAGGGCCGCCCGGTGGCGCTCAACGGGGTGGAATACCCGGACCTGGTGGCGCTGGTTTTGGAAGCCAACCGCATTGGCGGGCGCCACGGCTTGGGGATGAGCGACCAGATCGAGAACCGGATCATCGAAGCCAAGAGCCGTGGCATTTACGAAGCGCCCGGCCTGGCGCTGCTGTTCATCGCTTACGAGCGGCTGATTACCGGCATACACAACGAAGACACCATCGAGCAGTACCGCGACAACGGCCGCAAGCTAGGCCGTCTGCTGTACCAGGGCCGCTGGTTTGATCCGCAGGCCATCATGCTGCGCGAAGCAGCACAACGCTGGGTGGCGCGGGCGATTACCGGCGAGGTGACGCTGGAGCTGCGGCGGGGTAACGACTATTCGCTACTGAATACCGAATCCCCAAATCTGAGCTACCACCCTGAGCGATTGACCATGGAAAAAGGAGCCTCGGCCTTTTCCCCGTCAGACCGCATTGGTCAACTCACCATGCGCAACCTGGACATCACGGACACCCGCGCCAAGCTGGGAATCTATGCGCGGTCCGGGTTGCTAGAAAACGGCCAGGGGATGGATATGCTGGGGTTTGACGCCAAGGCACCTGACTAGCGTCTGAAGACTAGCGGCCGAGGTAGCCGCGGGCCACGGGCTCAATAGCCGCTGCGGTGATACCCAATTGCGCCAAACCGGGCATGCCTGGGGTGGCCACGTTGTCCACCAGCATGGAGTCCAGGTTATCGCGGCTCATCAAGGGCGCGCCGGGTGCCAGTTCCATGAAAAATGCCTGGATACGCGCCGCCCACATGGGCAAACCAAAAATCGGACGCCCTTTTCCCGCGCCTGCCCCGCTGAGTACGCCCGCTATATGCACCAAGTCGCGCAAGCGCATCACGTCCGGCCCCACCAGCTCCCAGGTATGCACAGCACCCCCGCCCGACGGCAGAGCCAGCACCCGGACAATGGCCTGCGCCACGTCACAAACCCAAACCGGCTGAAACCGCGCGTCAGCCCCCGCCAGCGGAATGAATGGAAAGATGGCCTGCAGTTTTGAAAAGACGTTCATAAACTGGTCGTTCGCGCCAAAAATCACGCTAGGTCGCAGCAGCGATACCCGCAGCGCGTCGGACGCAGAGGCCACCTGCACGAGAACGGCCTCAGCAGCACTTTTGCTGCGCAAGTAGTAGGAAGGGGCGGTGCTCATGCGGGCCGAGTCCGCGCCCAATGCGCTCACATGAACCAGTTGTGCCACGCCGTTGACCAGGCAGGCCCGGGCGATCTTTTCGACCAAATGCACATGCGTCTTGGCGAAAGTGGCAGCATCACCGTGCAGGATGGCGACCAAATTGATGACGGCAGAATGACCGGCCATGGCGCGGGTCAGACCCGCTTCGTCGTGTACATCGAGCTCGAGCACGGTGAGACCCGGCAAATGCTGGATAGCCTGTGCATTCACCCTGCGCCGGGTTGGGACCGTGATCTGCCAACCCGCACGCACCAACTGCTCGCACACGTGGGCTCCCACAAACCCTGTGCCACCCAATACAAATATGTTTTTCATACCCCGACTGTATGGCATAGCCCAGCCGGGCAACTTCAGAGCACGACGGGTTCGGTCTGCAGCATCAGGCCGAAACGTTCGTAGACGCTGGTCTGGATCGCGCCGGCCAGGGTCATGACTTCGCCGCCGGTGGCCCCGCCAGCGCCCTGCCCCCGGTTGACCAGGACCAGGGCCTGTTTTTCATACACCCCCGCCTGACCGATGGACTTGCCGCGCCAGCCGCAGGCATCGATCAACCATCCGGCCGCGAGCTTGAATGAGCCATCGTGCAAACGGTAATGCACGACCTTGGGGTCGCGGGCAATGATGTCGGCACATTGTTCGGCACTCACAGTCGGGTTTTTGAAAAAACTGCCGGCGTTACCGATCTGCGCCGGGTCAGGTAATTTGGCGCGGCGGATCTCGCAAACCCAGTCGAACAGTTGCTGGGCGCTGGGATTTTCGATGCCGGTCTGGGCCTGCTTTTTCTCCAGATCGGCGTAGCCCAGCACCGGCTTCCAGGCCTTCGGCAGCGCAAAACGCACCCGCAAAATCATGGCCCTGCCCTGCAAACCCATGTGCCGCTCGGAGCCATCGTGCTTGAACACCGAGTCACGGTAACCGAAACCACATTGCGCGGCATCCAACGTGAAAACGCGGCCGTTCTCCAGGTCGATCGCGTCGAGGGACTCAAAGCGGTCTTGCAACTCGACGCCGTAGGCACCGATGTTTTGGACGGGAGACGCGCCTACGGTGCCGGGAATCAAGGCCAGGTTTTCCAGCCCCGGAAAGCCCTGCGCCAATGTCCAGGCGACAAAGGCATGCCAATCGACGCCAGCGCCCGCCTCCACCACTGTGACTTTAGAGCGCTGTTCCACCACGCGGCAGCCCTCGATTTCGGCCTTGAGAACCAAGGGCTCGACATCTCCGGTGATCACCAGATTGCTGCCGCCACCCAACACGAATTTAGGCGCCTGGCACAGCTGTGGATCGGCCAACACGGCCAAGACGTCTGCCTCGCCGCGGATTCGCACCAGTCGCTGCGCACGCGCGACGATATGAAAGGTGTTGAGCGCCTGCAGCGGCACCTGGTGTTCGACTAACATGGGCAGATTGTCCCGTATGGAGCCCTCACGCTATGCCCTCTTTTGACACAGTCTGCGAAGCCGAACTGGTAGACGTAAAAAATGGTGTCGACAACACCGCCAAAGAAATTGCCACGCGCTTTGATTTCAAAGGCACCTCCGCCAGCATCGAGATCAAAGACAAAGAAATCACGCTCATTGGCGACGCAGAATTTCAGCTCACGCAAATCGAAGACGTACTACGCAACAAACTGACTAAACGCAATGTGGATGTGCGATTTTTAGACGCAGGCGATATACAAAAAATGGGGGGTGACAAAGTCAAACAAGTCATCAAAGTGCGCAACGGCATTGAGTCGGAACTGGGCAAAAAAATCCAACGCCTGATCAAGGACAGCAAACTCAAAGTGCAAGCGGCGATCCAAGGCGATAGCGTACGCGTCACCGGGGCCAAACGCGACGACCTGCAGGCGGCCATGGCTTTGCTGCGCAAGGAAATCAGCGATGTGCCGATTAGTTTCAATAATTTCAGGGACTGACCGCACCGCCCCGAACGCGCGCCAAGCCGCAATACGAATTAGCTTTTTCTGCCGATCCGCGGCTCAGAGCCGCTGATCAACCGCCCGACATTGGCCTTATGGCGCCAGAGCAGCAAACCGGCGATGAAGCCCAAAGCCAAAGTCACCGCCAGTTCGCTGCGCCAGGCCACACCGTCGCACAGCAGGTAGTACACCGGCGTGAAAACCGCAGCCACCAGAGCAGCGAGGGACGAGTAGCGAAAAAAGTACGCGATGATGAGCCAGGTCAGCCCGGTGGCCACACCCAAAAGCGGGTGGATGCCAAAGCTCGCGCCGATGGCCGTTGCCACGCCTTTGCCACCCTTGAACTTGAAAAATACCGGGAACAAATGCCCTAAAAATGCGGCCATGGCAACGGCGGCGATTGTGCCGCCTGCAAGGCCGAATTCCGCACCATATTGCTGCACGCACCACAAAGGGATAAAGGCTTTGAGTCCATCAAACAGCAAGGTCAAGGCCGCCGCGATTTTGTTGCCTGAGCGCAAAACGTTTGTCGCCCCCGGGTTGCCACTGCCGTAACTGCGCGGGTCGTCCAATCTCATCAACCGGCTGACGATGACTGCGAAGGAGAGTGATCCGGCGAGATAGGCAAGTAGTACGGCCAAGGGGCCGAACCACCAAACTTGTGTGTTCATTTCAAAAACCTACGGGGCGATAAAGGCACAATCCATTATTCAAATTCATAAGCAAAAAACGGTTTTTGTCATGGTGTTTACTGGGCGCATTCGACCGATTGTGCGCCTAGCGCGGGCAGGCACTGTTGCGGATCAATCTCCAGTAAATAACCACGACGTCCCCCGTTAATCAAAATACGCGGCAGATCGAGAATAGTCGACTCCGCATATACCGGCATAGTTTTTCGGGTGGCAAACGGCGATATGCCGCCTACGAGATAGCCGCTGTGGCGGTTGGCGACTTCGGGCGTGCAGGGCTGCACCGATTTCGCACCAATCTGGCAGGCCAGTTTTTTGGTTGATACCGTGCGGTTCCCGTGCATCAGCACCAACAAAGGCTTGGCGTCCTGGTCCTGCATGACGAGCGTTTTGACCACCGCAAACGGATCCCAGCCCAGTTCGGATGCGCCCCGCTGTGCGCCGCCGCGTTCGACATAGTCATATCGGTGTTCGCGGAATTCCAACCCGGCCTGGCGCAACCATGCGGTAGCCGGTGTTTCGCTGCTACGGTCTTTTTTGATCACAGTCATAAAACCTTGGTCATACCGCAGGTTCACAGTGAGCCTCCCGAATTGCGTCACTGGCTTGAAACAATTGAAAGGTACTCCCGGATTGGCAGGGCAGAAACCAGGTGGGAAACTGCAGTCTACGTTGGGAGAGAGAACCAAAGTTTCATTCTCCGGTTCTGAGCACTGTCTGTTTATCATCCCCGCAATGTACCAAGTCAAACGCCCCGCCCGCAGCGAATTCGTGCCGATCCGGAATCTGAGTTACCACGTCCTTGTGTGGGGGACGCCCGCGGAAGCCAAA
>Ga0209356_1000351_pt1 | contig 17818 bp, 25 predicted proteins | sample LauGreFaBDMM15SN_2_FD_188213 | JGI IMG/M metagenome (GOLD analysis project Ga0209356, IMG submission 188213) | Freshwater lake microbial communities from Lake Michigan, USA - Fa13.BD.MM15.SN (SPAdes) (version 2) | ecosystem: Environmental > Aquatic > Freshwater > Lake | place: Lake Michigan, USA...
AGGACAACACCAAATGGAGGATTCACATAATTTGACTTTCCCCACTCAGCGTCAAGGCCATCAAAGTTATCTGGCTTTGGATATGGGCAAGGATCAAATGTAAATGCAAACTCATCGTTGAGTTGCCTATAGAGTTCTGGAGGGGTAAGCCAGTAATGCTTGCCATCCTTGCTGTTGCCTTTCTCAAAACTCATTTCAACCCACGCCTCTTCTGCTCCGCTTGGATAGCGGCCTCAATCTTCTCGCATTCAGACATAAAGAAGAACTCATCCTTACACACAGGGCATCTTGTCCTAGTAATGTTTGGCACAACAAAAGGTTCTAGGTTGAGTTTCTGAACGCACTGCAACTTGTAGTCACCAGTAATTTCGATTGTATTTGCTTTGTTACAAGTAGGGCATAGTTCTTTCGGCGGCAGCATCCCATTCTCCAAAGCAAATTCCTCACCAGCGCGCATCATCCGTTCCGACATATCCCCAACCTCCTCAATCCACCAATCATCCTTCGTGACGCAGATGGTGTAAGTTTCCTCGCCGTAATAAAACTTATGCTTTGTTCCTTCAGTGTCTTTCATTTGTTTCTTATAACTCAATCGCCTTTTGCGATGCAAGCACAATATCCTGCGCTGTAATATTCCGCAGAGCGTTACACCAGTATTGCGTCTTGGGAGTCTTGTTGGTCGCATCCTTACACTTAGCCTGTGGCAACCCAGCGTGCGGACGGCAAGGTGCGTGCGGGCAGGTATCGGGCTTGAATACCGATACGTTCTTACTATAATAAGTCATTCTGTCGGCGGGATCGTAGCTGCCCCACAGCGACACACACGGCGTATCTAACCCAGCAGCCATGTGATTTACACTGCTATCTGGTGCAACAACAAAGTCAGCCCCGCTAATAATCGGGAACAAGGAACGCACAGCCTTGGTGCAGTTAAATAAGTCAATCACCCTCGGATGATCCACCTTAAAGTTGTTTGAGTTATCCAGCCCAATGATGACAGCGTGATGTTTTGGGTAAGCCTCAAGCAACGCCAGCACCGCTTCCTGCCCCATCGTTGGCGGGTAGGTACGGGTAGGACCGCTGGACGAAACGTGATAAGCAAAGAACGGACTAGGCAACGGCCACTTGCCCATCGCCTTCAACTCTTCATGGTCTGGCTCGATGAGATGTAGAACTGGCTTACAATACTTCGCCATCGTCTTCTCATCCCACACACCCATCCACTCATAGATCCTCTGGTAGCAGTTGCCAGGACCAGTGCCTAGCTTTGTGTTGCCAACCTGCCCGCTGAACAGATCGTCAGTAGGTAGGTGAGCATCGAATGAATCCCAAGCTTCCAGAGAGGACGGCAACGGCCACAGCTTTGCACCCAGCCCAGCGTATAGAGGCAAGTTGCGGGCAGGAGCGTAAACCTCCACAACCCCACCCGACTCTTGCACCAAGTAGTTGACGAACGCAGTAGCGATGATCGCGTCACCAATTGCACCAGCGCGGTACACGGCTGTTGCACCACCAGCAGCACGCCCTTTGTAGTACGGCTTGATCTTGTGTGGGCAAGGGATTGAATCGTCCCAAGTTGGTCCAGTTAGCTCATCTGGCAGCACATAGGTAGTGCGTGGATAGAGCATATTGTCATCGACTTTGTGAATTGCGTTTGTGTTATTTGTCCATAGTTTCATTTGGCCTGCCTTTCTATTTTGTGCATGAAGATCGGAGTCTGCTCACCTACATAAGCTCCTGCAATATTAAAATCAAAGTGTTCTAGTGCCTCGGCATAGTCCATGCCTTGCTTCATAAGGCTTTCGATGATTGCGTCCGCATCATAGATCGCGCATAGATCACTACCGAACGCGCTACCCACACCGACCAGCGCATCATCAAATCCATCGGCAAATAGCATCGTGTGTGCATCATCACCGAACTGGTCAAGGATGTCTTCTCGTATGCTCATACGCTCTGCATCTGGTAGGCGTGGTCAACCAATTCCCTAACGCATTTGGAATACTCTTCCTCTGCACTGCTGTAACAAAATATCTCGGTCCTAAACCCACCAGCCTCAAGCCAAAGCCTCCATCTCCAGTACTTGCCATCCCACTCCTTCTTCACCTGCATCGCCAACTCATCCTTGCTTTTCATTCCTCACCCACCACTTCCTTGCACACTAGGCTCGCTGCATCCACCATCGTTATGATTTGGATCATATCCACAGAACGCCCGTGAGTGGCGCGGTTACGCTCCAGAACAAGCTTCTCCCTGGCTATGGCAAGCATATCCCGCGCCCACTTCAATCTGTTCTTGGCCTCTACATTCATTGTGTATCCCTTTCTTTAATGTCATAATAAAACGAATCTGTATCCTCCGTCACCCACTTGTCACTCTGATTCTCCACGCTTGGCAGGTCGGTATCAACCCGAAACTGCTTTAGGTTATCGGGCAACTTCTTCGTAACCCAATTCGAGTCTCGCCAGAAGATTCGGTTGTTAGGCATACAGAGTAAGTAGCCATCATCACCAGCGAAGACATGACCGCACTTGTAGTCGGACGGCTCATCGCTGTAGGGATTGTTAAACCAATCCACAGTAAACAAGTATGTACCCCATACTTTAGTTGCATCCCGCAACAATATCTGAGCGCGATGATAGGCCAAGAAGCTGTACTCGGTTACGGTCACGTTCTCGCTAAAGCAATCCCAAAGCTGTTTATAGTTGAATGGGATGTCGGCCTCTGGCTCGTGAGTGTATATCTCAGATAGCGGCACTCGACTCCGCAGCATTCCAGAGTCAGTCATAACGTGGAAGGTTAGGATTGCCCCAGCGCAAGACTGCAAGGCAAACACATAGACGTTGTAAAACTCCTTGTCCGACTCGGTCTTGGTAAAGAATGACTTTCTCACCATAGCCTTGAAGCTAGGGATGTTCTCGTTGAGCGTTGCCATTACAGCCACGCAGGTCCAGTAATCCAGGCAACCAACACCCAGCGTGTTCCCCATATTGGCGCACGCGCTCTATGCTCGATGTAGGACGGAAACCAGCAACCTGCTCCTTGCTCGCGAATAAACTTTGCGTTCTCGATGTCAGCCTTGACCCGCAAGCCTCCACCCAAATATTCATTAGGTGCGGACAGGTTAACCACCGCAGTCAGCTTACGATCCGATCCAGTAAACGTATCGTAGTGCCACCAGAACTGCTGGAGTGGATTGTACTTTAGAATCTGCAACTGCTGCATACCAGTAACATCAAACCTCCAATGCTCTGCGTTAATGGAGCTAGTCAACTCCTCCATAATGTTATAGATCCAGTTATTATGCTGGGCGTAAGGAATCCAGCAGGACGAGCAACTTCTGGCAAACGACCTGCGCGTAGTTCCATCCTTCTTCAAGACAGTAGCACGCTTCATCCCGATCACTTCCGCATCCTGACGCAGCATCTCGCACTGCGTCTTGGTTAGGACATAGCGATCTACTGCTGCCGTTAAAACCTTCTGCTTAAACTCGTTCATTTGAGTTCCTCCAACATTTCCAGCAACGCCTTATTCAGCGCGTACTCAAAGCAAGCTTTCTTGTCTTTAATAATATGCTGACGGCCTGCTTCGGCCAAAGTCTCGTAAAGATCATCGTCAACATTAACTGTGATCTTGACTGACTTACACTCCTCAGTCTTGACCACATCAATATATTTCCCTGCTTTTCTTTTCTTCATAGATCCAGTTCCTTTCTTATATAGTCAATCAGTTTGAAGATGATGTACAACGCACAGTAGATTGCCGATAATGTCATCGAACTGTAAAGGACAAACCAACCGATTACCCAAACAACTCCAGCCATATCAAGTAGGCAGAACATAGTCGTTTTCCTTTAGCTTCCGTAGCAACGTGCGGTTGTCGATCTGCACCCCACTAGCCCTGCACCACCAGGACACAACGCCTGTCTTGAAGTCGCGCAGTAGCTTCTGTACTTCGTGCGAGTTCTTATATTCAAGTGCATCGTTGAGTGGCACGCCAGTGTGATCCTTAACAATCTTCATACCCTTAACCATCCCGCGCTTGCGCAGCATCCGTAGGTCGCGGATAGCTTGCAGTGCAACCTCCCCAGCCAACTGCTGCACCCTGTCATCGTAATCACCGCGACATAGCTGGGTTGACCTCACCGACCCAGCTCCACCAGCTTCGCTTCGTCAGCTTGAATCTGGTTAGCTAACTTGGTTAGATCGTTCGACTGACCAGCGTAATGAATAATCATTGCGTCCTTGTAACGGTCCAAACCAAAATGCGACTCCACGCTGGTCATGCAATTGAATGACGGGTCAAGCTCGGTTAGCGGGATGTTCCATAGGTGCGCCATCACGTTGAGCCAAGTCTGCTCGGCAAAGTGGTTTGGGTGTAGGCCAATCGGCGGCATTGATAGAACACCAACCGCCTTGGTATGAACTACGAACACGCCAGTGTTGACATAGAACTTAGGCTCGATCACACCGCCGAATGCACCAGCCAGCTTGACCATATCTGGCTTGCGATCCAGATAAGCTCCTTCGTCAAAGGCACAGAACACGCCAGCGTCCTCGGATAGCTTGGGGCAATCGTTTGCAATCAGGACATCAGCGTCAACGAATGTCACCTGGTCGTAGCCCTTGGTTGCCATGATGTTTCCAATGGCAGATTTGGAGTATTGGGCTGGATGGGTAAGAGGCTTGTCGATCAGAATGAAGTCAGTGCTATGGCGTTTGCAGTACGCCTCCATCCTCGGCCTAGTCAGATCAATAATCTTCTGCCAATCCTCACCGAACGATTGCGTGACTAATGCTTGTTTCATTTGCCAGCGTCAAAATCTTCTGTTGCTTGAATGGACAAAAGATCATCAGCCTTTTCCAGCAATTCCTTGCTTGGATTCTTTATGTCCTCAGTAGCAGTCGAGATTTCAATCTTTGACATAGTCACATTGTTGACCACCTCGGCAAAGTAATGTTCCCTATAACCAACTGGACCAATATCTTCTGTAATCGTGTCAATCTCTGCGTTGCCATACGCAGTGTACTTTTCTCCATTAAACTCAAAATCAACACTTACATCTTCCATAATCATAATCTTGTTACCTCTTTCTTTATTTGCGCTAACGTGAACAAGCATCGTACCAGTGCGCGCTCAAGATGGTCAACACTTGTCTCGCCGTTATTGTCAGGACAAGGCGAGGACTTGTGCAATTGCATTTGCGCTGTGGCTAGGTGGCGTACAGCGCGAGCAATATGGTAATCGTGAGTCGGCCTATCCTTCTCCAGCCAATCGCCGTAACCAGACTTGTCCGATCCTTTGCCCATCACGCGCCAGACTATCTCCTGCGCAGCGTTACCCATCTCTTGAATTGTTGGTGCAGTCATTTTGCAAGCCTCCTATAAAATTCGTCCAGTAATCCTTCTAGCCATAAGACATCTGCTGGGTCGATCATAACTTCATCCCAGGAGGCGTGTAATCCTTTACCCAAGCCCATACTTTCTGCATGGCGCAGAAGGCAATGCCAGCTTGGTAGAGTTCGTCTTCGTCCCACACTTTTGTTTCAAGCTTGGTAGCATCGTTTGACGCTAGGACCACCGACACGCAGGCACACTTAGGATTCTCGCTTGCATTCCTGTATGCCCAAAGCTGCGCGCAATCTGTATCGTAGAAAGGATCGTACTTGGGATTAACCTTACGATTCTTTAGGTCGATGATAGCGTCACCAATACCGCGTAGCTTGACGTAGGCATCACACCTTCCCGCATAGCCTGCGCCGACAAGACCCTTTTCGCACCAGTAGGTTTTCTCAATGTTTGCATCGGCCCACTTCTTAAAGGTTTCGATGTACGGAGCAAGTGTTTCATCGTTGGATACGGCTCTTCCCAAGAGGATGTTTTCCATTTCCGTGTGCATTTTCGTGCCGTGTTCAGCTGCCTTCGTTGTTGATTCTTTAGAGTCCTTAACCACTCTTCGAGCGTAGGTTTCGAGCGTTTCATCTGCCTCCTTCGGAAGCGTGAGCGAGGACATAATGGCCTGCTCAATCTTCCACGCCGTCAATTGCGGCTTATCCATAATGCCAAGCACGCTGGTTACGGATGGGTACAATCCCATCTGGCGAGCATCGGCTACGGTTGTGTTTCTTTCTTTTCCGTTCTTGCCAATCACAACGTGGGCGGATTCACCCTCGGCTGTGTACCAATGTCCCGCCTGATCCGTTTGGACCAGACGGGAATTAGTAGGCTCTTTCGCTGTGATTGTAAGAGCCATACAATTTAGAATGGCACTTGGTTGCCGTCTGCGTCCACCTCGACCTTAGTGGCCGTGGACTTTCCAGCAGCGGTAGTAAACTCCTTGGATGCGCGGATCTTCTCCTGCAACCAATCGGGCATATCGTTGAACTGCCCAGCTTCACCCTGCTCGATCTCGTAATACAACTGATCGTTGGTGGTGGTAGCTGGTGCTTTCATGCCCTTGGGGAGCTTGGATGCACCCGCGATTGCGCAGTATTGCCGACCCTGCTGGCTGGTCTTGTGGATCAAGGTCAGCATAGCTGGCTTGCCAAGGAGGTTCTTCAAGCTGAATGCTTGGAGTTCCTTGGAGGTAAAGGTCTGGCCGCGCCATTGTTCGAGAAGCTTGCGAAGGCTTGCTTTCTCTCCAAGGCTGCGGGTCTGCTCGATGCTAACTACCATAGGCTTTTGGACTGTGGTGCGTTTGCCATTCTCCTCGACCTCGAACTCATCGGTTTGATCGGGCAACTCAAAGGTCAAGCGGACTTTAGGTGTCCACTTCTCTTGGTTATCCCAATTGGTTTTCTGGTGGCCTAGGTCAACTAGGCTGTAGAGAACGCCTACAGTAGCTCCCGCTTCTGGTAGTTTGCGTTCTTGTTTTGCTGATTCACTTAATGTTAGTGCCATGTTATTTCTCCTTTATTTATTTGGGTTGTTTATGTTGGGGGTAAGTTCGTCAAAAGCTGGGGACTTAACGTAGTAGCCCTGCGCGATGGTTGCGGTCTTTGCATACTCGATAGTGACATTTGCAGGCGCGATCTGTCGAGCTAATTCACAGACGCTGTCAGCGGTCAGTATGACCAGCCATTCCTTGCGTCCGTTACGGCGGAAGAATACGGATGGGATCTTGCCATTCGGACAATCACGCTTGGATTGCTCCATCCACTCTTCGGGTTTGAGTGCTTGGCAACGCTTGCCCTCGATGTGGAAAGGAAAGTTCTCGCAGACCACATCACCGCTACCACCCTCTGGATTGCCTGCGAACTGTTGGCTACGGCGAGCCTTCTGCCATCCCTGCTCCCGCAGGTAGTTTGCTAATTCTCTCTCACCCGCTGCACCTTTAGCTCGACTATTGATTTTGCCCATCCATCGGGTTTAGCTGTCAACCCGCGATGGTGTCGATATATATTTTAATCTATTTTAGTTCCGCCAAGTCTTATTAGCTTTACTAATATCCTCATTAAATCGTCTAATCATTGCCATCATGGTCAGCTTCTCTACGATCTTCTTGTTTTTCTTGACCCAAGCCACAGCCTCATCAAAGGATTCTGCATCCTTCAGCCCTTCTTCAAATTTGGCCCAAGCCTCTTTCTCGTTCACAAGCTTTGGAATACACGCCAGTTCTGGCCTGTCGATGGGCAAAGTTTAGTTGTTATGCTTTTGCACTTGGCGATGGGCAACAACCAGAACAAATCATCGTTCATACCCCAGCAGGCAACGTAATCCACGCCACTGATAGCGCGCTTGGGGATATTAAATCCATTTCCACTACTGGTAGTGAAGCGGTACTTGGTGCGCCCAGGTTCTACAGTCTGCGCGGTCTTAACTTGGATGCGGAAGAACTTATTGTTCTTCTCTGCCACCACATCGTACCCCGCAAAATCCTCGTAAGGCGTAAGCACGTTGTACCCGCACCGTAGCAACGCGCCAGTGACGCGAGCTACCCCTACTGCTCCGACTTGGCGTGATGTTAATTTCATCCTTGACGGCTTTCGGTTTGTACTAGAGACTTTTCCCAATGAAAGCAATAATAACTATGACACTGACGGCGATGCTGATGGCATCGGTGATGGCGGAAGATGATGATGCTGACGCTGCTGATTTTGTGGGAGCAGTGTTAAAGCGCAATGGATTCTCATGTGGCCGAGGATGCGTAATATCAGAGAATGGTGGAATGGCTTATTCATCGTCATCTGGTAGGTCAATAATTTCAACTGAAGGTTTTTACTATAAGTCTGGAAGTAGTGTTGTTGGAAAAGATGCAACATTCATATCGAAGTCTAGGAATTTCTTTTATGGAACTTCCGCAACGATTAAGGCTGGTTCTGCCTATATGAATGGAGATGCTGTTTGGGTTGGATCTCAAGAAGAGGATAATGATTAAGCTCCAAATATTGCGAGCCTATTTCGTATTCTGTTTTCGAGTCCACCAATAAACTTCTTTCTGGCTGGGTTGCGTTGAGCCATTCGGTATTCGTCCTCAAGCTGGGCTTGGCTGGCTGCACGCATTAACGCCTTTGGCTCAACTTGGTTGATGGCCTGCAATGTTTTTGGACCTAATCCTCCGTCTACCGCTACCTTCTGCCCCAGCGTGTTCAATCCTTGCTGGATGTACTTCGTTGCACCGCCCATCCCGCGATTAAACGCGAGATCCTGTGCGAATGGTTGGACTTCTTGGGGGAGTTTAGAGACGAATGGGCTGGTGTACTCTTTGACGTACTGCGCCGCAGCCTGCGCTCTTTCTTGCGCTGGGAGCGATGAGATTCTTTTGAAGGCATCTGGATGATACTTGTCGTTAATACCCGCAACCTCAAAATTACCACCCATATCTCCTGCTGGCAATTTATAGACTTGCACGTTGCCCTGCTTGTCCTTCCTTGCCTCAAAATCAATCGTCTTTAACGCTGCTGTTTGTAGCGCATCTTGTTCTGGTTTTGTTTTCATAGGTTGCTGTTCCTCTATAAATTCAAGTGTTGGCTGTTCTGGCGTGGCTTGCGGCATTTGCTTGGCGTATTCTCTGGCCTTCTCAATCGGGGCTATCCTTCTTATCTCTTCTGGCACTGGCTCGTATCCAGTTCCAGTAAGTTCTCTTGCTACCATATCGTTTCTCAAGGAGACATCCTTGGATGGGTTTACTGAAAATTTCATTGCTTTTGGCCTCGCTTAATTTTTGACTCATTACGAATTAAAAATTCTTTTCTTGCGTCACTACCAACCTGAGAATACGCGCTCTTTAATGCCCTAACCTTATCCTCACTTCCAAGCCTCTTAAAGCCATCATCACCAAGCAATGCTTCAGCAGCAGCGCGGTTGGCTCGGCCTCTTATCTTTGAGTATTTTTCATACAACTCTGGAGACAGTCTGTACTTTTCGTTGCCAATCATAAATTGCTCCAAAGGCTTCGGTGGTATCACGTCTCCATTTTCAGTTTCCTTGAATAGTTTATAAATTGCCAAGGTGGTTTTATCGTATGTCGCTTCCCTTGACTTGGTGAAATCAAAGAAGTTGTACATTACTGGATCAGCACCTTCTGGTGTCTGCGGTATTTCCCTTCCCCATATATCAATCTTTCTTGGCAAATCCTCTGCATAGCCAGGAATCTTTCTCTTGAGTACTTCGCCAAATAAATTTAGTGTTCTTTCTGTCACATCCTCACCCTCAATGTCTTTAATCTTTATTTTCTCTGGCAATGAATCGCTCATAGCTCTTGAGACAGCACCAAGCGTATTTGGGAATGCTATTGAAGATACTGTTCCAAAGTAATTGGCAATCCACTTATCCATCCTGTCCCTCTTGCCATCCAGCATGGCCGAAAGAAGACTGTTTGTTCCCTTCAAAAAGCTTTGATTCATAGCAAAAGAAAGCGTTTCTGGAACAAGTGCAGTCAAAAATTCTGGACTTATAAATTCACCCTTGTCTGTTGCCTTACTTGCCTCATTCCAAGTTGCAAGCATTCCGCCAACAATCCCCATTTTCTCAAGATTCATAACGCGATCACCAAGCTGGAGGTCTGTCGAATCGCCTTCCGCAAATCTCTCCAGCGCGCTAAGGTTTATTGTTCGTGGAGGAAGCGTTTTGTATTGTATGTCCCTAGTCTTTTCGGAGTCTTCTGCCGACCCGCCAATCACCCCAGCGTCCGACAATGTTTTTGCAACTGCCCCTATGGTTAGGCTTGTTAATGTTTTTCCTATTGCCATGTGTACGCCTCTAGCGTCCTTGGATTGCATTGCTGGTATTCCCTTTGTAACGAGCGCATAACCAGGAAGCGAGTAATCAAGCATTTCATCGATCACATTTGCTGGTGTCTTTGCGTATGGGATAATTGTCTTCCCAAGAGTCCTCGCCAATCCAACCCTATTACCAAGGCCAAACATATTTGATACGCTCAAGGCTGCTCTTGATAGTGGTGTGTCTTGCTGGAACACGGCTTCTGCTGCCTCTTGTTCTATTTTTCCTAAAGCTTCCGCTGATGGAAGTCTTGTTGCTACGGAAATTTCTTTTCCAAGCTCTCTTTTCCCAATCGACTCAATTTGACTTCTAATGTCTTGTATTTTTGCTGAGTCAGTTGCTGTTGTTTTGGGTTTTGATAACAATTTTGAAAGCTCATTATTAAGAGATGAAATCTTGGATACTCTTTGAAGCTGTGCAGATTCAGCCAAAAGCCTTGCTTGAGCCATTCTTCTGAATGGAGTATCGCCAAGCTGAAGTAGGCGTAACATTGTTTCTGGCGGAACGCCAAGCACCGTTTCGGCGGCCAGTCTAGCCCTATCAAGCCCAGCCTGTCCCAATCCTTTCCATCCGTTGAGAACTGGCTGAGCCAAGCCAGATCCTGTCCAGAATTGTCTAAACGCTTGGGCTGGCTGGAATCCTCTTATTTTCTCTCCAGACAATAACCCTTCGGCACTGATGCCTCTTTTTAGACCAGCCAATCCTTCTCCGCCTCCACGAACAAATGCCTTAACTGTTTCCCCAACTCTTCTTGCTCCAGCCAAAGATATTGGTGAGGACACAGTTCTTTCTGCAACTGGAAGCCCAACTGATTTCTTGAATGCTCTTGCCACCTCTTGGCTTATAAACGCACCTTGTCTTCCCATTGTTCTAGGCAATGAACTTACCGCATTGCTCCAAAGATTTGTGACCAATGACAATGGAGCAAGAAGATTTCCTTGTATTACAGTTGGCAAAGTTTCGGCAAAAAACTTTTTTGGAACAAGTCTTGACTCAAAGTTCTGGAATCTAAACGCACTTTCAACAAATCTTTTCTCTGCTTGAATTGCTTTCTGTATGTCAACATCATCCAGCGTATTTCTTGCTCTTTCCGCAAGAGTTTCATAGGTTGACCTAGTTCTTGCTTGAAGCTTAAAAAGATTTCTGGCTTTTATAAGAAGAGGCTGAGTAAGGGTTCTTCCATTCTTATCAAGAAAAACGCTTAGTGTGGCAAGGTATCCATTTTGGGTTGCCGATGGAAGAGTCCTCATTGCTGCAACAGTTTGAGCAGCTTCTGTAGGTAGTTTTATTCTGGTCTTTGCAAGATCAATCAATGACTTGACATCATTCTGTTTTGATGCTCGGTTGATTAGTTCGGCATTGGCAACTACTTTTTGAGGAGCAGTTCCGCTTTCAAAAATTCCTCTTACAACATCATCGGACTCGTTTGCTAGGGCATCTTGCAATGCCTTCTGACCGAACTTTGCGTACTTTATATCCTCACTCTTTGCAAGCTGTTCGCGCACTTCTCTGTTAAGGAATGGATCTTTCACCATCTTTACTCCAGCTTGTCTATATCCAATTCCCTTTGGTGTGGCAGGCAATTCAATTGGCAATTCAACTGGAGCAACGCCTGCCCTTGCTGCTGCTTGCTCTGCCTTTGGAGCAACAGCCTCAACTGCCTTCGGCAAAGCACCCTCAACCGCTGGGGCAACAGCAGGAGCAACAGCTTCAGCAACTTGAGTGGCTGGGCGAGTTAATGCACCACGAACTCCTTTTGCTAACCCAACCAACCCTCCGCCAGTAGGCGTAAGAATGGATGCAGCCGTTGTGGTTATTGGATACTTCTCAACATCACGCTGTAATACTTCGCTGATGCGAGCCATGCGCTCTGGACCTAGCAACGCTTTACCAGCAGCCTCTTGACCCTTCTGGCCTGCAATAAATCCACCCACGCCAGCAATTGCTCCTGTTACTAACTTGGGAACAATGCCACCAGGAGTAAGAGCAGCAGCAGTTTCAGCAGCAACAGCACCAGTAGTTGCTGGGATTACTTGGCTTGCAACAGTGCGTGCAATTGCGCCTAGCCTGCTAGGTTCTTCTGGTTCAAGTTCAAATGAGTCAACATTGCCATCCTTGTCAGCCTCAAAGCGCACCACCTTGCCGTCCTTGTTTCTACCAATAGCAAACCCAACTCCAGTAGCCTTATCCGTTCCAGACGATACTGTTTCAATGCCCAGCCTCTGCGCTTCCTTGACTGCTGGGATTGCTGGTGTTTCGATAATGCCTTCAGCCAACGCCTGCGCTGTTGGCTTGTATCCTTCCGCTATCGTGCCATCTGGCCTGCGGATCGTACCCATCGCGTCCACAGCCTTGCCAGCCTCAATGGATGCTTGCTGTGGCGTTGCGCCAGCTTGTAGTTGACGCTGTGTTTCTTGCTGCAATACAGCTTCACGCTCTGGAGAGATAACATCCTCTGGCGCACCACCAGATGCCAAATAATCAGACTTGGTTAAATTGCCAGCTTCTTCTTGTGAAAGTGGAGCAAACTCTAAATCTTGTTCCTGCTCTGGAACGAACTCAAGCTCTGGCTCTATAGCCATTGCTTACTGCCTCGCTTGCAGTCTACCTGGTTTTCCGTTGATATAAATGAGTTGCCCAGGCTTTACGCCTGCCGCCTTTGCTTCTTGGAGGCTCTTAAAGTTCTTTGGTGCTTCTGGCTGTGCCTGTGCTTGGGCTGGAGTCCCTGGAGCAACTTGCGGTGCTGTTTGCGGCGTGGCCTGTAACGGCATTGCTTCAGATTGATAATCTGGAACATTCGTTTCCATCTGACCCGCCTGTCTGTTGAAGCCAAGTTCGGCCAGCTTGTTCCTATAGACACCAGCTTCAGTCTCTATATCTTTTAGGACATCAGCGCGTGGCTTTGCCCCAATCAATCCAAGCCCAGCTTCCATAGCAAATGTACGCTTATCGCCCTTTGCCATTTCAATCTCTTGCTTTACTTTATCTTTTTGTAATTTCTGAAGCCTGTCTGTAAGCTCTGCTCGCTGGGCTTCTACTTCTTCATTCTGCAAGCTTTGTTCATTACTAATATTAGATCCAATCCCAGCAAGATAAGGAGCAAACGCTGGATCTTGGCTTAATGCAGGAAGATCCTTTAGCTTTCCTTTAACCTTTAATCCGCCCTTCTCAAAACTAAAGTCAACATCTGGCTGTTCCTTGAGTGCCATTGCACGCTCTTCGAGGGCTTGCTTTCTCTGCGCTTCGGCTACGGCCTGCTTCTGAAGCTCGTCTTGGCGAAACATATTCATCAATTCTGGTACATCTAATACTGCCATAAATCTCCTTATATCTTGATTAAGTTGCCAAGGCCAGTAGCAATCTGACCAAACTGTTCAGCCCCACTTGGCTGCCTAGAAATTGCGCCAATCTGCGCACCATAGGTGCTTGCTCCGTAGTCAGCCTGCGAGCGATAAAGCTGGTTAAACGCATTGGTAAGCTGTACAGGAATCTGTTGGTCAACCGCCTGGAAGAAAGGCTGATATGTAGAAGGCTGTTGGTTAAAGCCGCCAGGTAGAGATTGATTGGCTTGGATGTAGTTCTGGAAAGCTCCCTGCTGTTGGGCTGTTCGCTGATTTGCAAGATTGTAGATGGAAGGTCCGCCACCAATAAAGTTAGCAGCTGCACCTAGTCTGTTTTGACGCAATGCGTCACGGAACGCTATATCAGCTTTGAGCGCATCACCACTTGATAAGCCAGATCCAAGGAAGTTCTGAGCTGCTCCGTAGCGTGCAAGCTTGCGTTGCTCGCCAGCAGAACCGATCTCTGCGGCTTCTTGCACTGCTGGTCCAAGGCCAAATATATTGCCACGGGCAGTCTGTGCGGCTCGGATAGATTGCTCGTAGCCACGCCGTTCTTCCGCACCAATGGTCGATCCAAGGCGAAGCTGATTAAGAGCCTCGTCCTCGATGGTCTGACGCAGTTGCTCAGTCTCTGGCGTGGTTGTAGGTCCAATTGGCTGAGTAGCCAATTGGCGATACTGTTGACCTAAGCCAACAGCGGTCTTGTAGGATTCTGGATCAATCTGATAAAGCTGTTGCGAAGCACGCTCTTCGGGCAATTGGGCAAAGGAACGGAATGCGGTAATTTCCTTTAGTCCTTCGGGGCTATCAATTGTAATAGGCTTGAAATTCTTTTGCATGTCCTGCGCCCCAGTAACTGCGCTGGTTACGCTCTTTAAGTCATCACTGAGTTGCTTGATGAATACATTGGATGAAGTCCTGCGAGCATCATTTGCTGGCAAGCCAGCAACAAGCTGATTTGCAGCATTAAGTCTTTCTTGAATGCCAGCGATCTGCGTATTGCCTCGCTTGATGACATCGTCTAATTTCGATGATCTTGAATTGTTGTAATCGTCAACGATCTGCTGATCGGACACTTGGAAGTTAAGCATCGTTCCAAGATCAGAAGATCCGTAGTTGCGTGAGGCGGAAAGTTGTGCCAAGGCTTGATTGAATCCAGGTCCAGCAGGACCAGCAGTCCCGCCAGCCGTATATCCAGACTCGCCACCAGTTAAAGCTTTGATTTGTTCAGCAAGTGAATTGTATGTTTTTTCTTGAGAAAGTTGCTGGTCTACTTTTGCTTGTAAAGCATCAATTTGTGGCTGCGTTAATGCGCGAACTCTATTAGAAAATGCTTCTTCAGTTTTTTGGTTTATTATTGGGATTAAAGCTGACCCCTTCAGTATTTGTCTTCCCTCACCAGCTTTTACTTGTTCGTAATTATTCCGATCTGCAATTTGATAAATTCCTTCTGGACGAAGATAGTAGTTTGCTTCTGGGTTTATTGATGCTGTGTTTACTCCAGCAAGTCTTTCGTACATATATTAAGCCTTTAATTAAGTATTGCTTACGTTTTTTCCAATTGTGCCGTAGAAATCAAAAGGTCCTGGCTGACGGTTAAACGCCACATTCTCTTCTACCGAGCCGTAAGGACTCTGGCCGTAAAGCTGCGCAAACTGCCTAGTCATCTGATCGCCCAACCCGCGATTCAAGGCATACGCCTGTGGGCTTTGTTCATACGCCCTGCGTAACCCTTCCAGCGTCCTCTGCGGACCGTATTGACGTTCTAGCTGTAAGCCAGCCTGTATTCCAGATTGCTGATCTAATGCTGACAACTGGCGTTCCAATGCACGCTGTTGAGGCATATACTGCGCACGCAACCTGTTTTCAACAGCAGCCATTTCTGGCAATTTGCTGATGTATGTATTGACATTCTCGCGATATGCATCTGCATTAGCCTGTGCCACCTCTCTTGGATCGGGCGGCGGAGGCGGTGAAGGAATAGACGGAGATCCACCCATGGTGTTAAACCTTCGCCTTTCGCATAAATGTCATATAATCATAACTCCTTGGTTTGCCAGAACGATTAAAGGTGATCCGCTTGCGAGGACCAAAACGCTCCCAAAGGAGCAACAGCAAGCATCGTAAGGATTTAGCACCTTTTGATGAGATCGTCAAGTCAACAAAGACATTCTCACCATCTTCGCTATGCACATAATGATTAGGCTCTTGCCCATCCTTTAGACACCTAGCCAAAGCCACGCCTGCAATGCCGTCCTTATCCTTAACAATCCCAACCATGCCCTGCTTCTCGAACCAGCCATACCAATCGGCCAGATTAGGCCACATAGCCTCTGGAACGCTGCTTTGCTCAATATACTCAATAGCCGTCATATCGTTTGCTGGATTAGGATTGTATCTGGATTTGCCGCAGCCGTGATCTGGCGGATCGCCATCTTGTTTGCTGGGGTAGAAATCTTGATGTTAAGCAAACGCCACTTCTCGTACTTGCGCAGGTCGCTGGCAAGCTTCTTTTTGACTGATGTTGGGAGGACTGCTGGAAGCGTGAATGGGAGAGTTAGAACTGAGCTTGCAATATTTATGTTGGACGCAACGTCAATGTCGCCAACGTCAATGTCGCGCTGGATTGCAATAGTGGCATCGGATGAAAAGGAGTTGTCAAAGATGACCTCGAAATGCGAGCCGTATTTTAGCGAAAATGGATCTCCAAAATTAAAATCCTTTGTACGCACATAAGACTGGTAATCAGTTCCAGCGTCCTGATAATCTGCGGACGTAGTGCCAGCGGGAGACTTGTAGCCAGCATACTTCTCGATTATGCCATTGGTCTTCTTGAACATCGCCCTAGAGCCTTCTTGATTAAAGTTCGTAAGCGTGAACTGCATAACCTGCGGAGTCCAAGTTCCCTCGAATGCGTTTAACGCCGTGTTGTAAACCAAGAGCGTGTCGTTGTAATCGTTTGATCCAGTAGGTATGGCGAGGAAGTAACGGTTATCGTAGTAGATTGCTGTAGCCACCCTAATAGAATCCGTGTTGATGCTCTGGATCACATCCTTGACAACCTCTGAAATAGGTATTCCAACTGAACTGAAATCGTCTGCCGCAGATCGAACTAGCGATCTGATTCCGTTGTCGGATAGGAACAGAATGTCACTGCTTACTTGAACAGCAGTTCCAGTTGCCACGCATCCAGTGTTGTTTGAAATGATGGAAACAATCCAATCCGCACCAGAAGTGGCATCGCTAGGAATGTCAACTTGGAACACTCTGCGCTTCTTAAATACGATCAGCCTATTCTTGTAATAAGGAACAACTGCCGTAATTGCATCGCCATCATCGCCGTTGACAACGATGCTGTTGGTCGATGCCCACACCGAAGGATCAAGAATGTCGGAGGCATAAAGCGTGTTTCTGTTTGCACCAGAGCCAACGCCAAACAATCTATTTTCAGCGTTGACCAAAATCCTAATACCCGCTGGAGGCGCGCTGACTGTTGCTGTGGCCGTAGCACCAGAGCCATTCCCAATGATTGTAACGGTGGGTGCAGTTGTGTAACCAGATCCACCATTAACAACCGTAACGCCAGTAACAGCCCCACCAGCGACAAGTGTGATTAACTCTGGCATTGTCCCGCCAAGCGTTGGGCCAGTAATGATTGCAGTCGCGCTGGTATAACCGCTACCAGCCGTTGTTACTGTAATCGCCCTAACCTTGCCACCCTGCCTTTCAACCGCAGTTCCATCCCAAAAATGCAGGTCGCTATCGGAATCAGATAGAAACATCTTGTCAACAAACTGTGCAAAAGATACCTCAATGTCTTCTGCCACGCTGTAGCCGTCTCGCCATTGGCTGGTCGCTGCTGTCCAGGTTATATTTGTATTATTCCATTGTTGATACCCAATGTGGACTGTTGCACTTCCGCTTGATTCAATGCTGTAAAATTTACCACCAGTAACAGTCAGCAATTGCTGGTATGCTGACGTTTCATAGTATCGCATTCCGCCAACGGAAGTTGCCGAGCTGGTTGCGCCAGTTGCAAAGCTTGTCGCACCTACGCGAGTCTCAAGATTACCCTTTGGTGAAAGGGTCATATTGTACAACTCTTGTACTTGGTTCTCGGCTAGTAGGTCAGATTGAAGGCCGCTGGCTTGACCGCCAGTAAAATTGCGTATTCCGTCAAAGGACAGAACATCGTCCAAGTTGTCGCTGTATAAAGGCATTGTGCCTCCTTTAAGCCGAGAACATTTCTTCTATGGT
>Ga0209356_1000353_pt1 | contig 17766 bp, 18 predicted proteins | sample LauGreFaBDMM15SN_2_FD_188213 | JGI IMG/M metagenome (GOLD analysis project Ga0209356, IMG submission 188213) | Freshwater lake microbial communities from Lake Michigan, USA - Fa13.BD.MM15.SN (SPAdes) (version 2) | ecosystem: Environmental > Aquatic > Freshwater > Lake | place: Lake Michigan, USA...
TGGCTTCTTAAGCTTCAGTGACAGCAGCCTCGAGCGTGCAGGGGCTTTAGCAGTTTTCGCATCAATCTTCGCGGTCAGCTGGAACTTTGTTTACAACGCCATGTTTGAGCGCTGGGAGGCTAGTCGCCTAACACGTGGTCGCAGTTTTGGTCGCCGTGTGCTGCACGCAGTGGGCTTTGAGCTCGGCTTTTTGGTGGTGCTAATGCCATTGGCCGCTTGGTGGTTGGATATTAGCTATTTGCGTTCTTTCATGCTCAATCTAGGCTTGAACATTTTCTTTTTTGTCTACACCTTCGCTTTTACGTGGGCCTTTGATCGTGTGTTCGGATTGCCTACTTCAGCGGCAACGTCTGAAGGCTGATTTGGTGCTGGCAATCCATGGCAAGTCATGGTGTTTGACAACGACTAGCTACCACCTGGACTCGATCCAGGGACCAAATGATTATTAGCAGCTTTCAGAAATAAAACCTGTTGCAAATTAATAGGCTAAAAGCGTTCTGCAAAAGTGTGGAAGCAAATGTGTAAGCAACGTTAATTGAACTCAGATCTCTAGAAATAACCGTGCTTTCTAAATTCTAAAAATATATATATATTGGCTGGAAACAGAATTCCTTCATTGGAATTTATGAATCAAGTAATCTCTTGCGCTGAAGGTAAGTCTCGAATGACCAGAACCTCAGAAGTGACAAGAATTAGTCCAAATGCCATCCCCAAGTGCAACCAATCGCCAGGCATCAACCAGGGTGGCACACTTACTTTAAGGACGAATAAAACAGAACCTGCCAACATCAAGGCAGCCCCAAGTGCGCGTGTATTTTCATTGCGTTTAATCATTGCGACCAAGATGACAAGCATGCTCAATAGACCCAAGGCTTGATCATAAATTCGCAGTTTGCCAAGCCCCGAAATCAACAAGCCCAGAAGCATGGCGGCACCCAGAAAAATGATGGCAAATTGCTTTCGAGTCGCTACTATGGATTGAGGTGCCAGCACGCAAATGGCCAATAAGGGCAAAGCAGCGCTGGCACTTAAAAGGGTAAACAAGGGGTGCCAGGTTTCAAGCGGATAGATGCCAGAAAACCGCAAAAAACCCAACAGTGCCGGAATGGCCAACATGGTTAAGGCCATGCGGTACCCAACAGCCAATGTATTTTTAGAAGCAAGCCATGCTGCAATCAGACACAGCAAAGCATCCGTAAGGGCTAGGCTGTTAAGCATGACCATGGCCAGCGTCGGATAGGGCTGGACCTTGATCACGTGCTTGCGTCATGCGCCAACCAATACCAGCGATGACCAATATCATCACAACGCAGTAGCCAATGCGGACGGGCTGCGGCAGGCGTGACTGTAAGTAAAAATAAACCATCAACAAGACAGAACCTAGTATGGTTCCTATAAATGCAAATTTCAGCAAACCTGAAGTGGCTGGTGTATCAAATCGGCTGAAGTGCTGAGCTTTAAATGCTTCTGTCGCATCCTCTTTTTCGGGCGTCCAAGAGGGCTTTGCAAAGATGTGCATCAAGCGATGACGCCAATTTTCAGCTAACTTCACTTGCTGCCAAATTTGCACAAAATGGTGCAAATTAGCCCACAAGGGGTTCCAACTTTCGATAGGCTTGCGAATGCCGTAAATAGGCTTCTCATCATCGCGCTCGTCTGCATAGGTGCCAAACATTCGGTCCCAGAATGAAAAGACACCCCCATAGTTTTTGTCGATGCAATAGTCATTTTGGCCATGATGCACGCGGTGGTTGGAGGGTGTCACCACCACATACTCCAGCCATCCTAATTTGCCAACCAGCTGGGTGTGTACCCAGAACTGATAGAGAAAATCAATCAGGCCGACCACCACAAACACTTGAATGGGGTAGCCCAACAAGGCCAATGGGATGTAAAAAATCCAGCGGAACAAGAATCCCGTAGAAGACTGCCTGAGTGCCGTTGATAGATTGAACTCTTCACTGCTGTGGTGCACCACATGTGAGGCCCACATGATATTGATTTCGTGACCTGTGCGATGCACCCAGTAATAACAAAAGTCATACAGCAGCAAGGCGCTTATCCAGGTCATGGGATTGCTCACATCCCATGTGAATGCCCCAAACCGATCTGTGATAAGGGTGTACATCACCAGACTGATCAGGCCGCCAATGGCTTTGGAGAACTCACTCATCATGCCTACGTTGATGGAGGTGAGGCTGTCTTTTAGACGGTAAACACTGACACCCCTTGAATGAGCAACCCACAGCTCGAACAAAATGAGCACGAAGAAAACGGGTACGGCAAAAGCAATGGGTTTCATAGTAGCCTTGCATGCATGAAGAACATATGAGAGTTGGATGTGCCCTGCCCCGCATCAAGCGAATACATGGCACGGAACTTCAAACAAATTATAAAGCGTTATTCACACCATAGAGCGAGACTGGGGTACGACGATGTCTCGGCATTGTCGAGGGCGCTGGTACGTGCTCACCCCGATCGCTGCCTGTGGGCCGGTGGACAACCCGGCTCAGACATTTGGGTTCTGAAGATTTGGCAGCGTAGTTCTTTAGGCGTTAGACGCGTAGAGTCTTGGCAGGCACAGTTAAATCCAAGCGCAAAAAGGCTTCTGGAGGCGCGTCATTTTTTTCCATCAAGTTGCCAATCTGTGACAGCAAGCGCGCCTCCACTGCCGCGTCCCGGATGGGTTGCAATTGGGCCGGATCGGAGGCTAGATCAAATAGTACCGTAGTGGTGTCCTCGTAGCCGCTTCCCTGCCCAGTGTGACCCACCGGTTGGCCTTTTGCATTGCGCCGCGCCGGAACTTTCAGAAGAGGAACCCCTTGCGTGAAATTAAAACCGCGCGCCAGCTCGGCCTGAGCCAGATCAGCAACGGCAAACATGGACTTTAGGTGCATAGGCATCAAGGTGTATTCATACAAATCCTGACGCGTCATGTCATGCGGATAGCGGAAATATGTATAGCGCCCGTCGGTGATATTGGTAGCAGCCCCAAACATGCCGTATATGGCTGCTTCACGCTGACGTCGGACAACTCAACCTGGAGGCGAATTGCCAGAAGCTCCGGTTTTTTCTTAAATTTTCCACTATTTTTCCTGCTTTTAAGTATGGTGTTGGGTATCGAGTTTGAATCAAAGCATTTACAGGCTTTCTTTACAAATAAAATTCAGTTTTAATGAATCGGAGCTTCAATGATGACTGAGCAAGTTGTTTATCTCAATGGGCAGTTTGTGCCCTTGTCCCAGGCGAGTGTCTCGGTGCTTGACCGTGGTTTCATATTTGGCGACGGTATTTATGAAGTGATCCCTGTCTACCAGCGCAAAATGTTTCGTCCGCAGCAACACTTAGAGAGACTCACGCGAAGCCTCGCGTCAGTGGGCATTGACAACATTTATTCCAATGAGCAATGGCTGCAAATTATTGCAAACCTCATGGAAAAATCTGAAGGTGCTGATCTGTTGGTCTACATCCAAGTGACCCGCGGCGTGGCCAAGCGAGCGCATGCATTTCCACTCAACACCGAACCAACCGTTTTCATCATGGTCAACGCAATGTCGGGCCCCTCCAAGGAAATGCGCGAACGCGGCGTGGCATGTGTCACCATGCAAGACATGCGCTGGCTGCACTGCGATATCAAATCCACATCCTTGTTAGGCAATGTTCTTGCTGCTCAGAATGCTGCACAACATAGCGCACTTGAAACCATTCAGTTTCGTGATGGTTTTTTAACCGAAGCCTCTTCATCCAATGTTTGGATAGTGAAAAATCAAACTCTGCTTGGACCTCAGAAAAACAACCTGGTGTTGGAAGGTATCCGTTACGGGCTTTTTGAAGAGCTTTGCGCAAAGCATGAAATACCGTTTGAGATGCGCGCCATTGCTCAAGATGAGGTGTTTTCGGCTGATGAAGTGCTTTTGTCATCTGCCACCAAAGAGATCCTGCCAGTCACCTTGATCGACTCCAAACAAGTCGGCCTAGGCAAACCCGGGCCCATGTATGCCAAACTCTATGCCATTTACCAAGAGGCGAAAGTGTAGCATTAAGCCCGACCCTAAACCGATGATTTGATCAACCACTCGGGAGTATTCGATGCAGAGATAGCCCCTAGCTCGCCGAATGAGTTTCAAAACTAAGGTCTACCCAGTGATGCAAGCTTCTTTTATTGGTAATGAGCAACCATTAGCAGAATTGATTTTGAAAATAATTTCTTGGTAGCATCAATCTTCTGCAACAAAAAAGCCACTGACTTTAAAAAAAACAGTGGCTTTTAAAGTGGTGGGCCCACCAGGACTTGAACCTGGGACCAAAGGATTATGAGAAAAGACACTCAAAAAACCTTCAATGTTTACGCCAAACACTTGAGATTTGTTCTTCGCTAACTCAACAGAAAATTCGCAGTTTCAATCGAGAAAACTGCTTTTAAATGCGTGTATCTGCATCTAAAAGGCAAGAAAAAAGCTACTTGTAAGTAGCTTTTTAGTGGTGGGCCCACCTGGACTCGAACCAGGGACCAAAGGATTATGAGCAGCATCAAGAAATAAAACATCAATTAAATCAATAGGTTACAAGCGATCCACAGTGGTGTGGAAGCAAATGTGGAAGCCTTCATGTCAGAAGTAAAAAGACTCAACACAAAAATACACAGCCCAGCCAGGACTTCTAACCTGCAAACTCTTTTCTCAGTTTGTATCCATGCTCATTTAACTGGGGAGCTTCTGCAAAGATCTCCGAATCCCATGGCGCCATCCAAGGCGAAACTGGTATTTCCACATCTTTGCCCTTCACTTTCATTGGCTTGGTCAGCAATTGGGGATGTGCAATCAAATCGTGTACAGAGTTGATTTGGCCAAAGGCTGTTTGGGATTCGGTTAATCGGTCTATCATTTCACCGCTGGGCACTTTGTCAAAGATATCGGCAACCGTACCATCGACAAAGTCCCGATATTTCACACGTGATGCGTTGTTTTGACAGCGCTCATCGGCCAACAAATCGGGACGACGCAAAACGATGTTGCAAAAATCGGCCCATTCGCGTTCGTTCTGGATTGAGATCACAATGTCGCGACCATCTGCGCAAGTAAATCCGCCATAGGGCGCAATTGAAGGATGCTTCAGCCCGACACGCTCTGGTGCTTTGCCGCCATATCGCGCCTGCAAGTAAGGCACACTCATCAGCTCAGCAGCAGAACCAAACAACGACACTTTGATGCCAGAACCCTGCCCCGTTTTTTCACGCAACAGCAATGCTTGTTGAATTCCAATCAGGGCATTAAGACCCGCGTTGATATCGCACACAGACACACCAATGCGCCCCCACTCTCCAGGCGCGCCGCTGATGGCCACCAAACCGCTTTCGGCTTGCACCAACAAATCGTAGGCTTTCATACCAAAGAACTTGCCTTCGTCACCATAACCACTGATGTCACAAGTAATCAATCTAGGATGATCTTTGCGAAGCTGTTCTGAGCCAATACCCAAGCGCTCAGTTGCGCCCGGTGCCAAGTTTTGAATTAGCACATCGGCCTTCGACAACATGGCCCGCAAAACTAGCATGTCGGCGTTATCTTTTAAATTCAAAGAAACCGACTCTTTACCCCGGTTAATCCAAATCCAGTAAGAAGACTCTCCATTGACTGTTCGGTCATACCCTCGTGCAAAGTCACCTTCGGGACGCTCAATTTTGATGACCCGTGCACCTGCATCGGCCAACCGACTGGTGCAATAGGGCGCGGCAACGGCTTGCTCAAGGGCAATGACCAAAATGCCATCTAACGGCCTTGATATCGATTCCGCTGATGTTACAGAGGATGAGTTGTGGTTCATATTAGCGATTCCGTAATGCAGCGCCATTTTGAACAACTCGAGTCAAGTAGGGAATTACAAATATTCGAATTCAGTATTGCGACTGCGGCAACACAGATGTTGCTTTAGTTGCAACACAGCGTGAATGATATTGAAATTGTCACGACCCAAACTTGTCGTCACAGTACAAAACTGTCATTCAACAATAGGAGACAAGTATGTCATTTTTACGCAAAAACGCCTTGGCGTTGGTTCCCGTGATTGCTGCACTCTTGCCAGTGGCATCACATTCACAAACCCGTGATGTCAAAATTTATGGTTTTGGCGCCAAGAGTGGTGTGGTTCGTATTTTCGGTTTGAACAGCGAAGCGGCCATGAAGGCGGCGGCCGATCAAATCAACAAGGCCGGTGGTGTCACTTTGGGTGATGGCACCAAAGGCAGGCTGGTTCTTGAGTATTTAGACGATCGTTGTACAGCAGAAGAAGGTATCAACGCCCTGCGCCGGATTGCGGCATCTACGGATGGTTTTGTCGCTGTGGGTCCAACTTGTAGCAACGTAGCGGAACCACTATTTGGCATTCTGCAAAAGAAGGTTGGCGATGCCACCGACACTGGTTTGCAATTTCCTGTTTTCACTGACGTGGCTGCCAAAGGTGGCTTGGCTTCGATGTCACAGTGGGCTTTCCGCAACGTGCCAAGCGAAGCCAACATGTACAAAAGCTTATTTGACTGGATCAAGGCGACACGTCCCGAAATTAAAACCATTTGGGGTGGTGTTGAAAAAGACTTTGCCCACAGCAATGCCACTTTCAATGTCATGAAAGACTTTGCCACCAAAGCAGGCTTTGAAGTTAAAGGTCAAAGTGAATGGTTGCTGGCAGATACCACCTTCTCAAACCAAGTGCGCGAGATGCGTCGGGGCGAAGCTGACTTGGTCATGATCTCCGCGCACCCCTTCACCACTTGTGGCGCGCTCAAAGAAATGCAACGCCAAAACGTCAAACCCAAAATGATGGTGGGCTTAACCAGTTCCTCCAGCATGGAGACGTTGCAAGGTTGCGCGGCACAAGCAGAAGGCATGATCATTCCAACCAGTTTTGCCCCTGTGACCGATGATGCACGCAAAGCTGCACAGGCTTTGCAAGCAACAGGCATGAGCATGGACTTGCACAATGCAGCTGCTTGGGAAAACATTTTCACACTCAAAGACTTGATTGAAAAAGCCAAGATCATTGCCAAACCCGAAACCATCAGAGCCGATCGCCAAAAGATGCGCGATGCACTGGCTAGCATGAAAGAAAGCTCAGGCTTGTTGGGCAAAGTAGGCCGCACAGATGATCGCGAGGCTATCAAACCCTTCTTGTTTGTTCAAGCCCAAAAAGGCGAGTGGGCAGTTGCTCACAAGCCTAACTGATTGATACTGGAGTTATAGATGGCCTGGATCGATTTTCTCGATCTAGTGCAATCTCTCATGGACGGTGTGATGTTCGGTGCCACGTATGCGCTTATTGGCATCGGCTTCACACTGATCTTTGGCGTGATGCACAAGATCAATCTTTCATACGCTGCTGCATCTGTAGGCGCTGCATACCTTAGCCTACTGATCGTCAGTGTTGCACCAACTCCTTTGGTCTATTTGTTTGCCGCACTTTGCGGCGGACTTCTTGGTGCATTGATTTATTTTGTGTGCTTTAAATTTCTGCCACTTAATCAGGCCTTGGCTACATTGATGTCCACGGTAGGAATGCTCCTGGTTTTAGAAGAGGCTATTGTTCACGCAACAGCAGGAATGCCCCAAAACTATCCTGCGCTGTTTGCAGACAAAGTTTTTAACTTAGGACCATTCATTGTGCGAGGCGATTTGTTGTTCGTATTTTTATTGGGCTGTGCTGTGATGGTGGGCCTGAAATTCATGCTTGAGAAAACAAGACTGGGTTTGGCTACACGCGCTGTTGCTCAGCAACCCATCGCAGCACAAATTTGTGGCATGAGTGTTGATCAAACCAACGCGTCAACTTTTGTCATCGCCGGCTTTTTGGGAGGCACAGCAGGTGCCATGACGGGTGCTGCCATTGGCGTTCTTTCACCCCTTCTCACCCTGCCCCTCACCGTCAAAGGCCTGGTGGTCACTGTGATTGGTGGTTTAGGCAGCATTCCTGGTGCCATTTTGGCAGGCTTAATTGTGGGCGGCGCTGAAAGCCTTTTTCAATTTGTCCGTGGCGTGAGTGAGCGCGATATCTACGTGATGCTCATGCTCTTTGTATTTCTGGTATTCCGACCCAACGGCTTGTTTGCAGCCCCTGGCGGACGCGACTGATGGGGAGCCACTGAAATGGATTTTTACATTGGTTTGCTTCAAGTCATTGGCGTACACACCCTGTTGGGTTTGTCCGCTTGGTGCATCCTTCATACGGGCCAGGTTAGTATGGCGCAAGGCGGCTTTTTTGCAATTGGCGCCTATGCAGCGGGTATGTTGACGGCCATGGCCGGCTGGTCACTAGGGCCAGCCTTGTTGATAGCGGCCTTGATAGCAAGCTTGATTGCTATTGCCATTGGCTTCCCTGCTCTGCGCGTTAAGGGATTGATGTTGGTCGTAGCGACAACCGCCTTTGCTGAAATTGTTCGTTTGGTTTTTTTCAATCTCAAATGGCAAGTGCAAACCCCCAATGGCCCTATTGGCCCAGACGGTGGTTTGGGGTTCGGTGGTATCCGTTATTTCCCTGCGAACGGATGGAGTGGCCTTGAAATATTGACATTAATTTGGTGCTTGGTAGCAGGCGTCATGCTGGTCCTGTGGTTGTTGGACCGTTCCCGAATTGGCACGCTGTGGCGCGCTGTTGGTGAAGACGAAGTAGCCGCGCAAAGTGCTGGCATCAATTTAACGGCAGCCAAGGTATCGGCTTTTGGAATTGGTGGCGCCATTGCGGGGTTGGCAGGGGGTATTTTTAGCCACAACACGACACACATTGAACACGGCAACTTCACCATTTTGTTGGCCACATTTGCAATTGCTTATCCCATCATTGGGGGCCTTAAAAGTTTATTGGGCACCTTGGTTGCTGTGGTTTTTATTCAAGGTTTTTTGATTGAAGGATTGCGTTTCTTGGGCGACTGGCGAAGCCTGTTATTTGGCGCAATGATTTTGGCCATCATGCTGATCCGACCTACTGGCTTGCTGTCAGCACCACTTCGTTTATCTCTATTCAATTCCAAAAGAAATGCGCCCGTTGATGACGGCAAAACAGGAGCAGGGCATGCTTAAAGTGGAAAACTTAGCTCGCTATTTTGGTGGTATCAAGGCTGTTGACGGCATTGATTTCGACATTCATCGCGGTGAGATCTTAGGCCTCATTGGTCCAAATGGTTCTGGAAAGAGCACCACTGTCAATTTAATTGCGGGCCTGTACGCACCCACTACAGGTCGTGTGACTTATGAAGGCCAAGACCTTCATAGTCTGCTGCCCCATGAACGAGCCAATCTGGGTATCGCCCGAACATTTCAAAACATTCGTTTGTTTGGCCAACTCAGTGTGTGGCAAAACTTGTGGGCTGCGCGTGTCGTGCGCGAAACAGGTTGGTCAGGTTTAAAGGAGCGTTGGTTTTCTACTGCGACTCAAGGCAAGTTAGAGACTGAAGCTTATTTGGAATTTTGCGGTTTACAACACAAGCGCGATCAACTCGCTGCCAACTTGGCATTCGGTGAGCAACGCAGACTGGAATTAGCCCGTGCGGCCATTTCTGGTGCGCCTCTTTTGCTATTGGATGAACCTGCAGCGGGTATGAATTCAGAGGAAATAGAAGACCTCGATCAGCGCATACGCAAACTCAGGGATCAAGGAAAAACGATTATGTTGATTGAACACCACATGGAATTGGTGATGGGTGTTTGTGATCGGGTTGTGGTGTTGAACTTTGGCCGAAAGATAGCAGAAGGTAAACCGGAAGAGGTGCAACAAAACGCACAAGTCCAAGCGGCCTATTTAGGCTCCGACAGCGACGATGCTTTCATGCAGGCCGCTTTGCAAGCCTAAGGAGAAGAGATGCTTGAAATTGAAGAAATCGCATGCAGCTACGGCAAGATTGAAGCCTTGCGCAAAGTGAGCCTGCAAGCCAATTCGAATGCAGTGACATGCTTATTGGGCCCAAACGGCGCTGGCAAAACTACCTTGATGATGAGTTTGGCGGGCATTTTGAAACCCACCCATGGCAGCATCAAATTTGAAGGACAAAATCTAATTGGTTTGACGCCTTCTCAAATTGTGCAGCGGGGTTTGGCCTTGGTGCCTGAAAACCGATTGGTGTTTCCAGCACTGACTGTTCGTGAAAACCTGATGGCAGGTGCCTATTTGCGCAAAGATAAACCTGGCATTGCCAACGACATTGAGCAGCAATTGCACCGATTTCCCCCTCTACGCGAACGGATTGGTCAACTGGCAGGCACATTGTCGGGAGGTGAGCAGCAAATGCTAGCTGTAGGCCGTGCATTAATGTCTCGCCCGCGCTTGTTGATGATGGATGAGCCTTCAGTAGGCTTGGCGCCTAAAGTGGTCGCAGAGATTTTTGGCATTATCCAAAAACTGCACCATGATGGTACCACCATTTTCTTGGTGGAACAAAACGTGCACATGGCCATGAAAGTTGCACAACACTTTTACCTGCTGCAACAAGGCCGCGTCACTTTCTCAGGTACACCAGATCAGTTAGCTGGAGACGACTTGGTCAAGCGTGCTTACTTAGCAGGCCACAGCGCCGCCGCTTAAGTAAGCCGCACTTGAGTCATGCTTGAACTGCTGCAACGCACGCTTGAGGGTCTGCTAGAAGCCGGTCCCTATGCACTGATTGGTTTAGGTTTGACGATCAGCTTTGGTGTGCTGCGGAGAATCAACTTAGCTTTTGGTGCAACGGCTCTGTTGGCGGCCTATGTGGGCTCTTGGTTGCATGTTCGTTGGGGTGTGCCAGCGCTTGGCGTCTGGGTGGCTGTCATTCTCATCACCGTGTTGGTGGGGTTTTATGTGGAATGGATGTGTTTCGACATTGCCGATGACAGCGTTTTGGCAATGCGCCGACAAAGTAGCGTGGCGCTTGGATTAGACGCAAGAGAAGCTAGTGTGTTAGCTGCTAGTTTTGCGCTTTGGATGCAAATTGAGCAAGTGGCAGTCAATTTTCAACCCAATCACTTGCACCCGTTTCCAGACTTATCTTCAAAGCTTAATTTTGACTGGGGCGGCATTGACTTGCGGCCAGATCGAATTGTTGTCTTCTGTTTGGCAACCGGTCTTGTTGCAGGTCTAGCAATTTGGCTCAAACATTCTCAATTGGGGCTTGGTATTCGAGCATTGTCATCCAGTCAAGCAGCGGCCCAAGTATGCGGCCTAAACGTACTTCGACTGCGTTACATCGGAACTGCAGTGTCATGCGTCTTGTGTGGGCTAGCCAGTTGCGCAGTGTTGTCCATGGATGGGCAAGTTACACCCATGTTTGGTATGTGGGTGTTGCTGAAAGGACTGACGTGTGCCTTGTTGGGTGGTCTGGGTTCTGTTCGTGGGGTCTTGGGAGGTGCTGTCTTGCTTGGAATTACGGAGGCTCATGCGCAAAGCTTGTGGGGGCCCATTGGCCGTGACGCTGCAACTTGGGCTCTTTTGCTTTTGGCATTGTTGTTTCAAACCCAGTCTTTGAAGCACAAATTTTTTCATGCAAAGAGGGTCTGAATGAACAACGCCCTTTGTATCACCGACCCTGGCATTGGTTTTTACACCCAATGGATCATTTTGTCGCTGATGGGTTTATCAACTTGGCTAGTACTGCAAACAGGCCGTATATCACTGGGACAGCAAGCCTACTTCGGTATCGGTGCCTACGCAGCGGCAGTTGTTACTGTCATGTTCAATGGCTCTTTGATTCTGGCCTTGTTGGTCGCATGGCTAGCAGGTCTTATTTTTTCAGCCCTCATTTCGCGAGCGCTACAAAAGCTCAGTGGATTGCAGTTTGCATTGGCCACTTTGGCTATCGCTGAATTAGTGCGTTTGGGATTGTCATCTTGGACTTGGCGCACAACGCATGCAAAAGGCTATGAGGTAGGACCAGATGGTGTGCATGGATTTCGTGAAATCAGATGGTTATTTGAAAACCAAATGGGCCCAGAAACATACCTCTCTCTCAGCGCCATCTTACTGCTATCAACACTTTTTCTGATTTGGAAAATTAGTCAAACCAAACTGGGCTTATCCATCCAATCTGTGGGTTTAGATTCTGAATTGGCCACCGTACAAGGTGAACCTGTAGCCAGTTTGCAAACTCTCACACAAACTTTTGCAGGCGGCATTGGCGCCCTCGCTGGTGCACTTTATGCGCACCAAGCAACCTATATTGAGCCCGCCGTATTTGACGTCATGCTAGGCATTCATGCCGTGGGCTACGCCATGTTGGGCGGAATTGCAACGCCATTGGGTCCGCTCTTGGGAGCTGCCTTTGACTTGGGCTTGCTAGAAGCTGCTCGTATCTTTGAAGGGTGGCGCATGGTAATTTTTGGTGGTTTGGTTGCCCTCTTTTTACGCTGGCGACCCGGTGGTTTGCTAAACCACGCAGCCGTTTCTTACATCAAAAATTTATTTATTCAACGGAGAAAATCAGATGAGCATTCAAAATTTGCTTGAACAAAAGACCGTCATCGTCACGGGCGGTGCCACAGGTATTGGTCAAGCCTTTGCAATGGGCTGTGCTGCACAAGGCGCCAATGTGGTTGTGGCTGATATGAACTCGGCAGAAGAAACAGTTGAGAGCATCAAAAAATGGGGAGGACGTGCCATTGGCATTCAAGTGGACGTATCCAACCAAGAGTCACTGACAGGTATGGCCGACGCTGCCTTGAAAGCCTATGGGCGCATTGATGGCTTGATCAACAACGCGGCTTATTTTCGCGAAGTCAAGCTGACACCCTTCGAGGAAATTGACCCCGCCATTTGGGAACGTATTTTCCAAGTTAATGTGCGCGGTGTCTGGCAATGCTGCAAAGCTGTGATGCCTGCCATGCGCTCCCAAAATTCGGGTTCTATTCTGAATATTTCTTCTGTCGTAGCTGTGGCCGGTCAACCTGGCTATTTGCACTACGTAGCGACCAAAGGCGCAGTCTTGTCAATGACCAAAGGTTTGGCCAAAGAGTGCGGCAGTGTGGGTGTTCGCGTCAATGTCATTGCGCCTGGCTTTGTGATCACCGATGCCACCAAAGACCGTCCAATTGAGTGGCAACAAAGCTTCTTGAAAGCGCGAGCCATATCGCGTGAGCAGCGTCCCAATGACCTAGTGGGAACAGCCATGTATTTATTGTCTGATTTGTCGTCCTTCGTTTCCGGCCAAACCGTTGTTGTCGACGGTGGCCACATCATGTATTGACTCTTACTAAGAAAGTGATTCTCATGACTACGCCCATTCTTCATCATTACGAGTTCTCAACGTTCTCAGAAAAAATTCGGACCGCCTTAGGTTTCAAGCAACTGGCCTGGAAATCAGTTGACATTCCTGGTCTGCCACCCCGACCTTTGTTGACACCACTGACCGGCGGCTACCGTCGTGCACCGGTACTTCAAATTGGCGCGGACATTTATTGTGACACCCATGCCATTTTGGGCGCCTTGGAGCGTGTGAAGCCGTCTCCCAGCCTTTTCCCTTCTGGCACTGAAGGTTTGGCACGCGGCTTAGGTTTTGCCTGGGAACGTCAAATGTGGGTGCCCACCATTGGTGTGCTGGTTCACTTTATTGGCGAACACATTCCACCCGAGTTCATCAAGGATCGCAAAGAATCTTATTTGGGCATCGACATTTCCAAAGATGCCATGGCACCTCAATTCCAAGAGCATGTTCAATTTGTTCGCGGACAAATTGCCTGGTTATCTCAAGCAGTCACCACTCACAAGTACGTGCTGGGTGACGAGCTGAGTGCTGCCGATTTGGCATGTTGGCAAACCATATTCTTGCTGCGAAAAAACTGCCCGCCGGAAGTGGACGCATTGCTCAACCTCGGGCCCATCTTGCCTTGGTACGAACGAATTGCGGCCTTGGGCCACGGCACATTTACCACTATGACGCCTGAGGAAGCATTTGAAGTTGCGAAAACATCCAAGCCTCAGCCTGTGACACACATCAAGCCATCTGTCACGCCTGAAGGCATTGCGGTAGGCAGCAAAGTGACAGTGACACCAGAAGACAACGCACGTGTACCCGTAGAAGGCAAGTTGGTAGCCTCTGACGCTTTCAACATCGTGATTCACCGCCATGACGATGTGGCGGGTGACTTGCACGTTCATTTCCCCCGACTGGCCTACACCCTAGCCGCTTCTTAATTTCGACCCAACCACAACCAATCCAATTTAATTGAAGGAAAACTCATGTCTATTCAAGAACAAAACAAACAAACCTGCCGCGATTACTTTCAGGCATTTCTGGCGCGCGATACAGCTTGGATGGCCAGGCACATCGCACCCGACTTCATTCGCAACGACCCAGGCCTGCCCTTCCAAGTCAAGGGGCCAGAGGGAGTGGCTCAACTTCATGATGTGCTGTTGCCAGCCTTCCCCGACATGAAGTTGCCCTTCTTCGATTTTGTCGCCGAAGGCGACAAGGTTTTGGTGCGATTGAAAGTGCAAGCAACACACACAGGCCCCTTTGGTGATTTACCGGCCACACATCGCAAAATTGACATTGATGTGATGGACTTGTTTCAAGTGCAAGACGGCGTCCTGGTGGGCCACTGGGCATTGCTGGACAACTTGAACATGCAAAAACAACTGGGTACCATTGCGTAATTCACTCAAGGATTCATGATGCAACTTCTAGCCAACACCACATCACCTTTTGTTCGCATTGCGCGTGTGGCAATGATTGAAAAAGGCTTGAACATCGAGCCAACCATCGTTGACCCATGGGCTGACGATTCCAGATTGCGTCAAGCCAATGCAGCAACGCGAGTACCCAGTCTCGTTTTAGACGATGGCACACCGCTGACTGAGAGCATGTTGATTGTGCAATGGCTAGAAGCCACCTACCCCGCGCCAAAGTGGCCCAGTCTGTTGGGCACATCGTCTACGGCCGCTGGTGTACTTTCGCGAGCTGGCATTGCCGTAGGCGGCATTGACGCATCTGTCACCACCATCATTACACGCAAAGTGACCGCGCCTGCATTGTTTGATGAAACACCAGTGGGCTTACGCCGTCGCCGTACCATGATTGAAACTCAGCAACGTTTAGAAGAATTTGCCCAAAGCTTTAATGGCAAGTACCCCCTTAATGTTGCGCCCACTTTGGACATCATTTGTGCGGTGGTCTTGTATGACTATCAGCAACTGCGGTATGCCGATCAAGGCTGGTTACCTCAAACGCCGGCACTCAAAGGCTTAGCAGAAGCCATGCGTCAGCGTCCGTCGTTTGCGGACACAATGCCGCGCATTGTTTAAATATTGAAATCAAAGTATCGCTGTATCTTCGTCTGCGGCGACTGCTTGTAAGTGGGCGGCCAGTTGACCCAAGGGCGTTTGAGACGCCGGATGACTTCGAACACAGATCATCATTTTGCGCAATGCCCATTTATCGGAAAGTGGGATCACTTTAAGCTTCAAGGCAGGCGCAAAACTATGGGCGGCAGCCATTGGCAAAATGCCAATGCCCAATTCGGCTTGAACGGCACGGCACACCGCTTCAAAACTTCTAACTTGGACACGCAGTGCCATCGGGTGCATATATTGTGCTGCTTGACTCGTCAACAAGCGCGTCAAAGTACTACCAGCCTCAAGACCGATCAGGTCACGCTCCAATAACTCACTGAACTCAACTTGTTCGGTGTTCAAGACATCGTCTTTTTTGAGCACTGCGGCCAGCTGATCGTTGCGATATGGCTGAACCCATAAACCTTGCACATCGCAGCCTTCTACCACCACGCCCAAATCAGCTTCACCCGTTCTAACTCGCCTTACAACCTCGTCACTCCAAGACTCTTCCAACATGATGCGAACGTTGTTGTTTGAGGCTTGAAAGCTGGCCACATCAGATGGCAGAAATTGCACCATGGCAGAGGTGTTACCCAAAACTCTCAGTACAGAGTTGCGACCCATCGAATAATTGGTCATCTCTGCACGCATATGTTGCACGGCAGCAATCACTTCTCGAGCATGTTTCAGCAGATGTTCGCCAGCAGGCGTGAGTTGCAAACCGCGCGAATGACGTTCGAACAATTTTGATTTGAATTGGTGCTCTAACAAAGACAATCTTCGACTGGCGGCGGGCACAGTAATGTGACTGGCCTCAGAAGCACGTGTGAGGTTGCGCATTTCGGCTGCTTTGACAAAAAGCGCCAGGGAGTCGATATCGGGCAGCATATTCGGAATTTTATCTCGACATTTCAATTTTGGCTTGCCGTCCTTGCAACACGCCGTTGTCCACATTCCAATTCACAAATTTCTCAGTCTTGCCTAAAGTCCACTCCATTCATTCAATCAATAGGAATTTCATGCACAAAATGCTGATCGGGGGTCAGTGGATCCATGCAAAAGATGGTCGTAGCCTGCCAGTGAACAACCCCAGTGATGGTCAGGTATTTGATTCAATTTCGCGCGGTGGCGCCCATGAAATTGACCTGGCTGTGAATGCTGCACGGGCCGCCTTGTCTGGCCCTTGGGGTGCCATGAACCTGACCGACAAAGGAAGACTGCTGGTCAAGATTTCTCAAAAGATTTTGGACCATGAAGAAGAGTTGGCTCAGCTTGAGGCGCGCGATACTGGTAAGCCTATTACGACTGCTCGCAATGACATCAAGGTGTTGGCGCGTTATTTTGAGTTTTACGGTACGGCCGCCGACAAAATTCACGGCGAAGTCATCCCCTTCGTCAACGGTCATCAGGTTAGCCTCATACGTGAGCCTTTGGGCGTGACAGCGCACATCATTCCGTGGAACTACCCCGCACAAATGCTGGGTCGCACTGTCGCACCCGCATTGGCAGTGGGCAATGCCACTGTGCTCAAGCCTGCTGAAGACACCAGTCTGTCTGCTTTGCGCGTAGCTGAGTTAGCCTTGGAAGCTGGTTTACCAACTGGTGTCTTGAATGTGGTGACTGGCTTAGGAGAAGAAGCCGGTGCGGCGCTGGCTGCGCACCCTGGCATCAACTTCATTTCGTTCACTGGCTCGAACGAAGTGGGTACCTTGGTACAACAAGCTGCCGCCAAGAATGCGGTCAAGTGCGTCCTGGAACTGGGCGGCAAGTCGCCGCAAATTGTGTTCGACGATGTGGACGTTGAACGCGCTGTGCCTATTATCGTTCGCGCCATTGTTCAAAATGCTGGCCAAACCTGTACGGCGGGAAGCCGTCTTTTGGTGCAACGCACAATTTTTGACAGCTTCGTGGCCAAAGTAGCTGAGGCATTTGCCAAAGTTAAAGTGGGTACACCCGAGATGGACCACGACTGTGGCCCCCTCATGAACCCTGCGCAATTTGCGCGCGTTAACCGCTACATCAACCAAGCACGAGACAGTGGTGTGCCTGTTTTAGCGGAAGGCACACTAGCCCCTGGCCTTAGTGCTTCGGGCTACTTTGTCAAACCGACTTTGTTTGGCCCCGTTCCTCGGACCCACGCCTTGGCTTGCGAAGAAATTTTCGGCCCTGTGCTGTCGGCCATGCCTTTTGAAGATGAAGCAGATGCCATCGCGTTAGCCAACGGAACCGACTATGGTTTGCTGGCTGCGGTATGGACAGAGAACGCTGGCCGACTTCAACGCGTGGCCAAGGCAGTTCAAGCTGGTCAAGTGTTCATGAATTGCTACGGCGCTGGCGGCGGTGTGGAGTTACCGTTTGGAGGCACAAAACGCAGCGGCCACGGACGTGAAAAAGGTTTGCTGGCGCTCGAAGAACTCAGCTCTTGCAAGACCTTGGTTCATTACCACGGTTGAAACACACAGAGAGACAAGCCATGACAACATTGAA
>Ga0209356_1000356_pt1 | contig 17737 bp, 15 predicted proteins | sample LauGreFaBDMM15SN_2_FD_188213 | JGI IMG/M metagenome (GOLD analysis project Ga0209356, IMG submission 188213) | Freshwater lake microbial communities from Lake Michigan, USA - Fa13.BD.MM15.SN (SPAdes) (version 2) | ecosystem: Environmental > Aquatic > Freshwater > Lake | place: Lake Michigan, USA...
AGCGACTCCTACCGCTCCTGTCTGACGATTACCCGGTTGGGGCATTCCCGAAAAGCCGATATCTGTTCGAGACTCTATTCTGGAGACCATTGAGGAACTTTTTACGTTCTGGGTTCTGCTCCGCAAGCCTTCTCTCGTAGGTCATCTGCTCGACAGAAACGTTCTTCATTACCTCTGATGGGTTCAACCCCTCCAGTGCTTTGAGCGTCTGAGGCCCAAGAGCTCCGTCATCCTTCACCCCGATCGCGCGCTGCAGGAACTTTGTCGCCCCTCCAACCCCGCGGTTGAATGCCAGGTCCTGGAAGAATGGTCGGTAAGGCTCAGGAAGTTTAGACGTGAAAGGCTTGGTATATTCCACGACGTACCTAGCAGCTGCGTCCCTGCGCTCTCCTGCTGGAAGATTCTTCAGCATCTCGGCGGCCGCGGGGTGGTACTTATCATTGATCCCGGCGACCTCGTAGCTCCCGCCCATATCCCCGGAAGGGAGATTGTAGACCATGACGTTTCCGGACTTGTCCTTCCTAGCCTCCATGTCAACTGTTGCCAGGGCTGAGTCGTATTCGTTCTTCGGCATCTTTGGCCCAATTAGGTTTTGGTCTTGCATAATATTTTTAGTCACCTGATCCTCCATTGCTCTTTGTGTTGTCTCTGATCGAATGTCGTCCATCGTCGCCGCGGACCGCATACGATCAGACATTGCGACCAGGCGTTGACCCTTCTCGTCGGTCCACCCCGCCCTCTGTGGCTCCTGCATTGGCCTAGACGCGTTTTGCCTGTCAAATTCCCCGGCCCCAAATGGGGTGAAATTTCTGCTTGCGCTTAGTTCCGGGATCTGTGTTAGAATGTTTGCCATGAAGAAAATCCTATTGTTGGTTGCCTTATCACTCGGTCACTGTTTCGCCGGGGATCTCCTCCAGACCTCCGGCGGGGCGTATGCCGGGTACATCAACAGAGGAATGATCATAACTGCATCCGGCTCCTACGGAGGTGTGATTCTGAAAAGGAGGATGATTATTAACGCCGACTGTTCCTACGGAGGAGTTGTCACAAGGAGCGGAACGATTATTGACGCGTCCCAAAACACTGCTGGTTTCGTTTCCAGATGGAGAGACGTCGACGTTGAGTGAGGTCATTTTTTAGCCTCAAGTTGCCTTGCCACAATTCCCTGTGATTTCACAGGCGTTGGCCCTGTCTTCTCAACATCTGAAATTGGATAACCATACTTTACTCCGCCCCTTTTAATATCAAACTCAGATCCGCTAGCCACAAGATGCTTGCCTTGATCTGCCTTGAATTGAGCTTGATTTTTGTAAATCACTGGTTCTCCTATTGTCGCGTATCCAACAAGTTCTGCTTTCCCTACCCCTGTTCTTATAATTCCAACGCGCTTCCCAACGTAAGGTCGCAAACTGTCCGAGTCCCTTGTTTCAATCGTCTTTTCCCCGGCTAAAATCTGGCCTGTAAAATCTTGAGACGAGTCGTTAATATTGATTCCGACGGATGGTTGTTTTTCTGCCTCCAGCTGCTTTTTAATTAGGCCAGATTTTTCGCCTTCTTTTATCTTTTCAAGCCTTCTGCGATTTAGCTCTACCTCAAGCAGAATTTCTTTTTGAGCTTCAGTTATCTTTGATCTGATTTCTGGATCTTCTTTTCGGATTGGTTGCTCGGGAGCGAACTCGGCAAAGGCTTTTCTGAGGTTTTTGACATATTCCCCGCGATACTGAATGAGCCTCCGAATTCTTTCACCGCCTCCTCTGGCGTCAAAAACTCGAAGGAACGAATTCCCGGAAGGTTCATCTTTATAACTCTGCCCATAGGATTCAATCTTGCACGGAGTTGGCTTAATGTCAACTTCGCCCAATCCCTGCTCCTGCGCCCATTTGGACATTGCGCCACCAAGAGAAATTGCTTTCTCCTCTGTAAATCCTTTCGGCTTAAAATCCTTTCCTGCATCTGCAATAAAAATTGTGTCATATCCATCAATAGGGAATGCATTCATGCCTTTGATTTGATCGATTTTTGCCAAGGCATTAAGGTTTTCCTGGGTAAATGGAGTTCTGTCGGACTTGCGAATGTAAATTCCATTGCTTGCCTTTCCTCCTTGCCCATTGATAACAGACATTGCCATGGTCTGTTCTGAGACATACGCCAGCCCGACCGTAAGCATGTCAGCAACTTCCTTGCTTCCCATTGCCCGAATCATCATGGCTGGAGATGCCTCTCCACCAAAATAACCCTTCCCGGACGTGATGCTTACTTTTCTTAGAGATCCTCCAATAATTCCGACGAGATCATTTACCGTCTTTTCTATTACAGAAGAAGTAATTGAAGCCTGTTGATCTGGCGTAAGTTTTCCGAATTCCGGAAACATCTTTGGCAGAACTGCTCCGGAACTGTAGTTAACTTCGGCATAAATGTCTCTTGTGTTCGTCCGGAACGATCCCTCAGACGTTCCTTCGTTAAGTCCGTATTGACGCAATATTCTCATCCATCCAACAGCCTGCGCCTGGGCGGGTTTCCAATTGCCTCCCTCCCAGTTTTGTTCATTCAGAAAATCTGTGAGTTTATTACCCCAAACCGAAATCCCCTCATATTGATTTGCTCCGGGGCTCCCGCGCATGTCAGCAAAAATTGTAGAAGATTTTTCACCGGGTTGCTGAATTACCACTTTCTCAGGAACCTTCGTTGTTTTCCCATTGGCCGAAACAACCTTGAATTCAGATGCTTTGAGCGAAACTGGCTTGCCATTCATGAAAAGATTGTTGTCTTCAGAAAGGGAAATTAATCGAGTCAATGTTTGCTGATCGACGTGCCCACTATCGCGTCCAGTGTGAACATCCGCTACAAATGGTTGCCCTCCTTGGGGATTGTCTCCCATAAACGATCGCGACGATCTGCCAAGCCCAGCATCTGCAAAATCTGTTAACTTAGGCCCATACCCACCCTCGGGAGTTTTCCCTCGCAGAATTGCTTCTACCTTGTCGTCGGCAAGTCCACCCTTGAGAAGTTTTCCTGTCTTTTCGTTAACGCTAATGATGCCATCGATCCTGTCCATCGCCCTAAACATAATTCCAAGAGCTTGTCCTGGGGAGGCGTTTTGCTGACCAGCAAGCCATGCGACCATGTATCTTCCTGGGTCTTCATCAAACTTCCCTCTAAATTCCTGTGGCAAGTTGTCGTACCATTGGCGGAATTTGCCGATTTCGTCGGAAGTCAACCATGCGTTTGTTTCTCGTTGCCACGCAGAAAATGGTTTACCACCATCTTCAGCGCTAGACCCAATTACAATTGGCTTTCCATCTCTGGTCGTAAATTCAGTAAGTTTATTCTTTGCCACGCCAGTGCCTTCTCGCCTTGCAAGCCGAAGTTTAAGGTTTTTCTCTGGGTCGCCAGCTGCCTTACGAAGCGTTGCGGTAAACTCTTCGTCAGTTAGTGGGGCCCTTGCTGGTGGAGTTGCTGGAGAAAAACGAATGTCCTTTGATTCTGGATTAAATCTCATTGAAAGCGGAATGACGTTACCCCTGGCGTCGTAGGTGACAGGGTCGGCGGATTTGATCTGAGATGGATCGAATGCAACGTATGACAAGCCAGCCCCCTCACGTTCATTTTTATATACCAATCCGTCATATCCATTCTTCTTCAGAATCTTAACAAGTTTCGAGCCAATTTCCTGTTCCGTAAATCCTGGTAGTCTTTCGTATGCACTCTCACTAAGAATCCCATCCGTAATCATCTTGTCGGCCAGATGATCTGGAGCAAACGAACCCATGTGAGTTACTTCGTATGGGTTTTTGATTTGCAAACTAAAGCGACGCAAGGATGGCTTTAGTCCGCCTCTGTAATCGTATTGAGTAGATCTAAATTCCGCCTGTTCCTTTGTTCCAAAGTGGAATCCCATGCTAGATAGTTCAGTTCGGTATCTCGGGTCAAAAGTAGTTGCTGATTCCTTAGACTGATGCCATTGGTTTGTAAGATTGTATCCAGAAGAAGTTGCTACTTCGTCCACCATTTTCTGCGCTGTCTCCAAGTCGCCACTTTTAACAGCAGCCATGTATTCTCCATCAGACTTTGCCGATCTAATTGGTTCTCCCGGGGCCAAGTTCGCGGCCTGCTTCTGGTAGTCGAAGAAGAATCCTGTACGCCCGGTATCGCGAGAGTTGGCAATACGGTCCAGGCGATAGGATTTGACCAGGCTCCCCGGGGGGCGCCCTTCGGCTGCGTACATGGGATTCGCATTTTTGTTGGCAATGTTTGTGATGCCGAATAGGTAGTTGATCGCGTTGCGCTTATCGATCCCGATCCCTGTCTCGCCGGGCCTTTCGTTGGCATGGTTGTCCAGGTACTGCATGACGTCCTTCTCGTAGGATGCCAGGTCTCCGCCCCACACCTCGTTGATCCGGCCCTTGCCACTCCTGGCAAAATCAAGCATGCGACCGCGCAGAGCAGATATATCCACTGCCTGGGCCAGGATGTTTCCGGCCTTAGATAGGCGCCAGCCCAGGAACGCGATCTCGGATTGCCCAACCTTAATGTTGCCTAGTCCGCGCTTAACAGACTGAGCCCAACTACCATCCTCGCCTGTGCCGATCTTCTGGTACCAGACAGAATATGTCTTACCCTCCTGGCGACTATCTTGAAGGGTCTTGGCGACTTCCTTTGTAAAATCGTTAAAACTGTCGAGGTTAAAGAATCCCTCCGGGAGGGTATTGCCTCCGACGTATGGCTTGCCATCGGACTGAATTTTGACGCCAAACTCAGGGCTCCCGCGCTCCAGGACAGCGTCAGGATTGTAGAGGCGCCCAACATCCGCCACCCGGGCCTTGTCAACTGCCAGGATCGATGCCGGGTCCTTGGCCCGAACGGTGCCGTCCGGGAATTTGATGGCAAAATCGTTTTCCTCAAGATTAGTCTTTCTGTTGCGAGTAAACTTTACTGCCGGATTGTTCGCCAGGTTTCTGTTCCCTGGCCCCGGGACTAGCGTCACGTCTTTCTGCTTCTCTGCCTTTTCTAGTCCGTCAAGATACTTGTCGCGGTCCCGGAACCATCTTGAGGTCAACTCTCGAAGCTGTTTAGACGGAACAAGAGGATTGTCTTTGAATAGAGTGTCAATATTCGTCGGCTTAGGCCCGGTTGTGTCGATCCCAAACTTATTCAAGAGCCTGCCAACAGGGGCTAAGAATCCTTCCTGGAGCGAGAGCAGATCTGTGCCCGGGAGGGTCTTGCGTCGCAGAGAATCTAAATCCTTCCCGCGGAACTCGCCCACAAACTGTTCTGCCAGGACCTCGTCCGCTATCCAATCAAGATCCCCGGCCCCAGGCTCGGACCGCTGAGATCCTTCTCGGAGCTCGTTTGCCTTTGCCCTTATTTCGGCCTCGGTCGGTGTGCCCCGGCCTTGGCGCTCGCCTTCCAAAAGTTTCCTGGCGTACTCATTGCCAAATCTGCGAAGACCTTCTTCACCATATTCCGACATGACCGCCATGCGACCCTCGGACTTATTAATCGCGGGGGACTTCTGAATTGCGTGTAAAATCTCATGTCTCACCGTGTCTCCGGTGGATCTTTTGTCGTCCATGTTAATCAGCAGTCTGAATTTTCCGCTCCTATCCTGCACTCCTTTCACTACACCCGCTGCGTTGATCCCGGCATTTTCTGGCTTCATGAAAGAATCACGATTATGGAACTCGACCTGGACGTTCGGGTCCATCATCTGAAGGGTCGCCGCGTCTAGGAATGGACGATTATCTTTACGGATGTAGTTGGCTATGCTTTCTACATCCAGCCCAAGCTCGGCCTGTTTTGCAAGTAGCCTGTTAACGTCACCCTGCTTTGCTAGGGCTTTCCTGGCTGGCTGTTGAGTGATGCCTCTAATTCCCCCTCCAACTGCCCCCATCCTAGATCCAATTGCCACTCCGCCACCAATGCCCTCCTCTTCACCACCTGACCCAACGTAACCTAATCCTGCTCCAACGACCGCTCCCTTTGCCGATCCCACCCCTATGTCTAGTCCAAGTTCAGCAGTTTTGGCAGTTATTGGAGACGATAGAACTGATGTGTTCGCAGCCCGGCGCAACCATTCTGGATTCTTCTGATTCTTGGCAATTCTCTGCATAAGGTTCATGCGAGAAGGTCCTGTCATTGCTTCTTCGCCCATAATCCTCGCGGCCTGGGCTCCTTTCTCTATAACCTCTGCTCCAGCCCTGGTCGCTGCAATCTTGGCTCCGACCGGGAACGCGCCAGGAATGCCTACCGCAGCCGCTCCTGTAGCAATTGCTCCAGCAGTCTTTGGTGCAGTTACGCCAGGCAGAACGCGTTGGATGCCCTGCCCAATCTTTTCGACCCCAAGATCAATCACGTTCCCAACAGCCCTAGCTCCAGTTTCAACTCCTTCGGCAACCTTAGTCCCAACCCTTAATCCTCTGCTAGCTTTTGACGCGGCGGATGTAGCCTTGGCTCCAGCGCCAACAAATGGAGCGAATGTCGTTGGGTCCATAAACATTGATCCAACCTCTGCTACACCTGGCATGATCGACTCTTTCGGCAATCCAATAATGCTTTTCCCCTGAGCTCTCTCGGCGTTGATCTTGTCAACTGCCTGCATCTGATAGTTCTGGTCGATGGTCTTTTGGTTTAAGTACGATTTATAATCTGCCTGGAGACCAAGCGCCCCGGCAGCCATGTAAGGTGCCTTCTCGATAAACTTTGACGCCCCGGCTACTGTTGTGCCAAGATCCATGGTGCCTCTTGCTAGCGCCTCGGCTGCCGTTGCGAGTGGCTTTATTTCGTCACCAAACTCAATAGGCTTGTTGTAATATTCTGCAATATCTTGCCCAGCCTTGCCAAAAGCATCTTTAAAGTACTGCTTCCCGCCCTCATACCCGGTTTCAAATTTCTTACTGAATGTGGGTTCGGTTCTTTTTAGAAGAAGAAACTCGTCTTCACTTGCTATAAAGTTTGGGTCTGATTCGTCCTGAGATCTGATAAACTCGGCAGAAGTCAACTCGTCCGCAAATATTGGTTTTGAATCTACAAATTGAACCTTACCTTCATACGATTCGTGGACGATTTTCGCCTCGTCCTGCGTGAACTCAAACTGAGGATTTTCGCGATACTGGCGAAGCAGATAGTTTGCCGCCTCGCGTTTATCCTGGATGATTTCGTCGGCCATGACCGACTAACGGCTTGGGATTACTCTTCGAGTGCGAGGATCGTACCCGCCGAATCCAGACTGACTCATCGGTTGCGATTGCTGTTGCATTGGCGCCTGGTACGGTTGTTGCGCCTGAGTCGGAGCAGTTGCGTCTTCCTTATTCCTCTTCGGCAATTCAATTGTTCTCCCGGAAATTCTCTTGTAATCGTTGGCCTTAATATCGAGCCGATTCCTGAGCATCTTAATTCCTTCGAGGGTCGTCGCAGTTCTTGGCCCAGCAATCGGCAGATCTAATCCAGGAACTTCTATCGGACTTGTTCCTAATGCCATCGTCTCCATAAAAGATTTGACCTCGCTTTCTCTTGCTACAGATCCAGGGTCGAGCGCCTTGGCTAAAGACACTGCAAGGAAGTATGGTTTTTGACGAAGGGCTGCGCTTCCTTCTGGATTTGATATTTCGTAATTTCCGTACTTCTTCACGATGTCCTCAAGTTCGTCTGCCAGCCTGTATGCGTCGGTGGCATTCATCTCAAAAGCAACATCGGCAGCGGTCAATTCCTTGCCCTTGGCCTGGATGGACTTCTTCGCCATGTCGACCGTCTTCATCTTCATGTCCCTCTTGATCGGATCAGTTTCCAGCATTGCCATTCTTTCATATCTGGCAACCCTGTCCATCATGCCCTCAAGATAGTTATACTGGTCCTCTTCCGGTGTTCCGGCTGGAACATTTAGGCTAGTCCCTGGAATTGTGGTTGTGCCAGTTGTCTCGTAAAGAGTCTGCATTAGCGCAGCCCTTCTCGCCGAATCTGTGGTCTGCATTAATTCTTCCGCGGCCTTTTGTGCGGTGTCTGCTGGATAAAGTTTCTGCTTCAGCATTTCAACTCGAAGCGCTCGATCTTGATCTTCCATCGCCTGACGAGCATCTTCTTTTCTGTATTCTTCGGCCTGAGATGGGAATGGGAATAGTGGTCTTGGTTCTGCCATAAAATTATCCTATCTTGCTATCCATCCACTTGCGGATGATGGACTTGATTTTTGGTTTGTTGCGTATCGATTCAGCAATTCTTTCTCCGTACTCAGTGTAGAAGTTTCTTAGATTATTGGACGCCTTGGTCAGCATCCATTCCCTAAATTGTAACCACTTAGGATTGTCTTCACCGTAAACCTCTCTGGCTACCCAACAGAATACTGGCGCTGCCATTAGTCCCTTGGGGGCAACATTGCCAATCAAACTTGCCCCTGCATTCAAATAATTCGGAATAGAGTTAGCGTTATTTGAGCTAGCTTGTGCCGCGACCTGGGCTCCGTATGTGCTAGCCAGGTAATTGGATTGCGAGCGATAAAGATCATTAAACGCCTGAGTAAGGGCAACAGGAATGTTTTGATCAACTGCCTGGTAGAAGGGCGCAGCGGTAGATGCCTGCTGATTAAATCCACCTGGAAGAGATTGGTTTGCCTGGATGTAGCCCTGCATCGCACCCTGCTGTTGGCCCACACGTTGGTTAGCCAGGTTATAGATTGATGGACCACCAGCAATAAACCCAGACGCGGCCCCAAGCCTGTTCTGCTGGATGCCTTCACGAAGTAAAAGATCGCGAGCCTTTGCTGCTCCGGACGTTTCTCCAGATCCAAGGAAACTTTGTGCTGCTCCATAACGAGCCAGCTTGCGTTGTTCTCCGGCTGCTCCGATCTGCGCGGCCTCCTGCACTGCTGGTCCAAGACCGGAAATATTGCCTCGAGCAGTCTGCGCTCCACGGATAGATTGTTCGTATCCACGTCGTTCTTCTGCTCCAATGGTGGAGCCTAAGCGTAATTGATTAAGAGCCTCGTCCTCAATTGTCCTGCGAAGTTGCTCTGTCTCTGGCGTTGTGGTTTCACCAATCGGGCGAGTTGCCATTTCACGATATTGACGACCAAGACCAACAGCAGTCCTGTATGACTCGGGATCAATCTGGCGCAATTGTTGGGTTGCTCGCTCTTCTGGCAATTGAAGAAATTCTCGGAAAGAAGTAATTTCACGAGCTGCTTGAGGGGATTCAACTGTAAGCGGAGAAAAATTTTTAATCTGCTGCGTTGCATCAGTAACAGCACCTTGAACACTTTTTAGGTCTGATTTTAACTGATTGACATAAACTTGACTTGAATCACGCCTGGCATCACCAGCGGGAAGCTGATCCAACAGCTTTTGTGCTGAATCCAATCTCTGCTGGATTCCGGCAATCTGCGTGTTCCCGCGATCTACAACTGAATTTAAGCGGCCAAGTTTGGATGTGTTGTAATCATTAAGAATGTCATCATCCGAAACCTGGAAGTTTAGCTTATTTGCAAGATTGCTCGATCCGTAGGCATTTTGAGCCGACATTACTTGCGCTCCTCCCGAATTGGGTTGCCCTGTTGCTTGTCCTGTCATTTCGTTAAAATATGGAGATCCACCCATATAATAGTTTTCGCCACCTCTTGACAAATTGGCAATCTGCTCGGCAAGCGTATTGTATGTTTTATTTTTAGATAGCTCTTCATCATATTGAGACTGAAGTTTGCTTATCTGCTTCTTGGTATTATCAAATGTAAACTTCTTTTGTGCGCCAACCGCTTCTTCAAATGATTTGAATGGATAGTCTTTTTGCCTTTTCTTGGCATCGTAATCTATTTTGGGTTGTTCGTTTTTCTTAAATCCTCCACTGGGAGTTTTTGGCTTTTCAAGCTCAAGTTTTTCAATATCGCCCTCTTCGTTAAGCCTGTATAACGTAGGGTATGGATCTGGCTTCTTTCTTGGATTTTCTCGAGTTGGAATTGCCATATTATTTTGTACCAGTAGTTAGCTCTGGATTTGCAATGTTTGTTCCAATTGTGTTGTAAAAGTCAACTGGTCCTGGTTGGCGGTTGAACGCCACATTCTGTTCAACTGATCCATAAGGTGATGTTCCGTAAAGACGCTCGAACTGGCGAGTCATCTGATCGCCTAGTCCACGATTCAAGGCATACGCTTGAGGGCTAGTCTCATACTGCCTGCGCAAACCTTCCAGCGTGCGTTGCGGTCCGTACTGGCGCTCTAATTGCATGCCGGACTGCACGCCAGCTTGCTGATCCAATGCTGACAATTGACGTTCTAAAGAACGCTGTTGGGGCATGTATTGAATGCGAAGTTTATTCTCCAGGGCCGCCATGGCTGGAGATTTTTCAATATAGGTGTCAATGTTCATCCGATAGGCAGCAGCGTTAGCCTGCGCAACTGCTGCCGGATCTGGCGGAGGGGGCGGCGAGGGGATAGATGGTGCGCCACCCATTAGACCCTTGCCTTTTTCATAAAATTCATATAGTCATAACTCCTGTATCTTCCGGAACGATTAAACGTAATACGTTTACGAATGCCAAAACGCTCCCATAGGAGCACCAATAGGCATCTCAAGGAGATAGCACCCTTTGAGGACACCGTCAAGTCTACAAAGACATTGTCTCCATCCTCAGAGTGAACATAGTGGTCAGGCTTCTGGCCGTCTTTAAGGCATCTGGCTAGAGCCACCCCGGCGATGCCATTTGAGTCCTCTACGATGCCTACCATGCCTTGCTTCTCAAACCAATTAAACCAATCAGATAGGTTGTGCCACATTCCCTCCGGCACCCCAGACGCTTCAATGTATTCTATAGCGGTCATATTGACTTCTGGATGACTAATGTGTCTGGATTGGCTGCTGCCATGATTTGACGCAATGAAAACTGCCCTGTTGCACTTGACACCTTAATAGTCAGGTTTCTCCACTTCTCATAAACGCGCAAATCATTAGCCACCCTGTTCCTTGCGGAAGCGGTAAGAGTTGCTGGAAGAACGAAGGGAAGCGTAAGCTCAACAGTTGATGGATCTAGGTTGGCAAGCACCGATATAAACGATGAGTCTGTGTCACGCTGAATAAATACGTCAACATCTTCGCTGAATGTTTTGTCAAAACTGATTTCAAAATGGCTGCCATGTTTATCTGCAAATGGATCCCCAAAGATAAAGGCCCTGGTAGAGACATAGGACTCGTAGTAAGATCCAGCATCCTTGTAGTCACTTTCAACCGTTGAATCTAGCGTTTTGTATCCATTATAGTTTGTAATTAAACCATTGGAGGACTTGGCTGCAAGCCTGCGACCCAGCGCACCAAAATTTGTTTGCTCGAGTTGGATTGCTCCGTAGCTCCATGTCCCCTCAAAGCATTGCAGGATTGTATTGTAAACTATCATTGTGTCGCAGGAGTCGCTCACGCCTGTAGGCACGGAAAGTATATAGCGATTATCATGAAAGATTGCGTATGACTTCCCAATGTTAACCGAGTTGATGGTAAGGACAACGTCCTTAATGATCTCGCTAAGTGGTAAGCCAACTGAAGTAAAGTCATCGGAAACAGAACGACTAAGCGAGCGTATTCCATCTGATGCCAAGAAAAATACGTCCGAATTGACCTGTACTGCCGTCTTTTCGGCAACGCACCCTGTTGTCGAACTGACCTGTTCAACCACCCAGTCGGCGGCAGAGGTCATGTCGGTTGGAATGGTCACCTGATAAATCTTGGACGTCTTGAAAACAATAATTCGATTTGCGTAATATGGAACAATTGCTGTTATTTCTTGCCCATCACCATTCCCAACGATAATGCTGTTGTTTGATGCCCATAGGGAAGCGTCGAGAATATCCGAGCAATAAAGCGTACTGCGCTCTGCTCCACTACCAACTCCAAACAGCCTATTCCCACTAGTAGTTATAATACGAAGCGCAACAGGAGGTATGCCCATAGAAGGAGTTGCGGTAGCACCAGATCCGTTTCCAATAATTGTGATAGTTGGAGGGAATGAATATCTTCCACCAGAATTATCGGACACAACAACATCGGTGACGGATCCTCCGGCTACAGTCGTGACCAGAGTTGCTGGAGTTCCGCCAAGGTCTGGACTTGTAATGATTGCCGTGGCCGAAGTATAGCCAGTGCCGGCAGATGAAACCGTGATTGCTCGCAGCTTGCCTCCTTGTTGTTTTATGCTCGTTCCATCCCAAACCATCAACGGTCCGACCCCATCGACCAAATACTCCAAATCATTAAATTGAGTCATGTTTACTTTTGCTGTGGATGAAACCAGATAGCCACTCTCCCATATCTGACTTGTTGTGCTCCAGGTCGAGGTTGTGGCCGACCAGGTTGCAAGCGTTGGTTGCCTTGTTGCAACTCCTCCGTTGTCTACGGAGAACAATCTTCCGCCAGAAACTGCAAGCAATTGTTCGTTGTTGACGGTGTCATAATAACTCATTCCGCCAACTGAATTTGTCCCGGCTGTGCTTCCACCAGTTGAGAAGGTTGCAAATCCGTACCTAGTCTCTGCCCTACCCTGGGGAGACAGGGTCATGTTCCTTAACTCTTGTACTTGATTCTCCGCCAAATTGTCCGACTGGATACCACTAGCCTGGCCGCCACTAAATTGACGGATTCCGTCAAATGCCAGGATATCGTCCAGATTATCTTGAAAATATGGCACGGATTAAACCCCTATGTCTGTGATGCTGTATTCCCCCAAACTTGACGGAGTAATAACCTTTATTCCTCCAACCTGGCTCATTTCGTACTGAGCCATTTGTGCTAGGTCGGCATTCGCAGACGACACAACTGCCTGGGCCTTGGCGTATTGGCGCTCCCTCTCTAGTGCGTCTGCATGGGTAAGCGCTAGGACGACGTGCTGGACGTGGGGTAAACGCAACTCATCGTTAAGCGCCGATCCGCTCGGAGGAAAATCAACAATGTTGTTCTGTCTTGTGACACAAGTAACTTTTTCTATTACCTTCAATGCCGTGGTGCTAGTTGTGTTGAGCAACGGATAAAGATCAATTTCGGCGGTCCCGGACGTATTCCTCCCCTTGAAATAATACTGAGTTGGAGTCCCTGTCCTATCAAGGTCGAGCAAGTCCGCGTCCTGGCTCACAATTGTCTGAAGGTCTACAGATAATAACTCACTGTCTCCATAAGCTACGGACAAAGGATTTTCGACAAGAGACCCCAAGGTAATTGTCCTGGTCGACGTTGAAACGGAGTATGTTGAGTTCGTTATGCTTTCACGCCATGGGGCAAAATTCCAGACCCGCCTATAGTTTAGGCTGGCCGATTTCTGCAAGAAGGTAAGCGTATCTGCATCGGTCTTTCCAACTTTTTCTCCAGCATATTGTGCAATTTCAGATAATGTCATTTTGATCCTTTATTTAATTTCCCATTGGCATGTCTCTTCATTCAAAACATATTCTCCATCTGGTTTTGGTGGTATAAATGCATCTCTCGCTAAATCATAGGAATAACCAATTCCAGCATAATTTTTTCTGAATGGAGTGCCGCCAGAAAGATGCTTCCCAGCAAAAGTATTATAGCTTGTACGTTTTGCACCATAATATTGCTCCCAATCAATACCATCTTCACCTTCATTTCTGCCGACAATTACGCCGACAACAATGTTGTTTTCATTTAGATATGCGTAGTGTGCCATATTATGAAAATGTTACTGTATCTGAAACTCCAGCGGCAGTTACGACATGAACAATTTTTGTCCCAACCGTTGAGGTAGTTCTGGCAACTCCTCCAGAAAATGTTGCGGTTATTCCTAGCTTAGTCCGCAAAATAATAGTTCCAGATCCTCCTGCTCCGCCGCTTGATAGACCGCCATTCCCTCCGTTGCCATAATTTGCGCTTCCAGCAGTTCCAGTTCCACTTCCTGGCCTTCCTCCAGTGCCACCCAATGCCCTTGAAATAGAAGTACCAGTAACCAAACTTGAGATTCCCAATCCCCTTGTTCCAGCCGTGTTGCGTGATGCTACTCCGCCAGCAGATCCAGCGCCACCTCCGCCACCTCCAGCGCAATCACTTGTGTCCGCACCGTCATCGTATCCATCTCCACCATTAAAACCTTGACCTGAAATTCCTGTTCCGCGCGAATTGTCAGTCCGATTTAAACCAGATGTAGATGCTCTACTTCCTCCGCCTCCACCACAACCACCATTTCCGCCTGTTCCATTTGTGCCAGGAGAGAGGCCACCTTTCCCGCCACCAGTTGCAGTTGTTGTGTGAAATATTGACGCTGATCCGTTTGCATTTTGCGCTCCGCCAGCACCAACTTGCAATGAATAGGATGTTGAATATGCTAGGCCAATTACAGGCAATAAAGATGAATTACTTCCTGATGTTTCTCCAGAAATAGAACTTAAATATCCTCCGCCACCACCTCCTCCTCCTCCTCCTCCTCTACTTACAGTCGAACTGCTTCCGCCGCCACCACCACCAGCAATAATCAAATATTCTATATCACCAGGAGATATTCGGCCAAACATTGAAACTGGATGTACTGGCCAAGGCATTTTATTAGGCCGCGTAGTTTTGTGAAGCCACTCCAAACATAGAAGTTCCATTGGATACAAATGTAAAAATATCTGAAACTCCAGATCCAGTTGTAAGCGTTGGAGTTATTGCTCCTGGAAATTTATACGTTGCATTCCAAGAAAGAGTATTTGATCCTGTTCCTTGCGTGACTATGAGCATATAAGTTGCTCCGTCAACTTTTCCAGTTGGATCAGCCATTGTTCCGTTCGTTGATAAAACCAAGCGAGAAACTTGATTGGATGGCAATGCCCAAGCAATTGATGCTCCGCTTGTAAGTGTAGTTGCATTGAAATTATGAGTTGCCGTGTATTCTTGAGCCGTATCAACAACCGCAACTCTAGTCCCAACTGTTGCAGATCCTGTACTGATTGTAAGATCACCAGTAAGAGTAGTTGTTAAATTTGTTATAGTTCCAGTTGTTGAGTTTAATGTCCCGATCGTTCCTGTGCCGATTGTCCCAAGTGAACTATTGACAGTTCCAGAATAAGTTCCTGTGGAGCTATTGATAAGTCCACTATAAGTTCCTGTAGAACTATTGATAACTCCCGAGTATGTTCCACTGGTAATATCGGCCGTACTCGCCGTCAGCGTCTGAACTGTTCCGTTGGTGATATTGGCCGCAGTAGATGTGGTCGTTCCAGCCGTTAGCGTGGTGATTGTTCCGGTGGTGCTTCTAAGGCCAGCAATCGTTCCAGTTGTGCTATTGAGAATACCAATTGTACCGCTGGTATTATTGAGCGTCCCAAGGGTAGAAAGTTGAGCGACGCTTAAATTTCCGGACAACTGGGCATTGGTATAAGTACCATTGGTCAGTGTATCGTTTAACAACTTTTGGATTGTGACCCTATTGGCCGCACCGCTATCTCCGTTGTCGGTGTCTGCAATAAGAAGTTGGTCTGCCGTGCTGACAGTTGCAGACATTGCTGTTTGTTCGGAGATAACACCTGCTTTGATATTTAACTGGCTGGTTATGTTGTTTAGATCGGCTCCTGTTACTGTGTTGCCATCGGTAAAGGATACTCCTGTATTAAATTTAGCCATATTAAGTTGTAAACCTCATTGCTGTTGCGAAGAAGATGCCAGCGGGAATTGTACCTGCGGTTGCTCCTTGGTTTTGAATTGAGTATTCAACAAAATTTGTTGCCGTTGGATAAAGTGACAAGCCAACATTAACTGTGCCAGTAGTTGAACCCAGCGAGTTTAGTGAGCCAATAACAATATCGCCAAGAGCTACGCCAGTTAATCCAAAGCTACCAGTTGTAGCGTCTGCTACGTTATGTGCGGCAACTGTAGCAGAAGTAAACGCTGCTGTGCCAAAGCTGACTGCGGTTAGCTTCGGGCTGGTGCTACTCGTTCCAACCTGGAGAGTTCCAACCGTAACAAGGCCAGTATTGTTAATCGTGGCCGAGGCAATAGTTCCGAGCGTGTTTGTGCCAGTAGAAGAGGTAAAGCCAGTAGCGAAGGTGGTCACGCCGTTGATTGTGGGGATCGTGGCTGTAGAAATTGTGGCCGTACTGATTGTGGCTGTGCCAATCGTAGCCGTGCCAGCAGTGGCAGAGATGCTGGAGCTAAAGGTGGCAACGCCTGTTACGCCTAGGCTTGAGGATAGTGTGACTGCACCTGTCACGCCCAGGCTGGAAGACAGAGTAGCCGCACCAGTAACGCCTAGGCTGGAGGATAGGGTAGCTGCACCTGTTACCCCTAGGCTAGAAGACAAGGTAACTGCACCAGTAACAGCCAAGGTGGAGGCCAAGGTGGTAGCCCCAACCGCATTAAGCGTGCCAGTTGAGTTCACGCCAGTAGTAGATAATTGCAAGGCGGAAGATACATTATTACCGTCGGTAATAGTCTGAATCGTGCCGTCAATGCCAGTAAGACCGATAGTCTTAATTAGCTGGACGTAGCTAGTCGAAATATTCTGTGTGCCAAGTGTTGCCATTAGTGGTTTATCCTGTTCTTAACCAGGTCCCAGGCAACGGAAAACAGTAGCCCGGCGACCCCGGCAATTGCAAAGGCCCTAGAACGGAGGTGTTCCAAGGCAGAAACTCTATTTACCACATCTGCATAGTTTGACAAGCTGGTCTCGACCATTTTATACAACTGGACCTGGCGCTCTTCCATCCGGGCCAATTTGACCTCTATGCTCCAGACTTGGTCTTCGCTCATGGCTTAGTTGCCCCAAGGTCGGATGCTGCGCCCATGTCTGAATATACAGGAAGCGGGTTGCTGTCAACCTTGCGTGGCGAGCAGGAGGCGAAGGCAAGGCAGAGGATGATGAAGGCCAGAGAGTTCATTAATTTGGGGCGAGTGTTTGGGCGGGCCAGCCAGTATCTGCAATGTAATTTATATTAGTTGATGGCGGAACTGGGAAAACTTGTTCCGTAAAATCTTCATCATATAAACTCCATTCAGATCCATTCCAAAGAATAACCTGATCTTGATTTGCTGAATTTCTATATAATGTGGATGATTCTTTTTCGTAACTGCCATCCCATCCATAACCACTTGTATCAACAACTAAAATATCACTTGTAGTTGCCACAGGAATCCCGCTGGGTGCGGCTCCACCACCAACCTTGCGGATGGTCTGAACTCCTAGTCCTAGAGATAGTCTTGGCATAGAATTATATCAAGCGGCGGTGATGGTTAAGAGCCGTCCGTTATTGTTCTGGCTGGTGACCAGTTTAACAATGGAATAGTGGTCGATGTTTGCGTGGCAGTTGTATTTGTAGAATCTAAAGACAAATTATAGTTATCTTCACCATTGAACAAGCCGTCTAGCATATACCATTTATTTGCTAGAAGCGGTATTGAGGCACCACTTCCAGCCGCTGTTTGCATGCTTCCTGAGAACATCACCCAATAATAGTAAGTAAATTCGTCAATACCCTCTGTAAGAAGATAATATATATTTCCAGAACCACTAAAAGTGTATCCAGCGGGGACATCCGTAGTTTTATTATACCCACCAATTCCGTCAACAAGTATGCTAGTTGTGCCAGCAACATCGGGGAATGAGGCTGCGGCCCCACCACCAACCTTGCGGATCGTCTGAACTCCTAATCCTAAAGACAATCTTGGCATAAAATTACAATGCAATCACCCGCCAAGGGATAGAACCTTTGGCGGGTTGACTGCTAATAGGTAATTAGCCCTTGTAGGCGATCACACGTCCAGTTCCAGCGGTGAAGCTGTTAAACTG
>Ga0209356_1000357_pt1 | contig 17731 bp, 16 predicted proteins | sample LauGreFaBDMM15SN_2_FD_188213 | JGI IMG/M metagenome (GOLD analysis project Ga0209356, IMG submission 188213) | Freshwater lake microbial communities from Lake Michigan, USA - Fa13.BD.MM15.SN (SPAdes) (version 2) | ecosystem: Environmental > Aquatic > Freshwater > Lake | place: Lake Michigan, USA...
GTCTATATATTTCTAATAATATGAAAATAGATAAAATAGATTTGCAAATATTGTCGATTCTGCAACAAGATGGTACTTTACCAGTCAGCTCAGTTGCAGAAAAAGTTGGTTTGTCTGTTACGCCATGTTGGCGCAGGATTGCACGACTTGAAGATGAGGGTTATATCCGTAAGAGAGTAGTCTTGTTGGATGCCCATAAATTAAACGTTGGCGTGACAGTTTTTGTGGCGATTAAAACCAGTGGCCATAATCAAGCATGGTTTGAGAAATTTCAGGCGGCGGTGATGAAACTACCCGAGGTGGTCGAGTTTTATCGCATGAGTGGAGATATGGACTATCTTTTACGCGTTGTTGTCCCGGATATTGCAGGTTATGATGCTGTTTATAAGAAATTAATTAAGACAGCAGATATCTTTGATATTAATTCCAGTTTTGCGATGGAGCAGATTAAATACACGACGGCATTACCGTTAAATTTTCTGTGAGTAAGGGTAATCGATAACTTGGTTCAATCTTGTTATCATTGCTTGGTGCAATCGTGCACTAGAGTGTCCAAAGAGGTGCGGATTAGCTAAAATACAGTTTCGATGTTGGTAAATTTAAGTACTAGTTGCAAAAGATTTTGTCAGGCCATTTTTATTTGTAAAGATTATCTGTAAAGAATTTTTTAGACCTTACGTTGAACTTTATCTTCTTGGGAAATATATTTAAAATGAAAAAAAATAGTTGGAATTATCGTGTGATGTATGGAGTGATTTTCACTTTATTGGGGATGACATCACTAGGGTTGCATGCTCAGCCTGCCAGTTATCCCAATAAACCCGTTAAATTATTAATTCCTTTTCCACCTGGTGGGCCAGCTGATGGCATCGGTAGATTGATGGCTGTAGCACTATCTAATTCGATTCGGCAAACAGTCTTCGTAGAAAATCGGGGTGGCGCAGGTGGCGTCATTGGCGCTGAGTTAGTTGCCCAATCACCAGCTGATGGCTACACTCTGATGCTTTTACCATCTGCCCTAGTTGCTAATGCATCCCTGTATCCCAAGCTGACTTTTCAAATTACCCGTGACTTTGCCTCGGTATCTGGCCTAGCTAGATTTCCTTTGATTTTAGTGACCCATCCATCTTTGCCAGTCAAGTCGGTACAAGATTTGATTGTCTTGGCTAAAAATAAACCCGGCCAACTGAATTTTGCGTCTGCTGGTTCTGGCGGCGGCTCACATTTAGCCGCCGAAGAGTTTAAGCACCTGACTGGCGTGACTATGACGCATATTCCTTACAAAGGTACTGGCCCAGCTGTAACTGATACTCTAGGTGGCCAGGTTAATTTAATGTTTGGTTCAGTCGAGTCCGTGATTGAATTTATTAAATCTGGTAAATTAAGGCCCTTAGCCGTGACCAGCGCGAAACGAATTCCTGTCCTACCAGATGTACCGAGCATGATAGAGGCTGGCGTTAAAGGTTATGAAATGGAATCTTGGTTTGCAGTAGTTGCACCCGCGGGTGTGTCGCGTCCGATTGTGGAGTATCTCAGTAAAGAACTCGGCCTGATTTTGAAAAGCCAAGACTATATTGAGAAAGTAAAAGCACTGGGCGGGGAAGTTTTACAATTGAACGCGCAACAACTTACAGACTTCACCAAATCAGAAAGTGTGCGCTGGGAAAAAATCATCAAAGAAACTGGCGCAAAACTTGACTAAATATTCGTAGAAAGATAAAGATGACACAACTAACACCCTTTAAAGAAGACTTAAGAGGCTTTGTTGAAAGATTAAGGCAGACTGGTGAATTGATTGATTTACAGCAAGCAGTAGATATTCGACATATCGCAACCTTGGTCGATCAATCCGATAAAGCAATTTTATTTCACCGAGTGATTGGCTATGATATGCCCGTCTTATCGGGTATTGTAAGAACTCAGAAACGTGCTGTGATGTCCGTTGGCTGTGAGACGTTCAGAGAAATTGAAGATAAGCTTCAGTATGGGATTGATCATCCGATTGCTGCAACGCGCGTGAGCACTTCTAGTACCGAAGAAATTATTTGGCAAGGTGATGAGGTCGATTTATTTAAATTGCCAATCCCCATGAGCTCGATTTACGATGGCGGCCCGATGATTACCGCTGGAGTAGTAATTGCACGTGATCCTGAGTATGGGATTAATACTGGCGTATACCGCTTTATCGTCAAAGAGAAAAATCTCACGGGTATTGATATCGTCACTCCGAATAATATGCGGATGTTTGCTCAAAGAGCCTTTGAGGCAGGTCGTCCTTGTCCCATCTCGATTTCGATTGGAACGCATCCGATGGAAGTTTTAGGAGCTGGTTTTAGAGCGCCAATTGGTGTTGATGAGATGGGAATTGCCGGTGGTATTCGCGGATGTTCTGTGGCTTTGGGTCAGTGCAAAACAATTGACATGCCCTATATTGCGGATAGTGAAATTGTTTTAGAAGCAGAGATATTACCGATTGGCTGGACGCAACCTGAGGGACGTTTTGGTGAGTTTACTGGCCTCATGGGTGGGCTACATTGGAATCCCAATGTTCGAATTAAAGCAATTATGATGCGTAAAAATCCCATGTTTTATTTCTTGCATATGCCTTGGGAAAATACCTGGTTGGCAGCCCCAACGCGTTATCAAGCCATTCGACGGGCCTTAAAAACAGCTGGCGTGCAAGTTAAAGATATTAATGTTACCTTAGGTGGGCGAGCATTTTGGCATGCGGTGATCTCGATTAAAAAACAAGCTGGTGAAGGGAAGAATGCGCTGCTTGCAGCTTTATCGGTCATGGATCTGAAGCATATTGTGGTGGTCGATGATGATATTGATGTATTCAATCCAACCGAGGTTGAATGGGCGATAGCCACTCGCGTTCAAGGCGATAAAGACGTGATGATTATTCCTGGGGCACGGGCTAAGCCCTTAGATCCGAGCTTGTATATCACACCAGGGCAAGTACCAACTGGTGCAAAGGTTGGTATTGACGCAACGATTGGTGAGGGCATACCTAAGGAGCGCTTTGAACGTATTTCATATGCCTATGCTGATCGGGCAAAGATTGCTGACTATTGTGCTGGTAAGGCCGACCCCGAATTAGTGACTCAGAAAAATACTGACCAAGAGTTGGCAGATCAAATCATCGCTTTAATAGAGATCAGTCCAGTTTACTATTCGGAGATCGCTGAGAAATTTTCTCAATATAGTTTCGTAACAGTTGCAAAGACTTTTGGTGAGCTACATGCAAAGGGCATTTTGTGGCAAGACCCGCGGGGAAAAATGTGTTTGAAAAATTCTAAATTTGCTGCCAAGCAACCAGGATAGATATTCGTCAGCTTGTTTAGTAATCTAAGACACCAAACTTTATAAAGGAAAGCTGCATATGCAATTCGATTGGGGTAATCCGTATCCAACTATTCGGTTGCCGGTCATGGGTAGGAATATTGTTTCCACTTCCCACCCGTATGCGGCTCAAGCCGGTTTAAAAGTCTTGCACGCTGGCGGGAATGCCATAGATGCTGCTATTGCTGCTGCTGCCGCTTTGATGGTGGTTGAGCCCGTTTCGAACGGTTTGGGCAGTGATTGCTTTGCCATTGTTTGGGATGGAGAAGAATTACATGGATTAAATTCTTCGGGAGTTGCGCCACAAGCATGGAGCCCACAGTATTATGAAAAGAAATATGGACTAGATGGAAATGGCTTGGCTAATCGTCCAAAGCGCGGTTGGGACGCTGTCACTGTTCCTGGGGCGATTGCTGGTTGGGACGCCTTATTAAACCGATTTGGCTCAAAGCCTTTAGGTGACTTATTGCAACCCGCCATTGAAATTGCTGAACAGGGATATGCTTTGCCACCCATTTTGGCGCATAAATGGGCTGCAGGGGTCATTGATTTAAAAGATCAGCCTGGATTTGTACAGACCTTTATGCCTGGTGGGCGGGCGCCTAAGACAGGAGAACTATTCCACTTTCCAGGCGCGGCAAAAACCCTTCGTCAGTTAGTTAGAAATGGCTTAAAAGATTTCTATACAGGTGAGATAGCAGCGGCAATTGTGGCTTACTCGAACGAACATGGCGGGAGTATGTCGCTGGCTGATCTACAATCTTATCAACCAGAATGGGTTGGAACAATTGCTCAAAAGGTGCTTGGCAGAGATGGTAAAACCTATCAACTGCACGAAATTCCTCCCAACGGTCAGGGTATTGGAGCTTTAATTGCTTTGGGTATTTTAGAGCATTTTGATTTAGCAAGTTTGCCTGTTGATGGCATAGCTAGTCAGCATTTGCAGATTGAAGCCATGAAGTTAGCCTTTGCCGATGTTTATCAATATGTAGCAGATGCGCGTTCGATGGCAGTTACGCCCGCACAAATGCTTGATCCGAGTTATTTAGCCACTCGGGCAAAATTAATTGATATGAAAAAATCTACGCATTTTTCACATGGAATGCCTGAATCAGGCGGGACGGTTTATCTCTCTGTAGCAGATGCGCAGGGTCGAATGGTCTCATTTATCCAAAGTAACTATATGGGTTTTGGCTCTGGTGTAGTTGTACCTGAGTGGGGTATTAGTATGCAAAATCGTGGATTTGGATTTTCAATGGATCCCAAATCAAGGAACGTTGTTGCTGGAGGTAAAAGGCCTTTTCACACGATCATTCCTGCATTTTTGATGCGCGAAGAAAATGGTATACAGGTTCCTCAAATGAGTTTTGGGGTGATGGGTGGAGATATGCAACCGCAGGGTCATATTCAAACAGTTTTACGGATGCTCAAGTATGGCCAACAACCACAAGCGGCCTGTGACGCGCCAAGATGGAAGGTTAATCACGACTTTACCTTAGATGTCGAACAAAATTTAAGCGTTAACACCATTGATGGCTTAAAAAATCTTGGCCATATTTTAAAGAAAATCGATGATCCCTACATGGACTTTGGATCAGGTCAATTTATATGGCGCTTATCGGACCAATTGTCAGATGGGTATGTTGCAGCAAGCGATAGTCGGAGGGATGGGCTTGCTGCTGCTTATTAAGTTATTTATTGGGTTGTTGTAGATTACGCATTCAAAAAGAATTTCAAATTCAAGCAGAAAGATCAGTCTACTTTTTGAAGTCTACCCTCTTTAACCAGCTTGGCCCAGCGCTGAACGTCGGTTAAATACCATTTTTCGAATTCAGATCCTGGACCTGGCAGGGGTGAAGCGGCAACTGCGTCGAGCCGATCTTTTACTGCGTCGGATTTTAAAGCTTGCAAAATTGCCTTCTCGACTATTTTTAATGCTTCATCTGGCACCGCTGCTGGCGCAAAAAAACCGAACCAAGTCCCGAACTCAAATCCTGGGTAGCCTTGTTCAGCAAAGGTTGGCACATTCGGTAGTAATTTCGAGCGCTTGCTAGAAGTAATTGCTAGGGCTCTCACCATGCCACCTTTGGCTTGTGGAAGGGATGAGCCCATCACATCAGTGAGGACTGTAATACGCCCAGCAATTAAATCGGGATAGACCGCTCCACTGCCCTTATAGGGGATATGTGTCATTTCAATACCACTGGCTGATTTAAACAGTTCGCCAACTAAATGACTACCGGTGTTATTACCAGACGACCCAAAACTTGCTTGAATGCGGTTTGCTTTCACAGCACTGACAAATTCGGCAAGATTTTTAAAGGGTGAGTCGTTTGATACTAGCATCAGACTAGGAATAGACGCCACACCTGCAACGGCTTTTAAATCTTTAGTCGGATCAAAATTGAGCTTTGCCAAGCTTGGGCTAGTAGATAGGCTAACGGATGCAAATAGAAATGTATGTCCATCAGGCTTGGCCAATTTGGCCACGTATTCAGCCCCAATATTTCCTCCTGCTCCAGGCTTGAGTTCTGGTAAAACAGTTTGCCCAATAACTTTGCCCATTTCATCGGCAATTACTCGTCCAAGAACATCTGCTGAACCACCCGCAGCGTAGGGGATAATCATGACTAATGGTCTGGTTGGGAAGTTTGCTGCGCTAGCGAGGTTACAAAAAATAGTGATGAGACTAAAAAAAATGATGGATAGTCTATTGGCTCGACAAGATTTTGTCATAGGGTGCTTTCAGTTTAAAAGAAAATTGGTTAATAATGCTTGTAACAAATAATTCTTAATGTACCATTTTTTGGCAAAAAGGTGGAATTTGCAAACATCTAAAGTGTTCAAATCTTGTGCGTTTTGCACCAAATGATTACTAAATTTTCATACAAGTGAAATATTACTTGACTAGAATATCATTCAAATCAACATGAACTGCAAGTTATGACTCTTTACTACACCACCCTGTTGCTTGTAACGATTACTTTTACTTCCTCCTTGCTTGGCGAGAGAAGACGCATTTTCTTAAAACGTAAGAAAAGGGAAGAAGAGAAAAAAATTCAAGATGAACTCGACTCGGTTAAACACTTACAGCTGTGATCAGGTAAATCGGTTTTTTATGCATGCTAGAGACATTAACACCCATCTATTGCAATCTAGATCGGCTTACTAATCCTTCGGGGAACCTTCGGTAGTTCAGTGAAAGTAGAGACAAAACTGGGCAGTTAGCTAAGCTATCCTTGAAAAGGTTCTTACTAACAAGCTGGAGTGAAATTACAGAATCGAACTGCGTGGATTAGTGGGGTGGAGGACAAATAGATGAACTCTAATTATCGCAATCAGTTGTCAAAAAAATTCCTGTTGATGACAAGATCTTGGGTAGATTGATCTAGATTTGAGTGCATGGCGTTGGACAAAGTATTTACTTTAATCGTACTTATCCTAACTTCTTCAATATGTGGAATGGTGAGAGTTACTGCGGGCCTGATACGTAAAACGCAATTACTTAGATCCATGAGATACTCAGAATTTTTTAAGGATTGCGGCATGGCTATATCAAGCAGTCGATGCAGTAAGTCTGTGGTATGTTCTGGGTCAGGGCTTGCTATGACAATCTCTTGCAAGTGATTTTTTCCATTAGGATGCTTTGTTACTGCGTCAAACCAGAGATAATCTGGGGTCAGATGTTCACAGAAATAGATCCTAAGGCCAGTAATTGGTTGAACAGAAAACCGTACTGTTTTAAACAGGGCCGTTTGAATCTGTTCATTAACAAGGGCAGGGCGCGAGAGATCTTGGATAGGGTTTGGTTCGAACCCCGCTTGTTTTAAATGATTAAAACATTGCTCGGCATCATTTGTTTTAAAAACAAGCGCGTCTAAGCCAATTGCTAAATCTGCTATTTCTTTACGCTGAGGGACTGTGCCATACTCCCACCCGAGAACTTCTAAATACGTACTATCTAGCATACATAATTGGTTGGAAGATCCCAAATTATGTTTTGATAATTGCGTTAAATTAAAACCTAGCTTAGCTAATTGATTACTGATCGCTAATATTTGGTCTCTAGCAATCAGTACTAGATGATCGAACTGGTAGTTCATCAAAACGCGTTATTCAGATCTATGGATGGAGTTCGGCGATGAGTTCAATCTCAACACAACAGCCTAGAGGTATTTGGGCCACTCCAAAAGCGCTTCTGGCATGTTTTCCGGCTTCTCCAAATACTTCAAAAAGGAGCTCGGAACAGCCGTTGATCACGAGGTGGTGCTCAGTAAATTCAGATGTAGAATTGACTAACCCCATCACTTTCACGATGCGTTTAACCCGATCTAGGGAGCCTGCATGCTCCTGCAGGGTCGCTAAGAGATCAATCGTTATTGCTCTAGCGGCAAGTTTACCAGTCGCGGTATCCATATCAAGACCTAGTTTTCCTACCCAGGGTTTGCCATGTTGTTTCGCAATATGACCTGATAGAAAAACTGTCGAGCCGATTGCGGCAGACATCACGTAGGCTGCTGCAGGTGGGCTTGCCGGAGGGAGTTCGATACCCAAGTTTTGTAAACGTTCAGTAATTGTAGAAGTAGGACTAGACATATGGTTATGTAGTGGTTTATGGAACAGTTAGTCATGTAAAGACGATTAATAATAATCATACTGTATTACAGAAAGTAATTGCTTTAAATTAGGCATTGCCATGTCTAAAGTGGGGATTATCATTCTGCGGAATACGCACTGATCAAAGAGTGCGCTTTAAACAGAATATAATGCAATTGGCACCGGTCTAAAGCGCCTATGCAGCGCCTATTATGCAAGAGATCCTAGGCTAGCTAGGTTTTTTAGAGTTTTTTTAATTCAAAGTCCGAATCTAACAAAGTGAGTTTTTTATGGATCAACCAAAGCGTTTAATTGTCGGTATAAGTGGCGCCTCAGGGATTGTATACGGCGTGCGAATTTTACAAGCCTTACACGGCTCCGAGATAGAGACCCATTTAGTGATGTCTGATTCGGCCAAACTAACTCTTTCATCAGAGATGGATTTGACAATTAAGGATGTTGAGAGCTTGGCAAGTGTCGTTCATAACAACAAAAATATTGGGGCAACTATTGCCTCTGGTTCATTTAAAACGTTGGGGATGGTGATTGCACCGTGCTCGATTCGTTCTTTGTCTGAAGTGGCTTGGGGTACGACCACTAGTCTCTTATCGCGGGCGGCTGATGTTGTTCTCAAAGAGCGGCGTCGGCTAGTCTTAATGGTCCGAGAGACTCCACTGCATTTAGGGCACTTAAGGTCGATGACCCAAGCCACTGAAAATGGTGCGGTAATCATGCCACCGGTTCCTATGTTCTATTCAAAGCCAGAAACGATTGATGATATCGTGAACCATACAACGGGACGTTGCTTAGATTTATTTGAGATTGATACGAGTTTAGTCAAACGATGGGCTGGTATGGGTAAGCAAGCACCATCAACGCCCCAAAATTCTTAAAATGGGACACGATATGCAGACTACTACAACACTTTTTGTGTACTATAAAATTATTTCTGAGCAACATGTAACAACTCTGCAATTACTTCGTCGGATGGCCCAGACTTTAAAAGTCCAATATAGAGATTTGGAAATAGAAATGATGCAACGCCCCGAAGTTTCAAGTGATGGCTTGGAAACTTGGATGGAGGTTTATCGATACCCTGGGGGGATTACTTCAGAAATGATTGCCAAGATTGCAGCGAGTGCTCAGGACAGTGGCTTACCCTTAGCAAGAAAAGTCGAGATTTTTATACCGCTGGTTTAAATCAAGACGCAATCTTTCGAAAGATTTGATTGAAAAATTCGGCAATATCGATTAACTCTTGGGGATGGACTGAATGCTCCATGGGGTAGGTTTTCCAGTGGACTTGATAGCCCAGCTCTACGAGTAATTTGCGTGACTCTTCACCCCGCTCTGGAACTACAACTGGGTCATAGATGCCGTGCGCTAAAAAAATCGGCGTATGTTGGTTGGTCAGTTGTCGTTGACTCTTAAACTGATCAGCTAGTGGCAGGTAGCCGGATAAGGCAATAATTCCAGCTAGTTCTTTTGGAAAGAGTAAGCCGGTGTGTAAGGCCATAGCACAGCCTTGCGAAAAACCTGCTAGGGCAATATTTTCATAGGGGATCCCTCTTTTTACCTCCTGCTCAATTAGTTCGCAAATGGCTTGAGCTGAGCGTGTGATACCGGTAGCATCCTGTTTTTGGGTCAAATTACTGCCATAAATATCGTACCAAGCGGGCATCACATAGCCATTATTGACCGTGACTGGCATGCTGGGTGCGTTTGGGAATACAAACCGAATAGGTGGACAATGACGCAGATTTAATTGCGGCACAATTCCAGCAAAGTCGCTCCCATCAGCACCTAGGCCATGCATCCAAATTACACTCGCGAGTGGGTTTGGTGAGGTTTCATGTTCAATACAAGTCAGCATAGTTAGCAATCATATTCCTAAAAAGATTGTTCTATTTTAGGGTGTAGTATGAATACTCTCAAGTTTTTTATAAGAAAGGTGTTTTATGACAATATCCATGTTCCAAGCCAGCGTTCCTCGACTAGTTAATATGTTGACAAATCTTTCTGCAATTCTAGAAAAGTCGCAGATCCACATTGAAGCAAAAAAATTAGATGCCACTGCATTTACGCATTTTCGATTATTTCCTGATATGCTCAATTTGACTAGGCAGGTTCAAATAGCTACCGACACTGCCAAATCTGTTGTTGCACGATTAGCAGGCGTTGATATTCCAGCCTATGAAGATAATGAACAGACGATTGCTGACTTACAAAACCGCATTGCTAAGACAATATTGTTTATGGAGGGTTTTACGCCCCAACAGATTGATGGTACAGAGGACAAGGTAATCATTACTAAGCGGGGCGATAAAGAGACTCATTACGTTGGCATGCAATTTTTGCTCAGCCATGCTTTGCCTAATGTCTATTTTCATATCACAACGGCATATAATATTTTGCGCCATAATGGCGTAGAAATTGGTAAGCGAGATTATTTAGGAAAAATTATTTAGGTAGGCAACAGGGCCTAGGATTGATATAAATCGAATAAGCAGATTGTTTGGACAGTTTTTGCAGTTTGAAGTAAGAGTTGATCCTGGGCCATTTTTCCTACTAACTGTAAACCTAGCGGTAGGTTATTGTGAGACTTTGCGATAGGCATCGTGATTGCGGGGAGTCCTAAAAAGCTCCACAAAGAACAAAACATGGGATCGCCAGTAGAGCTCAGTCCAAGGGGCGCTTCGCCATTTGCCGGAATGGTGAGGAGAGCGTCGTACTGATTCAGATAGGGTACTACTGATTGACGCAGTTGGCTTTGAGTAGTTTTGGCATTGGCATACTCGATGGTGGTAATTGCTTGCCCTTGTGTTACAAGATTCTGAATGTGTTCACTTAAGAGGTGTTTAAATTCTTTTACATGATGCTGGTGGACAATAGCTGCCTCATAAAACATCAAGGTGGTCATCGAGTGAAGGCTATCCCAAAAAAGAGCTGGCAAATCTATTTCATCAACGATTACCCCCTCGGACCTCAATTTACTGATTGCATGTTGTATAGCAAGCGCTTGTTCTTGGCTGATGAAATGATCAAAAGGTGTTTTTAAAAAAGCCAATCTTGGATTCAGATTAGAGACAAGCTCTTGGTCTAAATCAAGTTCTGGCTTGACGTGCTCATCTGCCTGTGCCGATATGTGTTGCAGTAAATCAAAGGCATAAGCAACGTCATCGACAGAACGCGTAAATAGTCCAACATGATCTAATGATCCAGAAAAAGGGAAGATTCCCTCTATCGGCAGTGCTGCAAAGCTAGGTTTAAATCCAACTACTCCACAAAAAGCCGCAGGCCTAATAACTGAGCCTTGTGTTTGAGTACCGATTGCCAGAGGCACGATGCCGGCTGCTACTGCTGCGGCTGAGCCGCTAGAAGAGCCACCGGGAGTATGTTGGTGGTTCCATGGATTTTTTGTGGGGCCGGACTTTCTATAAGCAAACTCGGTTGACACTGTCTTACCGAACAAGACGCCACCCAAATTGAATAGTTTTTCTACAATTGGAGCATTTTCTTCTGGGAGGTGGTTTTGATAAATGACCGAGCCATTTGTGGTGATTAAATCTTTTGTAGAAATAATATCTTTGATCCCTACGGGTATTGCTGATAGTGGTCCTGGACGCATCGATTTTTGGAGGACATCTATTGTGCTGCGCGTCACAAAGGCTTTTAATTGTGGTTCGAGTAAGTTGGCTAGGTCGTAACAATCTTGCAGATATTGTTTTCCGTCCAAAGCTTTTGATTGAATCAGTCGACAAGCTTCGATGAGTCCTAGATGTGCAGGCATAATTAATAACTAGTAATTTAAATTTTACAGACTTTTGTATAAAGCTATTATATAAAACTGTTATATAAAACCTGGAGATTTTTACTGTAAACAGGTTTTCAAAACATCTTTAATGAACGGATGTAATCCATTAATCTGGCAACCATGCGACAATTTTTTCGCGTTGGATTGCTAACCAGGCTTTTAATTCTCCATTGTCAATAATAGGAATCATGCGCCAATTCATCATAAAAATCGTACCATCTTTTTTATAATTTACGGCTTCACCTTCAAAGACCGTGACATCAATGAGACATTTCCGTAAGCGTTGAATGACCTCTTGGGAGGTACTTGGGCCTTGGAGAATCTTTGGAGATCTCCCAAGAATTTCATCTGTGCTATAGCCGGTTAGTTGCGTGAATGCTGAATTAGCATAGGTAATTTTGGGGTTATTTGATGCATCGGTAATGAGAACAGAATCGTAGCCCTGCAAAAGCATAGTCTCTAGAATAGATAGGCATAAAACACTACTGTAGGCATTTTGAAGATTACTTAGCATGCCGTTACAGTAACACAGTTTATTTTTTAGATTTACTTAACTGAGCTTTTACAAGAGCGACTCTTTTACAGTTTGGAGTGCGTGCCGTCGCAAAAAGGTGATTGATGAGTCTGTTTACAACCGCAAAAGAAGACTTTTTTATTTTCGGTAGCCATGTAATCTAGGGGCTCACATTCTGTCACCTGATGTGAATCATCACAAAAGGGTTGATTTTTACTCAGTCCACAAGAACACCACTGATAAGTTTTACCAGCCTCTACCTCAACTGCATAGGGAGCATTTTTTGCTGTTTTTGCTTTCATCACGATTTCCTATTCTAGGTTTAATTTATTTCATTAGACAAGCAAAAACAGACTCAGTCATTTTCAACTCTTGCAGTAATTACCTAAAAGACATATTAATTTTTGACAATATATCGGACCCTGGACAAAGTTTATCGAGTGCTAAGGAGTTCAAGGGTTGGTCACAGGTATTTAAGGCCGTGTGTAAATCTGTCGCATCAGGGTCAATATAAAGTAGTCCAGTTACTACTTCTCCTTGAGCTTGATGTTCATTAACATAGCTCAGGGCGCTATACCTATTAGTAGGATCATAATCATTCGTTAATTTACGCAGACGTAGAATAGATCCATCATGCTGTTCAATTTCGGTCACTTCGCCAGGTTGATATGCTACCGTGATTTCTGAATGTTGCTTGATAAAATCAATTCGATTGACGGTTTCATTATGTTCGCGAACATAATCATAGCTTTTGGTACTTCCTTGATGGTTATTAAAAGTTACACAAGGACTAATTACATCAATAAAGGCGGCGCCACCATGATCGATAGCACCTTTAATTAAGGGGACTAGTTGCGCTTTATCTCCTGAAAAACTTCGAGCAACATAGGTTGCTCCGAGTTGCAACGCAATGCCTACTAGATCAATTGGGCTATCGTTATTAACTACCCCTTTTTTACTTTTAGAACCTTGATCTGCTGTTGCAGAAAATTGTCCTTTAGTCAGGCCATATACACCATTGTTTTCAACAATATAAGCCATCCGCACACTACGGCGCATGGCGTTCGCAAATTGCCCAAGTCCGATTGAAGCAGAATCACCATCCCCTGAGACTCCAAGATAGAGTAGTTCTCGATTGGCTAAGTTGGCGCCTGTAAGGACTGAGGGCATTCTCCCGTGGACCGTATTAAAGCCATGCGAAGCGCCCAAAAAATAATCTGGTGTTTTTGAACTACATCCAATACCTGACATCTTGGCCACGCGATGTGGTTCGATATTCATTTCCCAACAAGCTTGAACGATGGCCGCAGAGATAGAGTCATGACCACAACCGGCACAGAGTGTCGAAATTCTGCCTTCATAATCGCGCCGGGTGTAACCAACCTCATTTCGAGTTAAGCTGGGGTGATGTAATATTGGTTTTGCAATATAGGTCATACCAACTCCTGGTGTTTTTGATCAGATAGGACACTGATTTTTTCTAGTTGATTTTGAATGGCTGAAACGATAAAACGTGCAGTAATTGGTGTGCCATCGTAATGTAATATTTTAATTAATTGATTTGGGTTAATACTTAATTCCGAAATAATTAAGGTATGCATTTGTGCATCGCGATTTTGTTCAATGATAAAGACATAATCATGTTGCAAAATAAAATCATTAACAGCTTTGGAGAACGGAAAAGCCCGCAGTCGCATGGCATCTAAAGCTATTTTTGATTGCTCTAGAACATCGAGAGCTTCTTGCATTGCAGGGCTAGTTGAGCCAAAATACATGACACCATAGCGGGTTGACTGATTGGCAAGTCGCAGTACTGGTTGAGGAACCATCTCGGCAGCGGTAGAAAACTTCTTAACTAAGCGATCCATATTGTAGGTGTAGTCTTGACCCCGCTCAGAGTATCGCGCATAAGCATCGCGACTGGTGCCTCTTGTAAAGAAGCTACCTTTCGTTGGATGTGTTCCCGGCAGAGTTCGCCATGGAATACCATCGCCATCAACATCTTTGTATCGACCAAAATCTTTACCTGCCTCAAGTTCCTCAGCGGTCATGACTTTACCTCGGTCATAAGATCTGCTTTCATCCCAAGCAAAGGGTTTAGATAGGCGTTGATTCATGCCAATATCTAGATCAGTCATTAAAAAAATTGGCGTTTGGAGTCTTTCAGCTAGATCAAAAGAACAGGCTGCATGTTCGAAGCATTCATAGGGATCCTCTGGAAAGAGCAGAATATGTTTGGTATCACCGTGTGAGGCATAAGCACAAGCCAGAATATCAGACTGCTGCGTTCTAGTTGGCATACCGGTCGATGGTCCACCTCGTTGGACATCGATAATAACAACTGGGATTTCGGCAAAATATGCCAGACCAATAAATTCAGTCATTAAAGAAATCCCGGGCCCGGAGGTGGCAGTGAAGGCTCTTGCACCGTTCCAGCCGGCACCAATCACAATCCCAATAGAGGCTAATTCATCCTCAGCTTGAACAATCGCAAACCTGTCTAGACCGGTTTTAGGATCAACCCGGTATTTCCGACAGTATTTTTCAAATGCTTCGGGGACAGATGAGGACGGGGTAATCGGGTACCAAGCTGCGACTGTCGCACCGCCATAGACACATCCTAGTGCAATGGCGCTATTGCCATCTGTGAAAATTTGATCACCAACTTGATTGCTTTTTTGAACGCGAATACTGAGCGGGGCTTTGAGATAGGTTTTGACATAATCTGCCCCGAGATTAAAGGCTTTGATATTCGAATCAAGTAATTTTTCTTTACCTTTGTATTGTTCACTAAAAAGCTTTTCAAAAACGGCACTATCAACATCGAGCAGAACTGCTAGAGCACCGACATAAATAATATTTTTGAATAATTGTCTTTGCCTAGGATCTTGATATGCACTATTACTAATTTCTGTTAGTGGTACACCAATCGTATGGACATCATCCCGAAATTTTGATTCTGGGATAGGTCTTGTGGAGTCGTAAAATAAGAATCCCCCTGGTTCGATTTCACTGATATCAGCATCCCATGTTTGGGGGTTCATAGCGACCATCATGTCAACACCACCCCGCCGACCGATATAACCTTTTTCACAAACGCGGGCTTCGTACCAAGTGGGCAGTCCTTGGATATTACTTGGAAAGATGTTTCGGGGGCTCACAGGCACACCCATGCGAAGTATCGCTTTCGCAAATAATTCATTTGCAGATGCTGAACCAGAGCCGTTTACATTAGCAAATTTAATAACAAAATCATTAATGGCAGATATGGATTTCATAATGTAGGGACCGAATCGCTCAGCAAGACGCTGTCTCGACAATTTGGTCCAGCTTGTGTGGTGATGAGTAAAAATTTTTGCATATCCCAAGCCCCTGTAGGACAGCGTTCGGCACATAATCCGCAGTGTAGGCAGACATCTTCATCCTTCGCCATAACATGACCTGACTTCAACAAATCGGAGACGTAGAGTCCTTGTTCTTTATTGGTTGCGGGGGCCTGCAGGCGGGTGCGTAAATCATCTTCTGAGCCATAATCAGTAAAGGTAATGCAGTCCATCGGACAGATATCAACACAGGCGTCACATTCAATACAAGTTTCTTGTTTAAAGACTGTTTGAATATCACAATTTAAGCAACGTTGAGACTCTTTAAAAGCTGTTGCTGCATCAAACCCTAACTCGACTTCAATACGAATACTTGCTAGAGCTTTTTGAGCGTCTGCCCATGGCACTTTTGAGCGATGATCGTCGGAAATATCATTGTGATAACTCCACTCATGGATACCCATTTTCTGGGACATTAAATTCGTCCGAGGTGGTGGTCGAATACTGGTTTTTTCTTGATTAAGAAAGCGGTCTATAGAAACTGCAGCCTCATGACCATGGGCTACAGCGGTAATAATATTTTTAGGTCCAAAGGCCGCGTCTCCTCCAAAGAATACTTTTGGATTGCTAGATTGGAAGGTGACCTCATCCACTACCGGCATGCCATATGAATTAAATGCAATACCGGTATGGGCTTCAATCCAAGGGAAGGCATTCTCTTGACCAACAGCCAATAGCACGGTATCACATTCAAAGAATACTTCGGTATCACTGGCAGGTTCTAGAGTTCTTTTACCTGCTTGATCATAGACGGCTTGCACGATTTGAAAAGTCATACCGGTTAACTTGCCATGTTGATGAATAAAAGCGGTCGGAACATGGTAATTGATGATGGGGATGCCTTCGTGAATAGCATCTTCTTTTTCCCAGGGTGAGGCCTTCATTTCATCAAAGCCACTCCGAACAACTACTTTGATATCTGAACTTCCAAGCCGCCTTGCAGATCGACAGCAATCCATTGCTGTATTGCCACCACCTAGAACAATCACCTTTTTACCAACGCTTGTGACATGTCCAAAGGAGACTGAAGCTAACCAGTCAATACCAATATGAATTTGGTGTGCTGCTTGGTGACGACCCGGAATATCAAGATCTCTGCCACGGGGCGCACCACTCCCGACAAAAACAGCGTCATAATTTTCTTGTAAGAGGTCATGCATGGAGGCAATGCGGTGACCACCTTTAAACTCAACACCTAGGTCAAGGATATAACTGGTTTCTTCATCAATGACAGACTCTGGAAGTCGAAAGCGGGGTATTTGGGTACGAATAAATCCACCAGCTTTTTGTTCCCCATCAAAGACCGTCACCTGATATCCCAAAGGAGTTAAATCCCTGGCGACTGTTAAGGCTGAAGGTCCAGCACCAACGCAAGCGACTCTTTTACCATTGAAGGCAGCTTTAGGGGGCATTCTTTTTGTAACGTCCCCTTTATGATCAGCCGCCACCCGTTTTAAGCGGCATATGGCAACTGGTTCTGGCGCTGCACCATTATTTTCTTCAACACGGCTGCGCCTACAAGCGGGCTCACAAGGCCTATCACACGTTCGACCTAAAATACCAGGAAAGACATTTGATACCCAGTTCACCATATAGGCATCCGCATATTGACCCTGAGCAATTAGTCTAATGTATTCCGGTACTGGTGTGTGTGCTGGACAAGCCCACTGGCAATCTACAACTTGGTGAAAGTATGATGGACTTATTTGATTCGTTTTTTGCAAATCGGTCTCCTTAACTACCTACCTGATTGACTTAATTATTAAAATATTTTTTTCAATCCCATTCTACCTATGATTAGGAATAAGAAATACCTAGGTTAAGCCCTAATGCAATGCAAGGTATCCGTTTTTATCCAATATGCAGTTGGCGCTATTGGTTATATCAGACTGGTTGTATTTAAAAACAAGCCGAATCAGTAATAACCCCTAGTAAAATTTATAAATTTTATAAAATGCTAACGATACTAAATTTCCAGCTTGGCGTATGCATGTCGAAGAAGAAAGGCATTTGGTAGAAGAAAGGCATGTCGAAGAAGAATGCTCAAGAAAAATTTATTTAATCTTTGGTATTTCATCT
>Ga0209356_1000365_pt1 | contig 17653 bp, 37 predicted proteins | sample LauGreFaBDMM15SN_2_FD_188213 | JGI IMG/M metagenome (GOLD analysis project Ga0209356, IMG submission 188213) | Freshwater lake microbial communities from Lake Michigan, USA - Fa13.BD.MM15.SN (SPAdes) (version 2) | ecosystem: Environmental > Aquatic > Freshwater > Lake | place: Lake Michigan, USA...
CTAAAAAGTGATACCTATACCTACCCCACAAAAAAAGGCGCTCTTAGAACGCCTCATTTGCAATATGCTAAATTTGTTAATAAGTTGTGGGTATGTTTAGGGGCGGTTAGTTGGATTTTAAAACTCCTCCTGATCTCCCATTTCAGAAAATAGATCTATCTGGCCTACTGGAGCTTTAACCATTTTAACCGGCGCTCCCTTTTTAACCTCAGGCGCTACAAAGATCGCCATCTCACTCGGCGGTGCAAACCTACCGGTACTATGGGCAACCCCTTGTATAACCTCTATAATAATATCGCAGTTGTGGGCGAACTGTTGACTACCTCTAAATTTACCATCTTTGGTAGCCTGTTGTACGGTAATAAGCGCCATCCTAGGGTTGTCGGCTTTAAGTTCCTCGATCTGTTCTGGCTCGATCCTAATATAGTTTACTGAATCAATTACCACGAATCTATAATCGTGTCCTGGTAGGGCGTTCTTAATCGTATCGTAATCCCTAAAGTTAGCAAAATCTAAATTTTCATTATCTCCGCCCATGTCCTCCAGTTTCTTCTGTAGCGTAGCGCTAAAGCCTTCCTCGGCGGCGATGTATAACACCTTACCAAAATTAGAAAGGTACTGCGCTAGATCAAAACAGAAATAAGATTTACCCTGTTTAGGCCTACCGTATACCATCATATGGAATTTCTTCGCTGGCTTACCAACTAGATCTAACCACTTACCGGAAAAATCGTAATTATCGTAGCGGTAATCTTTTAGATCACGACTACTCATAATGCCACTAGATCCACTGTCCTCTATTTCCTCATCGCGTTGCAAGCGTAGTAGCTGCTGCGCTTTAGATCTCATCTTATCCTGGATCATGGCTTTTTGCGCCTCGCTCAATTCCTTACCTCCGGCCATCTTATAACCCAGGATCCCTAGGGCCACAGTTCCTATAGCGCCCATACCTAGCCCAGCACCAATAGCGGCGCCGCCTATGGTATTACGAATAGAGGCCGGAACGTTTAACTGCGCACGCAAAGAGGCCAGCTCTTTAGATAGCTGGTTAATCTTAGCGCTTTTTACGGCGTCCTCGTCTATATCGAGATCCTCGATATTAAACATTACTCCTGGCTAAAAAAGTTTGTAAGAAACTTTCCAATAGTTCCCACGATCAAACTAATCGAGGCTATCGCCGGATTAGTTACCATTAGCTCGTTTGTAATTAAACTAGAAGCCAGTAATAGGCCATCACCTAAACGGCGTAGCTTCTTAGGTGTAGGCTTGTTATACTCACCCAGTCCGAATTTTAAGGTCTTGTTTTCCATTTTTTTAGATAGTTAATAATACCAAAGATCACTATAATTACAGTAGCGCAGCTTGCAGCGATAGAGAACCAGGGGCTATTAGAAGCCGCCCAGCTCGTAGCTGTTAATAAAGTAGATCCGGTAATTATAGCGGCTTCGTTGTTATTCATTTTAACCTAGTTTAGTTTCTCTAATATCGCTAGCTTCCTGGTGATCAATTTCGCCGAACTCTACATCCGGTTGCTCATTTAAAAAATCTAGGGCTTTAACGATGTTTGAACATTCGATCAAACCAAAGCAACCTTTAGAGATTGCGATGTTTAAAGCTTCGTTTACAATTTGTTTCGCGGTCTTGTTATTCATATATTTTATATTAGTTTGTTACTGGTGTAGTTGACCACGGCAAGGGCGTATTTTGTGGGGTTACAGGAGGGTTTATCTGGCTATTGATTTGTCCTTGAATACAAGCCTCTAAGTTAGATACTCCGTCAACGCCCAATTCGTCTTGAATCCAACCGATAACAATCTCATTGGTTAAATCTTCGTAAGGTACGAAAGGGCTAACGCTCTCTGTCGAGAACCTTGCGATGTTTGAAAGGGAGGCGGTATAAGTACCATCAACTCCTACTACTTCATAGTTAGCGATAACTACGTAGTTTTGTTCCCCGTCTATTGTTTCTGTGTAGAGGGCGGTTACGTTCCAAGTGTAAGTTGTCATATTGCGAATTTAGTTAATTTTATGCTAAAAGTATCTTTTGTGCTACTCCGTTGATAAATACGTTCCATACTTTAGACGATGCGTTTACTTCTGCGTTTACTACACCATTTGGAAAGGCAGAAGAACCAAAACGCATTTGATTATTTCCCGTTGCGGTATCATTTACGCCAATCATTGATACTTGTTGATTGTTATTATTAGTTTGACCTCCACCGATACATACATTATAATTCCCCGTTGTACTTCCCGACATTGTAGAATCACCAATAGCGGTATTACCTACTCCCGTTGTATTTGAAACCATTGCTGAAAAACCAACTGCGGTGTTACTATCACCCGTACTAGATCTTAACGCTTGATAACCTATCGCAGTTACATTCGTTCCACTCGTATTACTAAACCCCGCCTCAAAACCTACGGCGGTGTTGTTGGATGCGGTGTTGTTAAATAAGGCGGTACGACCTACTACGGTATTATACGAACCCGTACTATTTAAGTACAAAGAACCTTGACCGACTGCGGTATTTTGTTGACCCGTTGTATTGGTTATTGCAACGCTTCCACCCAAAAAAGTGTTATAAGTTCCCGTTGATGTATTCACACCACTTATATAACCTAAAGCGGTATTACCAACACCCGTTGAAAATTTTAACGCTTGAGTTCCGATTGCAGTAACTTCTAACCCACTCGTATTGGTATACCCCGCTTCGTAACCTACTGCGGTGTTGTTGGAGGCGGTGTTTGATGTTAAAGCACTACGACCTACTGCGGTACTATTGCTACCCGTAGTATTGCTATTTAATGCACCAGTACCAATTGCCGTGTTTGCATTTCCTGTTGTATTACCATTTGCCGCAGCCAAACCAACTCCCGTGTTAAAGTTTCCCGTTGTATTGTTATAAAGTGCAATATAACCTATGGCTGTATTTTCTGTTCCTATATTATTTTGACGTAACGCTTGATGACCAAGTGCTGCATTACCCGTCCCACTCGTATTATTAAACCCTGCCTCGTAACCTACGGCCGTGTTGGCGGAGGCGGTGTTGTTGAATAAGGCATTACGACCTATTGCGGTATTATTTGAACCCGAACTATTAGAATATAACGTATTTACGCCAATAGAAGTGTTATCACTTCCCGTACTATTAGAAAATAACGATTGTAATCCAAGAGCAACATTTTCACTTCCCGTTGTATTTGATGTTAAAGAAACATTACCAACGGCGGTGTTATTACTACCCGTACTCAACCTCAACGATTGATAACCGATTGCAGTTATACCTACACCACTCGTATTACTATACCCCGCCTCGTAACCTACGGCGGTGTTGTTGGAGGCTAAATTAAAACGTAATGCAAAATAACCTATTGCGGTATTATTATTACTGTTTGCATCTGCTAAAGCAGTTGAACCTATTGCAACGTTACTACCCCCTGTTGCATTAAAAATCATTGCTTGATGACCAATGGAAACGTTATTACCCCCTGATGAAGTATCACGCAAAGAATTATAACCTATTGCAACGTTAGCACTACCCGTTGAATTAGCTGACAAAGCCAAACCACCAACGGCAACGTTTTGAGATGCAGTGGTATTACTCAACAACGCATCTACACCTACACCCACGTTATAACTTCCGCTTGTGTTGGCTCGTAAACTGCGATAACCGACTGCCGTATTGTTAGAGTTGGTGTTGTTTTCAAGTGATAAATACCCTACGCCGGTATTACCCGTACCCGTTGAGTTTAATCTTAACGCCAAAGCACCCAATCCCGTATTACCTGTTCCTGTGGTATTGAAGCGGTTTGCGTGCTTACCTAGGGCTGTATTAAAGCTACCTGTACTATTAGTAAACAAAGCATCATGTCCTACACCGGTATTACTGGCCCCGGTAGTATTGCCTGTTAAAGCCGATGCACCAAAAGCCGCGCTATCTGATCCGGTAGTATTACTATCTAAGGCTCCATCGCCATAAGCTGTATTACTGGTGATCGCTCCACCACCATAACTGGTAACATTGGTAGTAGATAGCCTCAATGGGCTAGCGGTATTTACAGCATCCGTAACCAGGCGAAGCGTAGCATCCATAGCTACTCCGTTTTGTAATTGTAGATCCCCGGTTCCAAAGCTACCTATTTGTGATGTTTTTAAGTCTATTCTTGCCATAGTGTTGTTTTTTTATCTGTATGATCTTAACATTTTTTGTACCTCGTAAGTAGATACCGTTGCGTTCTCACCGTAATAACTTTTATTATTACTCGGCTGGCCTACACTACTCCAGATCTGAGCTACGCCCAAAGCGGCGGCGCGTAGATTGGTATCGGTGTCAGGAACCTTGCCGGTAAGGTAATTGTTTAAAGCTGATTTAGAAGCGATCAAAGCATTTGCTAGCTTATCTTGGGTTATATTATCATAAATAGCACTGTCTGATATTTTAGCTAGTTTCTGGGTAAAGATCAAAGTACCAGGTATAATCTGATACCTACCTGTAGCATATAACTGGCCGTTGGTATCGTACCTATTCTCAGCTTGCATTTTTTTAATGGCTCCTACTGTATAACTAGATAAGGCCCTGTTTAGTAATGGGTACTTACTACCTTTACCATCTACATTAGATTTAAGCCCTGAGACTGTGTAAAAATTATAATCGTTATAGGTTTTACTTTCACCTCTAGTAACCAGCGCATAAAGCCTGGGGTACTTAGCGGCGTAGCTAAAGCCAGTATTAATTAGTCTATAGGCAAGGTATACCGCGCCTAGTCCTAATGCCACAAAGCCTATATCTCTTACCTTAAACTCCATGAATCTATAAGCTCGGCTAATTGTTTGTGGGTACTGGCTCCAAAATGGATCCCGTCTGGTACGTCTTTAGGATCTACTGTTCTTAGGATTGGTACTACCATTCCTGGCAAATATATCATTTTAGATTTTAGATCGTCGTATTTCAAAGCCTCGGCGCTATTAGATACCTTACTAGATAGTATACCAGGAATAACGATAGTTTTAGCTCCATCCTCTTTGGCTATTCTAATAATCTGTTTTAAATTATCAATGCTAGTAACTGGATTAATTCCGCCGTATGTATCATTGGCCCCTAGAAATATAAATACCGTATCGTATTTTTTACTTGCTGCTTTAAACCTTGCTAGGGCCTGTCCGGTACTTTGTCCGATCTTAGAAAAATTATCTACGTTCCATCCGTATCTTTTAGTTAGGATGTTTTGCCATCCGGCATTAGATAAGCTCAAAGAATCACCTACTACAGCTACCACCTTTTTTCCGGCCTTTGCTTTACGCAAATAAAAGGCTGCATAAATAGCAGCCAAGCCAGCAGCGATATAGTAGGCTTTATTCATTAAAATTCAGAGTCGTAAGTAATTTGTCCTACGCCCCTGGTTAATAGATCAGCTACAGCAAAGAAAATAACGCCGTCAGTAGCGTATTCGCTATAGGTGTTTTTAGGTGCGGCGGCCTTAGCTAGAATCCCTAAAGCCAGTACTCCTAGATCCTTAGCAGTCGTTGCTGATATTTTATTAGCGCCCAAAGGTGGTTTATTATTCAAGGCCTCAGCCTCAGCGATCTTACCGGCGGCTTTTAGATCCTGTACTTTAGTACGCCAAACTGTTACCCCTTTACGGATTGGATCAGCGATTAATTTCTCACCCACGAACATAGCAGCAGCACCGGCGGCGGCGCCTACTGCGATCTGGGTAACATCCTCAGGCAATTTATCTAAGTAATTAGCCATTAGTCCTGTATTAATGTTCTAAACACATAGCATAGGCTAGCACCTACCACAGTCTCAGTAATTCTTACGTCGTACTGGGTGCGATCTATGTCGCCTACGTTCTGTGAAATTGTTAAGGTCTCACCCTCGGCTAACTGGTAACCTATTACGTTCACCGGATTAGATCCAGTAGGGCGCTTAAAAGCAATCGCTACGCAATCGCTAGTTATCATTTGCGAATCTCCTACCGCTTGGCAATCTGTTGTAGTATTCATGTTATTTCGTTTCTTTATATAGTATGTAAGCAACTAAAAGTATTATAGCCCATTTCATCCATTTAACCTCGGCCTGTAATTTTTTAATATCTTCTAAGCTGGTATCTTCTGGCGCAGCTCCGATATTTTTAGCTTGGCTAAACGGTGGTAAATTTCCTAGCATCATAGTTTTTCAATTATTACTATTTCATCCGGCTTGGCAGCAGCAGCGGCCCTGGCCTTTTGATCTTCTTTATGTTTGCGGTAATAGTCTACAGCGATAGCGCCTACTATGGCGCCGCCTATTGTAAATAAAAACCATTGTAGAGTACCTTGTTTCATTAGAATTGATAAGTTACACCTTTAGATCTTAAAGGTGCGTTTACATAGGTTTCAATCTCGCTATCCTCCATGTCGTAGGGGATCTGTTCGATAAGTGTCATTTTTGGCGTCCAGAAATAAGCACCTCCATCCCTAGTGCCATAAACCTCAATAAGCTTTAGTACGTCTAAATTATTTTTCATTTGAGAAAAAACGCTTTTTACTCTAGGCTCATCTGTACCTGTACCCTGAAAAGCATCATATAAACTACCGGCAAAAATTTGATATTGGCTTATAGGGTAGCTAAGCTTTTGTGTTTTTTCTAATTGGTTTTTTTCCTTAACGATATCACGTCCGGCTTGCCATTTTCTAAAAGCTTCCCCTACGCCTTTACCAGCTTTTATGACAACAAAGCCAACTGCACCGGCAATCAATAACCAAGCGATAGGTTTTATCGCTATACTTTCTTTAATAGTTGATGGATTACTTTTCATAGTTTGGTTATTACCTTTATTTTTTCCGGCGGCAAAAGCTCCGGCGGCTAGTAGGGCTGTTTTGCTCATAACGAGTTTAGTTGTTTTATTGCTTGTTGGTAGATAAATGGTTTTTTCTCTGCAAGCTCGGCTAACTTCGATAGATTTTCTCCCAAGAGTGGATCCAGTTTGGCTAGCTTATTTATCGCGTTTAGTATTTTCTCTTTGTCGCTCATGTTTTAAAAATTACGTTATTCACCTACGCCCATACGATTCATAAGCATACCTAGCCCTTGGCTAAACATTTGGTTTGAATCTTTGGCAGCTTTTAAAGCTAGCTCCTGATCGGCGCGCAATCGTTCTAGGTCTTTTTCGTGGCGCTCTCTCATATATTGTATCTCTAGCTCCAGGCCTTTTATTTTCTCGCGAAGCGTAGCGTTTTCCTCATGTTTATTAAGGTACTGTTCTACACCAATAATACCCCCGGCGGAGGGGTAACCAGGATTAACACCGAATCCGGTGATCTCCTTTACCTCCGCCTTGGGCTCATCAAATTCTTTACCCGTAATAGATACCTCGAATACTTGCGGCTCCTGGCGCGGTATGCCGTTGGCTTTTAGATCGTTGTTGGTGTATAGTTTAATACGATGGAATCCTGTATTTTTAGAAAGGAATTTTCGCATTTTTTCTACGCCATCTTCTAGCGATCTATCGTTAAAGCTAACAACCACGTCGCGGTTAAATTGGTTTGCAACTTGAAAATAACGTAGATCGTTATCTTGCATGTATTCTAGTATGTAATGGGGATCAGTCATATTAATTAATTTTCTACTGGTGTGTAAGTTACTCTAAGCCATACGCTATTAGCAGTGGTAATAGCAGTACCCAAACTATCAAACTGGATGAAACAGTTTTGCCAAACTACAGGATCATCGAATTGTAAAAACTGCACCTTACCGGCGTTTAGTCGTCTGATCAATGCAGCCAAAGGTACATAGGCAATTACTTCGCGTTTCTCATTGCAAAAGTAAAAGTAACCCTGTCTAGCTTGGGCCACCGATAGGGGATCTGTAGCTGGTACGGTTGGAGCATTAGAATTTGTAACGCTATCTACAATTTCAATCGCTGTGATCGTATTATTTTTAGAGTTTAATATAGTGTCTGGGGCCATGTAGTAACTAGTACCTATCAGGGCGTTAGACGTAAAGGGCATATATACGGATTTTGTATAGCTGCCCTCATAGCTTCCTACTTGCTTCATTTTTCCTGAGGCAAATAGATAGTCGATTAAGGGGCTTACTAATCTCATAATATATTAATCAACTAGATCGTAGTAGATGTTAGCGGCTACTGATTCGCCCAATGTGATACTAGTTGTATTGGTTAACTGAACATAGCAATCTGTCAAGTTAATAATACGGGGTTTTAGTAATACGATCAATCCGGCGTTATTGGCCCTGATCAATGTATACTGGGGAACCTGGTACATAAATTCCTGTTTTTTGTTATCGCGTAAAGTAACTACTGTACCCGTTGAAACGCTGGTAACTGTATTACCTGTAGGGGTGGTAGTTTCCTGAGCTGATGTAAAAAACTCAATTCCGTAAACTACTACGTTGTTTCTAGAAAGGTTAGGGATGTCTGTAGCGAAATACCTCTTACCTGTAGCGATTGATCCGGTTAAACGAAATTCAATCTGCTGGCTGCGTTTGATTACTAAGTTGTTCATTTTGTTTAAAGTCTATATGTGTGATACAAATATAAATAGAAAAAGGCGAAGTTTTTACACTCCGCCTTTCTATGAGAAAAAACTAGACCGCGACAGCCTAGAGATTTTTAAGATTTTACGTTTACAAGTAGGTAACCGCGTAGTTCCAAAACAGCGTAGTAAGTAGCTGATGAATCATCCATGATTACAGAAGCTCCTAAGTCAATAGAAATATCTAAAGTCTGGCGACCTGTGATCTTTACTGGCTCAGTTTGGTAAAAACCATACAAACCATTATCGAAACCGTTTACAGTCTTGATAGCAGAAGAAGTAAAGTAAGCGTTAGCAGCAGTCTGGGTAGTAGGTACACGGTAGAAAGAACGTACTGGCCAAGCTGGGATAAAGTCTTTACGATCAATCGTGAAAGTCAAAGTACCATTGTAGATAGCGCCCACGTTAGCGGCGTTAGTACCTGTAAATACGTTTAAGTCGCAATAAGTGATAGGTAAAGCGTTCAACAACTGGGTGTTTGTTGGGCTGTCAGCACCTACAGAGCGCAAAAACACTGTGTAGTGGGTTACAACAAATTCGTCGTTGAGGTTAAGAAGGTTGTCAGTAACCAAAGGGCTAGCAACCTGAGAAGTTTGAACCGGGAAACTAATCACCGATTGAGTGCCTAGAGCTACTGCTTTTTGCAAGTAAGACTGAGACAAGTTTTCGAACGGAACTTGGAGGACATTAGAAATGTACTGCTTTTCCTTGACAATGCTATTCATAAGTATATTTAGTTGTTAAGTGTTTCAAATATAAGATTAATAATCCATTTCACCGGCATCGCCAGAAGTTTCGTCAGCCAAGTAAGAACTAGGAACCGCGCTGATCATTGGGTTATCTACGCCAGTATCTAAACCAGATAGCATAGTGTTGTCAGAATAACCGTCGCCAGTAATACCCAAAGCTGGGAAATTAGATTTGATCAAAGTACCAGCGGCCTGAGCGATCATACCCTTTCCGGCTTCCTTTGCAAATACGTTAGATTGGCCTTGCAATAACAAACCCACAGCGATAGGGGCTACGTCAGAGATTAGCTTACCGGTTGCACCAGCACCGATTAAAAAAGTTCCGTCGGCCTTAGTAAGTACCTTTTGGCTTACGTAAGCACCAGCTACAGCACCAGCACCTAAGCCAGCGATTTCTGTAAGAGTTGATTTGTTGAATTTGAACATGATATTTTTTTTTTAGTTGTTTTTATTTTTTTAAGTAATACCCTACTACTGCACCACCGGCGGCATAATACCACCAGGGCAAAGTTTTACAAAGCGCCTTTTTAAAGTCGGCGTAACTTAAATAGTTTTCTGGGGTATCTTGGCGGTAAGCCTCGTAGGCTAGTTGACAGTATTTATCCATGATTATTTTTTTCTAAATAGTAATACGTAGGCCATGATACCTACACCTAGGTACATGATCCAGTTGTTGGAGGATTCCTCTGGGGCTTCTTCATCTCCTTGATCTGGTGTAATAACCTCCCCGGTGTTTGGATCTGTTACAGATACATCGTCGGGGCGCCTACTAGATCCTGGCTGTACTACGCCTGATCCATCGTATTGAATTATCTCGTCATTAATGCCGCCTAAAAATATATCGTTCATGATTATTTTTTCTTAGTGTAAAAGTAATAAGCAGCAGCAGCGCCACCAATAAGTAAAACAGGCAATAGTCCAGCTTGTGAGAATCTAGTTTCTGTACCCTCGCCACCTTGGCCGCCACCTGGTACTATTATTTCCTCACCTGGGGCCGGATTAGATCCTTTGTTAATAAAAGCTATACCTAAAGTAGTTACTACAGTTCCTACCATAGCACTCCAGACCTGGGCGCTAGTTAAAGCTACAGCAGTTGTAACCGGCTCGCCGTTAATACCTGTATCGCTACCTGTGATTTGTCCGGTAGATTCATTATATTTTTTACCAAATAAAACAGATATACAAGCTGCGATCCATTGAGCTACGTTAGGATTATACCCACCGGCTTTCATTTGCATTAACTTATTGAAGTAAGCACCTGTAGGGGTTTTAGTATTTCCCTCTTGAAAGGCTATGCGCATTTCGTCTGGGTTTCCACCTTTTTCTAAAAACTCTAGCTCAATGGCCCTGTACTTTTTAAACTCAGGCGTATTATTATCGGCCCTGGCTATATTGTATACTTTGCTTAAGCTGTTTGCAAAACCACCAGCATTTTTACGTAGCAAGGCTTTAAATATCTCGCGGCCACCAATAGCGATAGGGTTAATTAGGTTAGCAGTAAATTTCAATTTTAAAGCACCTGGTAAACCTTGCCAGATACCTAGTTTTTCGGCCCATGTTCTACCGGTATCTACGCCACCAATACCACAAGCTCCGCCTGTACCGTATTTACCCATATTACCTATGCGGCGTTTGCTGTGAATCCCTGAAATGTAACTTATATTCATGTCTTTATATTTTTTATTGCTTGCTTTTTTCTCAGCGTTAAACTTGCCGTATACTGCATCAATCTTGCAGCCTTTATTGGTTACTACGTATATGTGGGTAGGGGTACTATCGCTAGGATCGTAGCTAGCGTATACTAGCTTATGTGGGATCCCTAAGTTAGTTAATATCGCGCTAGTAAAAACTGAATAACTTTTGCAGTCTCCTTGGCGCGTTCTGATCAGCCCGGATGGTAGTTTTACCATTTGCTCGGCCCCGTCAGCTTTATAGTTGATCTGGTTTTTTAAATAGTCGAATATCTTTTTACAGGTTTGCTCCTCAGTCTTACCCTTGAACTCGTTGGCTTTTACTTTCATTTGCACTACAGCGCCAGGTATAGCAGCCTCTATAGCACGCTGTAAATCGCCATTGTTGGCGTTTGCTTTTACTCGTATGGTTTGGCCTGTGCGCATTAAACGAATGTAGGCTTATAGGCTTTGGTATCCATTTTGAAGCTGGTAGGTATCGGAAACCCTGAGATATTATATACTGTATTAAAAGTCAATACTGGATATTTACCCTGTGAGATTCCGATAGCTAAGTTTACTAGGGCCAAACTAGATCTAGATCCCCATGATATACGAACATTAGTAACACCTGGGCGTAATACCAATCCCTGACCTTTATAGTCTCCGATCATAGTGCCGTCGGCAGTTTTTACGGTTCCTGTAAAGCTATCTACTTTTATGTTAGCGGCTGTAGGGTTAATAATGTCTACGAATAACGTACCTCCGATAGCGCCCCTAGATTTGTTTAGAGCAAAATTAATACCTGTAGGTGCATAGCTCAGCTTCTTAATTGCAGTATAGATCTGGTAAGCTTTAAAGCCTACATAGCCTACACCGGCTACTAATAATAATTTTACCTCTGGTTTCATTATTACAAAATTGGGCAAAAGCAAGTAGATAAAGAGGTGTTTACTAAGAAAAATATAGGTATCACTAAAAAAGGTATAAAAAAGGTATAGATTTTTGTATCATTGTAGTATGGTTACACCCAAATACACCACATACGTAACAGTAAGTTTCCCACCAATGATTATGGATCTTTTGATGGAACATTGTTACCTAACTGGCGTTTCGCGACAAGATTTAATTAGAATAGCTGTAAGATCTTTACTATCTGAAAAGTTTGATAAGGACGTTGAAAAAGTTATTATTGAAAGATTAAAAACTAGAATACATGAGAAACATACTAACCAGGATCCTAAGCTTGTTTAAGTTTAGACCTACCGCGACTAACCCTGTTATCCAGGATCTACTAGACAATGATCACCACTACTGTAAAACGTGTGGGGATTTATTCTACTCAGTTAACCCTAAGAAGTTGTACTGTAGCGCTACCTGTAAAAATCATTTTAATAATTCTAAAAAGGTAAAGTGATGAGTAAGAAATTTTCAATAGAGATAATAGAGGCTCCGATGACAAACAATAAACACACAAATAAATAAATATATGTACACACTAAGAACATGGAGAAGTAACTCCGAAGAAACAAATCAATGGATTGGCGACTATTTTAGAATCGTCATGAGAGAAAACAATGAAGAAAACTTTATTGCTGAATGGAATTTTCACACCAAAACAAAGAATGAACACATGCTCAATCCTGAAGTTATCGGTATGATTTATTCAGAACAAGTAGAAATGCCACTTGAATCAAATACTCACTATTACATTATGACTGAGAGTGGTAAAACATTTAAGCACATTTATGTAACACAGACCAAAGAAGAATGGGATGAATACAAAAAAAACTAAAACAATGACAAACAATAAACAACAAAAGACATACCAAGAAGCAATAGAAAAATCATTCAAAGTAAAATGGCAAATTGGAACTTGTTCCCAAGGGGAAAAATGTTGGTGCAGAACTATTAAACCAGTCGAACCGATATTTTACGAAGATGGCGGAGATGCCGAGTATTATGTTGTCGGCATGGGGGAATTGAGAAAAGAAACCGCAGAATACTTTGTTAAACTACACAACGAAACATACGGATGATTAAAATAGTGGTACACGATAAGCAATGGTTCATTGACCGCATTGGGAAAAGAATTTACAGAGAAAAAAATGTCTGCAATTGCGAAGTGTGTACCACAGTTCACAAAGAAGGATTAATCATCACCGATGAGCAACACGCCAATTATTTATACGATTGTCAAGAATTAGATTTAATTAATGAATGCGCTAAAGATTCTACCAGCGTGGCAAGTAATTACGCGAGCGGTTATTCTAGTGGTTATCAACGCGCCTTGGAAATGGTAAAGTGGAAAATAGATAACGAGTTAAGATCTAAGTAATGGCGTACAATAAACATACCTTGCGCAAGCCTTGGGCCTGGCGAGACTGTCCTATATACTACGGATCTAGTTTAGAGTGGATAAAGGATCAGTACGAATTTCCTTTTTACTGGTATCGCCAGATTGATAAAAACATCGAGCTAGTAAAACAGATCAGTAGATTTTGTGGCGTAGTTCAAGACTGGAACGAGTGGGTAGAAGTGATCCCTAAACCTGAGAACGATATACCAGAAGTTAGGCCGCCGGATGAGAACTATCTAGACAGGCGCGAATGGAATACCTTAGGCACTTACGTTGCAGATCCTTTACCTACTCAGGTGATTATAGAACACGGTACTACTAAGAAACTGTATGAGCTTACGGAGGATGGGCGTTACAAAACTATTACCCATTTTAAGGATGGTAAAATAGTATACCAGGTGAATATGGAATACAAAAAGTTTGATAATCATTTGTACCCAGTACATTATTATAGTAGTGAAAAAAGAGAAGTTAAAAGAGTGGGCGCTCACTGGCAGTGGATCAGTGGCCGCCCTTACACAGAAAAAAAACAATTTTATGGAAAACGTAAATGAAAAAATACTTGAAGATTATAGGCTGTTAATTACTCGCCTAGATCTAATGAAAGCTGAGTTGGATGAAGTGAATCGCGCTAACTTTAAACTTAGAAAGGCTTTTAATGAGCTGCTGGATATTTACCAGGAGGAACTATTGCGTAGGGAATCTACGGAAGATTCACAGACTGTAGCTTATTACTGGTGTGATAAAGCCGGGATTTTAGATTAAGTTTGTAATACTATGGCAAAAAGAATTTATCCTTATTCGTACAACTACACATTTTTAAAAGCTTATCCTAAGTTTGGTATCAAAATAGGTGATACTATGTTTTTTCCAAAAGCTAAAGGCGATGCTGGTGTTAAAACTGGTACTTTAGAGTTTGAGGGCAAATATGAATTAGTAGGATCACCAGGAGGAACTGCTTTACAAAAAGTAACTAAGAAAAAATAATCTATCTTCGCACAGGGATAGTGGATTGTTTTAATTTCATCTTAAATAGCTCGGTGTGGTGCCGGGCTATTTTTGTTAGAAGCTTTTAATGTCTTTAGCCTCTAGAAGCGTATAGGTAAAGCTATTAGAATAAAGTCTAGCGCTTACTCTGGCTAAGTACATTAAGTTAGCGAAGTCGGCGCGATCAGCGATCACCTGGCAGCCAGCGCTCCACTTATCTACCTTTACAGATATACCAGTAGCGCTAGCCCTATGGATATTAATACCATAGATTCCGTCTGTTATGCTGTCAGGGTTATGGTTGTACACATGATCTTTATTACTGTCTCTATAAACCGGTACAGCCTTAAACTGTTTGAGCGCATCGTATAGGCCCTGGTGTTTATCTATTCTCCAGGTGCTACGATATTGACCTGGTACTAGGATCGCCGTTCCTTGTTTACTTAATGGGTTCTCTAGGTAGTCGTCGCCTGGATCTGTGGTACAGGCGTATTGGTGGGTTTTCCATTTGTCGGCATCCTTATAGGCGATAAAAAAGGTATCATCGAAAGTGTTAGTAACCCCGGTAGAGTTTCTGATACCGATTAGGTTTAAGTTAAAGTTGCCAGTCTCAAACCATTTGTAGCCCTTGGCTATTACGGTTGATTTGATCTGATCTAGTGAGTATTGTTTTTGTGGTTTCATAGTTTATCGTAATAAATTAGATCTAGCTCTTGACAGTCATACAAATATATAGCGTGCATTTCATCAGCTATGATTAATCCTACCTCGTGTACGTTTAAACATTTTGGGCAGTTACAGATATTATTTTTACGATAGATTCTTTTTCCAATTCTATCTATAAACCATTGCTGGTCGTGTACGATTATAGTTACCATAATATATACCAGGCATAGTACCCCGGTGATCCTATTTTATTTTGTTCTCCTTTGTGGCGCGCTTGGTAGGCTTTTCTCTTAGATCTTGCTAGGTAACGATCAGATTGGTAGTATGTCCAATAATCGCCATAGCCCATAGCTCCAATAGAGGCCACTTTTTCTCCATCTTTATATACATCAATCTTTTTGCCTTTTACAGTAGAAGGCCATAGCATTACCCCTAGCTTCTGAGCAGCGGCGCGCTGTTTTGGTAGTATTTTGTAGCTCATAAGTTTTGTTTATCTCTAAATTGAGTCATTAATCCGGCGACTACAGATCTAGCAGCCTCCTCAGATATCATTATCATAGTTGAAACTATTTTACCTTTAATTATATTGTGCTTAGCTCTAGGTGAGTGAATATCTGACAAACTTTTAAAGTGAATTATATAAGTGTTTTCTTTAGGATATACAACTACTCTACCATTGTGATACTTAAATAAGTCACAGTCTTTATATCTGATTTGTTTTATTTTTTTCATAATAGTTTTATTTGTGGATCTGGTGTCTCTTTAGCCATGTGATATTCTATGGTAAATTTCTCGGGGTTATCAATAAACTGGTTAATCGTACTCCAGAGCGCCATATAGTAACGCTCCTTACACCAGTAAAAGTGATATTTATGGTAGCCCATTTGTAATATGAGCTTAGTAAATTCGGTGGGATAGTTGTAGATCTCATGTAGTAATTCTGGATAGGTGTAAGGTATTTTATTAGGCATTTTCTAGCTGTTGTAATACTTTGGTAAAGTTACGCGCTAGGTTCTTATCATACATTTGGTAGGGTTTCTCCTGTCCGTTTTTAATCATGTTTATTAATAGCTTATCGCCGTCGCGTACTATATTACAGTTCTCTACCTTTTCGTACTTGAAATAATATCCCTGTTCTGAGAATATCCTGGTTATTTCGTCTAGCTTCTTTTTGGGTATACTAGGTTTTAAAAATATACCATCAACCCAGTAGAATAAAAAACTATCTCCGGCGATCTCAGCAGCCCAGGCCATTAGATCTGTGATTTGTTGGATTACATAAAAAAATATATTAGCGTAAAATCCCTCCTTTAGTTCCCAACTATCGGCCTTGCCGGCGGTGTAAGTGATCCAAACTGATTTTTTAGCGATCATACCTATAGCCGGTAGGCGCTCAGTCTTTGGCATAGCCATTAGGTAATTAAATGTATCTTGGGTAATTAGTTTATTGATCCATAGGCAATATGGATAGGCGCTAGATATATCTAGGTTTAGAATCTTTTTGTAAAAAGCTGGCTTTAGGCCATTACGACTATCAAAGTTATCGGTACTCCACTCGCCTTGTAGGATCTCTACAGTCTTGGGGGATTCCTTTAGGTCCTTTACTATTTTGTTATAAGCTACGAATACCCTGATCGGGTGTTCTGTCTGAATGAATTTTAATGTAGCCTCGCTGCCTATGATCTGGGTGTTATAGTTAGAGTGCTTTACTACAAAGTTTAATTGTTTCTCTTTGTAGTATCTTATGATTGATTCTTGTAGGCTAGGGTTTTTGTAATAGGTCGCGGCGTTTGTTTTTTTTCTCATGGTGTATCTTTTAAATTGTTAACCTGTACGTTATTTAGGTTATAGGTAACAGTGTTAGTAAATGGGTTGTAATCTGTGGATAAATAAACTATTTGTAGCTGGATCTGTTGGCCCTCCTTGGCGGCCTGGATAGCTTTTTGTAGCTGTTCTGATTCGTACTGTCTCATAGTGTCGATAGCCTGGGTTCCGGTATAAATTTTACCATCGGTATCTATTACTCGGATATTACGACCTGATCTCTTTATCTTGTTTAGCTTGGTTACTATGTCTAGTAGAGTACCTGATTCATCCCGGTAAAATTGTTTCTTATCGCCTTTTTTAAAGTCATAAAAACTACTATTAGTACCATCGGCATATTTGGTGGGATTAAGTCTCTGATCAAACAAGTTCTTAAAATCCTCCGGCTTTAAAAAATTGGTTAGATCTCTTTTACCTTTTAGTTCTGGGTTGTTGTCTAGGATCTTACGTAGGCTCCTAGTAGGATCGTAGTAGGATTTATCGCCATAGCGATATAAGTTCTCAAACGTGGGATTATTTTTACCCCGGTATACTCTTTTTTCTCTTTGGGTTAGGCTATCAAAAGGAATAGTACCTTTTTTAATCTGATCAAAGTTATTTGTAACAAAAGCTTTGGCGCCTTGAGCGGCTGTCATAAAACCCGTTTTAGATTTACCATATTTGGTAAAGCCTTTAGGATAGTTATATTTTCTGTCCTGGTACTGTGGGGTTTTTTTCTTTGCCATTGTTTGTAGGGGTTAAAAAAGGGGTAGCTACAAAATAACTACCCCGATTCTAGAAAAATACGTTACTCTTACGCTAACAAAGTTAGTGAGTAAATTTTGAGATTTCCTTTTTTCTCTTTAAAGGTTACCTC
>Ga0209356_1000379_pt1 | contig 17384 bp, 17 predicted proteins | sample LauGreFaBDMM15SN_2_FD_188213 | JGI IMG/M metagenome (GOLD analysis project Ga0209356, IMG submission 188213) | Freshwater lake microbial communities from Lake Michigan, USA - Fa13.BD.MM15.SN (SPAdes) (version 2) | ecosystem: Environmental > Aquatic > Freshwater > Lake | place: Lake Michigan, USA...
ACGCGGCGTCGCTGGGTCAGAGTTTCCTCCATTGCCCAATATTCCCCACTGCTGCCTCCCGTAGGAGTCTGGGCCGTGTCTCAGTCCCAGTGTGGCCGGTCGCCCTCTCAGGCCGGCTACCCGTCGTCGCCTTGGTGAGCCATTACCTCACCAACAAGCTGATAGGCCGCGAGGTCATCTTCAACCGAAAAACTTTCCAGACCCGCAGATGCCTGCAGGTCTCGTATCCGGTATTAGCCCCGGTTTCCCGGAGTTATCCCAGTGTTGAAGGCAGATTCCTCACGTGTTCCTCACCCGTTCGCCGCTAATCCTTCCCCGAAGGGATCTCATCGCTCGACTTGCATGTGTAAAGCACGCCGCCAGCGTTCGTCCTGAGCCAGGATCAAACTCTCCATAGAAAGTTTTATCTGGCGTACAGACAAACAAACTAACGTTTATTTTGTCTTATTACCAAAGGAAATCAACGGGTATAACTTTTAACGGTCATACCTCATTGAAGTATTTATTTGCCGTGGATATCTATCAAAGCAGTGTAAAACACTGGTTTTTTGCTATTAAAAGCATGACGAATAGAGCCACATATTGGCATTGACTTATTAGCACGCTGTTGAGTTCTCAAGGTACGGATGCGCACTGAAGCCCAGGATTTCTCCTGTTTTTCAGGGCAGACCGCCAAACCTAGTGCATACACGCGAGCACGGTCAAACCGCGCCCTTGCGAGCTCTAGATTGGGGAGTCAATGCTGTTCGGCCTCAATCGTCCGTTTCACAGCAAGAGGGAAACTATAACCCCCTCGGGCAGGAGGGTCAAATCGGCGGTTTAGCTGCTTTTTTAGCACTTCTGACATATCAAAAAACGCAAGCCCGCTAGCGTTTGAGGGCGAAATAGGGGTTTTCTTAGATGAGCTCCACAGCGGCTAAATCTCGCTTGCCTTTTCGCAAAACCGCGTATTTACCGCATAAAAAGTCAGATTTTGCAGGTGCAAAATCCTCTCCTGAGATCTTTTCATTGTTGAGATATGCGCCACCCTCTTTAACAACGCGGCGGGCAGCTGATTTTGAATCAACCACTCCAGTTGCTGCTAAAAGATCCACCCAGGTTGGAATTGGCACATTTTTCGAAACAGTAGTGCGAGGCAATTCTGCAAGTGCGCCCGCCAACGTCTCTTCATCAAGCTCTGTCAGATCTCCTTGACCAAAAAGAGCCTTTGCTGCAGCCTCAACACGATCAGTTGTTACTTGTGAGTGCACAAGTGCAGTTAGTTCGCGGGCTAGCGCTCGATGTGCCTCACGCAAACCAGGGTTTTCCTCGTGTGCAGTTTCCAATGCAGTAATCTCTTCATGAGATTTGAAAGAAAAGACCTTAAGGAAATTGATGACATCTTTATCATCGGTGTTTAACCAGTACTGGAAGAAAGCATACGGAGAGGTCATCGCAGGATCTAGCCAGACCGATCCCCCAGCTGTTTTCCCAAACTTAGTTCCATCAGCTTTAGTCAAAAGTGGCACGGTTAGCGCATGCCCACTTCCCGCTTCTACGCGTCGAATCAAATCTAAGCCAGCAACGATATTGCCCCACTGATCTGAACCACCTAACTGCAAGGTGCAGTTGTTGCGGCGAAAGAGTTCTAGGAAATCATAGGACTGCAAAACTTGGTAAGAAAATTCAGTGTACGAAATTCCGCCACCTTCTAGCCTTGCAGATACGGAATCCTTCGAGAGCATCTGATTCACACTAAAGTGCTTGCCAATATCACGTAGAAATTCAATTGCACTTAAGGGTGATGTCCAATCAAGGTTATTCACAACAATGGCCTTGTTCTTGGCTTCGCTAAAATCCAGAAAAGAAGAGACTTGTGTGCGAATTCTGTTAACCCAGCCTTCAACAATTTCAGTGCTATTGAGTGTGCGCTCTTCATTCTTTCCGCTGGGATCTCCTACTAATCCGGTGGCTCCACCGACTAATGCGATTGGTGTGTGGCCAGCTAATTGAAAGCGACGTAGAACAAGTAGAACTACTAAATTACCAACGTGAAGTGAGGGCGCTGTCGGATCAAAGCCCACATACAAAGTAATGGGTTTTTTCAGTGATTCAAGCAGAGCGGACTCATCAGTGGACTGGGCTAAAAGCCCGCGCCAACGTAGATCTTCTAGAAGGTTCATGCCCCCATCATCTCTGAAAAGGCCGCGGCTTTGGCGGCTATTTTCTTAGATTGCGTCAGATTTTCTAGCGTTGCCAATTTAATCTGTTCGGTAACTAGCGCTGGCGCAGTTCCGCCTGCAGTAGTTCTAGAACTCAAGGCACCAGCGACAGTGAGTACCGCGCGCACTCCCCCATCCAGAGCTGGATGAATCGATGTGAACTCTTCATCACTTAGCTCATGTAACTGACGAGAACTCTTCTCACATAAAGAAACACACATACCTGCACATTCATGGGCAGATGCAAATGGAACATTCTTTCGAACCAAGTAATCAGCGATCTCTGTAGCTAAAGAAAACCCAGTTGGAGCCGATGCTGCCATTTTCTCGCGATCAAAAGATGTGGTTGCAACCATGCCTGTTATTGCAGGCAGGACCAATAACAAAGTATCGATGCTGTCAAAGAGTGGTTCTTTATCTTCTTGCAGATCGCGGTTATATGCGAAAGGCAATCCCTTAAGCATGGTCATCACTGAGACAAGGTTGCCAATCAAACGTCCAGATTTACCTCGTGCAAGCTCTGCCATATCTGGATTCTTCTTTTGAGGCATTATTGATGAACCTGTGGAATATTCATCGGCCACTTTTGCCCAAGCAAACTCAGTTGAAGCCCACAGAGTCCACTCTTCACCAATGCGTGAGAGATGTAATCCAACTGTTGCGCAGATGAATAGCGCTTCTGCAACATAGTCACGATCACTAACAGCATCAATGCTGTTAGCAAAACTAGAATCAAAACCAAGTTCTTTTGCGGTGCGCGCTGGATCTAATGGAAGTGAAGAACCTGCCAGAGCACCCGCCCCAAGAGAGCTCACTGATGTGCGCTTGAACCAATCATTGATGCGATCTAAATCTCTGGCAAATGCATGGGCGTGCTTTGCTAATTCATGGCCAAATGAAACTGGCTGAGCATGTTGAATATGAGTAAAGCCCGGAGCGCTGTCATTGACATATTCGCTGGCCTTTTTCAAAATTGCCGAATTTAAATCAGTTATCAAAGCCGCAACTTCGAGCATGTGATCAATTGCAAAAAGACGAAGATCGGTAGTCACCTGATCGTTGCGAGATCTGCCAGCGCGAAGTGCTCCCCCGACTAGGCCCAGCTTTGCCGTTAATCCACGCTCTAGAGCGCTATGAACATCTTCATCGGTAGCATCTGCGACAAAAGAGCCCTTGGCTACCTCACTAGCTAACTCCTTAAGGGCTGTGCGTATTGCAGCTGCATCATCCTTAGTTACTAACTTGCTGGATTCCAAAACAGATAAATGGGCTAGAGAGGAGCGAATGTCATATGGCGCTAAACGCCAATCAAAGTGGGCACTACGAGAGAGTGCAAAGACAGCATCGGCCGGGTCACCACTAAAACGTGCACCCCAGAGCGCCATTTACTTTCTCCCATTCTTAGTTGCTGCGTAAGCGAGTAATTCTTTCGCTAATTGCGCCCCACCTGTTGCTTTCTTGGACACAAGGATAATCGTGTCGTCGCCTGCAATGGTGCCAATAACACCTGTGAGATTGGCGTGGTCAAGAGAACTAGCAACAAACTGCGCAGCTCCCGGCGGCGTGTGAATAACCGCCAAATTCGCACTGTGATCAACAGAGAGAATTAACTTCGATGGAACTGGATTAATTCGAGTCAAAGCATCATCGGATGATTCTCTGATCTGATACATGGATTCGCCATCTCTACCGCGTCCCCGAACTGCCCCAATTTCTTCTAAATCTCTACTCGCTGTTGCTTGGGTGACGCGATAGCCGTTTTTCTTGAGTGCAGCAACTAAATCTGATTGCGAGTGAATAACCCCAGACTGGATCAGTGCAATCGCCTTGGCTCTGCGTGCAGATACATTGGTTGCATTACTTGCCATCACTGATCACCTTTCTAAAAATTGAAACAAATTTGGTCAATTGGGCCTGTGTCACAATCAACGCAGGTGCAATACGAATCGTTGATTCATTGGCTGCATTTACTAGAACCCCAGCCTTAGCCATCTTGGCTGCAAAGTCCTTCGCGTGAGGGCTATCAAATTCAATTCCAACAAGCAATCCTGCGCCCCGCACTTCTTTCACACCCTTTATCAACGCCAACTCAGCCAGTAGGTACTCATGATGGAGAACAGCCTTCTCAATTAACTTCTCCTTCTCAATCACTGCGATTGCAGCAAGCCCAGCCGCAGTTGTTACTGGATTGCCACCAAAAGTCGTTCCGTGATCACCGGCTTCAAACAGTGTTGCTGCTTTGCCTAATGCGATCATGGCACCTAATGGCAATCCACCACCTAGGCCTTTAGCCAAAGTAATCACATCAGGTTTGATACCTGAGTACTCATGCCCAAACCAATCTCCGGTGCGACCCATTCCTGTTTGCACTGCGTCAATAACAAGTAGCGCGCCATATTTATCGCAGAGTTTCCTCACCTGCACTAAGTAATCAGCTGGTGGAATAATTACGCCCGCTTCACCCATGATGGGCTCCAAGATAACCATTGCTGTCTTTTTTGAAATAGCTCTGCGCATAGCTTCAATGTCACCGTAAGCAACATGCTTCACACCTTTAACTAGCGGTAAGAATGGCTCACGCTTTGCAGGTTGACCCGTGAGTGAAAGTGCACCCATTGTTCTTCCATGAAAAGCGCCTTGCGCTGCAATGATTCGATTTCGCCCAGTGCGGCGCGAAAGTTTGAGTGCTGCTTCATTTGCTTCAGCACCTGATTGGCAGAAGAAAACCCGTGCGCTTTTATCGCCAGTCATTTCAACTAATTTAGACGCAAGTGCCACAGCATTGGGATGGGCATAAAAATTACTCACGTGACTTAACTGAGCAATTTGCTTGCTGACAGCTTTGACTATGGCTGGATGTGCATGTCCCAGAATGCTGGTTGCTATCCCACCAAGGAAATCCAAATACTGCTTTCCATCGGCATCTGTAACAACAATTCCTTTGCCTTTAACTAAGGCAAGGGTTGGCACCCCGTAGTTGTTTTGCGTCGTACTCTTCCACTGCTTGATCAAGTCCGCGTTTTTCATGCCACCACCAACGTTCCACCTTTACTCAGTAATGCATCTGCAAAACTATGAGGATCTGTTCCATCGATAATACGAACAGCTTTAGCACCACCTTTAATTGCCTCTAACGCTGCCTGAACCTTTGGTGCCATGCCCTGGGCAAAGCTGCCCTTGATCTCATCCAGTTCCTGAGCATTAATTGCATTGATCAGAGATGACTCATCTGGCCAATTGCGATAGATACCAGCCACATCAGTCATGATGATTAACGCGGAGGCATCTAGCGCCCCAGCAATAGCTGCTGCCGCTAAGTCTGCATTCACATTCAATCCACCATTGCTCTCATCACTACTAATCGGTGCGACAACAGGAACTATTCCCTTAGCAACAAGCGCTAGAAGTTCTGACGTATCCACCCGAACGACATCTCCCACCTGACCTAAATCGACAGCAGATCCGTCAACTAACGCTGATTTCTTTTTTGCAATAAGCGTTGGAAGTGTTCGGCCAGAAATCGCTTGAGCTTTTATGCCTCCTTGCATCAAAGCCTGAGCAACCTTTGGTCCAACCTCATTAGCCAAAACATTTTCGACGACCACGAAAACCCCTGGAGTTGTATAACGAAAGCCTCCAACAAAAGAACTCTCAACTCCTTTGGCTTTAAGCGCAGCATCAATTTGTGGTCCCCCGCCATGAACAACAACGACAGATTCTCCTGTGGCCTGTGCAGCAGCTATTGCTTGAGCAAAGGCTCCGTTTTCATCCTTCATCGCATGTCCACCAAATTTAACGACGATCATGTTGAATACGCTGAATTCTCATGGACATAATCATGTGAGAGATCATTGGTCATAACCGTCGCACTTGATTTGCCGACCTTAAGGTCGATGACTATTTCGACTAAACGATTACTAAAGTCCACAGCGCTTTTGTCGGCATCTGGTGCACTATTTGTGCAGACTTGAATGCCATTCAAGCTCACATCAATCGTCAACGGATCCATATGAGCATCTGCTGTTCCGACTGCAGCCAACACTCTTCCCCAGTTAGGATCTCCGCCAAATATGGCAGCCTTGAGTAAATTGTTTCGAGCACATGCTCTAGCCACTTCAACCGCGTCGCTCTCACTCGTTGCGTTATTGACTGTGATCGCCACAGACTTAGTCGATCCTTCAGCATCTTCAATAAGTTGAGAGGATAAAGATCCGCACACATTCATCAGCAAACCTTCTAACTCTTCATCCGATAGCGACTGTCCAGAAGCACCCGATGCCATGAAGAGAACTGTGTCATTTGTTGAGGTACAGCCATCTGAATCAATACGGTTATAGGTCCGATCTGTTACCTTTGAAAATATTGCAGAAGCATTCTGACTTACTAGGGCATCTGTCATAACCACTGAAAGCATCGTTGCTAATGCCGGTGCAAGCATCCCAGCTCCTTTAGCTATTCCCGCTACCTGCACATTACCTAAGGTGGCTTGTGCAATCTTTGGTACAGAATCCGTAGTCATAATTGCCTGCGCGCACTCCTGCAGCGAATCCGTATGCAAAACAGGTGCAATTTTTTCTAATCCTGTGATGATCTTCTCCATCGGAAGTAACTCTCCGATGAGCCCAGTTGAGCAGACAACTACTTCGCCTGAAGAAACATTGAGCAGCTCTCCGACCTTCTCGGCTGTCTTATGTGTGTCGGCAAAGCCTTGAGGCCCTGTGCAAGCATTTGCGCCACCGGAATTGAGAACAACAGCGCGAACTTCTTGGCCTTTAACTACTTGGCGACTCCAGATAACCGGGGCTGCAACTACTTTGTTTGATGTAAAGACCGCAGTACCAAAGAAGGAGGGCCCTGTATTTGAAATTAAGGTTAAATCCAAAGCCCCAGTGCTTTTGAGCCCTGCAACACATGCTGCGCCAACAAAACCCTGGGGTAACTTCATGCGCCTAAACCATCCGTTGATAGACCAGAACCTTCATGAAAACCGGTAATGATGTTTGCATTTTGAATCGCTTGGCTTGCCGCACCTTTACCTAAATTATCCAGTGCAACGCTTATGACTAGTCGGTCAGTGTGCTCATCAACGGCAACCTGTATTTGCACTTTGTTAGAACCAGTAACAGAACCTGTCTTAGGCATTTGCCCGATTGGCAGAACATCCACGAAGTATTCGTTAGCAAAGTGCTTTGAAAAAAGATCATGAGCTGCCTGAAAACTCAAAGGCTTCGTCATCTTTGCCGTAATTGTTGCAAGGATGCCACGAGGCATAGGTGCCAGAATAGGTGTGAAAGAAATTTTCACTTCCTTTTGTGCAATCGCAGAGACCGCTTGCTCAATTTCGGGTGTGTGCTGGTGTACTCCCCCGAACTTATATGAAGTCAATGAACCCATAACTTCACTTGCAATTAAGTTGATTTTGGCGCTTCTTCCAGCACCTGTCGTGCCAGACGCAGCAACAACGACAACATCACTCACATCAACATGATTAACTGCTGGCGCGATACCCAATGTGATGGCAGTTGCATAGCAGCCCGGGTTAGCAACCCTGCTCTCTTTAGCGATAGCAGCACGTTGACCGGCTGATAATTCGGGTAGTCCATAAACCCAAGCACCGGCATGTGCTCCGCCGTAATATTTCTCCCATTGCGCAGAATCTTCTAATCTGTAATCGGCACCTAAATCAACAATCTTGGCAGTTGCTGGAATCTTTTTGATCAGCGATGCAGACTCCCCGTGTGGCAAGGCTATGAAAACTAATTCGATATCTGAAAAATCTATCTCTGAAACAGCTAGGAACTTCTCACCTGTGTGGGTGGTCAAGTGTGGATGCACTGATGTAACAAGTTCACCAGCATTTGAGTGAGCGCTAATGGCAGTAACCTGAAAATGAGGATGGACTGCTAACAACCGAAGGAGCTCCCCCCCGGCATAGCCACTTGCACCGATGACCGCTGTTTTCATGGAGTAAGGATATAATGAGGTCGATATTTATGCAAATGTATGCATATTTATGCGGTGCGGACTACAGCCCCACACTTCTTGGCTGCCACCGCTGTAGCTGCCTCACGCATCGCCGATACTTCATCGCCAGTCAGGGTGCGATCAGGTGCACGAAAGACCAGAGTGAAAGCCAGCGAGATCTTTCCATCGCCGATCTTGTCGTAGCGATCAAAGAGTGAAATGGATTCAAGTAGATCTCCAGCTCCTTGAGTCAGCGCCGCTTGCACCTCAGCAGCAGTCACCTTTTCATCCACAATCAACGCCACATCTTGAAGCGCCGCCGGCATTGTTCCCACTCTCGTTGGTCGAACCAACGTGGAATCCGGTAGAGCGCTTAAACCAACGGCAAATGCAACGCTTCGCTCTGGCAATCCATATTTTGCGATAATTCGTGGATGAAGTTCGCCTGCATGTGCAACAGCTTTACCATCAACAATTAATTCAGCACAGCGACCTGGGTGCCAAGGCGCAAAGTCTGAGCGCTTGATACTCCATTCAAGATTACACAGAGCAAGAATATCTTGGGCATATTCAATTGCATCATGCCAAGTGTAAGCACGTGCTTTACCTTGCCAGTTTTCATTCTCCACTTTGCCTACCAACAAGCCAGCCACGTGATATGCCTGTGGTGGTACAGATGTAAAAATCTCTTCAATCACCTTTTGAGCCGGGCGCTTGGTCAAATCTGGAGAAATCGCTGGTACCAATTTCTGCGGACTACGGAAGATAGAACCCATTTCAAAGATTGCAAAGTCCTTAGCGCCGCGGCTGATATTGCGCTGAGCAACTTCAATTAATCCAGGAACTAAATGGACTCGCATCAATGGGAACTCTTCTGACATTGGATTTGCAATTGCATAGGTAGCCGCGCGCTCTCCAACAAAACCCATTGCATCAATTGTCTCTTGATTAGTAAATGGGAAGGTTTGAACTTCTGCTAATCCGCGGCTAGCCAACATCGTGGCAACTGCTCTACGACGCTTTTGTGTTGGTGTAAGCGATGCGTGTAATGGACGAGGCGGCAAAATCGATGGAATCTTGTCGTAACCAATCATGCGTGCTACTTCTTCAGTAAAATCAGCAACTCCCAATAGATCTGCGCGCCATGACGGTGGATCAATAGCCCAGCTCTTCTCATCCACGTCACAACCAACAAGTCGCAGGATGCGGGCGACTTCACCGTTTGGAACCTCAAAGCCCAGAATCTTAGAGATAGAGGTTGGGTCAATCTTCACAACAGGGGAATAAACAGGCTCTCCTGCAAACACTGTTGCAACGTGAACAGCTGAACTATGAGACGTTAATAGTTGAACAAATCGCGCTGATGCAAATTCTGCCAACGATGGATCAACGCTTCGCTCTAAACGTCGTGAAGCCTCCGATGAAAGCTTGTGTCTGCGTGAATTCTTCGCAATACATACTGGATCAAAGCGAACAGCTTCTAGCGCTATATCTGTTGTGGTTTGTGTGATCTCTGATGAAAGCCCACCCATAGTTCCTGCAAGGGCTAATGGTTGATCGTCATCACAGACCATCAGATCATCTGGATCCAACGTGCGCTCTTGCCCATCTAATGTGACAAATTTTTGTGCCTTACCAGCACGCTTGATTGTTAAACCACCCTTGATCTTAGATTTATCGAAAGCATGTAATGGTTGTCCAAGTTCCAACATGACATAGTTCGTAATATCCACAACTAATGAAATAGGGCGCATTCCCATCTTCTCGATACGACGGCGCATCCATAGCGGTGTTGTGGCTGTAGGATCAAAGTGCGACATAGTGCGCAGGTAGAAAACTGAGGCAGATGATTTATCCTCAATCTTTGCGCTCACTCCGTTTCCTGTTTCTTCAAACTTCAATGAACGAAGTGCCTCAACAGGATCTGTGAACGCAAGACCAAGTGAGCCTGCGACCTCACGGGCTATGCCTCGAATACTCAAGGCATATCCGCGATCAGGGTTAACTGCCACATCAAAAATCACATCATTGATCTGCATGCCCTCAATTGCATCTGCACCAATTTTTGCATCTGCCTCTGAGAAAACCATAATGCCTGCGTGCTCATCGCTTATGCCTAGCTCACGCGCAGAACAAATCATTCCATTTGATGTTTTGCCATAAGTCTCACGTGCACCAATTGCAAAATTACCGGGAAGCACCGCACTTGGAAGAGCTGCAACAATCATGTCCCCCACAGCAAAGTTTGTAGCACCACAGATAACGTAACGAACTTCCTTCTCGCCACAATCCAAGCCCACATATCGAATTGGCTTTTTGTGTTCAGTTAACTCTTCAATGGAAAGAACTTTGGCAAATTTAAGTGGACCGGTTAAATCAGAGCCCTGGTAGATAATCTCCTCTACTTCAAAGCCAACTCTAATAAGGCCATCAGAGATCTCATCTGCACTGATCTTTGCCGGAATATCAACAAACTCTTTGATCCACGATAAGGGTGCGCGCATTAGAGGCCCACCCCAAATTGGCGAGTAAAACGCAAGTCACCCTCAACGATGTCATGCATATCATTGATGCCATGTCGCACCATCAATGTGCGCTCTAATCCCATTCCAAACGCAAAACCACTATAGACATCTGTATCTATCCCACAGCTTTGCAGCACCTTTGGATTGACCATTCCGCAACCGCCCCATTCAATCCAGCGATTGTTAAAGAAAACATCTACTTCAGCACTTGGCTCGGTAAAAGGAAAAAATGAAGGTCGAAGCCTGGTAGTCACATCTGGACCAAACATATGACGGGCAAAGTTATCGAGTGTGCCCTTCAGATGTGCCATCGTGATTCCCTTATCGACTACTAAACCTTCAACCTGATGGAAAACTGGGCTGTGTGTTGCATCAAGTTCATCTGCTCTAAATGTGCGTCCTGGACAGATGACATAGATTGGAGGTGTTTGCGTCAACATGGTGCGAATCTGGACAGGTGATGTATGAGTACGTAAAACCATCCCGGATTCCACCGGCTCAACAAAGAATGTGTCTTGCATCGTTCGTGCTGGATGATCTGCAGGAATATTGAGTGCATCAAAGTTCAACCAACCAGACTCCAACTCTGGACCTTCAGCAACTGCATAACCCTGTTCTATGAAGAAATCAGATACTTCGTTCTTAATAATTGAAATCGGATGCAATCCCCCGCGATGTCTGCGATTAACGGGCAAAGTAATATCAACTACTTCTTCTAGCAAAACTTTCTTATCTCGCTCGGCCTCAAGCTTCTCTGTGGCCTTAGCTAGAGCCGTTGCTATTGCAGCTTTTGCATCTCCAATGATTTTTCCAAAGCTAGCTTTTTCATCTGGGGATAAAGAACCGAGTCCTCGTGAAGCAAGAGAGATAGGCGCCTTATCGCCTGTGTGGGCTAAACGAGCAGCTTTAAGAGAGTCCAAATCACTTGCGGCGTTGAAGGCGCTTTGGGCATCTTTAACCCATTGTGAGACATCTTCTTGGCGCATAGAGCCAACTCTATCCTGTGAGAGTTTAGGAAGATGGGATATTTGCTAGGTGATACATAACAATGGTTGCCGCCGCTGAGAGATTAAGGCTTTCGGCGTTACCGGGCATCGAGATTTTGACTTGTTCAATAGAAGATGTGGCTTGGGCCGTTGATAATCCCCTAGCCTCATTGCCAAATATCGCCACACAATCTTTCGTGATCTTTAGCTCCTTCAATGATTTCGAGGCCTCTGCAGCCAGAGTGAAGGCTTGAACACCCAAAGCAAGAACGGATGCCAATTCAATGTTTTCAAAAACTGGTGTGTGCCAGAGTGAACCCGCAGTACTACGGACAACCTTTGGTGAGTAAAGATCAACACTGCCCGGTGAAGTAATCACGGCATCAATACCAAAGGCATCGGCAGATCGAATGATCGTTCCCGCGTTACCCGGATCTTGAATCTCTGAGAGATAAACAAATTTGCGTGTGCCATTTAAAACAATTGAGTCAAGGGAGCTTGTTGGAATCGAGCAAACGGCGAGAATTCCTTGCGGGGTAATCGTCTCTGACATGGCCTTCATGACTTCATCGCTTACTTCAACGATGTTCAATGATGTTAGGTCTGCAATCTGTTCTACTTTAGTTCGGCCTGACGGCGTTAAGTACAGAGTTTCAATGCGAGGGCCATTACTTGCCGCTAATGCTTCTCTGGCACATTGCAATCCTTCTGCAACAAAGTGACTAGATGATTTACGCTCTTTCGTGCCCCTAGAACCAATTAGAGCCTTAACTCGCGCGATGTGTGGCGAGTTAAGGCTCTCAATCATTGGGATCTATTAAGCAGATACGAGGCTCTTGCGAGCAACATCAACAAGTGTCTTGAATGTAGCTGGATCATTTGTTGCAAGGTCTGAAAGAACACGACGATCTACTTCCACTCCAGCAGCCTTAAGGCCTTGGATGAAGCGGTTGTATGTAAGACCGTGTTCACGGCATCCAGCGTTAATGCGCTGAATCCATAGACGACGGAAATCGCCCTTCTTATCTTTACGGTCGTTGAATGCATAGACCATAGAGTGCGTAACTTGCTCCTTCGCCTTTGTGAAAAGACGGGAGCGCTGTCCGCGATAACCACTGGCACGTTCTAATGTTGTACGACGCTTCTTAGCAGCGTGAACTCCGCGTTTTACTCTCATTTAATTCACGTTCCTTACTTCAAACCAAGCATGCGCTTGGCTGTCATTGTGACGGTTGGCTTTGCTGACTTCTCAGTTGAGAGACGGCGGGTGACTCGTGAAGATTTGTGCTCGAGTAAGTGGCGCTTTCCAGCGCGCTCGTGCATAACCTTTCCAGTACCTGTGATGCGGAAAGTCTTCTTCGCACCACTATGTGTTTTCATCTTTGGCATTTCTTACGCTCCATCCGTTGTCTTTGCTGCGGCATCGGCCTTTGCCTTGCGCGCTGCTTTTGCTTCAGCTACTGCTTCTGTCTTCTTCTTTGTTGGACCTAACACCATTGTCATATTTCGTCCCTCTTGCTTAGGGGCGAACTCAACAAAAGCAAACTCTGCGACATCTTCTGCAAGACGCTGCAATAGCTTGTAGCCCATCTCAGGTCGCGTTTGTTCGCGGCCGCGGAACTTCATCGTCACCTTCACCTTGTCGCCACCCTTGAGAAATTTCTCAACTTGATTACGTTTGGTTTCGTAATCATGAGTTTCGATCTTTGGTGTTAAACGCACTTCCTTCACCACAATGTGGGTCTGGTTCTGTCGCGCTTCCCGTGCCTTCTGTGCAACTTCGTACTTGTACTTTCCGAAGTCCATAATCTTGCAAACGGGTGGATTGGCTTCTGGTGCAATCTCAACTAAATCGAGACCAACTTCATCAGCCATCTTTAACGCGGTATCGATATCTACGACCCCTACTTGTTCACCGGTGTAACCGATAAGACGAATTTCGGGTGTGCGAATACGATCATTAATGCGCGGGTCAGTTGTGATTTGTGCTCCTTCGGCTTCGTTTAACGCTTTGGTCTAACAGCGCTGCATGAGAAAACCGCAAGGAAAAAGAGAAGTAAATCTCTCATCCGACAAACCAGCTCGCACTAGTGGCGAAGAAGGTGGGAGCGGTAACTCCTCTTGCAGTGATTATTAGGCCACTGGTCTGGGGCAAAGATTACCCGCTGGGGGCGAAAAGGTGAAATTGGCCTCTGAAGCAGGCTTAGGCACCCATGGCATGGACGCCACCATCAACATGGATGATCTCGCCCGTGGTCTTTGGAAACCAATCAGAAAGTAGCGCAACGACAGCCTGAGCAGCAGGAACTGGATCATTCACATCCCATGCCAATGGTGCCCGTTCATTCCAAACTTTTTCAAACTCATCAAAGCCAGGAATAGATTTAGCTGCCATCGTGCGGATAGGACCTGCAGCAACTAAATTCACTCGAATATTTTCAGCACCCAAATCGCGCGCCAAATAACGAGAAGTTGATTCCAGCGCAGCTTTAGCAACACCCATCCAGTCATACTTTGGCCACGCCACAGTTGCATCAAAATCAAGTCCCACAACAGATCCACCGCCATTAAATAAGGGGCGAGCTGCCATCGTGAGAGATTTTAAAGAGTATGCAGAGACATGCATGGCAGTTGAAACATCATCCCAAGAAGTGTTGAGGAAATTACCGCCCAACGCTGCCTCGGGAGCAAAGCCGATTGAATGCACAACACCATCTAAACCCTGTGGAAAATGCGCACGCACTCTAGTTTCAAGAGCTGCTAGATCTGCCTCGTTTGTAACATCTAATTCAATAATGGGTGCAGGTTGTGGCAAACGTCCAGCGATGCGAGTAGTTAAAGAAAGAACTCGTCCATAAGAAGATAGAACAACCTGTGCACCTTGTTCCTGTGCAAGTCTGGCGATATGAAAGGCAATTGAACTATCTGTCAGCACTCCTGTTACAAGAATCTTCTTGCCATCAAGTAAACCCATATCAGTGACCCATTCCTAATCCGCCATCAACTGGAATTAATGCTCCAGATATATAGCTGGCTTGTGGTGAAGCAATAAAGGTAACGACATCGGCTATCTCTTGGGCAGAACAAAAGCGACCTAGAGGAATCGATCCGGCAATTTCATTTCTGCGCTTTTCATCCAACGTCGCCGTCATATCTGTTTCAACAAAACCTGGGGCAACAACATTGGCCGTAATTCCCCGGCTTCCGATTTCGCGTGCAAAAGATCTGGCCATTCCAACTAAACCTGACTTAGAGGACGAATAGTTCACTTGTCCAGCAGAACCTGAAGCTCCAACGACAGAGCCCACAAATATCAAACGTCCCTTTTTTAATTTCAGTAGCCCCTTGGTTGCACGCCGTGCTACACGAAAGGCACCTGTCAGATTTGCATCAATAACAGATTCAAAATCCTCATCGCTCATACGCATAACAAGACCATCTTTTGTTATGCCGGCGTTAGCAACAATAATCTCTGGAATTCCCCACGCAGACTCAATCTCATCAAAGGCCTTATCAACACTCTCGGTGCTAGTCACATCCATAATGACGGACTTGAAACCAACAGGAGGTGTTCCGCTGCGATAGGTGACGACAACATCATGGCCGGCCGCAGCCAGTGACTGCGCAACTGCCAAACCTATGCCGCGATTTCCACCTGTTACCAAGGCCACTGAACTCATAGCCAAAACTTACTGGTTACCGCTAGGTATTCAAAAGAAGCGCTTCCGTGCGCCGAGCACTACTCTTGATACATGGCTAAGAAAAAGAAAGTATTCGAGATTACCGATGCACCTTTAGCCCTGACCCGCGATCAAGCCGCTCGTCAAAAAAGGTATTTCATTTCCATGATGATTAGAACAGCGTGTTTTGTTCTGACTGTGATTTTGCCCAGTCCATATCGCTGGATTGCGTTGGCGGGTGCAGCCGGATTGCCATATTTCGCTGTGGTGATCGCAAATGCCGGGCGTGAAACTATTACTCGCAATAATCAGATCATCGAAAACAAGCCCTTATCACTGGACTAACTATGGCAAAAGTTCGTGAGCCCTATGCGCTTGTAAAATCGCTTATAGCTCTCGGACTAATAGTTCTGTGTTTTATTGCTGCCGAGTGGCAATATAACCGCGGTGTTGATAGACACGCACGTAATGCAATCATTCTAAAACACATAGCACTTGCTCCGGTTGCTTTGGATTTAGTCAAAGATTCACCCCTTGCCGCTGAGTGGCAGACTGTAACAACGCAAGGTGTTTTTGATGCGACCCAGCAAATACTTTTAAAAAACCGCTATAGCGAAGGCTTCTATGGCTTTGAAGTGCTCACCTTGTTTACGACCCCCAATAACGAAAGATTCTGGGTCGATCGCGGTTGGGTTAAAGCCGGAGCCACTGCCGCAATTGCACCAACTATTACTCCCCCGCCAACAAATGAAGTTTCAATCACAGGGAGATTGCGTTTAGATTCATCACTTCCCCGCGGTTCATTTTTTGCATTACCCGCAAATGGCGATGGATTAATCTCTAAGCTCGATGCCCAGTCTCAATTAGAAACTCAGAATTACTACATCGACCTTTTAAGTGGATCTGAAAGCTCACTCACACCACAAGTGGCGGCACAACTTCCTGAACTCAGCGATGGACCACATATGGCCTATGCCTTGCAGTGGCTCTTCTTTGCAGGGCTAGTAATTTACGGGCGAATACTAATTCGCCGCACCCGTTAAGTCCTGACGGTTATAGAGATCGGCATATAAGCCACCACGAGCTACAAGTTCTTCGTGTTTTCCGCGCTCAACTATTTGACCTCTTTCTAATACAAGAATCTGGTCTGCATCTCTCACTGTGCTCAGACGATGTGCGATCACAATGCTGGTGCGCCCCTTGAGCGCGCTCTGCAAAGCCGCCTGAACTAAGGCCTCATTCTCTGAATCCAAGTGCGCAGTTGCCTCATCCAAAATCACAACTGCTGGTGATTTAAGCAGCAATCTGGCAATGGCAAGTCTCTGTTTTTCTCCACCCGATAAGCGATGTCCGCGCTCACCCACCATTGTGTCCAACCCATTAGGTAGCGACTTAATCAAATCCCAAATCTGTGCTGACTCACAAGCGATGCGCATTTCATCCTCTGTTGCATCGTTTTTGGCATAGCGCAAATTCTCAGCGATGGTTTCATGGAATAGGTGTGCATCCTGCATAACAAATCCAATAGCACCACGTAAAGATTCAAGGGTCAGATCACGGATGTCATGTCCATCAATTTCAATCGCACCGGTCGTAACATCATAGAGCCGTGGCAACAGCGCACTAATAGTTGTCTTACCCGCACCTGACGGTCCTACCAATGCCGTTAATGTTCCAGGAGCTGCTGTGAATGAAAGGCTGCGCAATACCTCGCCACTTTGAATAGTTTCAGGCTTAGCAGCTGATTCAAGGGAGGCAAGTGATATCTCTTCAGCGCGTGGGTATGAAAAACTCACATCCTTAAACTCAATTTTTGGATGGTTAGCTTTTAGATCAACTGCATTTCCACGATTTTTTACCATCGGCTCTAGATCGAGAACTTCAAAAACTCGTTCAAAAGAAACCAGTGATGTCATAACATCAATGCGGACATTAGATAAGGCCGTTAGCGGACCATAGAGTCTTGCCAACAGTGCGGTAATAGCTAGCAATGTTCCAACTGTTACTCCCCCACTAATGGCCAAGTGG